>Ga0209755_10003882_pt1 | contig 18223 bp, 15 predicted proteins | sample TergutCo191P1_FD_187301 | JGI IMG/M metagenome (GOLD analysis project Ga0209755, IMG submission 187301) | Cornitermes sp. P1 segment gut microbial communities from Petit-Saut dam, French Guiana - Co191P1 (SPAdes) (version 2) | ecosystem: Host-associated > Arthropoda: Insects > Digestive system...
CAACTCTGCGGTTTTATCCATGATGGAGGATATTAAGGCTAATGTAAAAAACTGGTCGGATCGCGATGAACTGCGCTTGTATCTTGAGAAAATTTTACGCAAGGAAGCCGGCAACGGTAGCGGCCTAATATACGGCATGGGTCACGCGGTCTACACGGTAAACGACCCGCGCTCAGAGGTTCTTAAAAAGAAAGCGGTGGTACTGGCCAAAGAAAAAGGACAGGACGAGGAAATGAATCTGTACCTCTTAATAGAAGAGCTTGCGCCCATGGTATTTGCAGATGTAAAGGGTAGCGACAAGGTGATTTGCGCTAACGTAGACTTCTTCTCGGGCTTTATTTACCAAATGTTGGATATTCCAGAGGAATTATGTACGCCAATTTTCGCCATGAGCCGCATAGCGGGCTGGTGCGCTCACCGCATCGACGAAATAGTAAACGGCGGCAAAATTATTCGCCCGGCTTACCGCAACGCCAGCAAAAGAAGAGATTATACACCTATTTCAGAAAGGAGCAATACAAATGGCTAATCGAATTGAATGGTTCCAAAACGATCGCTTTGGGATGTTCATACATTGGGGCTTGTACGCTATTCCGGCACGCGGGGAATGGGTCAGAAGTTATGAGGAAATTCCGGTTGAGGATTACCAGCCCTTCTTCGACGAGTTTAACCCGCAAAATTATAATCCGAAAGAATGGGCAAAGCTCGCCAAAGAGGCCGGAATGAAGTATGCCGTACTTACCTCAAAGCATCACGACGGCTTTTGTTTGTACGATTCTAAGCTAACAGACTACAAATCCACCAACACCCCATGCGGACGCGATCTGGTACGGGAATTTTTAGAGGCCTTCCGCGCCGAGGGCATAAGGGTCGGGCTTTATTTTTCTATAATCGACTGGTATCATCCGGACTATCCGCACTACGGCGACCGTAATCATCCCATGCGCAATAACGAAGCTTATAAGGGCAAAGAGCATAATTTCGACAATTATTTAGAGTACATGCACGGGCAAGTGCGCGAAATTTGCACTGATTACGGTAAGCTAGATATTTTGTGGTTCGATTTCTCTTACGATGAAATGACAGGGGAAAAATGGCGTGCTACCGAGCTTGTCAATATGGTACGAGAACTGCAACCGGAAGTACTCATAGATAACCGCCTAGAGGTTAGCGGCGAGGGTTTTGGCTCGCTTATGAGTGACTCTCCGTCGGTATATTCTGGTGATTTTGTATCACCAGAGCAGATTATCCCGCCGAAGGGGATAAGAAAGCCAAACGGCGAGCCCGTCCCATGGGAGGCTTGTCTTACCATGAATAATACCTGGGGTTATAATGAATTTGACAAGGCTTTTTATAAGCCGGAAGTGGTTGTTCGTAAGCTTGTAGAATGCGTCAGCAAGGGCGGTAATATGCTACTTAACGTAGGGCCAAACGCTAATGGGGAAATTCCGGAGGAATCGGTTGAGATTTTGAAGGCCGTGGGTAAGTGGATGCGCAAGAATAGTAAGAGTATTTATAATTGCGGCTATATTGATTTGCCAAAGCCGGATTACGGACGTATTACAGCCAGTAATGATGGTAAGTATGTATATGTTCATGTAATGGAAGCACCTATAGGCCCTGTGCCAATTGAAGGAATACGCAAAGAGCAGATTAAACGCGTGCGCCTGCTTTCGACCGGGGCAGAGCTTTCTGCCGAAGGGAACTGGACTACACATAATTATCCGGATTATTTGTTTGTTATACTGGACGCTAAAGGGGCGCCTTCTTATATTTTGCCGGATGATACGGATACTGTTATTGCTGTTGAGTTGGTTTGCTAATAAAAGTAATTCCTTAAAGGAGTTGATATACAATGTCTATAGCGACAAGTGTAAAAATACCTGAAAGCATAGTTTTATCACTTAGAGAACCCGTGGACTCAATTGGACTTGAAATGAAACGGGCTTTAGCTGTACGATATTACGAAGATAGAAGGTTATCACTAGGACAATGTGCCGAACTTGCAGAAATGAGTGAAAAAGTATTTATTAATTATCTGTCAAGGTATGGCGTATCCATTTTTGCTTTTGCCTCAGAAAGTGAGCTTTTGGAGGATATAGCTAATGCTTAGTGCCGTTGTGAACTCAACTCCTTTAATATCACTACATGGTATTGGTATGCTTGATATTTTGAGTAAAATTTACATCAGCAATGAATTGTACGAAAACATCAAAATATTAACGAACGAGTAGGTAACATATTAAGGAAGGAATCTCCAATGAGCATCATAAAAACACATGAAGTAAACCTATACGGCAAATTAAAGGGCATAACAATCCGACTAACCCCCCTAAACGACAAACATTTGCCATTACTATACAAATGGAATTCCGACCCCGAAGTCACATTTTGGTGCGAGTCAATTGACGGCGCAAACGACGAAGAAACCGTCCGTGATATTTACAGTTATGTATCGCCTATTGCCTATTGTTTTTTAATCGAAATCGACAATAAGCCAATCGGCGATTGTTGGCTTGAAAATATGAATGTTCAAGAAGTAATTGACATGTACCCAAATCTTAATGTAAAACGAATAGACCTAATGATAGGGGAAAAAGAATGGTGGGGAAAGGGCATAGGAAGTGCGCTGATAGGTATGCTTACAGATTTCGCCTTTGAACATGATAATGTTGATGTTTTGCATATACCCTGCATATTTGATTATAACATCAGAAGCCAAAAGGCCTTTATAAAAAATGGCTACAAATTCATCAAGGCTTCTGATGTGAAGGATAATAAAAAAATGAAACAGGAATTTCATTATGCGCTTAGAAAAGAAGATTATTTGCCATGCCATACCATTACATATGAACGATTAGGCCAGGGATAAAACGGAAGCGAGGGCGGGCAAAATTATTCAAAACCAGCCGATAAAATTCGGCAAATACCAAACAAAATCGCCACTCCCACAAAGTAATACAACTTGACACAAGCAACACGATATGCTATACCTTTCTCACCAGAAACCATCTTCAAATTCCAAAAAGTAGGAGGCCATAAAATGGCAAAGAAAAAAATAGGCGTACTAACAGGCGGCGGGGACGCACCCGGCTTAAACGCCGTCATTTACTCACTAGTGCGGGCATGTAGCCCCAATTACGACCTAGTAGGCTATAAATTCGGCTACAGGGGTCTGTACAACAACGATTTCGTGCCACTCACAATCGAAAGCACCTCTGGCATTCTCCACAGGGGCGGAACAATCTTGTACAGCTCAAACAAAGACAATCTATTCAACTATGCTGTAGAAGAAAACGGCAAAACCGTCAAGAAAGATATGTCAGACGTAGCCGTAGCCAACATGAAAAAAGAAGGCGTCGAGTACCTGGTCGTACTGGGCGGCGACGGCACGCTTACAAGCGCTCGCGACTTTGCTCGTAAGGGCGTCAACGTAATAGGCGTACCAAAAACAATCGACAACGATCTGGCATCTACCGACGCTACCTTCGGCTTCGATACTGCGGTCAATATTGTAGTAGAAAACCTGGGTCGCTTGCACACAACGGCAGAAAGCCATCACCGCGTAATGGTGGTTGAAGTTATGGGCCGCTCAGCGGGTTGGATAGCCCTTGCCTCTGGCATAGCTGGCAGTGCCGATGTCATACTTATTCCGGAAATACCATACACCGTAGATAAAGTAGTAGAAAAAATTAAAGCACGCGAAGCTATAGGCAAGCGCTTCACCATGATAGTTGTAACAGAAGGCGCGGCAGAAAAAGGCGGACAAGCCAGCGTAGGCCGCGTTGTAGAAGATAGCCCAGATGCTATCCGCTTCGGCGGCATAGCGGCAAAACTTGCCAACGATCTGGAAAAGCATATCGAAAACGAAGTCAGACACTGTACCCTTGGCCATATCCAAAGAGGCGGAGATACCTCCCCGGCAGATAGGCTCCTTTCTGTCCGCTACGGCGTTAAAGCCGCAGAAATGATAGAAAAAGGTCAATTTGGCAACATGGTATGCCTACGTAACGGCAAAATGGACTTTGAAAGCCTGGAAGTTGTACTGGGCACATCTGCCACAGGTAGCACAGCCATGGGAATGAGCAAACGAGTAGACCTAGACAACGAACTGGTGAAGGTTGCCAGAAGCTTAGGAATCTCCTTCGGCGATTAATTAAAACTTACTCAAGGCCTGCCTTACCAATTTGGGCAGGCCTTTTTCAGGGGTGTCCTATGTTCAAAAACAGTATTCTAATAGTGGACGATGAGCAAAAGACAATAGGCGAAATAGAGGACATATTCCAGCATGAATATGTAGTTTACACTGCATTAGACGGCGCAAACGCTATCGAAATAGCAAAAAAATATAAACCTAGTTTAATACTACTAGATAGTTTAGATGAAGAAATGCCCGGTTTTGAGGTGTTGAAATGCCTACAAAACTCTGACGCAACAAAAGATATTCCTGTAATCTTACTTACCAGCTCTGAACGGGTAGAGGACGAGGAACTGGGTCTGCTTTTAGGCGCGGTAGATTTCATTAGGAAGCCCTTCCGTAGCATAGTAGTACGCTACAGAGTCCTTAATCAGATGCGCTTGTTAAACCAAAAAGTGGCGGTTCGTCGCGCCCACGAGACGGACGAACGCGCCAAGCTAATGATGGACGCCCTTCCTATCGCTTGCTTTTTGCTAAATAGTAAATTTAACGTAATGGAGTGCAATACGGCCGCCGTAGAGCTATTTGTACACGAGCCGGATGTATTCGCCGAAAATTCTAAGCAAGAAAGCAACTACTGGACACGCTGTAATACGGAATGTAGCACCTGTGGAAATCGCGGCAAGGATAGCTGTGAAGGACGCCAGGAACTTATCAACAACGCATTTTCCATTATAATAGGCAAGCCGGAAGATGCGCTAAAAATAGTAGAAGCGCACTGTACACGCGCCTTAGAAACCGGAGTACAGCAACTTGAAGAAACTTTTATAACGCTCTACGGCAAGCTAATCCCTTGCGAGGTTACGATAGTACCGGTAAGCTACCACGGTAAAATGGGCTTTTCCTGTTATTTAAGAGACCTGCGCGAAACACAGGCTATACGCGAAGAAAAACGCCTGCGCGAAATGGCCGAAGAGGAAAACCAGGCAAAAACGCGCTTTTTGGCACGCATGAGCCACGAGGTTCGCACGCCTTTAAATGCCATCATGGGCATAACCGAAATTCAACTGCAAGGGGAACGGCATCTGCCGGAAACGGAAGAGGCTTTTTTGATGATCCACCGTTCTTCCAATTTGTTACTTACCATCATAAACGATATTCTTGACCTTTCAAAGGTTGAGGCCGGCAAAATGGAGATTTTACCCGCGCCTTACGATCTGGTTGGGCTGATAGCCGATACTCTGCAACTAAATCTGCTACATATGGACAGCAAAGAGGTCAAATTTGAACTATATGTAGACGAAAATCTACCGGCCAAGCTAATAGGAGACGAGCTAAGAATCAAGCAAATTTTAAATAATATTTTATCAAACGCATTTAAGTATACGGAAATCGGAACAGTAAGCATGTCCATTTCCCTGCAAAAGCGTGACTATACCTCAGGCCTGTTAATGTCAATAAAAGATACAGGCCAGGGCATGACAAAACAGCAGATAGCAAAATTATTTGAGTTAGAATTCACCCGCTACAACATAAGAAGCAACCGCAGTATAGAAGGCACAGGCCTGGGAATGTCCATCACAAATAATCTAATAAAAATAATGCAAGGTGAAATAACGGTAGAAAGCGAGGTAGGCCATGGCACTACCTTTAATATATATCTTCCGCAAATTCCGGAGGGTAGCGAAATTATCGGGAAGGAAGAGGCCGAAAACCTAAGAAATTTTGATATTAGCATAAAAGTACCAAGCTATATAAACAAGCTGATACGCCAGCCCATGCCATATGGCCGGGTTTTGGTTGTTGACGATGTGGAATCTAATTTGTACGTGGCCAAGGGCTTACTTAACCCCTACGGAATTTCCGTAGAAATACTAGAAAGCGGCTACGAGGCCATCAAGATGATAGAGGACGGGGAAGTATACGACATTATCTTTATGGATCATATGATGCCGGGAATGGACGGCATAGAAACCGTCAAAAAGCTACGAAAAGGCGGCTACAAGCACCCTATTATAGCGCTAACGGCCAACGCCGTAAAAGGCCAGGCAGAGCTATTTTTAAACAGCGGCTTCGACGGCTTTGTTTCAAAGCCCATTGATATTAGCAAGCTTGACGAGTATCTGGTTCGGTTTATTCGTGATAAGGCTACAACAGTGCCAGCGCAAAGCGAGGGTGTTCTCTTATCGGAAGAACTAATCGGCTTCTTCATAGGGGACGCTCAAAGGGCGATAGATACTATCGAAGAGATATTGAAAAAGCGCCTTTTGGATAAGGAAGCGCTAAAGCTGTATACTATTCATACCCACGCGGTTAAATCTGCCCTAATAAACGTGAAGGAATACGAGCTATCTGAAATGGCCTACAAGCTAGAGCAAGCTGGCCGAGATTCTGATTTAAAGACAATAAAAGCCGAAACCGCCAGGCTTTTAGAAGGTTTAAGGGCAGTAGTAGAAAATTTAATGCCAAGCGAAGAAATAGACCAGCCGGACGAAGAGCCGGAACTTTTGCAGAAATTACTATCAGAGCTACACATAGCCTGCGAGGACTATAATATAGACGAAGCGGAAAATCTTCTGGAAAGCTTACGGCAAAAAGCGCATTCAAAGCAAACAAAGGCTTTAATACATGAAATTTCCTTGCAGTTACTTCACAGTAATTTTGAAGAGGCGGCAGAGCTTGCAAAAAGCGTATAGCTGCGCTATCATTCAAACATAAACAAAAAGGGGAGGAATAAAAATGAGCAAGCAACAATTTCCAAGAACAACGGTAGGAGGGGTATCTTTACCCCGTATGTTGATCGGTACAAACTGGATGCTGGGCTGGGGTCACAGAACGCCCGCCGCCGACCAAATGATTAAAGACCGCAACTACAACAAAGAGGCCATTGCAGACATTATCTGCACCTTCTTACCCTACGGCATAGATGCCATAATGGGCCCCGTAGCCGCGCATACGGTAGTAGCGGACGCCGTTAAAATTGCGGAAGATCGCACGGGTCAAAAGGTCATTATCATCGACACACCCATAATTAACGTAGACGATAACGAAGCCGCCCGCCGGGAAGCGGAAGCGGCCATCAAGGCCTGTAAAGATGTAGGCGCCACCTTCTGTTTGCCTCATCACAGCTCTGTGGAGCAGTTAGTCAATAAAAATTTAAGCGCAATTCCACGTCTGCCGGACTATCTTAAAATGATACGGGATCACGATATGATACCGGGTTTATCGGCACATATGCCAGAGCTTATTATATATCCCGACGCGCAGGGCTACGATGTAGAAACCTATATACAGGTCTACAACTGCCTGGGATATATGATGCAGGTGGAAATCGAATACATTCACAACGTAATATGGAACGCCAAAAAGCCAGTAATGACCATCAAAGCTATGGCGGCCGGCCGGCTAACGCCTTTTGTAGGCCTTTCCTACTCTTACGCGACTATAAGAGACTGTGATATGGTGACTGTAGGTTGCTTTAGACCGGAAGAAGCCGAAGAGGACATAGAAATAGGCTTCGCCGCACTGGAACGCCGCGCTCCTAATCTGGAAGGCCGCGCCAGCCCTAACAAAACAGCCGCCTTGGGTGGAGAGGTATAATAATGAGGATATTCGATAGACATGCCTCTGCCGCACGCTTTTTGCTGGGCGGGATAGGAACAGGCAACATTTCACTAGATCAAAATGCACGCTTTTGCGATTTTGAGCTATTTAACAACCCCAACAAAGGCTATAACGCACCTTATAGTTTTTTTGCCTTGCGTACAGAGTCGCCTTCCGGCAAAGTTTATGCCAAGGCCTTTGAATCTCAACGTTCTGCGCCGTTCGATAAATCGCACGGCGCTTTCTCTCTTGATGTAGGCGGGCTGGCACGCTTTAGTGAATCAGAGATGTCCGGCAACTACCCTTTTATTAATTTTAAGTTTAGAGATAAGAAAATGCCAGTCGAGGCGGGTTTGACGGCATTTACTCCTTGTATTCCGCTTAATACTGACGATTCGTCGCTACCGGCGGCTGTTCTTCGGTATAGCGTTAAGAATATTTCGTCTGAGCCGCTTACGGTCAGTGTTGCGGGCTCTATGTCAAACTTGGGGAATATCATAGGCCATAATCTGTTCCAAAATCCAGAATTCGATACTAAAAGTATAAATAAATACGTGGAACGCGGCGATTATCGCGGTATTCATTTTCTGCCCGGCGGCAAAAGGGATTCTGATATTGATTACTTTGAAAGCTCGCTTGTAACAACAGAAAAAGAGGGTTTTAGCTACCTGGACGACTGGAACGAAGGCGCCTGGTGGGACGGTATGCAAGACTTTTGGAACGATTTCATCGAGGACGGCGAGCTTACGCCCGGCCGCGCTTTACGCGGTAAGGGGAATATTTTGCATAAAAGTATGCTGTCTGTAGCCTCACTCTGCGTCAAGAAAGTGATAGCACCCGGCGAGGAAGCCACTTTTGAATTTATGATAAGCTGGTATAGACCTAACCGTGTGCATTCTTGGTTTAAGTCTGACAGCGATTGCTGTTCTTCGTCTTGCTGTTGCCCCGATGATACAGCTTCTGTTATCCGCAATTATTACGCCAAATTTGGCAACGCTTTAGAGAGCGTTAGCTATTTAATTAAAAATTTGCCGCGCTTAGAGGGTGAAAGCCGGAAGTTTGCCGATGCCTTAATGTCCAGCACCCTACCCGACTATGTGTTGGACGCGGTTTCTACTAACATAACGGTGATACGCAGTACAACTTGCTTCCGCGTAGAGGACGGAACATTCTTTGCCTGGGAAGGTTGCCATGATAATTCCGGATGTTGCGATGGCAACTGCACCCATGTGTGGAATTACACCCAAACCCTAGCATTCCTATTCCCAGAGCTAGAGCGATCTATGCGCAAAACGGAATTCGCCTACGAGACAAGCCCGGACGGCCACATGAATTTTAGGGCAAGAACATATTTGGGCGACGAATCTCATGACATGAATGCCGCCACAGACGGCCAGTTAGGCGCGGTTGTGCGTTTATACCGAGATTGGCTACTGTGCGGCGACGATGCCTTTCTTAAAGAGCTATGGCCAAACGCAAAACTTGCCCTAGAGTACGCCTTTACCCACTGGGACTTGGACGGCGACGGACTAATGGAAGGCGAACAGCATAACACCTACGATATTGAGTTTTACGGCGTAAGCTCTATGCTTAACTCTATCTTTTTTGCCGCGCTAAGGGCCGGCGAGGAAATAAGCCGTCATCTAGGCGACACCGCCAGCGCCGATAAATACGCCGAAATATTCAAAAAAGGCTCTAAGAAACTTGACGAGCTTACTTTCGACGGCGAATATTATGTGCAGATGATAGATGATGTAAACGAGTATAAATATCAGTACGGCAAAGGTTGCCTGGCAGATCAGCTACTTGGCCAATATCAGGCGCACGTTAGTAATTTAGGGCATTTGATGGATCCGGCTCATATTAAAAGCGCTGTGCAGTCGATATTTAAGTATAATTTTATGGAAGATTTCAGCGATTTTAACAATGTGCAACGCATGTATGCTTTAAATGATAATAGCGGATTGTTGTTATGTTCCTGGCCAAAGGGCGGCCGGCCAGATATTCCATTTGTATATAGCGACGAGGTTTGGACAGGTATAGAGTACCAAGTAGCGTCACATCTTATTTATGAAGGCTGTATAGATGAAGGCTTAAAGATAGTAGAGGCCACTAGGGCGCGTCATGATGGTATAGAGCGCAGTCCGTGGAATGAGGTAGAGTGCGGCCATCATTATGCTAGGTCACTGGCAAGCTATGGCGTACTGCTGGCGCTTAGCGGCTTCCATTGTAATGCGGTAAAAAAAGAGCTGACATTTAAGCCGGCTCTTAATCAGGATAATTTTAAAACTTTCTTTTGCTGTGCGGATGGTTGGGGTGTTTACCATCATGAAGATGCTAGAGTTGAGACTTTGTATGGTGATCTTAGTGCGTATAAGGTAATGTGTTAAACTAAATGCTCGTATAGTTCAAAATTATCCAATATTTCAATCTCGTCTAGCTCTAGTTCGTCTATTATTTGCTCTTTCACATCAGCCCTGTTAAGTAAAATTTTTCGAGTTGCTTGTTGGCTAGGAAAGGGAAAGTGACTGCCAAGCAAAATTAAACGCAGTAGCCGAGCCATGCTCATTAAAATGCGTGAAAAAGGCATTTGTGAATACGTTAGCATTATTCCTAGCCGCTTCTTTAGCCAAGTCTTGTTCTTGTGGCTCTAACGAGTTAAAATTTATCTGTTCATGGAATATGGACAGCGACATACTTAAAAATGCTCCCTCAATAAAACTAGCATCACCATTAGAATTATCTAACAGTGTGTCTGATAAATTTGACATTACCCTGTCCAATGCTTGGCTTAGAATTTGCAAGTTATCTTTTAGACTGTTTTCGCTTTCTACTCTAACCTCTCTGCTTTCACGGATTAGCTGAAATTGAAGTTCCCAAGTTCTTGCTACACCTTCTGGCAAAGTAGATAAACCCATGCGCTGAATTGTTGTACTACGTTCAGGCACTGGCATGTAATCATCAGTGGCATTTGCAAGGTGTTTTGCATATGTACTGATTAAGGCTTTATCAGTTTTAGTAGCTGTGGCTGGAACATTGTTTTCGCTAACAGAGCGTTTTTCCAAGCTTCTGTTTAGATTAGAAAAGCGCATGATTTGACTAGTATTTACATTATTAATCATTAAAAGCACCTCCTTATATTTATTATGAATTTTTACGGCAATCTAAAATTCGCTTAAGTATAAATTATTTTTATCATAGGCATTAGCGGCTTTGACATTAGCGTTAAACTCTCTTTGCAATTCTTCTAAGCGTTTCCGTTCCTCCGCTCTTTCAGCCACTATATCGTTTATATCACTTTGGTTTGAAGCATCTGTCCTCGGTAGATGGCTTACTAAGGATAGATTCATTGAACGCTTAAAAATATCGAAATTACCTAAGAAATTCCAAACAGAATTATCAACATGAACACGATTTTTCCAAAATTCCACAAGGCTAAACTCACCTTGCTTGATAGTGCCGTCATCTTTTACTATTTCTTTGTTAAGAATCATAACTCGCCTACGGGTTGTTATTCCCGTAAATTCGTAAATAGATAAAAACCTTCCTTCCCGCCTATTCGTGTGAATCGGTTTTTCAAAATCCCCAAGAAAAATCCTAAATCCTCTTGCTGGCGTGGTTGTCATGTCTCGTATTTTACCGTATAAATGCCTTGAATCAACATTGAAGAAAAACCCACTCCACCAAGTATTAAAATTTGGTGGACTACCATTACCATAAAAATTTCTCCATTCTTGTTTAATGTCTGTGCTTTCTGCTCCTTTTTTTTCTAAAAATTCGTTCGCAACTCTCAGTAATGTTTCAGTTAATTCCTTCTCGAAAAAATAAAAATCAGAGTTGTAATGAAGCCAGTGCGCTCCCCTAAGAGGAAGCTCATGTTGTTGGGCAAGCATTTCTCCTTCTCTTATATTAGCATCCCTAGTAGCGTTTGTTATCATTTGATGCAAAGATATAAAAGCTCTTGAAATCATAAAACCATTTTCATCGGAGTCTGTTCCTGATATTCGTCCTTCTCTAATATTTTCGTCAAACATTATCTGAAAAGCAGACCTCAAGTGGGATTCTATATCCTCCATGGTTGCATTTCCAGCAAACAAAGCCGTCATTAAACTATCAAATTGTATTGCGGATTGTCGCATTGCTGGTATGGGCGTGCCTGACAATGAAAAACCGCTTACATGCCCTGTAAACATAAGACTTGGCGTAATAATATAGTGACCTTCGGCAATTCTTTTTTTCCACGGCTTTACTTGTTCCGGATATTCTTTATACGTTTGTGGCATACCTGATATTTGCATTGTAATCCTCCATAAAAGTAATAGATGGGCTTGATGAATATATTGTTTTAAGTATCACATTGGAAACGGGTCATTCAAATTAATAACTCTAACCCCTCTATTAGTTCTAATTTCTTTCATTAACTCGCCATCTTCATTCTTAAAGAATCGCCTTGAAATTGTGCGTTCTTCGTTGTCATTTGAGAAATTACGGTTAGCCATGCTGTCCAAAGCCGTTTTATAATCCTCTTGAGAAAGGTAATCCACTTGCTCCGATTGTTCTTGAAAAAGTAACCGTCTTTCTCTGCTACGCTCCAAGCGTTTTTCTTCTTCTAACTTTTCAAGCAAAATCTCTGTCCATTCTTGGGAGCGCTTTCTAAGTATGCTAATAGCAGTCTGCCTTTCTCGGTTTTGTCCACTACCACCTAAACCTTTTGTGGCAGACAAATACATGGAATTGCCACCGCTTTCACCTATTATGAAACCTCCACCTACAAGCACAGACCCAGTTGGGCTATGAAAATTTGCTATGTGTTCTTCGTTATGTCTCACACTGTTAAGCACCAAAGCTTTTAGTTCTACAAGCACCTCTGGGTCATTTGCCGCATTGCGGAGCATATCAGGATGTATCGCTATATTACGTAACCCTTGCAACCTTTGTTGAGGGTCAGTATTTGTTGAAAACTTATAATCAGGTGCCATTTTCCGCAAAGATGACATTATGCCCTGTTCAGTGACATCTCCATTTTCATGTTTTTGTTCAGCTAAAGCCCTTGCTGTCTTATATGAAGTTTCTGATACTCGGCTACGCCCATTGACAATCACACTGCCTTTAAAAACTGTATTCATAATCCACATCCCTTTTTATATACTGTAGTGCTATTCAATTTGACATTCTCCGAATCAACAAATAAAATGCCCCACTATGGTCATGCCGTAAGGATCCCAAAAGAATCCTTGACAATGGCAAAGTATATGGGGCGCATCCGTGCTATTTATGAATAAAGAAACAATCCATTGTACTCCTATATGTTACCACCTTTCTAATAGTGTTTCGGTTGTAGCAAAGAAAAGTATTAGTTTATTATCTTGTAGTCTGTGTTTTAGAGACAGCTCCGTATCTGTAAAATCTTTTTTTATTTTACTTTTATACTCCTAATTTATCTGCGGTTACAATAGCGCCGTATACCATTTCTACCGTTATTTCAAATGGCATATTGTAAATGGTTTCGCCCTCGGCACAGCTTGCCTTGGCTACTTTCATTAACTTCTCTTTAGTAGCATCTTTTATGCCAAGCTGTGCTAAAGTTGTAGCTAAGCCTACAGATTTACAAAAATCAACTATAATTTGAATTTCTTCAAGCGAGGCGTTTTCCAATACCAGTTGCGTAAGAGTGCCAAAGGCGACCTTTTCGCCGTGGTAAACATCATGGGTTTCCGGCAGTACGGTCAAACCGTTATGAATAGCATGAGCCGCCCCAAGGCCGCCGCTTTCAAAACCGATACCGGATAAGAATGTGTTGGCTTCAATAATATTTTCTACGGCTTGCGTTGTAGCGCCGGCATCTACTGCCAGTTTAGCTTTTAGACCGTCTGCCAGCAGTGTTTCATACGATAACTTAGCCAGCGCCATAGCCGATAAAGAGGTAAGCCCGCCGGCCATAGCGGTTTTTTGTGAGGCCTTGGCGGCTCTGGCCTCAAAATATGTAGCAAGTGCGTCCCCCATACCAGCTACCAATAGACGGGAAGGCGCTTCTGCTACAATACTGGTATCTACCAGCACGCAGTTGGGGTTAGAGGGCAAGGGCAAATAGGCATCAAAAGCGCCGTCCTCTGTGTACAACACGGTTAGTGCGCTACATGGCGCATCTGTAGATGCTATTGTTGGGACTATTATTACCGGGGCATTTTCATAATACGCCACAGCCTTTGCCGTATCTATTACTTTGCCGCCGCCTATGCCTATTACGGCATCTGCTCCGGCGGCCTTCATTGCCTCGCGCTGACGGTCTATTTCTACGCGACTGCACTCGCCGCCGAATCCGGTTAGCTCGTATGGAATGTTCTCTTTTACCAGGCTGGCGGTTATATCGTCTTTATACTTCTTTAGAGCGGAATTTCCGGAAATTATGTAGGGCTTTTTACGGCTTAGCGGTTTGAAATAATCTGCCAAATTCTTAATCTCCCCTGCCCCTTGTACGTACTTTAGCGGCGATATTATTATTCTTTTACTCATCTTTTATCAATCCTCTCTCTCATCCATTTTGTGGCGTAGTCGTAGGCTTTGCACAAAATTTCGTCTCTATTTTCGGTAAGAAAAGCCAGATAATCTTTTTCCAGCATATAGCGGAAAGTGTAGCCAAAATTCATGTTATAGACCATGCTTATCTGCATTAGAATACGATCGTTTTTGTTGTGTATTCCGCTTATTCTCATATTTTTGCCGCTTAGCACCCCTTCGACCATATCTGGCGAGTAGTCGCCCTCCTCTTCCGACATTATATGGCGAAAGCCGCGTTTATCTTTGCCGTCTGTATAAAAGCGGTAGATGTCCAGTTTATCGCCGTCCCGCGCAATTTGAGCGAACATCAAAGAACGCCCGGTCAATTCAGACGGTAGGCTAAAAACATTATGATAACGCAGGGCGCTTGCAATAATTTGAATTTCCTCAGCGCTTAGCCCATCCTTAGGTACATCTTGCAGAAAAATATCGGCGCTCATTTCCCCATGAGAGCCTGTCACCCTATCGTCCATAGTACCGAATTGCAAGGCTTGCCGAAAACGCCCTAGGTCATGGAATAAGCCGATTATTGCAGCGATTTCAATATCGCGCTCGGATAGCTTAAGCCACTGGGCAATCTCCTTAGTGCGGTCTTTTACCAGATAGGTATGCTCTATTTTGAGGTCTACTTCGTCCAAAACGGCAGATAGCTCGTTAAAATTGGCGCCGGATATACGGCTACGTACATCAGCAGTATATCCGGCGAACCATTTTTCGTAATCGTTTAACAAGGTTTTTTACTCTACGGCCAATGCCGCGTCAAAGGCTACGTTGGAAGCGCTAAAGTTGATTTTGCGTACAAAGTCACAGGCTTCTGTTGCGCCGTAAACGCGTTCCATGCCAGAATCTTCCCATTCTACGGAAAGCGGGCCGTTGTAGTTTACTAAATTTAATTCTCTTATGATGCCGTCAAAGTCTACGTTACCATGCCCCAGCGACACAAAATTCCAGCCACGGCGGGTATCGCCGAAATTCAAATGCGAGCCTAAAATACCATTACGGCCGTCCAGATTAATTTTTACGTCCTTCATATGCACATGGTAAATTTTATGCGCAAAATCGCGTGCGAAAACTACCGGATCCATCATGTTCCACAGCAGATGGCTTGGATCGTAGTTTAGACCCAAAGTTGGGCGGTCTTTAAATACTTCAAATAATTTTTTTGTAGTCCAGTAGTCGTATGCAATTTCTGTGGGATGTACTTCCAGCGCAAATCTTACGCCGCACTCATCAAATACGTCAAAAATCGGATTCCATAAATCGGCAATTTCCTGAAAACCGTCCGCTATCATTTTATCGGTTGTCTGCGGGAAGGAATAGAAATACTTCCAGATAGGGCTACCCATAAAGCCTGTTACAACCTTTACATCCATGGCCTTGGCGGCGCGGGCTGTTTGCTTACAGCGCTCTATGGCCCAGTTGCGAATACCCTCTGCGTTGCCGGCAAGCTCTGTTGGGGCAAAGCCGTCGTGGCGCGGGTCTAACTGATCGCCCACGCACTGGCCTGGTAAGTGACAGCTTATGGCGTGGCATTGCAAATTAAATTTTGCTAGGGTATCTTTTTTGTACTTCAAATAGGCCGGATCTTCCACTACTTTAAATACGTCCAGATGATCGCCCCAGGTACACAGCTCTACCCCGTCATAACCCATGGACGACACTACTTCACACAACTTTTCAAAGGGCATATCAGCCCATTGGCCTGTAAATAAGGTAACAATTCTTGGCATTTTAAAATCTCCTCCTCTAAGCTTGTTTTAATGGGATATTACCATATTTGTCCTAAGTGTACAAGGATTCTATAAGTTTAGTGTTGCTTTTTTATTGTATTTTTTGTATTATTTAATTGTGTAAACTTGGAAATTAGATATGGGGTGATTATCATTATTACAGCAAGAGTTGATGTGTTAAGTTTAAGCACACACAGAGAGGTAATTAACGCTACTGCCAACATGCTACAAGCTTCACGAAGGCTTTCGAGCGGTTTACGTATAAATTCTGCCGCCGATGACCCTGCTGGTATGGCTATCATGCAACGTATGAGATCGCAACTGCGTAGCGTAGCCCAAGCTGGTCGCAATTCACATGACGCCGTATCCCTTATACGAACCGCAGAAAGCGGTATCAGCTCAATAAGCAATATGGTAACACGTATGCGTGATCTTGTTACAATTGCATCTAATGACACCATGACCCGTCAGGAAAGAGAAGCGATACAGATAGAAATTGACGAGCTTATGCAACAGATAGATTTAACGGCAAGCCAGACACAATTTAACACAATCAGACTTTTGGACGGAAGCTTTGCACGCCCCATGCGGGAGACTCCATTGGTAAGCCCCAGCACGCCAGCCCCGCCAGACCCTTCTGTACCTAGGGTTAATGTTGTGTCGCCGTCTGTTCCGGTACTTGGGCCTTCGCCTGACTTGGTAGCGCCGCCTTCAACGCCGACAGTGATTAATGCTTCTAACATAAATGATATAGGAAGTAACTGGGCTTTTGCTGACGGTGTATTGACTCTTGCCGCCGGCTATAATTTCCGCATAGACGGTTTTCAAATGCACGGTTACGACGCCCTGGATATAAGCAGAATTGTTGTACAAGGAACATCAAGCACCGACACAAATATAGTACTTAATAATGTCAGTTTAAACCGAGCTTCCCCCGGGGTTTCGTCCTACGCCTCTTTAGATCTGGGTGACAACAATGTTAATTTATGGCTCTTGGGTAATAATGTAATAGATTCCGGGATTCGTACTACGGGCGAAAATTTGACAATACATGGAACTGGCTCGCTTATAGTAAGTGGCGGGTTCCGAACTTCCCCAGATACCACTGCGGCTATAGATGCCGCTGGTACAGACATTAGCATAAGAGCCGGCCTTTTAGAGGTAGCATCGGGACAGCGGATATTAGCTGATACAATTGATGTACGGGGTGGCAATCTATCAATCAACCCGGCTGATATAGTGGGCAGTGATGTACTTACACGTTCTGGCGAGCCTGCCCACCGAGTGCAGATTTCCTTGCAAAATAGCTTAGGCGTGGAAGTACGCTTCGGAAGCCACAGCCCTGTTAGATTTACTATTAACGATGAAGTAATAGACGCTGTAACAGACAGCAGGGGCAATTTATTTATGTATTTGCCGACAGACTTTACAGACCAAAGAGTAACTATGCGTTTTGGCGAAAGAACCTTTACAGGCTTTTTAGATATATCGGCGAATCATGATAATCAGCTTGCTTTGCGGATGGTACAAGAGCCTTCACAGCCACTTCATCCACCGGCAGAATTTGCAGCGCATTCCCCGGGACGGGTACTACATTTCCAAGTAGGGCCAAACAGCGGTCATTCGATGTTCTTACATATAGAAGCCATGCACAGCCAGGCGCTGGGATTACGTGATATTAACAACAATTCAGTAATCAACGTTGTCCAAGGCTCCGGCGAAGAAATATCCCGGCTTGTAGATCGGTTAGATTTAGCCCATACCATTGCCTCAAGAGAACAAGCACGGATGGGCGCGGCCTTAAACAGGCTAGAGTTTACAATCGACTCGCTATATAACACCGAAATTAATTTATCAGAAGCAAGCTCCCGCATAGGTGATGCTGATATGGCAAGGGAAATGTCAAATTTTGTATCTAACAGAATCACCCTTGAAGCCGGAATGGCTATGCTTGCGCGGAATACCCGTATGCCAGCCGCGGCCTTACTGCTGGATGTTATGGGTTGAAAGCAATGAATATTTTACAAGTAAAAGAACATATGGGCAAAGTAACAGAAAACATTGAAACCGTAATACTAGGCAAAAAAGTAGAAATTGAATTAATATTATCGGCTTTTTTAGCCGGGGGTCATGTGCTGTTGGAAGATGTTCCGGGCACGGGTAAAACCATGCTTGCCAAGACTCTAGCCAAATG
>Ga0209755_10003883_pt1 | contig 18223 bp, 5 predicted proteins | sample TergutCo191P1_FD_187301 | JGI IMG/M metagenome (GOLD analysis project Ga0209755, IMG submission 187301) | Cornitermes sp. P1 segment gut microbial communities from Petit-Saut dam, French Guiana - Co191P1 (SPAdes) (version 2) | ecosystem: Host-associated > Arthropoda: Insects > Digestive system >...
TAATAATAATAATAATAATAATAATAATAATAATAATAATAATAATTATTATTATTATTATTATTATTATTATTATTATTATTATTATTATTATTATTAACTGCAATTGGGTTGTCACTCAGTGGCAGTGGTTATTTTACATGTATATAAAATATGAAGCTGGTTACTAATAAATTTAAGTTAGGAGGGCTACATGAAAAGCATGTAGTAACAACTTGGAATTTTGGGAACCATCCCTGCATTTGTTTATAGACACAGGGAAACCAAGAAAAATCTGTGTCGAGGTGGCTGGTTGCAGGACCTTCCAAATACTGACTTCTAGCTAGCTGTCTGGCATCTAAAGTAAAAACAGCAGTACACACGTAGCACAGCAAGTACACGTGAACACATTAGATGATGACAATACACACAGACAATTACAACAATACACACAAGACAACTAAACAACAATTCACACAAGACAACTTAAAATAAAACATTTACAAAAGGTAAACAACACCAAGGTAGTACTGTGTATAGTTTCTAATATTTTTTCCATGCATATAGCATTTGCGCTATCACTCCAGCATTTCACTTCTAACCACTTTACTACTTATATCCACTTTTCCCTTACAGCTTCGATTTCCCCACATTCCCTACACTCCACTGCACTTTACTTCTCTTCACTTTATTTCATTTCACTACACTTGAATTCATTTCACTATGCTTGTTTTCACTTCACTTTTCTTGACTTCTCAACACTTGTAGATGATTTCCAACACTCCACACCTTCCTTTAACTAACCTCTATTACCACTTTCCTTACCCTCTTTTTAAAAATAATTGGTTTGCAGGGGAGAGTTCCTAACACCTCTGCAGGTAACTGGTTACAGTGTTGGATGGCCGGTCCTATTCACAAAGGAATATTTCCCTATATCCATCCTTTGCCTTCTAATCTTCCATTCAGTTTGCAGAGCTCTGTTATGCTTATCCATATTATATAATGGTGTATCATGACAGGTTATTTATTTGAAGATCTATGAAGTTCAGGTTTTTTCCCTTCCATCTTTATAGTTTTGATATCAATTGTATAGCCAAACCTTATGCCATATACCCACCTCCTGTGTTTACTCAGTGTCATTGTCAGCAATGTTGCAACTATTTGGTCAGGTAAAAGACAATATGCAAGGATAAATACTCCTGCAGTTGCTTGTGTGGCTTGTCAGCAGCATGGCGTAATGTAGGCACATGCAGGATACAGATGCCACCAGAAAGGCTTCATGGAAAGTGAAATGTCTTGCTTGTGTTATAGTTAGCACATCCTCATTTACTTACAGTAGTAGAGGTAGATTTGCTTCACAGAAGTTTCAAATTTTCAGATTATGTGTGAGTGTTGTTTTATGCATCCAAGTTTAAATGTACAAATTTTGTGTGACTCTTGGGCATGAGTCACCAGTTACAAACATGCTGATGCAAAACTTTGAGGTTGTATGTGATAGTTTCATGTAGGCAGCATTTGAGTGCCTATTGTTTGGCATATTGCACTATATTGTCAAGTGTTCGTTGCCTAACGTTTTTAGGTTACTACTTGGGCTGCACTGTTGGGCATCAAACGCCTAGTGACAGAATGCAGTATGGCAGAAGGATGAAGATCTCAACTGTACCACTCTGAAAGCTGGAAAACTTGCATAGACAGGATATGTACCTCTATATGAAGTTTCGTCAGATGAAAGTAGTAGTAACACTGTGATAGAAACAAATAGAACATCAGTAATCTGTGGTGTTTGTGACTGGAAACAGCAAAAGAATTGTGACTGACATAGGATTTTATCGTATGATCATGTAGACATGTAGACTGTAATCCAGGATCAGAATTGCCTTTTTTTAAATTGGATCTACATGTGACTTTAAGAAATAAAATTTGTAGGACTGACACACTGTTCATCAGGAAAATGGGCTGTTTGAGTTTTGCTGGTGGCTGTTTTATCATATATGAAGGTAATGTATGAGTGAGTTCTTTATTTTAAATTTATACAATTTGCTTTTAAAGAATGCGTTACTCCAAGAAACCAGTGAAGAGTGGGAGCAGTGTGAAAAGAAGATGAAAGATGTGCGGGCTTGTAGGGACAAGTTTCACCAAGCACTGGAGTCACCGCAAAATAAGAAGCGGCCACTTCGTGATCAACTTGGTCTCTGTGAAAAGATGGTGACAGAAATTTCAATGCAGAAGGCAAAGCTGGCCATCTCTGTAGAAAAACTGCAGGTACATTGCAACCATTTCACAGAGCATCCCTGTATGTTATCAGATTCACAGGAACTTGCACTTTTTTTTTTTTAATTTGTAATCCATGGGCTTACAAATGAGGAACACCGAAAGACAAAGGGTGGGCTGGAAATGTAATCTGAAACTTGGCAGTTAGTAGTTCTGAATTGTGTCATTATAACACACATTCAGGCTGAAGGCAGTGTGGCTTTCCTGTTGGAACCCAAGTATTCATTGTAATACTTTAGATACCTGCATTTTTATTTCCTGAAGACGGACCACTTTCTCCATCCATATGATGCAGTGGGTAAAATAGTAGAATTCATAATGTAGAGAAGAGAAGGAGATTGTATGGTGATATGTGGAGGGAAGGAAAAAAGGAAAATAAAAGAAATGTGCTTGATGATAATTGCAAGATTTGAGGTTCCCATTGATAATTGCAAGATTTGAGGTTCCCACAGTTGTGTTACTGCAGATCAAAGTCATTGTGGATATTGCACCATGTCTGCTAGAAAGTAGGTGGTGGTGTACCCATTTGCTGGTTGTGATGTTACATAACTTGATGTAACGTACCCGCCCAGAGTCTTCTAGTGATATTTGCATGTTGAAATTCTTTTTGTCTTCATTTTGTTACAAAATATTAATATACATTTCAATCCTCACATTTAAAACTTGGCACACTGTGAAGGATTTATGTGTGATTATTTTGAAATCATCTCAGATTTTGACCATTGGTATCTAAAAACACGTGTGTGCAGACCTTTATAAATATTTATTTTTAAACTAGTGTTCTCAGTATTTTAGAGCAACTGTATGTGCATTTTGTTGTTTTGTTGGTATGTGTGCATGGTAAATTGTCATCAGCTTATTCATGCAGCTAATGGGTGCAATTCATTGTTGTTTCATCCATGTCCTTAGGACTGCAAGAGATGTGGTGGTGGTGATAAGAGCATGAAGTGTAGTGAACCCAGTGATATAATAACACAAATATATAATGTTTCATTTAAAAGTTTTGTACTTAATGTAAACAGTTTTGTGAGTTAATTAGAATGTCACATAGTAGTTCCTCCATCATGAATGAATGCAAGACTGCAACAGATGCATGTGGAAATACCTTTCACATTCCACATGAGCAAGCAACAGCTGTATTATTAAATGCACAATCTTTATTTTGACAGCTGCATTTCCGCACCGGTGTTATTGGTGATTCAAAAATAACTGAGGCTGCAGAAGAGATTATTAGAGACCTGGACCAACTGACAGGAGTTGTAAAAGAGCAGACATCAAGTTTAGAAGCATGTCTAGCTCAGCTGGATCAGTACCAGCAGGTAGGATAATTGTAGTGCTGTGCAGGCAGTGAATATATTTCTTACAGTGAGTCTTATTTCATTGTGTGTGTGCATGTGTATATGCATGTGTGCACATGCACTTAATGCGTGCAGTTGAGTGAAGTGGATGTCTGTGTGTAAATGCAAAAGCTGCACTCGTTTCTGTCTTTTCTACAGCATATCCAAATTGCTGAAATGTTTTTGGTACTTGTGTCATAACTGGTATCTTTTATGAGCCATTTTTAGTTTTCTGTTCCTGAACAGCATACAGTATCATATGTGGTCTTACCTTGTGGTAGGTAAAGTAAAGGTGTATCATCTGGAATTGTTTGTTGATCCGTATAATTGCTGTACTGAATGCTGCAGTGGACTGGTTGGCAGTGTTCAATATTTGGTAGATCCTAGTCGCTGGTGCAGGTTTTGGTATAGAAACCATCTAGCCTGACTGAGGTTTTGTGGTTTCCCCTCAGAACCTGCTGGCAAATGCCATGATACACATAACCTTTCCAGTCCATCAGTAACTTTACTGCTGTATAGTTAAGGTATATTGAGAGGGTCATTAAGTACACAATAAATTAACATATACAGAGTAGGTTATTGTGTTCTTCTTTATTTGCTTATTTATTAGGAAATTCAGCAACTAAGGCAGCAGATAATTCAAGTCGAGCAGCAGCTTCGTGTTGTCCTCAGCCCCACATACTTGCCTCAGAATCGTGACAAAGCTGTGGAAGAGCAAAATGTGAGTACCATATCAGCATTATTCTGTTATATTCTGTTTCATGGACTATATGGAAAGAGGTCTTACATAGGTATATCCTCCATAAGACGGCTGCAACGTAACATTTACACTTCCAAAGTTTAAAACTTATGACAGCTGGAAGGAAATAGTTATATAGTTGTAATTATACTCTGGCAAGTCTGATGCCATAATCATCACTTGGGATTTTACTTGTTTGTTTGTACCATTGTACAGTATTTTAAAGCTTAGCCATTGGCTGGTCTTGATTTTAAAAGTGAAATGTACAGGGTTGTGGAATGAAGAGTATGTGGAATTGAGTTCAGAGTACTTTGCGAACATGATGGAGAAGCTGCATCAGCAGTTGTTTTTACAAAATAGGTGTCAGGATTTTTGATAACATTTCAAACTTTCAAACTTCTCGCAGATGTATATGGGTGTCCTGCGTAGGCAGCAGTTATTGAGCCTGCCAACAGATGAACCTTAAAAATACCTGCGTCACCAAATGTGAACACATATAAGAACACAGTTCTAGAAATTAATTTTATATGCAGGGTGCAGAAAAATGCTGTGCCTAAACTTTTTGAGGTGATGAGAAGGACCAAAACAGATATTTGTCAGGTAACTATATATCGGACATGTGTCCTCGCAGTGCTGTGGACCATGAAAGTGGGTCTGACTTAGGTTGGAAGTCAAGCAAAACCACTGAAGTACTCGGAAGAAAAGTTGTATTTTGTACCAGTTAGTTCAAATGTACAGTCACTCACTTCAATACACAACCGAAACAATGTAGCAGAGATTGGTGCGTGCACTAAAAAATGCCAGGTTGCTGCCTGATAGTTGCTGCTGCCTTAATGATATGGGCAATCAGAGCCTCTTCAGAATCAACTGGCAACTTGTAAATCAGGGCTTTAATGTGGCCCAGTAGGAACAAGTCCATTGGTGTGATGTCCGGTGACCTGGGAGGCCATTACACAGGGCTGCCCTGTCCAAACCAGCAATCATTGTAAGTGTCAATGATATGTTGATTCTGAAGAGGATCGTATTGCCTGTATTGTTAAAGCAGCAGCAGCATGGCATTTTTGAGTCACACGTCAGTCTTTGCTATATAGAGGTCAGGAGCTGTCCGTTTGAACATCTTCTCAAATTTGGTACAAAATAAAGCTTTTCTTCATTATACTCTAGTGGTTTTGCCTAATTTCCAACTTAGGTCAGACTCACTTTGATGGTCCTTGGCACTGCAAGGACGTCTGTCTGACATATAGTTGCTTGACAGTAAATTTTTTTTTGGTCCTTCCTATATCACCTCACAAAGTTTGGACATGGAGTTTTCTGCACCCCTGTATTTAGGAAACATACTGCATTTTTAAGACATGCTGCATAATCTCTGTTTGTTTACGACAAAATTCTGTTCAGTTATGATTTTTTTTAAATGTATGAATAATATATTTTTCATAAATCTTGCACTAAAATTGAAATGCCCACCCTGTTCAGCTAAAGTTTAATGACTGTGAGGTAAGAAAAGTGAATTGACATTTTATGAGGGGGTCTTGTTTTTGTGTCTGTCTGCCATTTGTTAATTTTGAGATGTTAACAGTCATTGCCAGCTTGTCATTCTGTAGTACAAAGTGTCTCTCAAGACCAAGCATTTACTTAATAGAGCTGCATTGATATTCCTGTATGGCCAGTTGAGATAATGAATTCAGAATGTTGTCTGTAACAATGTTTTGAAGTTCCATTGTGACATTAATGCACATAGGGCGTGTTCACTTGAATGTAGTAAACACACTTCAGCTGTTACTACTGACATACTAGATAGTTACAGTGAGCTAAGTAGAAGCTGTGAAGTGGTTATCAGCATATTGCAGTATCTTTTGTAGTGATAACATGTCCTTGTTTGCAGGTGCCTAAGATTATTTCAGACACATTTAGTGTTAACAAATGAAACTGCTTCATGTAAATCCCACATTTTTGAAGTAGTTGTATTAAACAAACATGTAAACATAGAGAAAACCTGGAAACATTTTGATGAAGGACTTCTTTGATTATTATATCAGGTGGTGGCTACGTAATCATTTCATCAAGGTGTTTCCACCAGTCCTTCAAACCTTGCAGCTGGATTTCATTCTGTGTTTTTTCATATCTGCTAAATGCACAGCACAACACCACTTTATTTTTGGATCTCTTTCTTTCATAGTTCATACTGATTCTAATTTTTATAATAGTGGTATCTTGGGTTTGCTTTGTTTTCATGTGGAGTTGTTTCTTTGGGATAATGGTTTAATATAATTTTGTGGCAAATTATATTTATTCTTATTCTTTTCCTTATTACAATTTGTATCATTTACATATTCATTTTCAGTACAGTTGAGCGGCTTTTAAAGCACTTTAGTCCTGTCTGAATTAGTTTTGGGTTTTCTTAGTTTGAATTATTCTGACACATCTCTTTTTGCTGCACTCCTGTTCACTCCCCCATCACTGATGCAGGCATGCCGAGAGAGAGTTCTAGCCTTGCAGATCAAGATCAGTGCTCGTAATGAGCGCATCAAGCTTCTGACACAGCGGGGATCTCCTGACCTGGAGCCCTTAGACTCTTAGCTAAATCCCTCCTTCTGCCTGCTTATTCACCTGCTACTTGTTCATGAACCTGGAAACACGCAAATTGTTGATCGATCGCAGTATACATCTAGTGTTATAGAAACAAGACAAAACATTTCTTGAAAAGTCTTTGACAAGTGGAACAAGAATTGGAAAAAGAATAAAAGTGGTAAGATACTTGGACTGAAATGTGAAACGTGGCCACCAGAATAGAAAGTAGAAAAGTTATACATGACCTTGTATTTTCAACAAAAGCAAACACTTTTGTGTCTGAAATTCTTCAGTGCTTTAAGTGTTACTGATATATCTATATCTGTATCTATATATACACATGTGTGGACCAACTCTTGGACTTAACTGTTATTTTGCTGGCCCGGTCACGTTACTGCAGGACCTTCTTCAGAACATGGACTGCTACCGGGATCAGATACAAGCCCTGATGGACCAGATCCATCAGGTGGACCCATACATGGTTATCCTTCCGGAGAAAGTAGAGCAGGGGAATGGAAATAGCCAACAGAGTCCTTCCAGTGGCAGTGTTCACATTGCTGATATTTCTGGTGGCAGTAGAAGGCATCAGAAGGCCAGTCAGCAGTCTGCAGTGTCAAAGGTTGCAGATCTCTGTGTTCATATGACATCGTCTGCCACTTACGCCGATATTACAGCTGGTCGTTCCAGCCCCTGCCCTTTTGTAGAACAAGTTGAAGAGAAGGATGACAAAATGAAGCATCTTCCTAGAAAGACTGTGATTACTAGGACGGTTATGGAGATCAAAGATAATCCAAAACAAGATAGAAATCCAGAAATGCCCGATGAAACAAAATGTGAAAGTGAAGTAAGAAAAGGTGGTGAACCAGAAAGCTTAAAAGTACATGACTTCAGAAATCCAGTAAAGTTTTCTGAAAAAGTGCAAGATGTGGGAGTGTCATTAATGAGCTCAACTGTATCACTTCAGTCTGAAGGGGCACAGTCCATTGGTTCTCAAGGTGCAGGCAGTGTTTCTCAGATAGAGAAATGTCGACCATCTCGCCATGGCCGATCTCAGCAGAGGAAAGATGCTCAAGAAAAAAGAAATGCAGATAAAGCACATGCACATATTTCTAAAACACAGAGTGATGCATCAGAAGGTATTTTTGTGAAACCTGAAGTCCAGGACATGGAAGTAATTTCATGTGAAGAAGTGCGGACACAACATCCTGCCACAAGGACTTCAGAACGTGCACAGGTGCATAAAAAACATCACCATATTGTGTTGAAGGAACCTCAGGAAACACTGAAGCCTCAGGTTCTTCGTAGGAGGTCTCCAAGCCCAATGTGGAATCCAGGTTCTACTTCATATGCAGACATACTTCGTGGTCGACAGGTTTCAGATGGACATGAAGAAACAATACCAGTGATGGACCTTAAAGAAGTGAACATGCCAATATTAGAAAACAGTGATATTAATGGAGAGAAGGTACAAGAGTGTTACAGAGGAAAATACCAGTATCAGGAGGAAGAGTGGAGTTTGCCCGAGTCACACAAAACAGTGGCAGGATTTCAGCATACAGAGGATGTTTATGTTTCAGCTGCAGATGAAAACCCGGCACAGAATACAGAAAACTATAGCATGGATCATACTTTAGAGATCAGAGGTGTAGAAGAAAAGGTTACTTCAATTGAAGAAGTGGACACGGGTGCATTCTTAGAGGAAGAGGTAATAGCACCTGTTCATGAACATGATGTCACTGGTGTAGCAGTGGCTTCAGGTGTGTTTGAGTATGTCCAGCAGCCCACACCCGATGTAGTGGGTTTTATTACTTCAGGACAGCAACTAATTAATTCAGGTCTGGGAACATACCACAAATCTGCTCACCAGTACATAATGAGTCATGATGGTGATCAGTCTGCAGTTTATCCTGTCACTGCAACACAACAGCCCAGTAACCAGTATGAAACTCTGTCACTGGAGTATGTTCAGCCATCTATTGAATCAGTTGCCTACTCAACTCCAATTCATCAGGAGTTTACACTACGTGAGTATGATATATCACAGCAGCCTGATCCTGATGTAAGTTCATCTCTGGAAGTAACGCCGGTACATAACACAAGACGTTCAAAGAAAGTCAGATCAGGTCAGCACAGTCAGACTGAAGTGACGACTGTTACTAGTACATCAGTAGCAGATGAAGAGGTAAAGCCTCTGGTTATACATGGAATTGATAATGATCATCAGACAGGAAGTACAGGTGGCATACCAACTGAACTGGATAAATGCCAGCTATCATATGCTCAGATTTTAGCTCAAGGATTATGTGCAAAACCACTCCAGCCATCCAGTCAGGCAGTGAATATGTACGTAAACAGAAACGATCGACCCCAATCACCACAAGCAACTTCCCCAGGAACCAGTTACTGTCAAGAGTGGTCTGCCTCTCCTTCCTGTAATACACCATCTACAGTAAGAGAAGAGGTGGTGAGATGTGCTGTAGCTGATGCTACGACGACTGTTCCAAAATTGGAAGATGGAACTGTTAAGAAAATGAAAGATAAAGTGAAGAAGGAAACTGGTGGTTTAACCCATGTTAGTGGCCCTCCATCAGGTGACCAACAGCAGAAATTTGGAAAGGGCAAGCAGAAAAAAAAGAAGCAAACATTGACTACCAATGTGGAATCTACTGGGAAACGAGAGCCTCCTGAAGAGAATAAAGAAGAAGTTCCAGTTCTCGATGTGCAAGCTACAGCTGCTTCCTACAGTGGAGAGCCCATTACGGTTGTTACATCTAATGTGAAATCTGTAGTTGGCAGCAGCTTGGCTTCGGTCAAAGATAGAAACATTGGATATAAGAAATCAAAGTCATTGTATGATGGTAGACAACAAAATATACACAGTGAACCTGTTTCACAAATATCCCCACATAATTGTGTACCAGTGGCAACTGAAGGGGATGATGCAACAGGAATGACAATGTCAGAACGGGCACATTTTGTTGATGAAAAACAAGATGGATTAACAGACCAAGAAAAAAAGAAACGACTAAAGAAGAAGAAACTAGGGAAGAATGCTGATGAAGATGAAATAGAGAAGGCTTTAAAAGAGATTGCTGTGATGGAAATGAGCCAAAGCAAACACAAAAATAAGAATATTGAAATACCTCAGGAAGCAAAGGTTAATGGGATGGAACAAGAAAAGGAATGTGCAAAATACAAAAAGTTGAAGACTGCTACACATACAGATAATGCAAGTTTGTTAATTCACAAGACAAAACCTGAGCAATTGGCAGCTGTGGTTTCATCTTCTGAAACTAGCATGGTAATTGAAGGCACAAATAATCAGGAGTGTAATTCCAGTTTGCAAGATAAACAGGATAAAATTCCAGAAATGTTATGTGATGTGGCCAGTGAACAGAAAAATGTGAACATTGTAATCCCCAAAACTGATCAGTCCAAGAAGAAAAAGAAACGCGGAAAGAAGCTAGTAGGCTGTAATGTCCCTGGTAGTAAACATGTGATGGAAGAACCCAAAATGCATAGCAGTTACATGGATTGTGAAACTGATATTATCCAAAGTGGACAAAATGTATTGCTCAAACAGAAACTGGAACTGTTGTCAGACGTTACTGATGCTCCTAATTTAGTTGAAGCAGAATCTACAGGTGTGGAAAAAGAAATTTCAGAACATTTTCAGGGAGGAAGTATTGTAGAAGAGGAGAAAGGCAGAACTCCACAGTTTGAATGTGTTGAAATTTCCAACCAGGAGTCATATGTAGCTCCACCAGATTTGTTAGCTGACATACAACATGAAACTGAATTCCTGAAAACCAGTGAAATTGTCTCTGTAGTTGATCATGCAATTCCCGTAGATAAATATTGTAAGCAAAAGGAAGCAGATATTAGTGTAAAAAAGCAAGAAGGCAAATTGAGAGAAACATCAACTCTTCCTGTAAGTAAAGGCAAAAGAAGCCATAGGAAACGAAAAAATGCTACAGACTTGGCTAAAGAAGAAGTAAGTAACAATGTTGCAACAACATTGATAGGTGTGGAGTCTCAGACTACAGCCAAATATGTTCCTCTGAAAGAAGAGCACAAATTAGGAAGTAAATTTTCATCTGTTAACAAGGAAGATAATTCACAGAAGGTAAAACTTCATAATCAAGTGGAAAAGATGCATGCACCAGAGGTAATGGCCCAGTCACCACGTAAAAGGAAAGGAAATAGTAAAGGCGCAAAGGCGGGCATATCCAGGCAGTGTGAATCTCCTCACTCACCTAAGCAAGAACCAGTTGGAAATGTTTTGATATCGAAACAGGACAGACTTAGAACAGGAGATGACATGACCATGGATGTCATTTCAGTAACGCAATCAAATGAAGGCACTGAGTTCAGTAGTAAAGAAACATTGCTTAGCACCAAATTAGGTGGAGTCCAGGACAGAGATACAAGCAAGGGGAAGCAAATTTCCAAGAAATCTAAGAAAGGTAAACATAAGCCTGTAATAGAAAAAGAACCTTCAGTGGAGCAAACCCCTGATGAGAATGAACATGAAAAGAATGGTAGACAGGCAGTCGTGGATACGTCAGACAAATGTGCAGACATGTCAGTAGATATGCATGAACATTTGGATGTGTCATTAGAGGAAGTAACCATTACTTCTGTTGTGGGAGTAGGTGATGCTGATATTGGCGATGTGGAAGTGGCAACAACTGAACGAACAAGGAAAGGAAAATCTAAAAAGTCAAAGAAATCAAAATCCACTTTGAAAGACATTGAAAATCTTGGGAAAAATGCGGAAAATGCCATTCAAGATATTGGAAGTTTGAAAGGAGTGAAGACTCTTGGGACAGATATAGAGCAGCAGCCACTGAACAAAGTAAAGAGAAGTTCCAAAACGTCCAAGAAGCATAAAGCAGCTGCATGGGAGCAGAACATAAGCATTGCTCATTCAGAGGATGCTGCAGTTGATAGCAATCGAGATAAAAGACAAGAAGTTGTTAAGGATGGTAGAATTCTTTCTGAAAAAGACCTTATTTCTGAAACAGACAGTGTTTCTGGTTTCAAACAACTTGAACATTCAGTGCATAGGAGCAGGAAAAGCAATAAGAAATCAGAATTTGGAGGTTCTGTAAATGAACAAAATAAACTTTTGTCAAATCAGGAATGTGTAAGTGCTGAGCAAGATATGCTAATGGTAAAGAGTGAAGAGGACCTTCCATTACCTGATAGGAAGAGTGAGCCTGATGATCAGATCTCTGAATCTGTTGAAAAACAGATTCCTTGTTCTTCCGGTGACACAGACCAGTGCATGAAATTAGTTGCAAAGACTGAAAATGTTCAAGAACAGATTACTGTAGCTACTTTGCCTGCAAAAGAGAATGCACATAATGCAGATACTGTGAAATCAGATGTGTATAGAGATATAGAGTATAATTTTGTGCCAGAAACATCTCTACCTGATCAAGAAGTGCCTGATGATTGTACAGAGAATCATCATGAACATGATGAAGAAGGATTCACTTTAATACAAGTACAGCAAGAATTGTCTGTTGTTCAAGATGAGAGATTGGAAACTAGGGTGAATGAAATGATATATAAATTAGAGTCTGAACACCATGATAGTGCTGATGAGAATACTGAGAAGCAAAGAGATGACATCAGCTTTACCTCAGTGTCAGATAAGGATTTGGATCACAAATCTGAAGAAATATCTGAGCGTCAAGAATACCAGACATCAACTGAAGCAAGTGTGTCTTTGGATAGTATTCTTAAATTTAAAAAGCATGATGTAAAGAAGGAAGCTAGACATACCATGAATGTTCATGAAGTTGAAATGGATGTGAATGTTCCATGTAAAATTAATCATGAAATTGGAGATATTTGTTCTACCCCACCAGTACCACCATCTTTGCCTGAAAGCAAGAAAAATATCTGTGGAACGCCTTTAGTTCCATGTGGAACATCATCATCAAAAGAAAATCTAGACACTGTAGTGTTAGCACCAAATTGGATGGAAAAGTCATCTGCACTGCAGAATGTATCAACTGTAGATAGTTCCATTTTCAAATGTGTGGGTATTTGTGACTTCCCTGGGCCCTCAGTTGCGGATATGTCTGATATAGTGCAAGGCCAAGGTAATGATTCATCATTAACTCTGTCTGTGGCTGCTTCATCTGACTCTCATGTTCCATTAGCATCATTTTCAACTGAAATCGATGCTGATTCTAGATTGGCACAAGAAATAGTGAACATACAAGAAGGAAACACTGACATAGAGGTACCTGGAATTCAGACTACAGGAATTTTTGGGTCAGTGAAGGAAAGAACAAGAAAACCTCGGAAGATCATAGATACAATGACAGTAGAAGAAAAAGCAGCAAAATCAGTAGCAGTTGCTACCCATAGTGCACCAGAAAAGAAGAAAAAAACCCCAAAATCGTCTGTACAAGGGCATACTAAAAAAGGAGATGGAAAGGTTAAAATGGCAGAAGAGCCAAAGGATATAGAAGAGGATGAAGAGTACAGGGCGATGAAAGATAAGATGATGAAGAAGAAGAGACGCCCAAAAATACCAGTTGAATTCACAGGTCCTCAGTTTAAAGTAGAAAATGATGCAGAAGTTGTTACAATATTAAATTTGAATGATGAAGCTGTAAACAAACATAAACTTGATGAGATCACTCATTATAAACCAGAAACTGTATCTCTAGTCACAGAAGTAACTTCCTATGATTTCCATGAAATTGCTCCTGATGTAAGAATTGATAGTAATCTGGAATCAGTGTTTGTACAACCAATATCACCAGTAATTACAGTGATTAACGAGCAGTCAGGACCAGAAACACCTTATTTGGTAGGGGACAATAGTATTTCAGATTCCAAAATGAAGCCAGTTTTATTAAAAGCATCACCAGTGACAGTATCAGAAGAAAGCTTTGATACGTCATTAAGGGTATGTGATATTCAGTCACTAGAAGAAAAGATGGCAGACATTCCTCAAGAAGTGACACCTCATTCATTATGCCCATCAGACGAACTGATTGATGTTGTTGCAAGTGCTGTAGGTGAGTCATTGGTGTTTGAGGGTGGTGAAGAAGAGGTGGATGGAAATACTATTTTGCCTGCATCTTCTGCAAGGAACATTGTAACAGATGATGCACTTGTTAAAATTCAAGAGACTGTAATTGCTGCAGTTCGTGATGTGCTTTGTGAAACAGAACTTAAGGCTGAAACAGCAGTTGCTGTTGTAGATCATCTTGCTGAACCAGCTCTGAAAACAGAAGTTATTCCTGCTGTAGGAAATGATGTGCTTTCTGACTCTGGATTGAGAACTGAAGCAGTCCTGGCTGTTAAAAGTGATCTTCTTTTTGAGCCAGGCCAGAAGGCTGAAGAAATCACTTTATTTGGGAAAGATGTGCCTTCTGAATGTGACCTGAAGACTGAAGAAAGCACCTTAGTTGGGAATTATATGCTTTCTGAACCTGGTCTGAGGGCTGAAGAAGTTACTGTAGTTAAGAATGATTCACTTTCTGAACCTGCCATGAAGACTGAAGAAATCAAAACAATTGAGAATGATGTGCTTTCTGAATCTGGTCTGAACACTGCAGAAATCATTAGAGTTGGGAATGTTGTGGTTGCTGAGCCTGATCTAAAGACTGAATCAGTTTCTGCATGTGCAAATAATGTGTGTTCTGAGGCTGGCCTGAAGAGTGAAGATATCACAGCAGTTGCAAATTATGTGCTTTCTGATCCAGATTTGAATATTGAATCAATTTCAGCAGTTGCAGGCAATGTCTGTCCAGACCTAAAACCTGAAACATTGACAACCATAGCAAGTGGTGTGCCCTCTGAGCCTTACCTGAGGACCGAAGTAATTACAACAGTAACAACTGATGTGCTTTCTGAGCCGTGCCTGAAGACTGCAACTATCACAACAGTTGCAAGTGATCTGTGTACTGAATCTGGCCTGAAGATTGAAACAGTCCCAGCAGTAGCAAGTGATGTGCTTTCTGAACTTAGTTCAACGACTGAAGCAGTTGCTACATTTGTGAATGATTTATCATCTGAAATGGGTCCAGTGACTGAAACAATCACTTCAGCTGCAAATGACGTGCTTGCGGAACTTGGTGTGATGACAGAAACAGCCATTGCAATTGTGAATGATGAGTTCACTGAATCTGGCCCAGTGACTGAAACAGTGAATGAAGGTTCAGACATGGTGGTGTCTGCACCTAATGTGATGACTGTTCCTGCCACCACAGTTGTTAATGATGAGTTTTATGAACCTGGTCTGATGACTGAGTCAGTCACTACATTTGCAGATCACATGAATTCTGAACACATGCCGATGACAGAATTATTTGCTATGGTTGTGAATGATGTGATTTCTGAATCTGGCTTGAAAACTGAAACTACTCCTGCAGTAAAGCCCGTTGTGCAAACTGTTGAATCTGTTTCTGACATCTGTGATGCCCCAGTTCAGTCTGTAACTTACCTATGTTCCAAAGAGACTGCATGTGCTTGCTTGGATGATTTAGAACTAGCAGTGCTTGAAAATGATGAGTCTGTGCGTGTGGAGGGGGTTAATAGGGAAATAAAGACGCCAGAAACTGTTGTGCAGAAACCATCTTCACCCAAGGAGGAGGTGGTAGAAAAATTAGAAGTTTCAGTTGCAGATTGCACTACAATGGATGTTCATCATCATCCTTTTATGGCTGAGCTCATTGTACAGGAGGTCAAGCCAACGTATTATCTATACCGGGATGCTGAAATGTTTTGGCAAGAAATAGTGGCACAAGAAGTGTTCAGAGTTTCTTCTCTTCCTTCAAGAAGTCAGAAAAAACAAGGATTGAAGAGTGCATTGGAAAAGCCAGTAGAGTATATACAAGAACTTCCTGCTGTAAGTACCAAGCAGCATGAGTTTGAGGCACCATTGGACGAAAGCCCTAGAAATAAGCATGTTTTTGAAGTCGAGGCGTATGACATTCGTATACTACTGGATGCTGAAAAAAGGTGGCATGAATTTAAGAAGCACACATTACTGGGAGATTGTACAGTGATTTTAGAGAAACCAGAAAGTTCCCATCTGTGTGCAGAGACTGACGTTACAGAACGTTTTGTGGATAGACAAGTAATCAATGGTGACAGTCTTATAGACAGTGTAAAAGGAGCATCCTTACCTGAACCTTGTGCTAGCATTTCCACAAAATTTGAAGAAGCAGAGGTTATAGGAAGTGATTCCACATTTGGTGGCAGCAGAGAAGCATTATCCTCTGACATTTTTGCAGAAGTTACGGCTATTATTGAAGAGGAGTTAACTGATGCACAGTCCACACTAGAATTACAAGAACATACTGCATTGGTCGAGGATGGTTCCACACAGCTGAACTTTCTTGATAGAGAAAAATCAGAGTTGAAGCTTGATGAAACTGTTGGCCTTTCATTCACACCTGTACCTGAGAAAGATAAAACAGAAATATTTCATAATTTATATACAGAAGATGTTTGGTTAGAATCATACAAATTTCTTGATGCTGAAAAAGAATGGAACAAAATTCAAAGTAAAGTTTTGCCAAAGGAATTGCTATGTGAAGAGGATATAGCAAGTATGCAAACAGCTGTGGTGAAATCTCAGGGATTAGTCACAAATGGCATCACTTCCAATGAAGAAATTCTCAAACAGCAACATGAGATGGAGGTAATGGCCATCAGTACCTGTGGTACAGCAAAACTTGAGGGGTCAGAGGACATTGTCGCCTCATTGCAAGATGTCTCTCTGGACCCAGAAATGAAATCATTTTGTGAACAACCTAAACATTCAACAGATGATATCTGTCCATCACAAATTGTGTCTCAGGACCAAGTACCGATGTTTTCAAGTTCTGAACTGAGTAAAGAATCAGCAGACACTGTTTCTACAACAGAGGGTGCCTCTCAGGAATCACAGCTGAAGCCAGGTTCTAATCTGACTAAAGATGAAGTGCAGTTTGTTTTACACCAAGGTTACAGAGCAGAAGCATGTTACTGTCCGTACGATGTACATAGCATTCATGATGCAGAGAGACAGCATCAGGAGCAAATAGCAGGGTTGAAAAAAGGTGTTCAGGATAGTACTCTGATAAAGAAAAAAGAGAAGGTAAGTTGGGAAGTGCCAAGAAGTCACTGCATGGAATATTCTTACTGTCATTATGATGTATTTGCACTTAGTGATGCAGAGAGGCAACATAAAGAACAACTGGCTCTGTCACAACGTGTAGACACCAAAACTAATGAATTGGCAAGTAATTTTGAAAAACCTGATGTTGCAATGCAAGGTTTCAAAAAGCAAGAAGTAGTTGCATTGCAGACTGAGTCAGCAGATGGAAGTTTGAGGACTTGGGCCACAGTAGTGGCATCTAAGAAGCCCTCTTCTCTCCAGGAAACAGACTGTGAGGGAAAACTACTGGACATAGTTTTAAAAAAACATTCTGTTAGTAAGGTAGGTGATTTGCAAGAGCCCCCACAGCTCTCATTGAATATATGTGTTGAAGAAACTGAAGGAAAAGATACAAATGTTCCCGTGGTTGAAATTGATCCTGAGGGATTCATGGAATTTTTGCCAAAGAGGGAACTGAGAAAGCGTAAATCACGATCTCGGTCCAGAAGTCATTGCAAGGATAATGTAGCACTTTCTGAGAAATCACAAGAAGTAAGTGTTAGTGATGTTCAAACAACAGAAACTGATTCTGCAAGTAAGCAAATTGTGAGTCCATTTACATCCAAGTCTTCACAAGATTTTCCTGAACATTATGCAGTTTGTACTGAAAATAAAGTAATAGGTAGTGATGTCGAGTATTACACTGCTAGAGAGGATGAGACAAGCTCTAATATGACACAATCAGGTCCTGATAAGGAGGTGCAGACATCATTCAAGAAGTGTGAAAATGCTGAAGTTGAGATGGTAACAAAGAGTTACCAGAGGTCCGGAAAGCCTCCAACACAAAAAATACCTCTTGGTCTTAATGGGAGGCAACCACTTTCTGATGAGCAAGAGGTAGAAGGCATTGTGCAGGTAAGGAAAGAACTTGTTCAGCATTATTTATTATTAGATGGAGCATTCTGGCCAGACAAATGCTGGTGTCATGATGCTGAATGTGAATGGGAAGAAGTAATAGCTCAGTGTCAGAAGGAGCCTTTGTCAACCATGTCATCCCTTGAGATAAAGTTGGATAGGACACGTGATCACAGAGATGATTCTGATGATGGAAGTAGTGGACATAGTTCTCCAGGGCCACATAACCCAAGAAGAGGAGGTGAAGGTGGAAGAGGACTAGGTGAATCAGGTGATACAACAGAACATCTGAGTGCT
>Ga0209755_10003884_pt1 | contig 18215 bp, 17 predicted proteins | sample TergutCo191P1_FD_187301 | JGI IMG/M metagenome (GOLD analysis project Ga0209755, IMG submission 187301) | Cornitermes sp. P1 segment gut microbial communities from Petit-Saut dam, French Guiana - Co191P1 (SPAdes) (version 2) | ecosystem: Host-associated > Arthropoda: Insects > Digestive system...
GTGTTATAGGCCCTGTACTTTATATTGGGCTCAAAATAATAAAACCCAATGAGGCTTTGGTTCTCACGCTTTTTGGCAAATATACCGGCACCATAAAAACAGAAGGTTTTTATTTCATCAATCCTTTTTGCGTTGGAGTAAATCCGCTTCAAAGTAAATCCGCCCAACCGCAAGCATTATTAAAGACAATAACCAACGCCGGAGATTCGTTAGGCGCAAAGGGCAATAAAAAAATATCACTAAAAGTTTCTACCCTCAACAACGACAAGCAAAAGGTAAACGACCAGTTGGGCAATCCAATAATGATCGGCATTGTTGTAGTATGGAAAGTAATAAACACCGCGAAAGCCGTATTCAACGTGGATGATTACAAGGAATTTTTATCGATGCAATGCGACTCTGCCCTGCGTAACATTGTGCGCCTTTACCCTTATGACTCTTACGGCAGCGACAGCGAAAAATCCCTTCACGGCTCCAGTCAGGAAATTGCCATTAAGCTAAAAGATGAGATACAGAACAAGGTTGACATAGCCGGCCTTGAAATTGTGGAAGCCCGCATAACCAATCTGTATTACGCACCTGAGATCGCGGCCGTGATGCTGCAGAGACAGCAAGCCTCCGCCGTAATAGACGCGAGACAACTAATCGTACAGGGAGCTGTTGGCATGGTTGAGATGGCGCTTTCCAAACTAAACGAAACCGGCATTGTCGAGCTTGATGAGGAAAGGAAAGCCGCAATGGTGAGTAACCTTCTTGTCGTTCTGTGCGGTAACAGGGATGCGCAGCCTGTGGTAAACAGCGGTTCCTTATACTAGGTATGGAAAGTAAAAAAGACGAGGCGAAGAAACAAATTCTTCTTCGCTTGTCAAATTCGCTTTGGAAGGAACTGGCTGCCTGGGCAGAGGACGATTTCCGTTCTATCAACGGGCAGATAGAGTTCCTTCTGAGTGAGTGCGTCAAGAAAAGGAAGAAAACAAAAAACGACGATTCCGGCCCGACAGGGCTGTGATCGATTATTGCGATTCCTTTACCTCAAATCAAAAAACACCTTCGCGTTATTGAAGGTCTCCTCCGCCAGTTTCGCCGCTTCTTTACCGACACATCCGGCTACGGTTTCCGCGATGTGGGGGAGATATTGGCTTTCGTTCCTTTTGTTCCTTACCTTGCAAGGAAGATCCCGGGGCAGAAGGTAGGGGCCATCGGTTTCCAGAAGCAGGCGATTGGAAGGAATGATTTTTACCAGCTCCCTAAGGTGACTGCCTCTCCGCTCGTCACATATCCAGCCGGTGATGCCAACATAACAGCCAAGGGAAAGGTAATGTTCAAGTTCGTCCCCGGTTCCCGTAAAGCAATGGACAACTACCGCCGGGATGGCCGCGGAATAACCCTTAATAATTTTCGAAAAGTCTTCAAAGGCGTCACGCTCATGGAGGAAAAGCGGCAGGGAGAGCTCCGCGGCCAGCTCAACCTGTTTAACAAACCACTTGCGCTGATCGTCTCTGGGAGAAAAATCCCTGTTGTAATCCAGGCCGCACTCCCCTATCGCTTTTACGACAGCTCCGCCGTTCGCGGTGCGATTTGCGGCGCAGTTTGCGGCGACGTTCTGCCCTTCCAAAACCAGTTTTCGCAGCTCCGCAATAGTCCCATCGCCGCAATTCTTCGCTTCATGAGGATGAACGCCGGCTGTTGTATAAAGAGCGCCGGGACAAGCCGCATTGTACGCGCTTGCGTATAACGCGGCGTCAAGGCTGCTTTTTTCTCCGGAACCTGTTATGACCAGCGGAGACACACCCGCTGCCGCCGCCGCTTTTACAACAGCGTCCCTGTCCCGGTCATAGGAAGAGTTCATTAAGTTGATGCCGATGTCAATAAGTTTCATCGCCTGCCCCTTCTCCGCCGGCGTCTGCAAGCAGGTCTTCCGGCCCGCCGCCAAGAGCCGCCAGAATACGGCGTTTTACCGCGCCGGAATTCCCGGTGAAAGCGGCGATTCGATCCCTCATGTCGCGGCGGACGGAATTAACTCCGTAAGGACAGGTGCAGGCGGCCTTGAGGATATTTTGTTCCGCCGCGCAGGCTATTATCTGCCGCTCCTCAAGGTAACCCAAAGGCCGGATGAGGCATAACGGATATTTTCGGTAAGAAAGGCGCATGGGCATCGTGGAAAGTGTTCCTTTGCCTGTCATGTTCATAAAAAATGTTTCGATGATATCATCCAGATGATGGCCGAGAGCGATTTTATTAAACCCGTTTTCCATTGCGTATTTGATGAGCTCTGTCCGTCTCTGTGTAGAACACCAGTAACAGTTCATCTTGCGGCCTTCTTTGAGCCTTCCGATTATCGGTACCGAAAGATCCGTAAAAGGAATATCCCATTCCTCAAGCCGTGAGGCAAGGACAGACTTCTTACAGCATGAGCAAAAATCACTTGATATATGAAGCGCCTCAAGTGAGTAATTCAATTTAAGCTTAAGCGCCTTTTTCAGAACGGAAAGAACCCATGCCATCACAGTCGAATCCTTGCCTCCGGACGCGGCGATGAGTATACGATCCCCTTCCTCAATCAGATTCCGTTCCAGAACAGCTTTTGCCGTGAGTTTTTGCACGATTAGACTTGCCCCTGCCCGGCGAAGAAAGCGGTTGCTCACGACATAAGATCCCGTATTACAAGGCTTGCAAGAACCATACCGGCTGTGGCAGTTACCGATACGGCGCTGCCAATCGCCTTCCGGTGTGTTCCTGCTTCGTCAGGAAGCTCCTCTCTCAGGGGAAGCCGCTCCGGGCTGTAAACCGCTTTGAAATGCCCGCTTATGCCTCGTTTTCGCAGTCCCTGCCGTACAAGGCGGGCAAGAGGGCAGCCGGAAGTTTGCCAAATATCTGCTGTTCGAATGAGAGTGGGATCGAGTTTTTGGGCCATTCCCATAGACGAGAAAAGACGCTTTCCGGCCGCGAGAGAGAGCTCTATTAAATCCAGCTTGGATTCCAGAGTATCAATCGCGTCTATCACAAAATCGGCCCCGTTTATATCTAGCTGACCGGAAGTTTCTTTTGAAAAAACCACTGGAAAAAGCTTAATTTCACAGGAAGGATTTATGTCTTTTAGACGCTCTCCAAGAGCTTCGGTTTTCAGACGGCCCAAATTGCTGTTCAAAGCCTGAAGCTGGCGGTTAATATTGGAAACACAGACAGTATCAAAATCCACAAGGGAAATCCTCCCTACGCCGGAACGAACCAGGGCTTCGGCCGCCCAGCTCCCAACTCCCCCCAAACCAACGACCATCACCCCGCTCTTTTCAAGGGCGGAAGCCGTTTCAGCCCCCGTGAGAAGGGTTAATCTCTGGAAAATTGGGTTCACTGTACCGGTTTCCGCAAATAAGCCCATAATATGAAAGACTTTAGTCCATTTTACCCATATTTACAATTCACCTGTACATTTCAGATCTATGCGTTATTTACTCCTTGACTTTTGGAAATAACAACTTTAAACTGACTCTATGAATATTAAAACCGTTCTCACTAAAGATACAATTTGTCTCAATCTCAAAGGGACTACAAAAGAAGGAATTATCAACGAATTGCTTGATATTCTTACAGCCGCAAAAAGAATAGACAACCGGGAAGCAGCTTTAGCGGCCATAATGGACCGTGAAAACAAGATGTCCACCGGTATGAAACATGGTATTGCGATTCCCCACGGGAAGAGTTCTTCGATTCATAATCTTGTGGCCTGTATCGGGGTATCGGACACGCCGGTAGATTTCGATGCTTTGGATCACGAGCCTTGCAGGATCTTCATAATGACCCTGTCTCCGGTGGAAAAAACCGGACCCCACCTCCAGTTTTTGGCGGAAATAAGTCTGCTTTTCAAGAGCGCCGAAAAAAGAAATGAAATCCTTAACGCGACTTCAACGGATGAAGTGCTGAAAATACTATCTGAATAGCGCCCAGCCTTAGGAGCCCTTACAGGCTCCTAAGTTTAAACAGCGATGGGATGCGGCGAATATTCTAATAACCGAGTTGCTTAAGGGCGTCTCTGGCCCAGTTCTGCTCAGCTCCCGTATAATCCTGTGAACGCTGAATTGAAGAGAGGAGCATTCTCACATCCATGGATTGTGTTCCTGAGGCTCCAAGACCGGCAATGACCCAATTGAAAGACTGGCGTTCTTTTAAAACACCCCACGAACCGGTTCGTCGTCTGTGATTCAGGTCTCTAAGATATTTTAAAAGCAGATTTACAGCCTCATCTGTCTTAATTAACGATAGGGTCTCGAGAGTTACTCTGATTTCATCATAATCCGTAACAGTGCTGATAAAATTATTATTGTAAGACTTGTCCAAATTGGTATAGACCGAATTATCGGCGGCTCCCAACTTGCCTATTGTCATGATGGCGCTCTTTCTCATTTCTGCCAAATCTCTTCGACCCGGAAGACTTGAAGTAGAATAATTCCATCCTGTGGCCAGAGCTACAGCGGCAACTTTCGCCTTGGATTCGTTCGGCGCATTTGTCCGGAGCATACTCTCCAGAGCTATCAGTTTTATACTCGGGGAATTGGAGGGATCCTGAATCATTTTGCTGATCACCTCTCCCGGATCTTCCAGAATATTTATCATGGCAGAAGAAGCCATAGCCTTTATAGACGGATCGTACCAGCCAATGTGCGCGAAAAACACCGGTCTGAAACCATCCGGATGGTGAAGGGCTTCCAGGGCGCTAATGGCCCCAACTACTGCCCGTTGTATTCTTCGTCTTGACTCCGAGTCGGATGTTTCCCGGGTATTCATGTCATCCAGCCAGCGAACAATGTTTACAAGATAATTATTGGCCCCTATCTGGCCCATGGTTATCAGAGCTTCCTGCATGACAAACCCGTCATTTATACCTTTGACAACATCAAAAAACTGAACCAGGTACCAGACATCGTTGGCCGCGGCTGTATACTTTTCCGCCGCGAGTCCCTGGCAAATGATTCTCGCGGAAACTTCAGCCGCCTCCCTGTCCTCTCTATTACCCAAATCCGGCAATTTAGGATTAAGGATTTTTAAGGCATTATGGTAAAACTCGCCGAGTCCGGTCTCACCGTATCCCTGTACAATTTCCAGCATTTCAAGACGCTGCATGTGGGTCAGGGCAGGATTATTGTACTCTTCAATATAGTATGACACGCTCTGGGCAAAAATTGTCATCCCGGTAAAACAAAATAGAATAATGAACTTAAACTGTTTCATAGTGCCTCCATTATATATAGTAAACTATATATAGTAAACCAACATTTACAATATAGGTTAAACCCAAAATTATAGATTTAGCAAAAAGCTTTGTTCCCGGCGATTATATTCAACTGGGGTTGTAAAATATTCTCTTTCAGGCAAAGTTTGGCGGCGTCAGCGTCGTGGCTGCAGAGATTCTTGATGATACCTATGTGCTGCTTGATGATCTCATCACCATTCTCGATCATCTGGCTTTCATTTCCCCTGTTTGCGTAGAAGTTAGTCAAGGGAAGCATTTTTACCAGCTCAAAAAGCCGTAAATTACCGCTGATTTCTACTATGGCGTGATGAAATTCCATGTCCTTTGTCATACAGAGCAGCGATTGCCGCTTTTTTATGGCGTCTTCAAGTTCAGTATTGATTAACCCAAGCCGTTTTATTATTTCACAGGATATTTTGTTTTCGCAAATGCTGTCTATTGCCAGAGATTCCATTGAATACCGGATCCGCGTGTATTCAATTATGTCCCTATCGGTCAACTCCAGGATGTAAACGCCTTTTCGGGGGATGGTTTCAACGATCCCTTCCTGCTCCAGTTTTAAAAGCGCCTCCCGTACCGGGGTCATGCTGACATTGAATTCCGCAGCAAGCTGCTTATAAAGCAGGCGATCACCAGGACGGTTAACACCGGTCAGGATATTGTCCTTGAGTTTCTCAAAAATCCGGTCGCTCAAAGTGTTGTTAATCACAGACATTTTCAAGTGATACTATATGTTATAGAGATAATTTAGGCAATACAAAACAAAATATCGAAAATATTTTTTCGATATTTCATTGACACCGTAAAATTTCCATGTTAATTTAGCCTAATCCGCAATGGACACGGCTGAAAAGCAGCCAAATATTTTTGAAAAGGAGACAAAAATGCTAAAGATGTTAAAAAATCCGGTCATCGTCTTTTTGATTGTACTGGGTGCTTTCGCTTCTGTAGTAAACGTGGCAGCGGCAGGTAACAGGGCTGAACCTTCAAGCAGCGGAGTTCTACCAAGGCTAACCGTATCCGGTTTGGTAGGTAACCCGTCTGACGCCGAAGTAAAGACAAAACAACTTTATGAGAAAGCGTTTCCGGGCAGTGTTGTTGAGTGGATTACTGTAGATACCAACGCGCGCGAGCAGGTTCTAAAGACCGCTATTGCCGCCGGCGATCCGCCGGCTGTCGGCTATTACTGGGGAACCAGAGCAAACTCTTTTTATGACATCGGCATGTGCCTTGATCTGAGAAACAGTTTTGAGAGGTCTTTTTTGGACAGGATCAACAAGTCCATGATCGATCCTGTTACAGGCAAAAACGGCGAATTATACGCGATTCCCATCACCACCACTTATCACACAACCTACTACAACAAGAACATGATGGACAGGTACGGATTCAGAGAGCCGCAGACATGGGATGATATGACCGCGATCTTCCGCCGCGTGAAGCAGGACGGAATTTACGGGTTCTCCACAAATTCCGCCTCAATGCAGGACTGCCTGTACGGCATAACATACGCCGAGCTTGAAGCAAAAGTAGGTCCCGGTACATCCTGGGGTGTTGCCAACGGTGATGTTTCCGTCGCCCCCGGCAGCCCGGCCGGTGAAGTCATCCGCAAATGCATTGAACAAGTAAAAGCCTGGTACGACGCGGGTTATTGGTATCCCGGAGCAAGCTCAATCAACACTACTCCAGATGACGCCAACGCAGGATTCGCGAGGGAACAATGCATTTTTATTTTCAACTTCAGCGGCGCGCTCAACACCCACAAGAATTCCTGTAATTTCAACATCGGCGCGTTCATGAAGCCAACCAGCGCGGCGGGGATAAAGTCCTATGAAAACATTGAGCCGAATGTTTATTTCATTCCATCCAACGCTTCCAGGCAGCAGGCAAACGCCGCGGCGGAGTTCATCAAGATCGCGCTCAGCCAGGAAATTCAGCAGGCATGGGTCGATGTCGTTACCATCCCCGCGATAACAAACTATAACTACTCAAACGTTGATCCGACTTTCCGTAGTGTTATGGACAAGCTTGCGGAAGGAAACCTGATTGCCGGTATTAATCCGACGAGGACCAGCTCCGAGATGCAGACCTTTGTTAAGACACAGATTTTCGCCGCGCCTTGCGGCGGAACAATGACCATTGATCAGACCCTCAATGAAATGGAACGCCTCCGCCTGGCAGCAAGAGCAGCCAGATAATTACCGGCTGCGATAATACCGGAGGCGGCGATCTGCTTGCCTCCGGCGCTGTCCGCGTATAATCTCATTTATTATGATGCAAGGTACAACGGTAAAAGTTAATCTCGTAAAAACAAGAGGCATACGCCGGAGTTATATGCTGGTTGGCCTTTGCTTTCTGGCGCCCGCCATTGCCGCCTATTTTCTCTTTATGGCGTATCCGCTTTACAGAACATTTGCCCTTTCGCTTACGAACTGGAGCGGTTTTGGGCCCATGCGTAACATCGGGCTTGCGAATTTCAAAACACTGATGAGCGACGCTACCTTCATGCGCTCCCTGAGAAATACCCTGTATTTCGCTTTTTTCTCATCCGTGTTCAGCGTCGTCATCGGCCTCTTGATGGCATGGCTAAACCTTTACCTGCGGAGGATGGAGGGGCAGGTCTTCCGGACGATTCTTTTTTCGCCCAGTATCATTGCCCCAACCATTACGGGCCTTCTTTTCATGTTCATCTTCACGGAAGAAATCGGCCTCTTAAACAATGTCTTGAGACTGGTAGGCCTTTCGAATCTTACAACCGCGTGGTTAACCAATATGTCCACCGTAAAGCAGGTTGTTGTCATCGCTACAATTTGGAGACAGTTTGGACTTTGCATGGTTCTTTGTTACGCGGGGTTACAGGGAATTCCCGGCGCGATGATCGAATCTTCCCGGCTTGACGGGGCAAGCGATTTCACGATTTTTTCCCGAATCCTTGTGCCCTTAATTAAACCGCAGATTGAACTTGCCACGATGTTTACCATGCTTGGCGGACTGCGTATTTACGATTCGGTTGTTGCCTTGACAGCGGGCGGTCCCGCGCGGCAGACCGTGGTTCTTCCAATGTGGATCGTGGAAAACGCTTTTACCTATTCCAAATACGGATACGCGAGCGCTCTTTGCGTTATCTTCGTTTTCATCATACTCATCTTCATCATTCTGCTCCGCCTGATTTTCCGTGGTGAAACGCATGAATACTAATATAAAACGGATACCTAAAATCCGGGCAGAAACGTCGTATTCAAAAAGCAACTCCATGCGCGTGATTTCACGGTTCCTTACTTTCGCTCTCGCGCTTACCATCGTCTACCCTATCATTTTTATCATCCTGATATCGCTAAAAAACAATCAGGAATTTTACTCCAACATCTGGGGGTTGCCCGACGTATGGCGCTGGAGCAATTATGTTTTCGCGTGGGTGGAGAGGGAAGTAGGCAGGTATGCATGGAACAGCGTCATCGTAACTCTCTCCGGCGTATTCGCTTCCGTATTAATAACGGCTTTCGGCGGTTACGCGCTTTCCAAAATGTACATTCCAAAGGCAGAGTTAATTCTGGCTATCCTGATGACTTTCAACTTTGTGCCGGGCGTAGCGATTTATATTTCGCTTTACATACAGATGATCAGTATGCATTTAAACAGAACGCTATGGATGTTGATTCTGCCTTACATGACCTGGCAGATTCCGTTCAGTCTTTATATATTCAAAAAGTTTTTTGACTCTGTTCCCACCGAGCTTTTGGAAGCAGCGCGCATCGACGGGAGCGGGGAAATCAACACGTTCTTCAGAGTTATTATTCCCCTGGTACGCCCTGCGATCGCGACTGTGATGGTGTTTAACTTCATCCACATTTGGGGCGAATACATGTGGGCAAGTATCGCCTCATCATCTTCGGTCGCCATACAGACGCTTCCGGTGGGTCTGCTCCGCTTCCGTGGAGAATACGGTATTGAGTGGGGACCGTTCGCGGCCGCGATAATGATCATTGTTTTGCCACTGATGATGATTTTTATTTATCTGCAGCGGTATTTTATCCAGGGCCTTACATCGGGCGCGGTCAAAGGATAGGGAGGAGAATTATGTATCTTGCGGGAAGGAACCAGGTAATAAAAAGACATTCCCTTACTGACACCATGCGCATGTTTCACAAAATGGGCTATGGAGGAATGGAGTTAAGCATAGTACGGGGTTTGTTTCCGGTACTCGCGCTTGACTACATGGACGATTATGTTATCAACAAGGTGAATGAGCTGAGCGACGAGCTGTCGTTCCCGATTACCGCGCTGGCCTGTCATCAGAACTATGTTACAGATGAAGACACTTTTAACGCCCAGCGCAAACTCCTGCAAATCGCGAAAAAATACCGCACGGACGTTGTAATCATGTCAACGTTCCTACCGCTTGAGGAAAGAGAGGGACACCCGGAGCTCTACGATCAACTTGCAAAGAAAACACGGGCGTTATGCGACACAGCCGAAGAAAACGGCGTGAAGATAGCGATTGAAGTGGAACCGAACCAGCTTTTTCATAACCTGAAAATATTTTTTGACATCGCTGAAAAAGTAAAAAGCCCGGCGCTGAAGCTGAATTTTGATGTCGGTCATCTATATCTCAGCGAGGTCGATCTTTTTAAAGCAATCGACAGATGCAGGGATTTTATCGTTTATTCCCACATTGAAAATATGTGCATGGGAGAACATTGTCACAAGCTGCCCTGGGACGGAGAAATTGACCTGCTCTCCGTTTACCGGAAATTGAAAGACACCTGTTATGACGGGCCGGTTTCCCTGGATATTTATTTACAGGACTACGAAAAGGTTGCCCCTGAATGTCTCGCCTATGTTAACCGGGAAATTTTTTCCAGGCTGTAAAAGAAAGCGGAGGAGGATCGATGATACCCAAAACAATGAAAGCATGCCGGCTTACCGCATACAACAAACTGGAAATCGCGGAAGTCCCGGTTCCTGTGCCCGCAGCCGAAGAGGTTTTATGCCGGATAAAAGCGGTGGCCATCTGCGGAACAGACCCTGAGATAATCAAGGGTAATCACGCGAAGAAAAACTGGCCGCCTGTGTTCCCTTTTATACTCGGGCACGAATGGTCAGGCGAAGTTGCCGCTGTTGGAAAGGCCGTGACGGAATTCAAGGAAGGGGATCGTGTCGCTGGAGAGGCTCATCACGGCTGCGGAAAATGCGCGAACTGCATGACAGGCCGCTATACCCTTTGTCTCAATTACGGTAAACCAGAAACCGGCCACAGGCACTACGGATTTATGGTCAGCGGCGCCAATTGCGAATACAATGTCTATTCGCCAAAGGCCCTGCATAAAATCCCCGATAACTTGAGTTTTGTCCACGCGTCTCTGCTTGATACCGCCGGGATAGCTCTTCACGGCATCAACATGATCGGGGTATCGCCCGGAGGAACCGCCGCCATCTGGGGGCCTGGCCCGATAGGCCTTTGCGTCCTTCAAATGCTAAAGGGGATGGGAACGGCCCGTGTGATTGTTGTCGGAAGAAAACACAGACTGAAGGTTGCAGGCGAGCTGGGGGCGGATATACTCGTGGATTACGAAAAGGAAGATCCGCTCAAGCGCATACTTGAGATAACAGATGGAAAGGGAGTTGACGAGATCCAGGAATGTTCCGGAGCCGAGGTCGCGTTAAGCCAGTGCATTCCCTCACTGCGCAAGGGCGGGAAGATCAACCTCATAGGTTTTTACAACGATCCAAAAGTTATTTTTCCCCCGCTTACAAGCCTCGTAATGAACGAAATCACCCTTACCGGTTCCAGAGCAAACCCCAATGTTTCATCGCAGGTTATAAGCATGTTTGCCGCCGGTATAGTTAAGGGCGAAAGACTGATAAGCCATGTATTTCCCCTTGAACAATATGAAAAAGCTCTTGATATCTTTTCAAACCGGAAAGACGGTGCAATAAAAGTAGTTGTAGAGCCATAAAAATTACAGGAGACAGAAATGGCAAAAACAAAAAAAAGCGAAACGACTCCAAAAGCCGCGTCGGAGAAAAAAGGAGCGATAAACAAGAGGGATGAATGGGGAATTCTTGAAGCGTCTTACATGCTTTCCAACCGTGAGATAAGTTATGAAACATGGATTGAAGAATGTTTCCCGCCCTGGGGTCAGTACATTAATTACCAGATGGAGCATACCGTAATTCCGTCAAACAAGACCGCCCTATGGTGGCTTGGCGGTCCTTCCTGGGGAATGAAGGTTCAGGATGAAATATTCCTGATCGACAATTACGCCGGGCCGTCCATGGTTACGCGTTATGAAAATTCCGGAGACTGCAAAAGCACCGGAGCTGACAGGCTTCACTGGATTCGCATCAATCCCCAGGTGATTGACATCTGGCATCTGAAACGGGTGGACGCCCTTTTCATAACCCACCACCACGCGGATCACTGTGATATATACACTGTCAAAGCCCTGCTTCAAACAACAAGCGCGAAATTTGTCGGGCCCAAAATGACAGTCGCCGCACTCAGGAACTGGGGTGTGCCGGACAGCCGTATTGTCGAGGTAAAACCCGGAGACCGGGTAAAAATGAAAAACGTCGATGTAATTGTCGAAGACAACTACGACATGAATGCCCTCAAAACAACAGTCGGCCTCCCGAAAGACGCGGCGGCGAAATTTACCATGGGTGATGCAGCGGTCTCCTATATCTTCAACACCAAAGCCGGGAACATCGCCTTTTTGGGAGACGCCATTTACGACAACGCTTTTTATGGGGTGGGACAGCGGAACAAGGTAGACGTAACCATTCTGGATATGGGGCACAATCCTTCCGGGTCAAATGACAAACTGACTCCCTATGACGCCTATCGCATAGGCAAAGCTCTGAACACAAAAGTGCTCATTCCGGATCATTACGACAACTGGTGCTGTACGTACATGCCGCCTGATGAACTTGAAACCATAGTACGTGAAAATTCCAAAAGCATGAAAACCGTAATTCTCCAGGTTGGCGCGATGTTTACATATCCGGATGACAAGGACATAGGCAGGTACAAGTACCCTGACTGGCAGGAACGACTTGACTGGCGAAAGGCCCGGTACACACTGGAAAAGATATAAGGTCTTTGTTAAACTCCTCTTTCCCGACCGAACTTGAGGAATTTTCCTTGAGGAGTTTTTAATATAGTTACATATGAAGAGAACCGGAAACCTTATAACAGATGACTTGGGAAGAACCCTCATATTAAGAGGCGTAAACCTTGGCGGCAGTTCCAAAATACCTTACTCAAAAAATGATGCGGAAGGGATATCCTTTGTCGGACGGCCCTTCCCTCTTGAGGAAGCGGAAGAGCACTTTTCAAATCTAAGAGATTGGGGCCTTACCTTCACCCGCTTTATAATCACATGGGAAGCTCTTGAGCATTCGGGGCCGGGAATCTACGATGAGGCTTACCTGGATTACCTTGAAAAAATATTTTTAATCGCCGAGAAAAAAGGAATCAACATTCTGATCGATCCTCACCAGGATGTATGGAGTCGTATGACCGGCGGCGATGGCGCTCCGGCCTGGACACTGGAAAAACTTGGCATGGAGTGCGGAAAACTGGAATCTGTTGGCGCGGCTGTATATTCCGCCGGACGAAAAATGATCTGGCCGGTCAATTATAGCTTATACGCGGCAGCCACCATGTTCACCCTGTTTTTCGGAGGAAACGCTTTCGCGCCGGATCTGAAAATAGACGGGGAAAGCGCACAGGATTTCCTTCAAGGCAAATATATAAACGCGTTTAAGTACTGTTATACACGGCTCAAAAACTGCAAGGCGATTGCGGGATGGGGGATTATGAATGAGCCTCATCCGGGATTTATCGGTTACAGCGATTTGCGGAATCTTGAGAACGTTACCCTTGCTCTCGGACCCGTACCGAATCCATTTCAGGCCATGCTTGCCGCTTCAGGAAACTGTGTGAGCTTCCCGATTTATTTTCCATGGACAAAAGGGTGGAAAACATTTGGCCGGAGAACAATCAACCAATCGGGTGTTTCACTTTTTAAGGAAGGTTTTACCTGTCCATGGAAACAGGCCGGAATCTGGAGCGACAAGGGGAATGAACTCAAACTTCTAAGGCCGGATCATTTCTCGAAATGCAACGGACGGTCAATTCGCTTCACCGATGATTTTCTAAAACCTTTCATTTTCAGTTTCATGGAAAATATGAACAAGGTGAAAAAAAATACCCTTTACTTTCTCGAAGGCATACCGCACGATGAAAACCTCACCTGGAGCGGCAAAGATCCGCAGAACGCGGTCAACGCGTTTCATCATTATGACGGCTTCACCCTTTTCACAAAAAGCTTCAGCCCCTGGTTAACGATAGATTCAAAAACCGGTCGTTTAATTCTGGGCAGGAAAAAAACCGCCGCTCTCTTTTCAGAGAAGCTGAGGGAAGCCTGCTTTTGGGCAAAAACACAAATGGACGATATGCCCAGCTTTCTCGGGGAATTCGGCCTCCCCTTCGACATGAATAACAGGAAAGCTTTTAAAACGGGTGATTACAGTCAGCATGAAAAAGCCCTTTCCATCTATTATAACGGTCTTGATGAAAACCTGCTCGGCTCGACAATATGGAACTATACAGCCGATAATACAAACGCCGAAGGAGACCGCTGGAACGGCGAGGATCTTTCAATCTTTTCCGAAAAAAAACCAAGAGCAATGGGCGGCTGGCTTAGGCCCTATCCTATGGCCACAGCCGGAATCCCTATAATGTTCTCATGGGACAGAAAGAACACTTCTTTTGTTTACCGGTTCCGCGCGAATCCCAATATAGAATCACCCACCGAGATTTTCATTCCTTCCGTGTGCTTCCCTGAAAATCCGGCTGTTTCCGTTAAGGGAATCGAGGTCTCAACTCTCAGGTCAGAGTACCGCCCGGAAGAACAGCGGCTGTTTATTTATAACGGCGGGTTCTCCGGTGAGTGTGAAGTCAGCGTTTCAAAAATGAGTAATACGTTAGTTATCGTCCCAGCGGTGTCAGTAGGCTGAGCCTTATCGGAACTTTTTCGTTTTTTTCAGCGGTATCTTCTGTGCCTTCTTCCAGGCTTCTCTCCATGGCAATACGGAGATATTCGTTCAGGAAAAGTTCTTCAATTTTTCGTTCTTTTTTTTGAATTTTGGAAACATAGTCAAGAGTAGATTTTGGTGTTCCGGCGGAACGAACCCTTGTCTCCCCGGCGTTATACATGGCAAGACCGGCGACTTCGCTTCCTGCGGTTTCAAGGCACCAGCGTAAATGTAAAATACCCAGTCTCGCGTTAGTATCAGGATCATAGAACTCTTCTGCTTTTTGCTGCGGAAAGCTTGCGCTGTTCAACTGGAAAAGTCCGCGATCTACAGTTTCGTTCCGGTTGTGATTTATTGCCCGCGGATTATAGGCGCTTTCCACATCGCAGAGCGCGAAGGCAAGCGCAGGAGAAACATCGAGGACAGAGGCATTTGACAATATCACTTCGGCTATTTCCGAAGAACCGGTAATTCCCTCAAAAAAAGTTACCACATCTTCCCTAAAATCTGGATTCCGGTAAGAAAGCAGAATGATGTCCCTACCTTCCCGCGCATAATGCAACGAAGTTCCCCGCGCATATAGAATCTGGTACTCCTCAATTTCTGTTTCCTCCGGAATCAAAAGCTCCTCATTCCCGGTTGTTCGATTAATTGAAAAATAACTGCAAAATCCGAAAGTGAATACTATGCAGAAAACTGAAAAAAAATACCTGGCCGGCAAATTCCTTAACTTATTCAATACATTCATGATTAACCAATATAATACAGCGAATATTTTTCTCAAGGCAAGACTCAATTCCGCCGTTCTAATCCGGCGCTTTCATAGGAAGCGCCAGCGTCAAAAGCGCGTTTCAGATGCTTTGAGCGGTTTTGTTCCCGCTCCGGCAGCTCACGGCTGGTCGCGTCAAAAATGATCATCTCCTTACACTTAACCCTGTCAAAAAGCCTGTCATCCAGCATCATCTTCTCCAGGGCCGCTCCAATCCCGGTTTTCTCAAAATACTCCAGAGTATTCCCTGCCACACATAAAACCAGCCCCTTTTCCATCTGTTTCATATCGCGGTTTTCTCCGTACGCAAAACCATAAGTCCAGACCCGATCAAACCAGCCAACAAGTTTTGCCGGCGCGTCGGTCCAGAAGAGCGGATAGATAAACACTATTGCCTGCGAATCGTTTATTTTTTCATGTTCCGCTCTGACGTCTTCCGGTATTGGCAGCTCCCGCCGGTAATGAGCCTCCCGTAGGTATTCATCCTCGCTCATATCGGTTTTAAAATTCATGGCGTACAAATCCGAAAGAATGTAACAGTGACCGGAGCTCTCAAGTCCGGCGATGAAATTGTCCCTGATTTCCCGGGTAAAAGAGTCAGAGCTGGGATGACAATATACAATAAAAACCCTCATACCTTCATATTACATCTCATCGCGGGGACTGGAAAAGCACCGTACAAATTAGGTATACTAAATGCGGCGCGTTTGTAGGTCCCTCCGGAACCTCTAAAGTTATTCCTTCAGAAGAGGGCGCGCTGGTTCCGCTAAAGCTGAACCGCTTTTCGAGCGTCAGGAGCGTTACTTGCGCCCCGGGCGCGCGAGTTTTTCTGGAACGAACGCCGCTCAGCGGCGCAGTCATTATACGCCAAGATGGCTCAGTCGGTAGCGCAGTACACTCGTAATGTACAGGTCGGGGGTTCGATTCCCCCTCTTGGCTGGAAAAGAGCGGGCTACTTTTAGAGGTGGGCCGCTCTTTTTTATGTAAAATATGGTATGATTCAGAATAACAATCGCAATTGGAGGTTTAATCGTATGAGAAAGAACTTTATTGATAAACTTGTTTCCTTAATGAAGAGCGAAGGAATGGACGCGGTTCTTGTATGCCCTTCCGAAGAAATGAATTTTCTTCTTGGTTTTTCTCCGATGATGTGCGAGCGTTTTCAGGGCTTTTTTATCAAGAGCGATGGGAATGCTTTTTATTTGTGTAATTTGCTTTACAAGGGAGAACTCGCGAATCATTTCAGCGGCATGAAAATATACGACTGGTTCGACGGTGATTTTATGCCGGAAGCGGTTTTCAAAATACTGGAAAAAGAAGGGCTTACCGGAAAAACCATAGGGGTTAATTCAACGGCTCCGGCATTCAACATATTGGATATTGGGTTTAAGGCCAACATAAAATTTGTAAACGCCAAACCGCTTCTTGAGGAAATACGCATAATTAAAACTGCCGAAGAACTTGAGAACTTAAGAACATCTTCCTCCATCGCGGACAAAGCTTTCAGCGAAGTGATAAAGTTTATCAAACCGGGACTGAAAGAATCCGACATAAAGGATTTCCTTTGCGCGTCCATGATTAAAAACGGAGGCTGCAATCCCGAAGGAATAGTAGCTACAGGGCCCAACTCCAGTTACGGGCACTACATGGGCAGCGACAGGGTTGTTGAATCCCATGATGTAGTGTTGCTGGATTTTGGATGTACATATAACGGCATGTACTCGGATATTTCCCGCATGGTTTTTGTCGGCGGGATAAATACCGAAAACATTAAAATATATGAAATCTGCCGCAGAGCAACCGAAGCCGGAGAAGCCGCGGCTTTTGAAGGCGCTTACATTCCCGATATTGACAAGACTTCAAGAGACATCATCGACAACGCCGGATACAAAGAATACTTTGATCACCGTTTGGGTCACGGAATAGGATACATGATTCACGAAGCGCCGGATATCAAGGCGAGCAATACAAGAAAACTCGAAAAGGGCATGTGCTTTTCAATTGAACCCGGCATAAACATACCCGGAAAAATCGGAATGCGGATTGAAGACATTGTCGCAATAACAGATGCCGGTACCGAGATTCTGAATAAATCTACACATGAGCTGATCATTGTTTGAAAAAGCAACCTTAGATTTGGATGAAAAACCACCGGAAAAAAAGATAATACAAAAACGGAGACTCTCCATTATGGAAATTTGATTTGAAAAAATCGAGAATTCCATTGATATGGAAGTAATGCTTCAGAACCACCATGAGTCAGGCGCCCTTTTCCATTTTGAACGGCCAAGATTGAATGAATTGTTCAAGGAAGCCGTAAAGTATCCTCTGGTCCTGGTGTGCGCCGGAGCGGGTTACGGTAAAACAAGCGCGGTTCATGATTTCGCGCAAAAATACCAGATAACTACCGCGTGGATACAGTTTTCCGAGAGGGATAATATTGGCGCCCGTTTTTGGGAGAACTATACACACACAATCGCAAGGGTCAATTTGCCCTTTGCAAGGGCAATCGGCAAACTCGGCTTTCCGGACACCGCGGATAAGCTTAATCAATACCATAGTTTGGTTCATGACCTTATTGACCTTGAAAAGCGAATCATAGTCCTGGACGATTTTCATTACGTCCAGGACACCCAGGTAATCAGATTCGCAGAGAAGGCCATCCAAAACATGCCCATCGGTACATCGGTATTTTTGATTACCCGTACTACTCCACGTTTAAATATAACCGGAATGGTTTCCAAAGGCCGCATGTTCAACATAAGCGAAAGCGACCTGCGCTTTACCGATTACGAGCTCGCCCAGTATTTCAGCCGTTTGAACATTCCTCTCCAACCGGAAAGCCTTGGTGAAATTATGGCGGACACCGAAGGCTGGGCTTTCGCGATCAACCTTATCGCACGTTCGTACCAAAAAGCGCCGGGCTACGGCGGTTATCTGCGCAGCGCAATGAAGACAAACATTTTCCGGCTGATGGAAACCGAAATTTGGAATTCGATTTCCGCTAGGGTGCAATATTTTATGATCCGCCTTTCCCTGATTGATCACTTATCGTTTGATCTAATCACTCTATTGGCAGGAGAAGACAAAGATATAATCCCTGAGATGGAAAAACAAAACGCTTATGTGCGCCGTGACTTCTATATTAACGCGTTT
>Ga0209755_10003885_pt1 | contig 18212 bp, 12 predicted proteins | sample TergutCo191P1_FD_187301 | JGI IMG/M metagenome (GOLD analysis project Ga0209755, IMG submission 187301) | Cornitermes sp. P1 segment gut microbial communities from Petit-Saut dam, French Guiana - Co191P1 (SPAdes) (version 2) | ecosystem: Host-associated > Arthropoda: Insects > Digestive system...
CCACTAAAATGGTCAAGAAGGAATTCTTCCCTATAGTTGATTCAGATGGATATGCAAAACCTGCAATACTAATAATTCTCAACGAACTCATAAATGCTGGAATAGAAGAGATTTGCCTGATTATACGGCCGGGTGAAGAATCACTGTATTTATCTTTATTCCATGAACTCCAAGAGGGTCAATCATTACCCGACGGTCTTAGCGGTTATGAGCGCAACTTATCACAGCTGAGTGAAAAAATAACATTTGCCTATCAAAATCAAATGCTAGGGTTTGGTCACGCTGTATTCCAAAGTGAAACATTTGCAGATGACGAGCCTGTGCTTCTACTGCTGGGTGACCATCTGTACAAATCAAATAGTAGCATAAACTGCGTATCCCAACTTATTGATGCCTACGAGGAGACCGAAAAGCTGACAATTGGTTTATTCGAGATTGCGCCCGATGATGTATCAAAATATGGAACCATAAAAGGTGAGTTTTTATCGAAAGAAGAAAGTTTGGTAAAGCTTAATATGCTGGTCGAGAAGCCGTCAGTTGAATATGCCAAGTCACAACTGGGCATCGATGGAAAGCAGTATGGTGTGTTTATGTACGTGCTTACTCAGGATATTTTTGCCAGGCTTGGTCAGCAATTTAAGGATGGAAAAACCGAGTTTGGCGAATTTCAACTCACTCCAGCACTGGACGCTGTCGCACAAACCCATGGTGCAATTGGTGTGCTGATAGACGGTGAACGGTTTGATATAGGACTACCGAATGAATACCGAACAACCGTGGCTAATTTTGGAAAGTGAACAAAAAAACAAATAATTATATTGTGATTTAATAAAGGAGACATACATAATGGAATCTAAAAAAGAAGCATTGTCAGCAAACGAAAATAAGGGATACATATTATCAATAGTTATCCCATGTTACAACGAAAAAAGCACAATTTTGCAGATTGTCGAAGCTGTGAAGAACTCGCCTGTTGAGAATAAGGAAATTATAATTGTTGATGACTTTTCTAAAGATGGCACGAGGGATATTTTAGAGAATGAGTTGAAAGACCAAGTTAGCAAGATCATATACCACGAGAAAAATTGTGGAAAAGGTGCCGCACTCCGAACCGGTATTCAAGCCGCAACAGGTGATTTTGTTGTGATTCAGGATGCCGATTTGGAATATGACCCACAGGAGTATCCCGTTTTGCTAGAGCCATTGCTTAAAGATAAGGCAGATGTAGTTTATGGTTCTCGTTTTATGGGAGCAGGTGCTCATCGAGTACTTTATTATTGGCATAGGGTGGGGAATGGCTTTCTTACGACTTTATCAAATATGTTTTCTAACATAAATCTTACGGATATGGAAACCTGCTACAAAGTGTTTAGGCGTGAAATTATACAATCTATTACAATCAAGGAAAACAGATTTGGCTTTGAACCTGAGATTACAGCCAAAATAGCCAAAAAGAATGTAAGGATATATGAGGTGGGCATTTCCTACTACGGTCGCACATATGCAGAAGGCAAAAAGATTGGTTGGAAGGATGGGTTTCGAGCAATATGGTGCATCCTGAAATATAATCTGCAGAAAAAGTGAAATGGTGAATTAATAAAAGCAACCAAGGAGAAAAGAAAATGATAAAAAGCAAAATAAAACAATTAATAGTACCCATATTTAAAGAGTACAGCTCCTCGTACAGTTTTGTCACGAAAATCACGCATTTACTATTGCTGACAGTTCCAATCATTAGTATTTTTATGGTTGCTCATATATTTACACTAAACAGATCTTTGTGGCTGGACGAAGCTTTTCTTGCGTATTCAATTGCTAACAGATCTTTACGCACTTTAACATCGAGTCCACTGGATTGGATGCAAAGCGCTCCTGTATTTTATTTATATATAGTAAAAATCATAACACAAATATTTGGACTATCCGAAGCCACGCTCAGAGCATTTTCGTTCATAACCTTTATAGGGACGTTGCCATTGGTATATCTGGTATTGCGAAAGGTTTTCAAGACTTCCGTTACATATGCACTGGTCGGCGTAGCCTTACTGTCAACATTACATATTTACTTGCGTTACGCCCACGAGTTGAAACCCTATATGTCGGATGGCTTCTTTGTATTGTTGTCAATCTATGCTTACTATACTTTTTCTAAATCAGTTACGAAAATATCATTTATCAAGTTAACTGCATTGTTTTCGGTTTTAATATGGTTTTCAAACCCTGTCATTTTCTTCATAGCCGGCATATATATTTATGAATTCATCAGTGCACTTAGGAAAAAGGAATACTTGCACTTGAAACGTGTAATTATTTCAGGTGCTGTGGCTTTAATCAGTTTTGTTCTCTACTATTTTTATTGGCTCAATCCGGTAATTGACCATGGTGGAATGCAAAATTTTTGGAGTGGACATCGATTTCCTCTTATACCGACAAGCATGGAAGATTTGAGACTGATTCCAATATTATTTGGTGGATTAATCCAACATTTTGGGAGCTTTCCACATATATTTTCCATTTTAATCCTTGTAGGACTGATTGCGTCTACTTCCAAAAAGTCAAAGTACACATATGTAATGCTTATATCTATAGGTTTGCTCCTTATTGCATCTTCGCTTGAAAGGTATCCTATTGCTGACAGGCTCATGTTATTCATATACCCAATATTCATCATTTACGTAAGCATTGCTTTGTATGAAATAAACGTGTCAGACAAAAAAGTTTATAACCACGTTGCGAAAGTCATCATTGTTATTATCCTTCTGTTGAGCAACAATACCTACTTCACATATTTCAGGGAGCCTTTTGTACGGGGTCAAGAAGCCAATGAGCTTATTGAATTTGTGCATGAAAACATAGAAGAGGATGAAACCCTCTATGTACATTTCCATTCCATTACGGTCTTTGGGTTTAGGAATGACTATAATGATTTCATTGGCGTAAACAACACGCAGAATATTCCGAACGTGATTTTTGGCACCACTCGATACTGGGGCGGTGATGAAGATATGCTGAATGAAGAAGTCAGAAAAATCGTTGACAACCAACCGACATATGTACTCTTCTCACACATGCATATGGTTTCGTATAGGATTAACCCATTAAGGGACAGGTTGCGTGAAGTTGGTACTTTGGAATTGGTTATGTCTGTCCATGGCACACCTCTGTACTATTTTCAAACACACCACATGCCGTTTACAGTTGAGTATGATTTCAATGCATGGGATAGAATAATTCGATTTGAAAGCAATACAGATAACAGTATCTATGCCCTTAACGACGGCAATCCCAATACAAGATGGACTACGGGCAGACCACAGCAAGTAGGCGACTATATGCTGTTTGAGTTTAGTGAAGCTGTCAACTTCAACTATATCAAATTGGATTACGGAGCTGCAGGAAGTGACTATCCGAGAAGCTTGTCCGTCTATACTTCTCTTGACGGAGATACATGGAAGAATGCCCCGGTTGAAGATTTTCAAAACATGCATTTTGTATTTAGTTCTGACTCGTATCGTTTTATCAAGCTGGTAACCACAGGCTATGACGACATCTTCTGGTGGAGTGTATTTGATATGAATTTTGGATATGCGGAGTAGTTATCGAATGAGACTTTTTGTTGAATCTATTTTAGAAAAGAGAGTTGTGCGACAATTCATTTCGTATTTCTTTGTGGGCGGTACTGCTGCGCTGGTAGAGTGGTTTACATTTTGGGTATGTAATGCACCTTTTGGTTTAGGTATTTATGTATCCACTATTATCTCCTTTGTATGCGCGACGACTGTAAACTGGCTAATCGCCCGAAAGACAACATTCAAGAAAGAAGCTGTGCACATAAAAGCAAGTAAAGATGTGATGCCCATTTTTATAATTAGCGGTGTTGGACTCGGGCTTAACCTGCTTCTAATGTGGCTGATTTCCGGTACATTGGGTATTTACCCACTTCTTGCAAAAATAATTGCCACAGGTATAGTGTTCTTTTGGAACTTCTCTATGAGGAAGATTTTGGTATATCGATAAACATCGAATATTTAGGAAAGGTTGACGAACTTGAAGTAGATTTTGTTGCTATGAATCAATCCGGATATACGTATTTTCAAGTAGCTGCAACAGTCCGAGATCCGGCAACTTTAACTCGTGAGCTTGCTCCGTTGCGAATGATTTCTGACCACTATCCCAAGTACATTTTGACGCTTGATGAAGACCCCGATGCAGATTATGACGGAATCCGAAAAATCCGTGTATTGGATTGGCTGGTTGGTTGAGTAATCAACTCTTTACAAGTTCTGGCATAAATTCAGGCATGCTATCGGCGATGTTTCTGTAGCGGATTTGCAAATTCGGCGCAGAACACCCCTTAAAACAAACTTATCCTTTTCGTGATGAGTGAACTTACTCAAAATGACTCAACAACATATCATCAAATGCAATCAGTCTAACATTGCTGTGACTTTCAGCTTCCAGGCGGAGCCTGTTTGTGAAGCCCGTTTTTGAAAACAGCCAAAACCATTTGTTTACATAGTGGAATAATTCACTTTTTGCCTTTAAACTATTAAAAGTCTCAATATCCATAGGGGCATTTGTCCATTTGCACTCGCAGAAAAGAGCAGAATTCTCGCGGTAGGTCATTATGTCAATTTCATCTTGTCTTTTTTCAGTGGGATTGTTACCCCACCACTTTCCGACATTACCTATAAAAAATGGCAATGCACCTCTGCGTGCCTCACCTAACAGATACTGTTTGCAGATTTCTTCGAATACTAAGCCCATATAAGCACTTATACCTTTTTCTACGACATGCTCATACAGTTCATCGCCAAGTCTGGACACTATGCTGCCCATATTTGGGAAAACAAAACGGTACCAAAACCGGAACATCATATCATCTAAAAGATAGATGCTCCTTTTAGTCGAGGATTCTGTTACGGGATGCTCTTTTTTGACTATGCCCAGCGATATAAGAGACTTGATATATTTAGCGCACTTATTGCTTTCTAGTCCACATTTAGTGGAAATTTCATTGAGTCGTGATGCACCGCCCGCGATAGCCTCTATTATTCCGTTATAAATAGCGGGTTCCCTCAGTTCCTGTTTTAGCAGGTTTGATGGTTCTTCATATAAATATCCCGAAGCGGTCAGAAACAAGTCAATTAGATTATCCTTGACGGTCTTCTCGGGTTTGAGCTTTGATAAATATTCCGGTATCCCTCCGGTAACGCCGTAGAGGGTTGCCATATCTGTGCCCGAAAGCCTATCATAAAATGGCAGAGTCTCAAAAAAACTAAAAGGTGTAATTCTAAACTGTCCGGTTCGTCTGCCGTAGAGCGGGCTCTTGTAACCCAGCACCTGATTTTCCATGAAACTCATACTTGATCCGCAGAGAACCAAAAAAAGCTTGCTTTCTCTAAGCTGCGTATCAATGTGTGCTTGCAGAATTGACGAAATAGGATGATATCCTCCGGCAAGATAGGGATATTCGTCAATGACCAAAACAACCCTTTCATCTCGTGCTATGTTACAGATATAGTCAAAAGCCCTCTCCCAGTCGGAAAAAAAAGAATTTTCGGAATGTTCGGGTGCGGTTACAGCGTAGACGGATTTTGAAAAACCGGCAAGATTGTGCATACCATCCACCTCTCGCGCCAAAAAATAAATTGCTTTCTTATCTTTTATAAACTCTTGGAGGAGAGTTGTTTTTCCAACACGACGTCGTCCATATATAACAGCAAACTCAAAACAACCGCTGTCATACATCTCACTAAGCTTGAGCAATTCATTTGACCTGCCTACAAACATAAATTTGCACCTCGAAAATCATACTCGTAAGTTTGCAACTCACGAGTATGATTGTAAAGTATTTAGTTGAAAATGTCAATGTCAAACGCGGAAAACAGCCAAAACCCGGAATACTTTCTTAAACACAGTGTCTTGTTATTTCTTATCATCAGGCTCAAACTTGTTTTCAAGTTTACGCATCCTGTACTGCACATCTTCCAGCAGTTTGCGATTTGCTGCAATTATGTCTGCCTGCAGTCCGGCAATTATGAACTGTGCGCCTATGATTATGAACATTATCGCGAGTATTATCGATTGAAGATTTCCGGTGCCACCGACTTGACCAAAGTTTGAAATCACGAGCCATCGAATTATAACTGCGACACCGACAACTGAAAATATACTGCCGAAAGCTATAAAGAACCTCATAGGTCTGTACATCATCATTGAGCGTATTATCACAACGGCTGACTGTTGCACATATTTCCACATGCTTTTAAACAAGCGTGACTCTCTGGTTACAGGGTTTGTTCTGATTGGCACACTTGTCATCGGTGTGCGGTTATTTCCTGCCTGGATTATGGTCTCAAGCGTATAAGTATATGAATTAATTACATTTAATCTTAAAGCTGCCTCCCGCGTATAAGCGCGAAAGCCGCTGGGTGCGTCGGGCACTTTTGTTCCGGACGCTTTTCGCACTACAAATGAGCCAAAGCGTTGCAATTTCTTTTTAGTATATGAAAAATGTTCAGTATCGGAAATAGGGCGTTCTCCAACAACGATTTCAGCTCGGTTTTCGAGTATCGGTGCAACCAGCTTCTCTATATCCGCGCCGTTATATTGGTTGTCTGCGTCGGTATTGACGATTATATCTGCGCCAAGATTGAGACATGCATCTATTCCTGCCGAAAACGCACGGGCAAGTCCTTTATTTGCTTTAAAGCTTACGATATGGTGAACGCCAACTTCACGGGCGACTTCGACCGTTCTATCCGCGCTTCCGTCATTTATTATAAGATACTCGATAGTATCAATACCCTCAATTTGGCGTGGTAAATCAGCAATAGTCGCCGGCAATGTCTCCTCTTCGTTATAGCAGGGGATTTGAATTATTAGTTTCATGAATGCTACTCAACTTTCAAAATGTTATGGATTCATTTTTTGTGACTGTACAATAATCGGATTAACTAACTCGCATTTCTATCTCATCTCGACCAAGAAACACCAAAACTACCTTGTGTATTGCTTTTTCGCTGCCTTCAAATCTCTTTAAGTAACCTCGGGATATTATCTGAGCCATACCATCATCCAGTGCTTTGTTGCACTTTTCGCGCTTTGTTTCCGTGCTCGTATCCTGAGGGCAATCTATATATTTGAATTCTATAACATATACGTTGTCTTCAAGTTCAAATGTTGCATCAATCCTGCCGCCTGATACGGACACCTCTGCTTCGACATTAAACCCGAGGACTGTCATTATAGCATAAAATACAGAGTGATAGTAAGCTTCAAGATTGACATGCAACTGATGCGGTATTGATGCAAAAAGTGCTTTCAAAATATCAAGCATCCCTTGGAGATTACCGAGACTCAGTGCGTGCTTAATTTTTCTGTAGGAGCTTTCAGTAAAATCTTGGTCATTTTCGGTAAACTCGGCTATTATATTTAGGCTAAACGCTTCTTTTACCTCAAGATTAGGCATACGAAGTTTATAAACGGCGGGTGGGGGATTATATGTCACAGAGTCTACAGTCAGGTATCCTGTCTGGAAAAGTAATGGGGCAGCACTCATTTTACGGATATCAGCGGAATCAAGAGACCTTTCGCTAATATCTGAATCCATAAGAGCCAGATATGAAGACGGCTTTTCCTTAAGCAGTTTGATGAGAAAAGATGGTGTGCCGCTGGCATACCAAAAGCTGTATATCCTTTTTTTTATTAAGAAACTAAGGAGTGAAAACGGGTTTATAAGCTTAGTTTCCCCGTCCCAAGAGTAGCCATCATACCATGCGAGTATTTCACTGCGCAGATATGAGCTGTCTTTAAACTCATTTTGCGATACCAAGTTATCAATGTGCTCACCGAAATAGAAATCAAGCAAACCCACCTCAATGCCGCAAATATTGGCATAATCTTCCATTAACGTTATGTCAAGCAAGTTATTAAGTCCTGAAAACACTGTTGTTTTCGTGAATTTTGTGACTCCCGTTAAAAATGTGAGTTCAAGGTGCGGGTCCATGGATTTCAGTATTCCGTAAAAACTTCCGAGTACTTCTCGATTGGACTCTGCAACATCAATGTTACCTAATTGGTCCAACACTGGCTTGTCGTATTCATCTATGAGGACTACAACTCTTTTTTTGTACTTCTTGTGTAATTCCGTTATAAGGTTTTTGAACAACTCCGATGGCAGACTTGAATTGATGTCAATTCCTTCTGATACATGCATCTTATTCAATGTGACGGACAGTGCATCTTGCAGAGATTCAGAACTTCTATTTGAAATATTGCTCATGTCAAAGCGAATAACGGGATGCTTTTCAAACGGATAATCGGTATCGTAGATGTAAAGCCCCTTAAAAAGCTCCCTGTCACCACTAAAGGCCTCAGCTATAGTGTCAAGCAGAAGCGATTTCCCAAACCTTCTCGGGCGCGATAAGAAGTAGTACTTTGCACCATTAACTAGACTATACACATGTGAGGTCTTATCAACATAAACATAGTCTCCATCGATAATTTCTCTAAAATTCTGCACACCAAGCGGTAATTTTTTCATGACTATCTCCTGCTATTCGTCCTCTCTGTATCCTCTTGGTTTTCCGAAACTTATCGCCATTACAATGAATAATACCACAAGTGGCACGATTTGTACAAGCATTCTGTTCATGGAGTCACCGGGACCGACTCTGTAAGCACCTCCTCTTAAATATGCTAATAAAAACATTGTCGGCAAGAAAGTGGTGACAGGGAATCTAAGTATTGCCATGTTCTTTGGAAGATCTATTATAAATAAAATTGCGAAGGTGATAGCAATCAGTATAACAAAGGACAGCCCCCATGCACCTTCACCTAATAGTAAATTTTCATATGCGGCGCGTATGCTTATTGTCAAGACAGCCGGATTATAAAGGTAAAGTAAAGCTAAAGCAACCCATAAAGTTATTTCTGCGATTATGCTTGCATGTTTGACAACAAAAACAAATATTTTAAGGTTAAGTAAATACTTAAACAAACCAGATAAGCAAATTACGGCGATTCCAAAAACAAGGTATAGCACATGAAATCGTCCGATACCGACTCCTAAAAACCATGTAACATACCCATAGAAAATAGTTGTTGCTATACCATGTGTGAGGAGTAGTATTTGTTTTTGACGTAATGAAAAACGGTCTGATGCAACCATGGGAACTATCGCCAGAGCGGCAATAATAACAGACTCAGGGCGTGTAAAAATAAGCGCAGGAATCGAAACTATTATCAGAGGAAAGAGCCGAATCGGGTTATTAACTTTATTTTGCGCTATCAACCACCCCAGTGCAGAGATAATAAGAGCAAGTGCAGCGCAAAGCATATGTCCGTTGATATAAAACATGTTCCAAACAAATCTGTTATTACTGATTATTAGCAGTGCAGCAACGGCAATCATGAGCCAAACGACCCTTTTTGACAATACATCTTCAAGACTCTTTTTTATGAACCATAATACAGCGGCAACTGTTGAAATGCCCAAGAGCGGAAAAACCGAGCGCAGATAAAATTCTCCTGACATTTGTGCAGGCATATGTATAATAGGTACGCCAAACATTCTTTTTGTGAGTAAGTCCTCAGAAAGAATGTCGAAACGCCCACTATACATCAAACGGCTCGCAAGCAGGTACCTATATGAATCAAAAGTAAATGCGGCCCAGCCTTCACCAAAAAAGTAAACCACGGATATGATTGTTATGACAAATACAGCAGTTACAAAAAGGAAAAAGCGTGGTAAATTATTTCTGCTGATACTGTTAGGGTTTCTCTTGTAAAGTAACCAAAACAGTGGGAGCAGAAGCATCGGGAAAGCTGTAAGAATTGGAGTTGTTGGTAATCCAATAACAAGTTGAAGTCCGCCGATGCTTACCTGTAACGCTAACCCCGCAATGAATCCGAAAGCCAAGATAGAGAAACCTCGGAGACCCAATGAATAAACGAAAATAAATCCGCTGAGGTATATAAGGAAAACAAATATAAGCTCAACAATCATCAACGTTGCCCCCTTAATTCCTCAAGTCTATAAGCCGGCAAAAGAGATGTATCCACCAGAAACGTGATTGAATCGTACCACTCAATCATAATAAATTCAGTTGCGCGGTCAGTATCGCCCCTAACTGCAATGCGATATTGTCTGATATGTGGTTCATCGTCATTTGACCTGACAATATAAGGGGTTGGGTCAAACCCGCCAAGAAACCCCATGTAATCATAATCAAGTCGCTCAATGCCGCTTAGATTTCCAAAATATAAAACTTCTTCGATAAAGTAAGCAACAAACATATAGTGCGGAGGTAAAATTAAGTTTGCGTTGTCACTGACTTCACCCAATGCAAGAGAAAGATCATAAAGAAAGTAAATGTGTGAGGGCGCAAGGGTATACGCAATATCCATCATGGTTGGTGTCGAGAAATTATAGACCGCACGGTGAGTAGGGTTGATACCCCTGTCGATACTCCTAAACTGAACCAAATTCACGGCAATTGCAATGAAAACAAGTGTAAGAAAAACATACGCAAATAAACCGAGCTTTGAATTATTTTCAAGTTTGGAAACTATTACAGCACCGCCTTTATCCGTGATAAAAGTCCTATAAAAATCATTTATACTTTCACATTCTCTAATTCTTAAAATTGTTTCAGCACTAATACCGGAGAGGATTTTTGATATTTTTTCCTCAACAAGAGAGTACTCACTATTGGTAAGTTCATATTTATTAATGCATTCTTTGCTTATATAATCGCTGATTCTGTTGTTGGTGATAAAGTGAGTGCTGAGTACCGTATAGTCGAAAATGCTCTTATATTCATTTAGTCCATGCTTTTCAAGATACTCATATGTTGTTTCAATTGTCTTGAAAATTTCTAGGTACGACCGTTTTTTGTTCTTAGCAGAATTTAGAGAACTATTTGGATGAATGTACCAATTATAGACGACATTGCGTATAACCTTGATTTTGTTTGCCAGCAAATAAAGTGATGTTGTAAAAGGTATATCCTCAACGAGTAGATTACTGGGGAACTTCAAATGATTATCAACTATTAAACTTCGCTTGACAATCTTATACCAAGGCTGAGCATGTCGTATCAATTCATAAAATCTGCTATCAGATTTATCGTCAATAACCACCACATCTTCATTATCAGTAAAAATATCACCTAATCTTGTAAAGTTATTGTTGCTATCATCGTAAACGTAGGTGAATCTTCCGGCAACAATGTCAATACTTCCATTCTCTGATTCATTATAAAGATTTTCGTAAGCATCATGTGGCAAAAAATCATCAGGGTCAACATATGCGATGTATTCTCCTCTTGTATGCGGAAGTGCTGTGTTTCTTGCTACGCTTTGTCCCATGTTTTCTTGGCTCAGTATAGTAATGTTGTGATATTTAGCCCTATATTTTTCCAGTATTTGCATACTGTTGTCAGGAGAGCCGTCATTAATAACAACAATGTCCAATTTGTCATTGCCAATAGTTTGATTAATAACTGAGTCAAGGCACTTGCTCAAATATTGTTCAGAATTATATACGGGGATAATAATAGATATTAGAGGCTTTTCATTTTGTTGCTTAGTCATTATTAACATTACCTTTGTTTGGCAGAACAAAGCGTTGAAATATTGCTTGCTCCAGCTTGTTTTTTTTATCATCTTTATGCAGTTCGTCCGGGTGTATCGCTTGAAAATAAGCAAGTGCAGTGCTTTGCATATCATCAAGACGCACTTGTATTGATGATATGGTGATATCATCAAACTCTTTGCCGTATAAAAATGTAATCATTGCCCAGTAGCATCTGTAAAAGTCATAGAATTTTCGGTAGTCGGAGACCTCGGTCACTATGGAGTTTTCCCTGACTCTTCGCCTGAATAGTTGCTTGCGTCTATGGCTTACATTAGTTGCTTTCAATATACACATCAAAGTAAAGAGGTTGTCTTCAAATGTAATCCCTTCGGGAAAACAGATGTTTTCTTGAAGCAGAAAATCTCTTCTGAAAAATTGTAAACATGCTGATGCTAAATAACAATTATCTCTCACAAACTTATTAAATAAATCATAGCCAATTGTGATTTCAGAATATTCATTTTGTCTTTCATAGAGGTTTAAGTATTGAGGGTATTTACTTTTTAGTTGCTCTGTCTCAAAAAAAGAAGAACCATCAAAATACAGAATATCAAGGCTATCTCTTGTCGCTTCGTTGTACAAAAACTCCAAAGCGCCAATCTCTAAAATATCATCACTATCCATGAAATACACATAGCTGCCTTTTGCGTTTGCTAAACCGATATTTCTGGTTGCTCCTAAACCTGCGTTGGGCTGGCTCAGAACAATGAATCGATTATCATTTTGTGCGTATGCTTTTATTATACTCAGTGAATCATCAGTTGAACCATCGTCTATGCAGATTATTTCTATATGTTTCAGCGTTTGATTTTTTATGCTGTCAAGACATTCTTCTAAATATGATTCAGTGTTGTAAACCGGTATAATAACAGAAACAAAAACATCGCCTGCATAATCTGCTATATCCGATTCGCTCACAGTTGCAACTTTTCCGGAAAAGTCCTCTGACTCCTTATAGTCGGTATACTTAAGGACGACGGGTAAACTGCCGGGTAAATCAGGAATAACCCCTTTGTTTGTCGAAATATTCTCTACATTCATTCCTGCTACAAGATTAGATGAATAGATAAGCGATAAGCAGCGCACTTGTTCGGGGGTGAGATTTCCGTGTTGCCGTACATATTCGTACATTTTCCGCAAGTGCCAGCTTGCAGCGTCAGGAAGATTTCTGTCAGCGGCATGTGCTTTTCGAAATGTCAGAACCTTTTTTATTGCCTGCGCTGTGCTACGTAGCGGGTAATGCGCTAATGCCAGCTTATTGTGGGCGACAGTGCTGTTTGATAGCTTAACATTTTTAGAATCGTCTGTGTACTCAAGATAGTGTTGCCCCAAGCCAATCCTTGCATTCATATGGCAAAATTGGAATTTACTAATGAAAGTTTTGTAATGGTCCTCATACACAGGTGAGCGATATTCTTCAAAATAAAAAGGCAGAAACCTTGTGTTATCATCAGCTTCACGCTCATACACATATGTTCGCCACGCAATGCGGTACTCGATTGTTTCATCAAGCAATTCAAGCTCAGTACGCGGGTTATTGCCGTCAATACTCATCAAAAATTCATCAGCATCGAGCAAAACGACTAAGTCGGCGTGGTGCTTTGAGATAGCATCAGAGGTTGCAATATTTAATGCGGCGACCTTGCGTTTGCTGAAGGAATTATCTAAGCTGTCATCGGAAAATACATCACCATGATGAAGCAGATAAACATTTAACCCTTCCGATATTATGTTTTCAATAATATCCAAAGTGCCGTCTGAGCTGCCGTCATCATATATAATCAGTCCATCGCAATATGTCAGTGTATACCTGCAAAATGATTCAATAATATCACTTTCGTCTTTAACGCATGCAACGGCAAATATTGTTTTGGTTTGCTTGAGTGATTCTTGCAACGATTGTTTTTGTAATAAATTAAGTTTATGTTTTACCATAGCCAGTTCGGTGGCGGTTTCGTTAATCTTCTCCTCAATTTTGCGGGTATCTGCAGTTATATTATTGGCTTCTCTGACTATTTGTTCGCGCAACAAGCACTCCATTGCGTCAATCCTGCTGAGCAACTCCCCATGCTGTATGTTTGCCGTCCTTGCCGGTAACGGCAAGAACCTTTTTATTAAATCTTTTACTTTTCGGAGCACTATAAAAGAACCCTCCATATGTAAATACGGCGAAAATACAAATCTTTCTCGATGAGTATATCACGAAAAATGGCGAAAATCAATCCAAATTACGGTCATACGATTTTACATTGAGTCACAAAGCATGTTATACTGCGTACAAAGAAATTACGTAAAATTCAAGGAGGCTATACATGAACAGCGTATATTCTGTGTGGAAAGAAAACTTAAGCGGCACTCCCGATGAGCAGGTACTTGATAAGATGACCGGTGACGAAATCGCGGACGCATTTTTAGGGAACATATCTTTTGGAACCGGTGGGTTGCGTGGCGTTATGGGGCTTGGTACAAATCGGTTGAATCAATATACCATAGAGCGGGTTACGCATGGCCTGGCTAAAACAATACTTTCGTCTGACGCCCCGAAAAGTGTCGGTGTGGCATTTGATACCCGCCATAACTCTGCTGAGTTTGCCGCGCAGGTAGGTGAAACGCTTGCCGCATTTGGCTTAGAGGTTTATACATTTGATAGTCCTGTACCCACACCGCTTCTCAGCTACGCAATCAAGTCACTGGGCTTAGGCTGGGGTGTAGTTTTGACTGCGAGCCATAACCCGCAGGAGTATAACGGATACAAGGTATATGACAGGCATGGAGTACAACTGACCGACAAAATGGCAGAAGAAGTTACTCAGTCAATAAATACAGTAAAATTTTTCGAGCCGATACCCGAAAATCAAAAGGCTTTAGTGAAAATCATAGGCACAGAGACTATCGAAGCTTACCTTGAGCAAGTCACTTCGTTTGTTGGGAGTGATGAGGGCTGCGAACAATTAAAGATAGTATATTCGGCACTACATGGCGCAGGTGCAAGCTTAGTGCCTGCTGTGCTCGAAAGACTGGGTTTCTCGCCTGCATATGTTCAGCTAAGCCCCGATGGCGCGTTTGGCGGTTTGAAAACACCTAATCCGGAAGAGCCTGTAGTTTACGAGAAAGCTCTCGCAGAAGCGAAAAAGAGCGGAGCAGATATACTGCTCGCTACTGACCCTGACTGTGACCGTGTTGGCGTCATGGTCAAAACGAAAAAAGGATTCGAGCAAATAACAGGAAATCAAGTCGGCGCATTGCTTATAGACTATCTGGCTATAAAGCGAGGTGTGTCAGAAGGTGATACTGTTATATCAACGATAGTATCAGGCACGCTCGGTGAAGCGTTAGCAGAAAGCTATGGGCTGGATTTTGTTCGGTTGCTGACAGGTTTTAAGTATATCGGAGAGTATATTGTAAATCTGCAAAAAGGCAAGCATTTCTTCTTCGGATATGAGGAAAGCTACGGGTATCTTGCAGGAGACGGAGCAAAAGATAAAGATGCCGTTTTGGCATCTGCACTCATTGCTAAGATGGCGGCGTTTTACCACAAAAAAGGTATGACGCTTATTGACAGATGGCTTGAGCTAAGTGAAAAGCACGGATACCATCTGGAACACTTACACAGCGCGAGAGCAACGCAAGAAAAGCAAAGAGAAATAATGAAAAGACTCAGAGAAAAAACACCGATCGGCGGTGTATCAAGGGTAGACGACTATTCTGCCGGCGTTAATAACCTTCCACCCGCAGATGTAATAAAATTGCATTTTGAGAATGGGTCTTGGGCAGCCATACGCCCGAGCGGAACAGAGCCAAAGATTAAATTATATGCGGGAGTCCGCGCGAAAACACATAAAGAAGCAGAGAAAGCCCTGAAAGAATTAACGGACAAGTTGCTGTCAGAGCTTAGAATATAAGAATGACTATACTGTCATCGCTACTCAAACGTTAGCATCTCTGCGACTTGCTTTTTATTAATGAAGTCATTTAAGTGCCTGTCCTCTGCTACGATTTTGCGAATATTTCGCAAAACAGCGGCAGTCTGCAAGTCTCTTTCGAGCTCTTGCTGCTCTAACTTCGTAAAAGTATTTGCACTATGTATTCTATAAAGGTATCGTGTAGTATCTACGTATATAGGTTGGCAAACCATGGTCGCTCTGAGCAGAAAATCCCAATCATGAACATATGCGTAATTATTAAAACCGTCAAGATTGTCATACAGTTCACGTGTGAAAAACATATTTCCTGTGCTTAGTGCTAAGTTTAAGTTAAGTATAGCTGTGTTGAAAATTTCTGCCCTTTCAGCCGAATCCTTTGCGGAGGAAATTTGCCCCAGAATTTCACGAATAGAGTCAAAATCCTCATGGTCATAGGAATCACCATCATCGTTTATTGTGTGATAAGCGGAGAATGCAAAACCGGAGTTTCTGCCGGAAACTGCATTAACCATATCGGTCAATCTATTGTTTTCGTACAAATCATCAGTGTTTATGATGGCAATAAACTTGCCTGTGGACATTTTTATTCCTTCATTTATCGAGTGCTCCGCTCCCATATTTTCCGTATGCTTAATAAATTTTACGGCATTGAATCTACCGATGAATTCATCGTCATTCATGATTTTATCAATCACCGAGACCGTCCCATCAGTAGAGCAATCATCAATAATAATAAGCTCTATATTCGGATAGGATTGGTCAAAGACTGATTTTAAGCTACTTTTAATAAATTTTTCGTGATTATAAGCCGGTGCAACTACGGTTATTAAGTCCATCGACTCGATAACCGCCTCTGCCGTAGCTTGGAGGTAGCCGTAACCAAATTTGCGGTCAGGCTCTAAATGTGCGCCCTCAGCCCACTCATTCCACGCATTAATAAATACAAAACGGTCTCCCGGCTCACGCTTTTCGTCAGTGTATTTCATAACATCCAGTAGCCATTTTTTGTAGAGACTCGGAGTCATGGGATAAACTATGCCGTTTTCACCACGCCTTGCAGTGTTGTCCCAGCCGGGGAAGACTGTTTTATAGATATGCTCAGGTTCATCAGCGTGATGGCGTTTGTTTACTATGAAATCCTCTGCATCAAAAATATGAAAATCATCTTTGCCTTCGACTTGCAGGACTTCGTCGGAGGGGATTAACTTGGCTTGCAGATTAGAAAAATGCGGCGGGAACTCTACAGCATCGTCAAAGCCATGTATCATAGGGTCTTTGTTACGAAATGTCTGTGCGCAAACAAGATGTATCTCACCTATGCCGTTATCTCTGCAATACCCTCTCCAGAGCTCAAGGGTTCTGGCGGCATCAGGGAAAACGGTTGAGTTATATATGATTATCATGGGTTTTCCGTTTACTTTTATGTACCTGTCGTCTCTGACATACCTGCAAATATCGGCAATACACGCCAAATCATTTTCATCGGAATGCTCTTGTTTCATTAAGATTTGGTCCTCGGAGCCATCCCATCGGCGAGTCCAGTTTTCGTTTGCATAGTTAATGCAAAACGGAAGGTCTAAGCTTTTTTCGCCCAGGTAATTATCGAGCGGCTTTTCAAGCAACCTCTTTCCGTTAAACCAATAGTAATGAAAACAGAAGCCGTATATGCCATAGTTTTTCGCGAGAGCTACTTGTGTGCGTTGGACTGATATATTTGTCAGGTCATAAAACGTGCTGTCATATGGCAAGTGAGGCTGGTAATGTCCTGCAAATTGCGGGACTGCCTTTGTAACATTAGTCCATTCGGTAAAGCCCTTGCCCCACCATTCATCATTTTCCGGGAAGGTATAAAACTGCGGCAAATAAAAGGCTATGAGTCTGGTGTGTTCATCAGAGATAGTAATGTTGTGCTTTTTATAGTCGGCAAAAAGCTCACTTTTTTTACCTGTGTCAAATACAGTGTTCGCATAAGCTTTGTAAGCATTCATATTCATTGCAGCTTTGAGCATGGCGATAGTCTCTCTTTCGCCCTCTATCTCATCCTCGTACTGCTTGTAACGGTGTAATATAATAGGGTCCTTGTAACCAATAATCCTCTGCACTTTTGAGCAAACGCGCCCAAGCAATGTCAAAAATTTGTTCACTGAGAATAATACCCCCAAGCAATTAGCTTATAAATAATAACACAATATGCTACTTTTCGGCAATAGAGAAATCTTCTTTATCCTTGGTAAAGTTCGGGTTGTAGTACGGGTCTCCGGCAAGGAGTTCTTTTTCCCATCGTGTTTTGAAGAGAGTTTCCTCGCTTGCAAATCTTTTTTGCTTTTCCGGAGTGTCTTCGATACCTCTTGATTTTGACTCAAAGTGATATGCCTCGGCAAACGGTGTAAAGACAATCAGATACCCTTTAGCGCGAAGACGCATACAGAGATCAACATCATTAAATGCTATTTTAAACTCAGAGTCAAATCCGCCAACCTCGTTGAATACTGCTTTTCTCATCATCATACATGCAGCAGTGACGCATGAGACATTATGTGCGTAAGCAAGTCTGTTCATATAACCTGTGTGAGCGCGGGGGAAATGCCTGTGCGAATGCCCTGCAAGTTCAAGAATACCAATAATCACACCCGCATGTTGCACTG
>Ga0209755_10003886_pt1 | contig 18207 bp, 11 predicted proteins | sample TergutCo191P1_FD_187301 | JGI IMG/M metagenome (GOLD analysis project Ga0209755, IMG submission 187301) | Cornitermes sp. P1 segment gut microbial communities from Petit-Saut dam, French Guiana - Co191P1 (SPAdes) (version 2) | ecosystem: Host-associated > Arthropoda: Insects > Digestive system...
ACGCAAATACAGGTGCAAGAGTTGAGTTTAACAATTTAATTATACTCAGAACAGATGTCATACCACACCCGCGTGACGGAGTTCCGCCTTTAGAGATGAACCGCCTACGCGAAACAACAACAACAGGCAGCGGTACAGGATACTTTGTACACGGCGGCAGGAGAATTCCTATCAATTGGTCAAGAGCCGATCATACAGCTCCGTTTGTATACACACTGCAAAACGGCACACCGCTTAACCTCGGCCGCGGCACAACGTATGTTGCTATTGTCCCCATGAATGCACAGGGCGGCAATGTATCTTGGTAGAGCTAATCTTCCAAGCAACCTAAAAGGGGCTGTAGCAAATCATGCGGACGCGTAATGCGCACCCCTATATCGTATCAAAAATGCAAATATCAGGCATATGCAGGGGCGGTCATTGACCGCCCCCTTATTTTGCTTCTTTTTCTGTTTGTTCATTTTGTTTAGCTGTTTCGCAAGTTTTATCCATGCAATCATAAACATCATCCCCGCTCCCATAGGTACGTCTGAATACGGTTCTGCAAAACTCTTGCTGTGTCTTCGGCTGTTGCAGTTCCTGCAAAAAAGGAGTGTAGCCCTTCGTCTATAATGTTTTCAATTGTCTCGTTTGTGCGCCGTCTTACGGTTGCATTGTTGATTACATCACGTATTGCGGTTGCTTCTTCTGTCATGGCATATACCAATTCGAGAGAAAAGGGGAAAGGTCGCCTCGGTATTTCTTCACCGTCTACTATATTCGGTGTCATCGACTCAGCAATAAGCGACTCTAACACATCAATTCGCAAAGGCAGCCCCCTATCGGCATCAAAGTTTTCCGTCAAAAGAACAAGTCTTAAAAAACTCCATGCGGCTTGGGGGTGGGGTGAACCTGCGTTTATCCCACCGCCTGCAGATAATGTGTGAGGTATGAAGTCGTGCTGACCGAGTGCGTTTGACGGAGCACCTACAGGAATCAGGTTTTCTATTCCTTGCTCTGCGAGGAAAGTTCGCCGTCCTGACCTAAGATCATTAACACCAAGGAGTCCTTCCATATTGATTAGCTGATTGCCGCTGAGTAAATCTTCAATTTCACTTCTAAAGCCAAATTGTTCAGGCTCAGGGAGCGTATAGGCAATGTTAAGCAGATTTATAAACTCATCGCTGTCAAGATGTGCCATGCCGTTTTCAAAGTCGATGAACTCATCACTGAACGAGAGCAATGATTCATGCACAAGCCAGTACCTGTTAAACCACTCCGGCCCTAAATGACGAGAATCCGAAGCACTCAGCCAATCCAGCATGTTTGAAAGTGTCATTTCCCCGACTTGAGCTATTGTTTCCGGCAGAGCAGTAAAAAGCGTAATCTGAAAACTGTTTGTTACAAACTGTAGTCTCCCATCACGACTTTCCAGAGCACGAAGAATATTCGGCAAGAAATCTTCACGGCTCAGCTCCGGGTCTGCGTCAATAAAGCTGTATAGGCAGACAAGAAACTCCGTATTTTCTAAAGCATCAACTGATTGACCGACAATAACATCAGGGCCTTGCCCCGTTATCATATCAAGATTAAAGCGTGTCAGACCGGGGTACCATTCATAGAGTGTGGTGTAACACCGTATTTCAATCCGATAATCTTGATTCTCACGATTGAAATCTGTGGCGAATCTCCGAATTTCATGCGGAACCCAAATCCCACCTACAACTATAACTGTCGGCTCATCGGTGATGTCAGCCCGTGAAGTTCGGGTCAGTACAAAAAATTCCGAATCCCAATCCATGGTTGAATTCAAGACAAACATCTGCCCGCTCGGCAAAAATCCCATGAAAAACTCAGATGGTGCTACACCGAGATTTATTTCAAACCAGTTAAACAAAGGGGTCGCAGTAGCTATATCGAGCTGATAACCTATTATGTTTGTGCCATCAAAAAGCAGCAAGTCATAAGCACTGTTATCCCCTGCACAAAGTAGATTTCGAAAGTGTTCTACAGTTAGCTTAAACTCTTCGCCAAAATCGCCTGTATCAAAGCATATTTCTCGCAAAGTGTTGTTTGTGCGTTCTTCGCTCCAAACTACAACTCTGCCATCACGCAAAAGGGAAATCCTCTCACCATGATTGATATGCAGATGTCCCGCAAGGGTTCTTTCACTGTCCGGCAGCAATATTTCATATCCGGCTCGCCCGACTCCTACTGATAGGGCAATATGACCATTCTCGGTAAAAACAGCTTGTCTGAGGATAACCCATTCAAACTCAGCCGGCACAACTCCGCCTAAATCCTCTTTCATTACCTCAACGCCCTGCGAAGTAAATTGTCCGAAATTCAATGAGGCATTACCACCGTAGTTGACGGAATAGATAAGCTCGATATTTCCATTTTCTTTTATCCGAACACCGCCTATTGAAACAAATCCTTCCGAAACAGGGATTTGAATACTTTGTGGGTTTCCTCCGTCAAAGTCCATGCTCGCCACAATAATGTTTGCAGTATAATCTGCATACCAATAGTAAATCCGCTCACCATGCAGCATTGCGCCTTGGATTTGGTATGGCAAACCTTGCAGGTCAATTTTCTGCGGCAAATAAATGTAGTTTTCGATGATTGTGTTCTCAACATTGCCTGATACGGCTATATTGCCTGTGTCAGCCCCTCTGTCGTTGCCACGCTCATGGCTATCGTCGTCACCGCAGGCAGTTAGCAGCAGTATAAAAATTGCCATACCGATAATTAGTGTGATTTTTTTCATTCATCCCCCTTGCACATCAGTTGTTACGGTCTGCCGCGCACACTCCCAACATGGGCAACGGGCGACCAGTCAGTGACTCTTGTGTTGATACCTTCGTTTAAGGTAATAGAAAGATTTTCAAGGTTTGTCAAATAAGCTAGCGGGGATATGTCGCTGATTTCATTGTCAGACAAAGACAACAGTTCTAAACTCGTTAACCCGGCGAGTGGTGATATATCGCTTATTTGGTTATCCCTTAAGTCTAACTCCTCCAGATTTATCAGCCCGCCAAGTGCTGACAGGTCGCTTACTTGGTTTGCTCCCACACTCAGCCCGGTTAGGTCGGTTAGATACGCAAGAGGCGTTACATCGCTGACTAGATTACCCGACAATGAAAGAATTCTTAGACCTGTCAAGTTTTCGAGCGGTGATATGTCGCTTATTTGGTTAATCTCTGCTCCTAAGCTTTCTAGGTTTTGCATATTGGCAAGTGCGGATATATCGCTGATTTGATTGAAAATTACGCTCAGGACTCTTAGCTGAGTTAGACCTTCAAGTGGTGATATGTCGCTGATTTGATTAAGCACTAAGTTCAGGGTTCTTAGCTGAGTCAGACCTTCGAGCGGAGATATATCACTGATTTGATTGATTGCTAAGTTCAGGTCGATGAGTGAAGTCAAACCTTCAAGCGGTGATATGTCACTGATTTGATTGGCCGCTAACTCCAGGTGGGTCACATTAGCCGGTATTTCCCCACTTCTCACCATAGCCACAAGCTGCGCATCGCTTAGTCCCTGCTCATTTAAGTTAATACTTACAATTTCTGAGTCATGTCCGGGCGCAAGTTCAGGTTCGGAATCTGTGGTTGACTCCGGCGCGGGTGTGGGTTCGGGCGTGGGTGTGGGTTCGGGCGTGGGTGTGGGTTCAGGCGTAGGTGTGGTTGCGATGTTGACATCTGTCGTTGCGTCAACTACTTCTTCTGGCGCAACGTCGTTATTGCCGCAAGCTGTGAGACTTGCTACCAGCAGTAATGCGAGTATCACGGTGAGTTTAATGTTTGCTGTTCTTTTCATTCAAACTTGCCCCTTCATTATTCGGCGTCCTATAAGAAGTAAACTTATAAAACGCCGGTTTATCTCTTTAGACCGAATTCAGTCTAACACAATAAACCAGCTATGTCAACAAATAATTGTAGAAACCAGCATGAATAGGTTTGCCGACAGCACGCCGAACATATATGCCGGAACTGAATTTTGAACTTGTTCAATCGGAACAGACAGCACATTATTTTGTGCAGGCGATAAATCTTGATGGCTGAGTATATTCACAAACTCAGCACAAGCATCTTATCGCCTAATTTCAGAGGATTTTATATATTCAAATCTGTTTCCGGAGTAGCTTCACCAAACGCTCTCTCATAAATTGTTTCTGCGCTGATAGGGTAACACCAATTTACATCAACACCGACATTTATCGCTCTTTTATCCCAATGCTCGGAGACAGCTTCTCGCGGACGATGATTATGCCCATACAGGTGCACACTCTTTCGCCAATAGTGCGCCCACTCCGGAATAGGAAAGTGAAATAAAATGTAGCGCGCATTTTTGTATGCCGGTTCATGGTAGTCCTTAACCCACTCATACAGTGTTGCATCAAACTGCGGACTGTTTAAATACTTTTCGTGGTTGCCTTTAATCAGATATTTTTTGCCGCTTAGGTTTCTGAGTATGTTTGTCGCCGATTGTCCGTTGCCTTTGTAAATGAAATCTCCAAGGATATAGACCTCGTCCTCTTTGCGAACTACAGCGTTCCAATTTGTTATCAGCGTTTCATGCATCTCATCAAGGTCGGAAAAAGGACGGTCACACATCTTGATTATATTTGCATGGCAAAAATGCTGGTCGCTTGTGAAATAAATCAGGTTTTTTCACCTCCTTCGGTGAGTTGTGTTTTGTGTAAAAATATCAGAGAGCTTGCAATATTGACGCAAGCTCCCTGTGGTGGAGATAAGCGGGATCGAACCGCTGACCTCTTGACTGCCAGTCAAGCGCTCTCCCAGCTGAGCTATACCCCCGAGATTATTAAACTTCACGCTTTGGAGTTTAACAGAAAAAAAAAGATTTGTCAACGGCGGTTAATTAGATTATAATTGCAAGTGACGCTTGCAGATAATAGGCAATGTGTTTCACTAGTCGTCTGCATGTTATGGAGAGGGTTTATGGATTTTGCAACTGTTTTTCTGATATTAGGCGGCTTTGGGCTGTTTTTGTTTGGCATGAGAATAATGTCAAACGGAATAGAAGTCATGGCAGGCAGCCGTATGCAATCGATTCTGCAAAAAGCAACCTCCAACAGATTTATTGGGGTCGCTGTCGGTATTTTGGCGACAATTGCGATAAACAGCTCAACGGCAGTCACTATAATGACAGTCAGCTTCGTAAACTCCGGGCTGATGAATCTTGTGCAATCAATGAGCATCATACTCGGTGCCAATGTCGGCACGACGTTCAGTGCGCAACTCATTGCGTTTCGAGTTGATACGTTTGCCCCGTTATTTATCTTCATCGGTGCGATTTTATACCTGTTTGTCAAGAAAAAGCGCATTAAAAACCTTGGCTACATCATCATGGGCTTTGGTATTTTATTCTTCGGCATATCTGTGTTGGGACGTCCGCTCAGGGCTCTCGCTGATGAGCCTTCGCTCCGTGCGATTTTAGCCGCATTCCAAAACCCAATTCTGGCTTTGCTTGCGGGATTCATTTTTACCGCAGTTGTTCAAAGCTCAACTACCACAACGGCTATTTTGGTGGCAATGCACCTTGAAGGTGTGCCCATCAGCTTTGAAGCTTCCGCTTTCATCGTTTTAGGCACAAACATCGGCACAAGCCTGACTACGATGATTGCATCAATACCTGCAAACCGTGAAAGCAAGCGTGCCGCGTTGTTTCACATAATGTTTGACGTGATTGGCAGTACGGTATTCGGCACTATAATTGTGCTTTTTCCCGCTATTTTGTCGTGGTTTCAGGCGACGTGGAACGAAAGCGCACGTCAGGTTGCAATGTTCCACACACTGTATAACTTTGCCACAATGTTCTTGATACTGCCATTTATCAAACCTGTTGCGGCGTTGATGGAGAAAATAATCCCTATTAAGGTGGCAGATTCCGATGAGACTTCTTACGAAAAGAAGCTTGCCTATCTCGACTCCGTAATTGTACAAAATCCGCCCATTATATTGCAAAACGCACAGCTTGAACTCAGCCGGACTCACAAGATTGCTAACGAAATGCTTGAAGCCGCCATTGACGCATTTTACAAAAACGACACCACAGCCGCAAAAAGAGTAGCTAAGGATAAAAAGACCCTAAACTACATAACCAGACGGATTTCATCGAGATTAGTCAAAACCAACAATATGCTTTTGTCCCAACTAGACGCTAAAAGGCTCGCAAAAATGTTCCGTATTCTGTATAACATCGAGAGAATCGGTGACCATGCTGAGAACATCACCGAGTACACCGAGATTATACATGAAAAGGATTTAAAGCTGCCAAAATCGGCAAAAGAGGACTTAAAAAAACTCAGCAAAGCAACGCTTGAACTTTCTAAGATGTCACAAATAGCTTATGAAACTCAAGACACATCAATGTTGGGACAAATCAAAGAGCTTGAAAGTGACGTTGACCATCTTTGCGAGGAGATTACCGAAAACCACGTAGACAGAATTAAATCAGAGAGCATTGAGCCTCGATGTGCGGTTATTTTCACCGACATAATCGTTGACCTCGAAAGAAGTGCTGACCATGCTGAGGATATTGCAGTTTCGCTTATGACAAAAGCCCGAAAAGCCAAGAAAAAGGGCTCCGGAAAAATCGAAGAAGAATGAGAATATATTGAGAATAAAACGGATAAAATCAACACTTTTATGCCGTTGACAACTTCATTAAAAATCACTAGAATTTAAGCACCTGAGTTAATCCGGTGCTTATTTTTCGATATAGTTTCTCGCGGGTTTTATGAGAGCTTTTTATGAAACGAATTTCTGATAAATTATACAATTTGAGCATAAAGACAAAGGTTATCGCCATTATCCTTGTTGCGGCTGTGGTCGCTATCTCAATGGTTGTTTCAGTTAGAGCCGTTCAGATAAGAAAACAGACCGAGGCGGTGATTGTTGATAGCTTAAAAACCAACGTAAGCATGGCTATTGGTATTTTTCAGACTGCTGAGCTGTATGCACAGTGGATTCTTGATTTGGTTGCGGTAATGCCCGACGTAGAAGCGGTGTTGATTGAGAGCAATGGAGATAGTATTCGCGAGGCGAAGGAGCGTTTGCCGCTTTTTTCAACAGGAACCGGAATTGTAGTTGCCGACGGCGACGGCATTATTTTCTTTTCAAACAGACCTGCATATATAGGCAAACACATTGATGAGCTTGGTGTCTACGACTTTTTTGATGATATTCCATCTAACATTCTGCTCGAAATACGCAGTGCCGTTTCGGGCATTGATAAGGTGGCTTATATAAGTAAAGAACCTGAGCTGGATTGGGTTTTCGTGAGTTTTATTCCTGTGGACGATGTTGAAAGTGTGGCTTCTGTTATCTTTTTCTCAATGCTGCCTACAGTCACCGCGATTATTCTGGTCGCTATCGGACTTGTTATGATTGTCAACAAATCGTTGTCCCGCTTGATTACCTTAGCTCACGCCGCAAAGGAGATAAGCAACGGCAATCTTGAAGTTGAGCTTCTGGATGTGAACTCAAATGATGAAATTTCTCAGGTCTCACGTGCGTTTTCCGAGGTTGTCTCTACGCTGACGACGCATATCAAACAAGTTGAGAGTTCGCGCACCGAAGCGGAAAATGCATCAAAGGCAAAGAGTGATTTTCTGTCGAAAATGAGTCACGAAATGCGCACTCCGATGAATGCCATCTTAGGTATGTCAGAGATTATTCTCGCAACCGATGCCTCCGATAAAATTCATACTCATGCAAAAGCAATCAAACAATCCGGCATACATCTCTTGGCTCTTATCAATGAAATTTTGGATATTTCCAAGGTTGAAAGCGGTAAGCTTGAGATTGCAAACAAAGGGTATCTGTTCCATTCCGTTGTCAACGATGTTGTCAGCATTATCAGGGCTCGCAACAACAATCCCGAACTTAAGTTCTATGTCTCTATGCAAAATGATATTCCCAACGCGCTTATCGGCGATGAGGTCAGGGTTAGGCAGATTTTGTTAAATGTCCTGTCAAATGCGCTGAAGTATACCAGCAGCGGTTATTTTTCTCTCGATGTCAAGGGTGAATTAACCGGGAGTGACTGTATCACGCTTTCTATGAAGATAAAAGACACGGGCGTTGGTATTAAGGGCGGAGAAATTGATATACTTTTTGACGAGTTCACACAGCTCGGCAATTGGGCAGACAACGGGATTGAGGGTACAGGGCTGGGTCTTCCGATTACGCGAAATCTTCTGAGTCTCATGGGCGGCACAATTGACGTTAAAAGCGTATACGGCGAGGGTAGCGAGTTTATAATCATTCTCCCGCAAAAGCTTCAAAACACTGACGCGGAGCAAGTAAATGAGGTTGCTGTTTTCTCTGAAGACTCAGAGAAAACAAAACAAAAAAGCGAAAGTTGTGACTTAGCAGAAAACGACACTTCCGCTCCCCTGCCCTCTTTCACTGCGCCTGATGCTCATATACTCATCGTTGACGATGTCGAGATAAATCTTTTAGTTGCAAAAGGTCTTTTAGAGCCTTATTGTGTAAAAATTGATATGCTCACCGGCGGTAAAGCTGCAATTGAAGCGGTAGTTGCGGGTAGCTATGACCTTGTTTTTATGGATCATATGATGCCCGACATGGACGGTGTTGAGGCTGTGAGAATCATTCGCGAGACGGACGGCGAAAAGTATTCGTCGCTGCCGATTGTGGCGCTGACTGCAAATGCCATTGTCGGTGCAAAAGAAATGTTTCTCGAAAACGGCTTCAATGACTTTATTTCCAAGCCCATAGACATTGAAGCACTGAGTAATATTTTACTAAAATATCTACCGCCCGAGAAGATAAAGGAAGGTGCTTGACATTACATGGCTGCTTGGGATTCCCATAACTCCGCGTATCGACCCTTTTGCGACATCAGTTCATCATGTTTTCCGATTTCGGCAATTTCCCCATTATCCAACACGACAATTTTATCAGCGGTTGTTATAGTCGTCAGGTTGTGAGTAGTTATCAAAATCGTGTGATCATTGCGCAGGGAATCAATTGCTTCCATGACATAGCGTTCACTGTCGCCGTCCAGGGCTGATGTGGCTTCGTCAAAAACTAAAATCGGCGAACCCTTTAAAAGTGCGCGGGCGATGGCGATACGCTGTTTTTGACCGCCTGATAGAGTGTCTCCTTTTTCGCCGCAGGGTGAATCATATTTTTGCTCAAGCAACTCGATGAAGTCATGGGCGAACGCCTGTTTTGCGGCGGCCACAATATCTGCGTCTTGCGCATTCCCTTTGCGACCCATGGCGATGTTTTCTTTTATAGTCATATCAAACAGCTTGCAACTTTGGTCCACATAAGCGAAATTTTCACGCCATGCCGCTATTTTCACGGCTTCGCCCAAAATTTTTGCCGAATTTACCGAAGTGCCGCTCGAAGCCATGCTGAGCCGAACGCGCTCATAAAATCCCGCCAGTATCCGCAGAATAGTCGATTTTCCCGAACCGGAAGCACCTACAAAAGCGACCATTTCACCGACATTGATACTGAGATTTATGTCATGCAGAGTGTACTTTTCCGCATTTTTGTACTTGAAGTTTAAGTCTTTTATATGCAGTGCCGAGCCATCAATCTCCAAAACACCTTTTTCTTCTGACTTGGGTGCGTCTTCGCTTTCAATAATTACAAAAATTCTTTCCGCCGCCACCAAGGGTGCCTGAAAGCCCGCTATAGCCTGACCGATGTCTCCTGTCGCACTTGAAATCTCTTCAACCAGAGGCAAAACGAGAAGCAGGACAGGAAACGGAACCCCCTGTGTCGCCACAAGCCAGCCGCCAAATCCAAAAACTATTATGAGTGCCAGCCAGCCCTGAACTGTAGTAAACAGGCTTTGCCACATGGAGATAAAAGCCTCGCGGAAACTTAAAAACTTGAGGCTGTCTATACTTTTGCTTGCGTTTTGGAGTGCCTTATCTTGCATATTAAACGCCCTGATTGACAAAGCACCCTGAGAAATATCGCTCACAGATTTTACTGCTTCCGCATTCGCATTAAGCCGCTCTTTGCCGATTACAGCCAAAGGCTTTACAAAACGGCTCTGCATGAAGTACGCAATAAGCCCGAGCGCGACGGCAGCAAGCCCTAACCGCCATTCGACAATAAGCACCGTCACCAAAGAAAAAACGATAGTAATCAAGGGCATCAATAGTGCCGAAAGAGCATTCACCCATATCCCTGTTGCGGTGTCGGCTTCTGTGTTTATCGCAGCTATGCCTTCACCGCTATGGCCTGATTGGCTTGTTTCCAAGTCATTTTGTATAAATGAGCGAAACAGCGTCTGTTTTAAATCCAGCTTTGCGTGCAGCACTGCTTTTCCGATGAGATAAATCCCCAGCCCGACAAGTGAGAAAAAGACGACAAAAACAGAAATAGCTATAAGAGTGCCTGAGACAATCTCGGAGGTATCACCTGCCAAAACACCCGCCATAACATTGCTCCCGAGCAAACCGATTGCAAAACTAAAAACAAAAAGCTGATAATTATAGAGAAGCATACCAATTGAGTACAAAACCATGTACGGGCGCATAAATGTAAACATCTTTTTGAATGTTTCCATTTTCATAGTATCCTGCCCCCTTCCACAGTAATCACGGTATCGCAAAACTCTTTTGCGGCACTCCTGTGCGCCGCCATTATCACGGTTTTATCTTTTGTAGCCTGCTTTAGCGTTTTGAAAATATCAGCTTCCGTTGTCGCGTCAAGTGCCGATGTCGCCTCGTCAAAGAGGATTATAGGCGCATCTTTGTAGAAAGCGCGAGCCATTGCGATACGCTGTCGCTGCCCTCCTGATATATTTTCAGCAGACTCTGAGAGCACGCTGTCAAATTTATCGGGCAGGCTATTGATAAAATCAAATATCCCTGCATCGCGACAAGATTTTTCGAGTTTTATTTGCTCCTCCTTTGATATTTCACTTTTGGCTGTGATGTTTTCGCTGATAGACACCGGGAACAGGAAAGAGTCTTGCGGCACATAGGAGAAACAATCTCGCAAGGTATATTTTTCGATGGTTGCTGTATCGTTTTCAAACACGCTTATCCTGCCACTCTTTGGCTCATAAAGCCCGAGGAGCAGCTTTAGTATCGTAGACTTGCCCGAACCTGAGCCGCCCACGATAGCCACATTCGCCCCTTGCTGTATTTCAAAAGATACATTTTGCAAAACATAAGGCGTTTCTTCATCATATGCAAAGCTTATATTTTCGAAGCGGATTGCCAATTTCCCGTCTGTGGCAATGCTTTTGCTTTCGCCTGCATCTTCCGCTTCTCCGTCAGTAACTTCGCCCAGCCTATCAGCACCTGCTGCCCAAACTTCCATTTCAGCCAATGCTTCGGCAAGCTCCATAAGCCAAGCAGCCGCCATAACCCCTAAACCTGTATAGACGATAAAATCCGATATGGGCTTGGTGTCATTTAAAACCGCAAAACCCGATGCGATGAACAAAAACACAAGCGGCAACGCGGATAGTATAAACCCTGCACCTACGAGCGTAGACTCCATGCGGTTGAGTCGCATAGATTCCAGAAAATACCTTTTATAAGCAGATACATAGCGGTTTTCCATTTCGTTTTCAAGCGAATATGCGATGACGGTCGCCGTGTTTTGAAGTGAATCGTTTACTACATTGTTAAAGCGCGATTTCTCTTCCAAGACTTTTTTTGCGGCTTTTTGGATAGGGATAGATATAAGCACTTGCACAAAAACAAGCACGGGGAAAGTGCCGATAAAAATAAGTGTGTACAGCCGGTTTACAAAAAACATATAAACCAGCACAACTATCAGCAGTATGAAATCTGAAATAATTGATAAAGTACCAATGCTGACAAACGAAACCGCATCGGGTAGGTCGTTTGTAAACACAGACAGGCGTTCGCCGCTACTTGTTTTTTCAAATTTGCTAAATGGTTGCCGCAAAAAGAAGCTCACAAAGTTCACACGAAAATTATACTCGGCTTTTCCTGCAAAGCGACCTAATAAGAGTGCGTTAAGGGCAGAAAAAATAGCCCTGACACCCATTATGGCGGTCAGAATAAGCAGAAAATGCATTATTGATTCTGTATCAAACTGATAAGCGGCCTGCCCCATCTCGCCAACCATTATCTGCGCAACAACATATCCTGCGGAAATAATAAACGAAGCCGCTATGAAGTAGAGAAAAAAACCAACAAATGGTACTTTGTTTTTCCTAAGCGTTCCAAAAAATGTTTTAATAATATCACTCCCTTGCTAAGACAGGGGGCGGTTCATCTGTCTTGCTCTCGACCCCTTTGAGAATATGCCCTACAAAGACAGATGAACCGTCCCCCTGTCTTCCAATATTAACATATTGTTGTATGTTGTTTCTACTGTAGTTTGCTACAGTTTCCCTAAATCTCTATGCCCAAATTTTCTTTTGCGTATTTTTTACCGTCGTCTATGTGTTCTTGTTGGTCCAGTGCATTAAATATCATTTGTGATTGATTAAAGCACGACAAAGCAGCTGCCGCATCGCCAATGCAATGCAACGCTGCTCCCTTAGTAAAATACAGCCACCCTAAGTTTCTTGTTGTTTGAATTTTTTCACAAAGCTTAATGCCCTGATTTGAAACTGTTAAAGACTCGTTATAGCGTTTAAGTCCCAGTAAGCTGTCAGAGAGAATATAGTATACATTAGTCAAGACAGAATCTCTCATGTCCGCTTCAACCAATTCGCTGTTAATCGACGTTATAATCATGTTACAGATTCTCACGGAAACTTCCAAATCTTGCATATCAGAATGATAAATGCCTATGTTTAGGAGTAGCAAATACTCCTTTTCTGTCATCACAGTTGCTTCGATATATGCTTTATCTAACTGAGCCGTCCCTGCTTCGGCGCAAAAAATTAAAGGCCGTGTTTGTTTTAGGCTTTTTTGTAATAGCTCTAATGACAAATCCGGCTCTTCATACAAATCACCGTAAATAACCGCTTTTAAGTAAAGTAAAGATTGAATTATCTTGGGATTCCCACGGTCATACCAATCCTCAGACTCTAGTTGCTCATAATATAAGTTTGCTTTATCAAGTTTGTCTTCACGAATAAGAGATCGAATTTCCCACACTCTGTTTTCAAAGCGTAACTGATTATTGTCTTCAAACAGAACAAGGACATCTAACATACTCTTTCCCAGCTTTTCAAGGAGCAGGTGGAGTGTGTCGAGCCGAGCTGCTTTTCTTCCTTTTTCAATTTCTATCAAGGTTTTTTCAGATATGATTTGATGCCCATTTTTATCTGTAATGAGCTTTTTTTGGCTCATATTCTGAGCTTTCCTTGTTTCCTTAATGAACTTTCCTACCTGAGCTTTATATTTTTCCAAGTCCATACTAACCACTTCCCTTGAAAGACAGGGGGACGGTTCATCTGTCTTGCTCTCGACCCCTTTGAGGATATGCCTTACAAAGACAGATGAACCGTCCCCCTGTCTTCCCCTAGAACCTTGAGGATTTTATCGCTACTACCTCCATTGAGCCGTTGTAGTGGGCTGATATTTGGTAGTCTACAGGGGTAAGTCCGCATTGTTCAAGCAGCATATAGAGTGATTCTCTTGAGAAATAGTTCAGGTGGAACTGCTGCCTTCTCATTATATCATCATGCCCTGCTACCTGAGAAAACGCGCTTTCAAATGACGGTGTGGAAATCCAGAGTGCGCCCTCGTCCGTCAACAGACTTTCCGCTTTTTCCAAAGCCGATTTCGGGTCGCTTACGTGTTCGAGTACATCGCCCATGATTATAATATCCCACTTTTTGTCCGATTCAAACTCAATAAAATCAACAGTTTCAGCGGGCAGTCCGTATTTACTTTTAGCGTCCTCAACGTGCCGCTCAATAACATCTATTCCGAAAACATCATAACCTATCTCACGAGCGGCAAGCAGACATTCACTAGCACCTACACCTACTTCAAAAAGAGTCATACCTGTTGCATACCCATTGGTTCTGATCCCTGCGAGAACCTTTGAGTAGTAACTGAAAAACAGCGGATTTGCCGCTCTCGGAGCTGTGTTGTGAATAAATAATTTCTCGGGAAACTCCGCTGCATACATATGGTGACACGCCTCGCAATAGACCCACATACGCACGGGATTGAAGTTTTCGTTAAGAGGTGTGCCGTCTATCATAGAATAACACCAACGAGGCACACCCTCTTCTCCGCAGAGTGTGCAAACCTTGTTTTCTTTCTCCTCGCGTTTGCCGGGATAGATATAGTTAAAATTCGGTTGGTCAGCTGAAAAGATTTTTGAGGCAATGTCGGGCATGGCATCAAAAGCTTTATAATACAGGTCGCAGGCTTCCTCAGGTTCGCCTATAATGTTTGATATTCTCGCTATGAAGTAGTGGCAAAGCGGTGAAACCTGCGGATTGTTTTCCATTTCAAGAAAACGCCCGAGTGCTTCCTCCAGTCTGCCTTCTCCCATCCATGCTACTGCCTCGCTGAATAATTGGGTTAAGTTGCTCATGTCCTGCCCATCCTTTCTCCTGCCATTGATACTATATTTTGTGCAAGCGATATTGCTCCGTAATCTTTTGCCGCTCTGGCAAGTATGAGCAAATCCTTGGGGTCGTCCATATTATAGATATTTCCGAGCGTTGTGAGAAGTTCCTCTGTGCTTGCTCCGCTTTTTTGCAAGGTGCTGATATATGGGCCTAGGACGCCCATGTTTGCCTTGTCTGCGGCGAGAATATATGCCGCACACTTTATTACCGTTTCCGTGTCACGCAGTTCTTGCGCCGCTACGAGCCCTTCCGCAAAGAGCAGGTGCGGTCTTGCCGATATTACCTCGGCATTTGCGCGATACTGTCCGCCTGCGAGTTTTTGTTCGCACTCTGTCACTAACGCAAGTGCGTTCTCGTACTGCCCAATCTTATTTAGGAGGATTGCATGGAAATATTTAAAGTCCAGCCAATCCGGAAAGTTTATTATAGCCCTGTTGCAAAGGTCTATGCATTTTTCAAGCTCCTGCGGGTTTCCGATGTTTTTTAGTATTATGTAGTTATACGCCCTGCGGGTCAGTTCCTTTGAGGCTTTTCCCTCCGCGCCTTTTTCAATGAGCTGTGAAAAAAGTCTTTCGCCTTCTTCCATATTCTCCGGTTTTTGCGTGCTTATGAGTGCTTCCGCGAGAAATCCCTTCAAGTCTATATTGTGCGGGTCGTCTGCAAGTTCCGCTCTTATCATCTTAATGTTTCTCTCACCCTTACCCAGAGCATTTCGCATTTCAATTGACGAATTGTGGATTATCTTTATGTCCTTAACCCAAAGCACATCATATGTGTACACGGCTATTGCTTCGTGAATTCGCCCAACATAGCGGATTTCCTTTCTGTTTTGGAATATCCGCGCCTGGTCAACCACCGAGCTTGTCTCTCCATCATCACCGACATTATAAAGTGAGCAGCCTATAACTTTGTGCTTGTTTCTCAGCTTAGGGTCTGCATTTATTTTTTTGACGTGTTCAAGCAGTCTTTCGGTGTCCTCCTGCTCGAAGAACTCGTCGGCATCGAGAAATGCAATCCAGTCGCCCGTCGCTTGCTCAATTGCATAATTTTTTGCCGCCGAGAAATCGTCTATCCACTCAAAATGGTAAATTTTTGCGCCCATACGCTTCGCAATTTCAACCGTCCTATCTGTAGAGCCTGTGTCTACCACTATTTGCTCATAGACTATGTCCTTACCCCAACTGAGCGCACGTTCTATGTTATGCTCCTCATTTTTGACAATCATACATTGGGATATTTGAGGTGCAGAGGTCGCTTTCGGGCGGCTCATATTTGGGGAGCGTTTTTTGTTATTCTTCTTTTTTTTGCTCATTGTGTCTCCGTTTCGTTTCGGCTGCACTATTGCGTGTTTATTGCGTGTTCATTACCTCACCGGCTATTTTGATTATTCGTTTCGCCGGCTCTGTCGCATTGCAGTCCTTTGCCGCTTTGGCTATTATCAGTAATTCGCTCGGATTATTGAAATCATAAATTGTTTTCAGGGTTTCAATCAGCTCATCTTCAGATTTTCCGCTATTTAAGATGTTTGCTATCAACGGGGGCAATATATCGGCGCGGTTTTTATTATGCCTTAGCGTTTGCATTGCGTAAAAAATTACATTTTTTGTGTCGGCAAGTCCCTGTGCAGACAGTATCAGCTGACCGTATAACATGGTCATATCAGCCGATACGTAGGCGGAGTCGCTTATTTCCCCGTTATTTGCAAGCTTTTCTTCGCCTTTTTTCAGTAAATCCCACGCTTTTTCAAACTTTCCCCGGTAGTTATATACAGATGCGAGAAAATATTCAAAGTCAATATTCTCAGGATATTCCGAAAGTGCTTTGAGGGCAAGCCTCTCACACTCGTCGCGTTTGTTAGCATCATTTACATATTTATTTAGGAAGTAGATATACGCCTTGATTTTGAGCTGTGAAAAGGCTAAATCTTCACTGTTTTCAATGGTTTCCCTGAAATATTCCTCGGCTTCCCTCAGGCTTTCGTCGTCTTGCCTGTGAATGAGGGAGTCCGCAAGATACGCTTTTAGTGTTATGTCACCCTGATTTTTCTTTAATGCTTCTCTAAGCATATTTATATTGCGTTCGTGTTTGTTTGTCTTTGCAATGGCTGTCGCCGAATAGCCCGTGTGAACAACTTCAAGGTCAGTTGACCGCATAATATGTTTTATGTCAACCTCGATTCGTTCGTGAACGATGCCTTTATAGCGCAGCTCAGGGTCGTTTTTTATCACTCGCATGATTGGATAAGTACTCTGAGGGTTCATATTTTCATCTACATTTACTAAATTACAGATTAAAGCGCGTACTTTTTTACTGAGCTGAGGGTCCGTCTGCACTTTATTGACTATGGTTTTCAGGTTTTTAACACTCTCGGGCGGCATATATTCATCTGCGTCAAGAAATACTATCCACTGCCCTTTAGCTTGCTCTATGGCGAAGTTTTTTGCCGCTGAGAAGTCATTTATCCAATCAAAGTGAAATACCCTTGCACCCAAGCTCTCCGCTATCTCAACAGTCCTGTCGGTCGAGCCTGTGTCTATTATTATTTGCTCACAAACAACGTCCTTACCCCATGTGAGCGCACGCTCGATGTTAGATTCTTCGTTTTTAACTATCATGCATTGTGAAATTGAAATCATCAGTTGCCCCTAAGTTAAGCAAATTATCCGTTACATGTGTTTCAGAGTATAGCTGTCAGCCCTGTCGCACCTGCGTCGCTTGCGGCTTTTATTACAAATTCCCGCTCGGCAGGGTTTGAAAAATCATACAGTTGCGATAGAAAAGGCTTCATCTCCGCTTCGGTTATGCCCTGCTTTGTGGCGGTGCCGATACATGCTGTGAGTACTTCTTGCTTAGTTCTGTCGATGGTGAGGATTTGAAACGAATAATTAAATACATTTACGGAATCCCCCATCGCATTTGCCACCATCATAAGCAGTCCGTAGAGCCTTATCGGAGCTGCGGGCAGAAAGATTGATTCGTCGCGGGGCGATGGGTTTTTCAGTTTCGCTTCACACTCCTTGAGTATTTCAAAAGCCTCCCTGAGATTGCCCATATCTCTTTTTATATGTCCCAGATAGTATGTGAAATCTATAGTATCAGGGAATTCTTTAAGTGCCTTTTGGCAGGTTTCTATCGCGTCGGGCTGTGTTTTTGTGTCAGCCATGTACTTACGAATGAAAAACAGATATGCCTTCACACGGAGCTTGTTATACACTTTCTTTTTGCTTTCAAGAACTTCGGTATATAGCTCTGCGGCTTCATTTATGCTCTCCTCGTCTGTTCTGCCTGTCAAGGCATCGGCGAGGTATGCCTTTATGTTCATATCGTTTGGATTTACTCTAAGCTCCTCTCTGAGCAACTTGGCATTTCTATCGGATTTTTGCTTTTCTATGGAAACCGATTCTGAATAACCTGTGTGGTACGCAACCGTGTCGTCTAAATGTACTATTGATTTTTCAGGAATATTCAGCATTTCGTGTATTCTGCCCTCATAGCGAATATTTGGTCTGTTGCGAAATGCGCAGACTTTCATAAGCTGAGAAATTTGCGCTCCACTGTCGTCCAAGTTGATGAGGGTAATACCGATTGCCAGGCAGTCGGGATATGCGCCTGATGACTCTATTTGCGATATTCTGAGTTTAAGCCGCTCTGCGTCGGGCTGTAAGAAATATTCGTCCGCAT
>Ga0209755_10003887_pt1 | contig 18206 bp, 20 predicted proteins | sample TergutCo191P1_FD_187301 | JGI IMG/M metagenome (GOLD analysis project Ga0209755, IMG submission 187301) | Cornitermes sp. P1 segment gut microbial communities from Petit-Saut dam, French Guiana - Co191P1 (SPAdes) (version 2) | ecosystem: Host-associated > Arthropoda: Insects > Digestive system...
TACATAGGGATGGATGTGCACAAGGACACGGTGCAGATGGCGGTGTTCGAGGAAACCGGCGAAGAACCGATCCACGAGCGGAGGTTGGCCAACGACACCGGGCTGCTGATCAAGGAGGCGGTCAAGCCCGTACCAGTCCAGGTAATTCGGAAGATTCATGGCGGGGTACGTGCCTTGCCATGGTTTTCTCCCAAGAGGCTCGCCAGTTCGCTGGAAACAGTAATTATAGCCATGTGCTTCTCCTTTGGTGTGCTGCGTCAGGCCTTTCGCATACGTATGGTTTTCGAAAAAAGCCCCTAAATGACTATACCTTGGGCGCGTAGTTTTGTCAAAGTGAAATTCGCGCCGGCCCAATTTCCGCAAAACGCCTATTGACAATACCGGGCTTAGTGAATATACTGTATATATGTGTCAATACGCAGCCAGAATGGGCTGAGGAGGCGATGAATGGGATGAAAGTCGTGATATCGAACCGAAGCGGCGTGCCGATCTACGAGCAGATCGCGCTTCAAATAAAGGAAGCCATATTCGCGGGCGAATTGGGCGAGGACGATCTCCTTCCCTCCATTCGGCAACTTGCCAGCGACCTGAAAATAAGCGTGATAACCACCACCCGCGCATACGGCGATTTGGAAAAGGAAGGCTACATCGTGAGCCGGCAGGGCAAGGGTTGCTATGTCCTGCCGCAGAACAAGGAAGTCGTGCGCGAAAACGCCCTGCGCAAAGTCGAGGGCGGCCTTACCGAGGCCATCGCTGCGGCGAAACTTGGCGGCATCGAGCGGGACGAGGTGTTCGAGATTCTTACCGTGTTATACAAGGAGGATAAAAATGGCTGATTCGCTGGAAGTGAAAAACCTTGGCAAACGCTATGCGCGGTTTTCCCTAAAGGACGTTTCCTTTTCGATCCCGAGCGGCTACATAATGGGTTTCGTCGGCCCGAACGGATCGGGGAAAACGACCACCATAAAATCGATTTTGGGTTTTGCCGGCGACGCGCCCGGCGTCGTGAATCTGCTCGGTCACGACGGCGAAACCGCGACCGACCTGTTCGACGACATAGGCGTGGTAATGGACGAGCCGCTGTACGTGGACGAATGGCGCGTATCCACCGTCGAGAAAGCCGTCTCCCCTTTTTACGGTCGCTGGGACAAAGCCGCGTTCGACGGCCTGCTTAAAACCTTTGGCATAGATCGCAAAAAGAAGGTGAAGGAACTTTCCCGCGGCATGAAGGTCAAGTTGTCGATGGCGGTCGCGTTGTCCCACGGCGCGCGGCTGCTTGTTTTGGACGAGCCGACCAGCGGGCTGGATCCCGTGGCCCGCGACGAACTGTGCGGGCTGCTTCTGGACTTCATCGCCGGCGACGAAAACCGCGGCGTCCTTTTTTCGACCCACATCACCGCGGATCTGGAAAGGATCGCCGATTACATCACTTTTATCCTTGACGGCCGCGTCGTCTACACGGGCGGCAAAGAGGAGCTTATGGAAAAGTACGTCATGGTGAAGGGCGGCCCCGGCGAGATCGACGATGGGCATAAAGGCTTGATTATCGGTTTGAGGGAGCATGGCACGGGTTTCGAGGGCATGATCGAAACCGCGGATATTGGCAAGTTGCCCAAAACCCTGCTGTTCGAGCGGGCGTCTTTGGACGAGATTATCATTCACATTAACAATGGGGAGAAATTGCATGACTAAGATAGCGCGATTCGTAAAACTGGACATTGTCACGGCCATACCTTTTATGGGATTAAAATTTTCAATCGGGTTTCTGGTTCTTTCGGTTATCATTGGGTTCATCTGCTGTAGGGGATACGCCGTCTGCTCCACCTTCATAATCGTTTTTACGATGTTATCCATACACTTTGTTGGCCTTCCTTTTGCGGCAGGCGCAAAGAACAACCTTTATGCCATGTATTCATTGTTGGGCATAAAACGACGCACGGTCGTATTGGGCAGATATATCTTTACATTGGTTTCCATCTTGGTTTTCTGTATCGTCGGCATCGGCCTGTCCATTGGCTTGGCTGCCATACATCAAGCCCCCATAGCCCTTGGCATGGTTTCGGTGCTTATAAAAAGCGCGCTCGCTTTCTTAGGGTTCAGCATGGGGCAAGCCATTTTGATACCATATTTCTTCAAGCATAACTACATCAAAGGCAGCTTTATCACTTCGGTGCCGATGTTCATGGCCTTACCAATGATGTCCTTTTACTACGGCGTATTGGAAGTTTTGCCCAATGCCAGGGAATTCATCGCAACAAACCCGATAATCATAGTAGCCCCCGCGTTCGCCGTTTGGGTTGCCGCAATGGCGATATCCTTCGTCTTGTCTTTAAGGGTCTACACCAAACGGGACTTCTGAACAAAAAAGCCCGCGCAGTACCTGCTTCCCAGATACCGGGCGGGCTTTAACTCAAATTTTAGATGTTCCCGGCTATACAGGAGGCGCAACGGTGACAGTCACAAAATTTTAAGCTTTCTGTGCGGGGTGACTGTCACTTTTTTACTACCGCGCGAACGAACCGGCGCCCGAGGACATGCGGGATCGGCAGATCCGCTTCGACATCAACTGTAAGACCGCGGACGGCGAGAAGGTCAACGTGGAAATGTGCCTTAACCCCAACAACCACGAGCCGGTGCGGTTGGAGTTCCATACGGCGAGGCTGTTCGCCGGGCAGGACATCGGAGGCGCAACGGTGACAGTCACAAAATTTTAAGCCCTCTGCGCATGGTGACCGGCACTTTTTTACTACCTTCCGTGCAGTGAATACCATGCCAGTGGTGGCATTCGCCGATTCCGCCCGTCTGGGAAACCCGCTGGGCCGCAAATAGGAGTACGGTGCAAACAGCCGTCCTTTGGGGCGGCTGTTTTCTGTCTTGATTTTTGGCGGTGCGTTCCGTATACTTGTGGCATGGAAACGATAACTATACCGATTTTGCTTCTTATGTCCCTTGCAACGGCCTTCGCCACGGCGGGTGGGGTGTGGTTTGTCACCCAAAAACGGGTGCGCGACCTGGAGGTGCGCGCCGACAGGCACGACCAAAAATTCGACCAGATAATCGCCGCGATAGGCGACCTGAGAACCGACATGACCGCGGAAATAAACGACGTCAAGGTGGAGGTTGCCAAGGTGCAGGGAAGCAATATGGCCCTGAATGAAAAGTTCGACCTGTTTCTCCAGGGCAGGCTTATCCCGGCCGCAACGCAACCCCCCATTGTTGCCGTGGCATAGTTTGGGTAGGGTCATGCGAGGGTGTCAGACGGCGCGCGGATGACAGACACGGAATTTTAAGCCCTTTGCGCATGGTGACCGGCACTTTTTTACTGCTCAAAAAGGTTTTGCAAGGCCAAGGATTAGCGTTGAAAAAAGCCCCCGGCAAGGTTGACCATCGACCTTCAACCCCGTAACATGACATATAAGGCTCTTTGGAGGTATCTTTATGCGCAAGTTTGGGTTTTTGGCGGTGGTTTTGCCGTTGCTGTTTTTGGGGTGTGAAGTCGCGTCCTATTCCATCCTGCTGACCAACGACACAGAGACGAAAATCATCTCGTACACATACAACGGCATCTCTGGCGTACTTGGCCCATCGGAGACAAGGCTTTACGAAGTCGGCGCATGGACGCAGCCGCCCACGGATGTTGTTGACCAAAACGAGATTGCAAGCGTAATCGTCCGCACAAACGGAGCGACCGGGGATCATGCCTTTGTTTACGCCCGCATGATATTACTGGAGGTAAAGAACACCTTGCCCGTAGGTGTAACAATTCGGGCTGGCAATTTCATTGACAATGACGGCTCGATGGAATTGACCATCGGTGAGGGCGAAACGGAAACCGCCGTCATATACACGGAAAACCCCGTATTCACGGCGGATGGAAATTTCCCAGCCAGCTTTGGCATTAACATCATTGCCTGGGAATGTGAATGCGAATATGATTTGGAATGCGTGCGGGACAACAACCATAGCACACAAGACATCGGGGACAATGCCGAAAGAAGGCCCCAAAGAAAGATGTATGTAACGATTCGATGATTCAATCATCATCGCCACCGTCCAGCTTCCTGTGCAGAGTCTTCCGCCCTATCCCCAGGGTTTCCGCGGCGCGGCTTTTGTTACCCTTGTGGTAGGTAACCGCGGCACGGACGATAATCTTTTCAGCTTCCTCAAGACTAATATTCACCGGAACCCGCACCCAGTCCTCGTCGCCGGCGGACTGTAGGGCGGGGGGCAGATCGTCCTCGGTAACGAGGGAACCGCGGCACATGACCACGGCGCTTTCTATGCAGTTACGCAACTCGCGAATGTTGCCGGGCCAGTTGTACGCATGAAGACGGGAAAACGCCTTCTCGCTGATTCCCTCGACGGCTTTGTCGTTGTCGGTGGCGAACTCCTTAAGAAAGCTGGCCGCCATCAGGGGAATGTCGTCCTTGCGATCGCGCAGGGGCGGCACGTTGATGCTTACTACGTTGAGCCGGAAATACAAGTCCTCGCGGAAATTGCCCTTTTCGATCTCGGCCTTCAGATCCCTGTTCGTGGCGGCGATGATGCGGACATCGGTCTCCACGGTTTCCTCGCCGCCGACCCGCTCGAACTCGCGCTCCTGCAAAACCCGCAGAAGCTTTATCTGCAGGTTCTGATCTATTTCGCCAATCTCGTCAAGAAAAAGCGTGCCGCCGTTGGCAAGCTCGAAACGACCACGCCGCCGGGAAACCGCCCCGGTAAAAGCCCCTTTTTCGTGGCCGAAAAGCTCGCTCTCCAAAAGGTTGGACGAAAGCGCGGCGCAGTGCACCCTGACCAGCGGTTTGCCCTTTCGGGGCGAAAGTTCGTGAATCGCATCGGCGACAAGTTCCTTTCCCACGCCGGACTCCCCGGTTACAAGAACCGAAGCCCGGGTGGGGGCAACGCGGCCTATCATGTCCAGAACCTTCCGCATGACCGATGATTTGCCGATCATGTTCTGGGAAAGGCGACTGCGCTCCAGATCGGCTTCCATCTCGCGGTGCCGCAGGACAAGTTCCCGGTTTTCCAACGCGCGTTTTACCAACATGGAAAGCCGGCCAAGGTTTACCGGCTTGGTAAGAAAGTCCCACGCACCCTCGCGCATGGCGCTTACCGCGTTTTCCACCGTGCCATGCCCGGTAAGAATGATTACCGGGAAGCCGGGGGTTTCCGCCAGTATGCGGCGCATAAGTTCCCCGCCATCGATTCCGGGCATACGCAGATCGGTGATCACAAGGTCTATGTCGCCTTTCTCGAAAAGTTTCCAGGCTTCGTTGCCATCGGCGGCGCAAACCGTCTTGTAACCGTCCATCTCAAGCGATGCGGCAAGTCCCTCGCGAATGTTCTTCTCGTCATCGACAACAAGAAGGTTGAACTTCATCGACGCTATTCCCTTGTCTTTCATGTCCATGTCATACCTCGCCTATACGGAACTCTTATACGGAAGAAGACGCTGCTCTTTCCAATAGACCGGCAGGGTGATTTCAAAACAGGTCCCCCCCCCCTCCTTGGAATCGACAGAAATCTCGCCGTTATGTTCCCTAACGATTTTATACACAATGGTGAGCCCAAGCCCAGTCCCGCTGTCCTTGGTCGTAAAATAAGGCTCGAAGATTTTGCCGATGTTTTCCTGACTAATCCCAACACCGGTGTCGCAAACGCTAAGGCAAATCTCGCTGTCCGACGCCATGGTGGCGATGGTCAAAAGCCCCCCGTTGGGCATGGCGGCTTGGGCGTTTCTTACAAGGTTCAACAACATCTGCTTGACAAAACGTTCGTCGAGCAATGCGGGGGGAAGGTTCTCGGCAAGTTCCAGCAAGAGGCGGATGTTGGACTGTTCCATTTCCGCGCCGACGAATTCGGCAAGCTCGCGGATTAGGACATTCAGGTTTTCCTCACGCGGTTCAAGGGTCATCGGTCGCACCGCGAACAGAAAGTCCACGACGATGCGGTTCATGCGGTCAACCTCTTCGTTCAGTATGTCGAAATACTTGTCGAGCAGAACTTCCGTCTGGCCCTTTTTCTTTCCGTCAAAAGCGCCGGCCATGCCGATGGCCTTCTGCATCAGTTGCAGGTGAATCGAGATTGCCCCAAGCGGGTTTTTGATCTCGTGGGCGACTCCGGCGGCAAGAGTCGTAAGGCTGGCAAGGTTTTCCGCCCGGCGAAGTCTGAGTTCCCGGGCCCGCTTCCCGGTGATGTCCTCGACATGGACTAGCGAGCCAGAGATCTGCCGCCTGTCCACCAAGGGGTGCACGCTGATCGAAAGCAGGCGGGTCTGGCCGCGCGCGGCGATGTCTTCCTCGTGTTCCAGAACGCGGTCGCCGTTTTGAAGCGTCTCCTTGAAAAAACTGGCAAGGTCGCCATCAAGGACAAGTTCCCACAAAAGACCGCCTTCCGTCTGGGTCAGCGGCAGAAGGCGGCAGGCGGATTTGTTGGCCATCACCAGCGAGTGCTTCTCATCGCAGACCAGAATGCCGGAGGGCAGGGAATCGAGCACGGCCTTGAGCCGGAAGATTTCCCCAGAAGCGGAAACAAGAAGTTCCCGGTACTGCGCCTCGGAAAGGCTGCTCTTGAGCGCCCGCCGGTAAAAGCCGCTCATCCCGCCATGTCTTCCCTTAGTCGAAAGAACAGCGATTCAAGACTTAGCTCCGGCCGCTGGTTGAAGGTCACGAAAGCCGTCTGCGCAGCCTCGATTCTTTTTTTCCACATCTCGCGGTATTGAATACTGTCTGCGCCAGACTCGCACAGGGCGAGGGCCTCCGACACGAGTTGAAGGCTCAGGAAAAGGAAGCGGGGAAAGGAACGCCCCTCGAAACCGACGGTCTGGGAAATCAGCGTGGCGAGCACCTGCCCGGTATCCTCCGACCGCTCGAAGCCGGCGTTTTCGGCAATTCGGGCGCAGTAGCTTCCCAGGGTGTTGAGCCCCGCGGATATTTCCGTAACACCGCGGCTCCTGCCCAGCACCACGGCGGACCGCGTAACCGCGGCGATAAAGAACGCGGCAAGCGGCAACAGTTTTTCCGAGGGCTGCGGCGTGAACGAATCGAGGTAGGCCCCCACCATTCCAGGTGCGCTGTGGGGAAGGCTGCTTTCCTGCGCCATGGCGGCGCCGTCCTTTGCGTTCGACATTTCCGGGATGCTGCGGGAATCCCGGAAAACCCTGCGGATGATTTCCCGCTCCTCGTCGGCACTGCGAACGTTGAAGCGATAGGGCCGCAGGCGCGAAAGAATCGTGGGCATGACCGACTCCCGCCGCTGGGCAGTCAGGACGATGCAAAGCGATTCGGGCGGCTCTTCTAGCAGTTTGAGCAGCGCATTGCGGGCGTCCTCTTTCATGCGGTCGGCGTTTTCGATTACCAGCGTCTTTCGTTTTCCCGCAGGGGAAAGCCGGCTCCAGTAGGTGGCCTTACGAACCTGCGCGATGGGAATGGCCTCACCCATGCACTCATCCTCCAACTTGAAGGCGTTCTTCGCAAGCGATCCGGAAAGTTTTTCGAGCGCGGCGACTTCGCTCCCCGCCGCGATTTTTTCGAATTCGGCAAGTTCCTCTTCCAGCGACTGCAGGATGGAAAGGGGGTTGGTTTTGCCCGACTTCGATTCGTATTCCCAGACGGCCGGGGCGAATCGCCCCAGAAGTTTGCGCAGAGATCGCAGGAAAAGTGATCGCCCCGCCATCGAGGACATGTCCCGCAGAAAGGCGGTGCGCGACGCGGCGATCTCGGCGGCGAATCCCCGGGGGCCAATCATGGCAAGATCGGGGTGAACCAGAAAGCGATGTCTGGCGCATGAGGAACAGGGGCAGTTCCAATCCGCGGTTCCGTTTTCGCAGGAAAGTACCCGCGCAAGTTCCAAGGCGGCGCTTCCCTTTCCCGATGCCGCGGGCCCGAAGAACAGCATGGAAGGCGCAAGTTGGTTGGCAAGAATGTCCTCTTTTAGCTGGTCGGTCGCGGGTTGCGCGATGATGTTCTCAAACATGTATGTACCCCCTTTGGATTTCCCCCATCTGCGCAGTCAATCCAGGCAATCCCCAATCGCGCCCAACGATGAACGGCAAAAGCAGTTCCGCAAAGAAACTGTTTCCCAGGACGATCGAGGAATCGAAAAACGGCTGAACGGTAATTAGCAACAAAATCAGACAGATAACGACTATCCCCTCGGCAACCCCCACGATCGCGCCCAGAAACCGATCCAGCCTGCCAAGGCCAAACCCCCTGATAATGCCCTTCAGTATTGTTTCCAGTATTCTGGCAATGATAAAGACGAACAGAAACAGCGCGATAAAGGCGATGACCTCTGGAACGGTCGCCACTTCGGGCATGAACCTCTCGCGAATAAACTCCCCCACCGTCCTAAAGAAAAATATCGAGGACAAAAGGCCGAATACCAACGACACCAGGAACATTATCTCGCTGACAAAACCCCGCACGATGCAACGCAGGACGAAAAGAACTATGATTCCCGCAAAAACTATATCAACCACGGCAAAATTCATCAATTTCCTACAAGCCTCCCTTATGCACAAGCCTGTCAATAGAATCGCCTATAATCGCCGCACCGTCAAGACCACCGATACGCCCTGCCGCCTCCGCCATGACTTCCCGCCGGCGCGGATCCCCGGCAAGCCCGGCAACCGCCCGGGACAGGTTTTCCGCAGATGCCTCGTTGCCGGCCAGAACCAGCGCCGCGCCTTCCCGCTCGAAAAAGCGGGCGTTTTCCACCTGATCGCCCCTCGTCCCAGAGCCGCTAAGGGGGATCAGTATCATGGGCTTGCCCAGCGCGGCGCTTTCCCAGACCGTGCCGGCCCCGCTGCGCCCAAGGACAAGTTCCGCCGCGGCAAGAATGTGGGGCATTTCCTCGCCGATATATGGGAAAGGAATGTACCCCGGGGAACGCGGCAAATCCCACGCCTGCCACGGCCCGTGCTGATGCACCACCGTGTAATGTCGACGCAGATCCCCCAGACAGATGCGTACCAGCTCGTTTACTTCCCTGGCCCCCTGACTACCCCCCAGAACCAGCAGGATGCGTTCCCCCGGCCCGACCCCCAGAAAAGCCCGGCCCTTTGCGGGATCGGCGGCACGGAAAACCAGGCGCACCGGGTTGCCGCTTACCGTTATGCGGTCCCGCGGAAAGGCTGGCAGAAGCCCGACCGTGTCCGCGTATGCCGTAAAGACCGTGCCCCTGGTTTTGCGGACAAAGCGCAGGTTAAGCTTTGTGGCAAGGCCAGGGCTAAAGTCCGACTCGTGGGTAAGAACCGGAATGCCCAGCGATGCAGCTGCGGCGCAAGGCGGCACGCTGACGAAGCCCCCTTTAGAGAAAAGGATGTGGGCCTTCTGCCTTTTCAGGATCCGCCGTGCGGCGAAAAACCCGGCGACGACCCTGAACGCATCCGGGATCGTCTTGAGGGTAAGGTAGCGTCTAAGCCTTCCCGCGGGAATGCCGAAAAACTCCAGCCCCGACCCTTCCACAATGGAACGATCCATGCCCTTATTTGAGCCGATCCAGAAAAGCCGGTATTCCAGCCCCGCCGTTTGCCTTCCTCTAAGGTTTTCGGCCACCGCCAGACCAGGGTAGATATGCCCACCAGTTCCCCCGCCAGTAAAAGCGATGTTCACCATAAGGGAATGATACAGCATTGGGGCAGGATGCACAATCTTTGGGGACATGCAAGTCACACAAAAGTCGTCCGTCTTTTGTGTGATTCACCCACATTTGTCGCTTGACTTTTTGGCAAAACTCCACGATAATGTATATGAGATGGTGGTTTTCTAATGAAGATGAAAAGACTCGCGGTGAATCGGCTTGTCGAATGGAAGCGGAAAAAAAACAGGAAACCGCTTATTATCCGAGGGGCTAGGCAGGTCGGCAAGACTTGGCTAATGAAGGAATTCGGCGGGCGGCACTACGACAAGCATGTGTACATCAACTTCGAGGACAACCCGAAAATGGAACGCCTGTTTTCGCTTGACCTGGACGCCGAAAGGCTTGTGGAGGGGTTAAGCGCATTTTCTGGCATATCCATAGACGAAAACACTTTGATCATATTTGACGAGGTGCAGGCCGTTCCCAAGGCGTTGACAAGTCTTAAGTATTTCAGTGAAAACGCCCCACAGTACCACATAATCGCGGCGGGATCCTTGCTCGGTGTCGCCTTGCACGAGAACACTTCCTTTCCCGTGGGCAAAGTGGAGTTCATGGATTTGTATCCGCTTTCTTTTTCGGAATTTCTCTGCGCCGTAAGCCATGAGCGGTATGCGGAGATACTGGAATCTGGCGACACAGATTTGATAGGAACATTGAAACCCGAACTTATTGACCTGCTAAGAAAATATATGCTTGTGGGCGGTATGCCGGAAGCCGTGGCCGAGTACGCCCAAAGCAAGGATCATGTTGTGGTCAGGGAAATTCATCGCGCTATTTTAACGGCTTACGAAAACGATTTTTCCAAACACGCACCGTACAACATCGTTCCGCGAATCCGTATGCTCTGGCATTCAATTCCAAGGCAACTTGCAAAGGAAAACCGCAAATTTATTTACGGCCTGGTTAAAGAAGGGGCGCGGGCGCGCGAATACGAGCTTGCCTTGCTGTGGCTTGTTGACTGTGGGCTTGTGCATAAAATCAACCGCGTATCATCGGGCAATCACCCGCTTAAGGCTTACGAGGATATGAATGCGTTTAAGTTGTACATGTTGGACACTGGTCTTTTGTGCGCTTTGAGCGGAATCGAAGCCAGCGCATTAATCGATGGCGACAGGCTTTTTACGGACTACAAGGGCGCAGTTACGGAGCAGTTCGTACTGCAACAGTTAATCTGTGCCAGGATTTCCCCCTTTTACTGGAGCAACGACAGATCGAGTGGCGAGGTCGATTTTGTGTTCCAGGTCGATTCCAAGGTGATCCCCCTGGAAGTCAAAGCCGCCGAGAACCTACAGGCAAAAAGCCTGCGGTCTTTTGCGGAGAAGTATAAAGTCGAAGAAGCCGTGCGGACTTCGCTTTCCGACTTTCGGCGCGAAAACTGGCTCGTCAATCTGCCACTGTATATGATGGAGGGGATAAAGAAGTTGATTTTGTGCCAATAGCTTTCCGCAATGCTGCACACAACTTATTCGAGGTACCTGTTGCCAACCCAGGCATTAACTCGCCCACAGAAATGATTGCCTTCTCTGCGTCTGGTTATGTGATTACTGGAAACTAGGCTTTGCATGGTGTATATTTATAAAACGAGGTTGGACCGTATCAATGCCTGAAAATATATCTTTAAAATATCCTGTCATATTAGTACACGGGATTGTCGCACATGACAGGATGGGCAAGATTAAATTCTGGGGGAGAATTCCCGACGTATTATCCAGCAAGGGCATAAAGGTGTTTTGGGGCAATACTGACGCATGGGGCGATTATAAATCTAATGCCTTGACATTAAAAGAAACCATAGAAAAAATATTGCTGGAAACCCAAAAGGAAAAAGTAAATATAATCGCACACTCCAAAGGTGGGATAGATTCACGTTACCTTATTTGGAAGTATGATTTCGGCGATAAAGTGGCGAGCCTGACAACAATATGTACACCCCACCACGGATCGGAGATTGCCGATCTGATATACAGTCAAAAAATTACCCATGCAAAAATAACCAAGAAAGCCATGTCCATTTTTGGCGAATTATATGGGGACACAAATCCCAATCTGTACAATGTGAATTATCAGTTGACGACAGCAAAAATGAAGGAGTTCAATGAAAAAATCACGGTGGATGACAGGGTTTTTTATCAAAGTCTGTATACGACGATGAATAATGCCTTTGATGATTTGACGTTTTTTTACACATATTTGTACATAAGCAAAAGCACAGGAAAAAATGACGGGATGGTAAGCGAGCATTCGGCGACATGGGGAAACAACGTTCGTAAAATTGAAGGTGGAATATCGCACGCTGAAATACTCGATTTCAAGCAAAAAAAAATCTCCAATGTAGACATACCCGACATATATGCAAGAATAGCTATAGAGTTAAGTGAAAAGGGGTTTTGAGGGCACGCAACAATTTGCCAAAAGTCAACCAAAGCAAGGACTCACTGTTTCGAGCAAGATCTACCTGTAGTACATGCAGATCTTGCAGTTGTTGATGTCCTGAATGTTAAAATCTATGCCGAAAATCTCCTTTAGGTTCTGCGGCTCTATCATCTCGCCGGCCTTGCCGTGCTTCCACACGTTGCCGTCCTTTAACGCCACGATATTGTCCGAATAGCACGAGGCGAAGTTTATGTCGTGTATAACCAGAGTCAGAGACCCCCGGTAAAACCGGGGGCTTGAATTCGTGAACCGCTCAAAGCGGTTGGGCCGCCTAAAGGCGGTTGCGGGTATTTCCAATTTGAAATCTGTTTCAGTCACTTGCCCACAGTATCCTGGTTGCTTCCTTGTTCTATCCGACCGTTGGCCTGTCCATGCTATCGCTTCAGCCCACACTTCGATATCCGCAAAATACTGTACTTGTGTGGTTTAGACTTTTCTTGCCCATCAATTTTCACCTACTGTCGTTTGAACTTTGAGCGGTCACTGGCAGGAGGCTCTTTCATATTTCCGCAAATGTCAAACATTGGGAGTCCCCCAGCAAAGCTGGGGGTTTACCCTTGTAATTAGGGCTATTATGTCCAAGGCTTTCACGGTGTCTTTTCTCCTGAAAAAACGACGATATTTCGAAAGGCGCAAGTTTGTTTTCGTAGACTAATTTTGTTATTCAAGGCTAACATACCCCCTTGGCTTTCTTTTGTCAAGGGGGTAGGATTAGGGAATTACTGTAGCAATTTTGGTGGTGGGCAAAACCTTGTCGCACCCAAGAGTGGCACGCCTCTCCACAGCCAGCCTGAGCCTTGTTTTAGCTCGCTCCCTTAACTAAAACCGAAAAGCTGGTACGATGTCTTGCCTCTACCCGTTGATCTCTGCTTCCCCTGGGGGGAAAAGGTAAATATCCGGCAACTTGAAAGTCTTAATCGAAGCCTGTTCGGACGGGTGTCCGCTAACCACGGGAACCTTGAAGTAATTGGTTACGGTTTCGTACCGCGGGTCTTCCACCTTCAGGAAATAGTCGAAAAGGCGATTCATGTCCACCGCCTCGGCGGGGACGGAGGCTGGCCAGAATGTGTATGTTCCGGGGGTTTTTGAGACCAAGGTGAAGGGGTTCTGCCAGTTCTGGTTTCGCATGGGAACCAGCTCGCTGCCGCACCACAGCTCAACCTTTATATCGGCAAGCGGGGCAAAGGTTTTCCCGTCAAACATCCTTCCTATAACTGTGGGAATGTCAAAAACAGGTCCCTTGGATACCTTTTTTTCAGGTGTGGTACCGTTGTGGGTGGCGGTGGGGCGCTGTTTGTGGTTCACAATCCGAAGCCCTTTGTACGCAAGCGTGGCGACATCGGCCTCGATCTGTTGCCTCCAAGCCCAGTCCCGCTCTATGTGGCTAATACCCCTGTTGGAGATGACGTAATGCGGTTCTATGCGGTTAAGGACGTAACAGATGGTATCCATCTTGCATTGCTCGCAAAGACACAAGTCCTCCAGGTTGCCTTTCTCTTCGATTGCGTCAAAGATGTTCTGTACCGCCCGAAAAACAATGTCCTTTGAAACGTTGTGCAATTCCATAATATACCCCCTGTCTCCTTTCAAGAGCGAAGCCAAGTCCCCGCTTCATATAGTATACTACACAACTGCGACAATGTCTCTATTTTTTTGCAGAAATCTGGGACCACGAATATCCTGATGGTGTACAGCGTTTTAACGAAAGAGTTTATGGTTTCGGTCTTAAACGCGCTCGTGCTTTCGGCAAAGTTGCGCTTTTCGTCAAGCACGAAAAGCCCTGTTTCGAATGAAACAGGCTCCGGCAGGTCTATGATGAGATCGCTCGGGCCAAGAGCTATGCCCTTGGATCGGAATTCCTGCGCAAGCTGCTCCTCGTACAGGGAACGCCTGCCGATGTCTTTGAGGCAGGCGTGGTCGGCTTCGTTGTAGGGGATCTCCGCGGCGACGGAATACGGCTTGCCTTTCCATACTGCGTCCGCCAGGGCGTTGCCGTTTTTTTCCCTTAACAGGCCGAACAGACTTTGGTCGTCAAGGTCGTACAGTTCCTCGCCTGCGATGTCACCCGACTCAAGGGCATCCAGCAAGGCTTTTTTTATCATTGCGGTGCAGGCCCGTACCTGCCGGTGCCAGTAAACCGTTCGGTACATCAGGTATTTCGCAAAAAGGATAGCCTCGACATTCGGGATCATGCGGGAATCTATGTCCGCGCCCCTTTCGGGGTTGGGGACGAGCCGCGAAAGGATGAAGTCGGCGTCCTGCATTCCGTACGGAACCCCGCAGTACCGGGCATCGCGGTTCAGATAGTCCAGCTTGTCGGGATCCAAGCAGCCGGAAAGGAGTTTGCGGTAGAAATGCAGTTCCTCGGAGCCGCCAGCGGGGCCATGATCTGCGTCCACGATTGCGGCGGTCAGTTCTGGGCTCGCCCCACACTTGGCGACCAGGCTGCACATCGGCTCTTTCAGGATAATCTCCCCCGTCAGCGATTCGTGCGGACGCAGGGGCAGTTCCTTTAGGGAGTGGGTGTAGGGAAAATGGCCCAGATCGTGAAGCAGACAGGCGCACAGAAAAGACATTGCTCCTTCCCTGCCGATCCAGCCTTCCGCTCCCCTTTCCACAAGGTTCTGCAAAAGCCGCCTGCCAAGGTGGTAAACCCCCATCGAATGGCTTGCGCGGGTGTGGGTCGCACCCGGATAGACCCGATAGACCGGGCCAAGTTGCAGGATGCGGTGCAGGCGCATGAAAGGGGTGGAATCGGTCAGGGCCGCCAGCTCGGGGGTGAGGTAGATATGTCCCCAGATGGCATCTCTTACGGGGCGGGAGAAACCCTCGGTCAAAACGGCTTGTATCGAAACGCCCATGCTACCATCTTGTACATTTCCATTATTGTGTCCGCTTTCTTGGCAGGTTGTCAAGAAACTAGGGAAGCACTGATTAAATCCAATGGGGATTTAATCAGTGCTACTTAACCGCATCTGCGCCATGCAGATGCAGGGGAACCGCTGAATTCCGCTTTAATCAGCGGTTCCCTAGGGAACCGCTCAGGGCAAAAGCACTTACTCCCGATTATGATATAAGATAAATCCACAACAAACCCAAATTGGGAGGGGAAGCGTGGAAACAGGGAAAGTGCCAGACGAAGAGTCGGTGCTGAAGATGAAGGAGGCCCTTGGCGGCATAAGCGATCCGCGGCGGCAGTGGGGATACCTGCGGCTGTGGTGCGGTTATCGCGTGATGGCCACGTACCTCACCCTGCCGTCCGATGCCGCCCTGCCAGAGCACTTCGGCGGCCTCGGGGACAAGTGCACCTCGGGTACGGGAAAAACTCGAACGCCGGGGACAACAGCGGGAACAGCCGCAACGGGCACACCGAAAAAACGGTGCTGCTGGAAAACCAGAGCGCGAGGATCGCAGTCCCCCGCGACCAGGCCAGGACAGTCGAGCCGATGATAGTGCCGAAGCACGAGAAGCACATCCGGGGTCAGCCCCCGGAAGTCGATGTTGTCCAGCATCTGATCGAGGATGTCCTTTTCCTTTTTTTGCCGTGTCCTGGCCATCTTTTCTCCTTCGGTATCTCTATCTCATTATGGCCATTTACACACTTTTTAGGACAGGCTCCCGTCAATCAATTAGCGGAAACTAGTCGTCATGCGCGTTGGGTGACGCCATGATTCCAACTTCGTTGTCCCGAATGTTAAACGAAATGACAATACCATTGTTGCCCTTCACGAATGATATCGCTTCTTCTCGCCTGGACGATTCCTTTTCGTAAACCGTCCAGCCCTTTCTTTCAACCTGGCTTACGAGGTTGTCAAAAGCCGCCCTGTTTGCTTTTTCAAGCCCAACCGAAAAAACCACCATCCCGGCATAAGTCCCGGTATGAACCATGGTGACAGTCGTTCCAGAAGGTTGCTGTAGCCCTCCTGCAACACCGTTCTGCTCCCAAACGTCCGATGAAGGCCATTCCGCAGGGGCCATAGCGCCCATGGCGCCCATCCTGCCAAGACCGCCGTTACCGTTGTCTTCGCCGCTGCCACCGAAAGAGATGCACGAGGCAAACGAAAACCCGACTACCGCGACGATGGCGGTCATCCACAGAACCTTGAATGTGTTTTTCATAAAACACTCCTTTCTCGTGATACCTGCGCTTGTGACAGATATTCACTAAAATTTGCCTGCCCTTATGGGCAGAGCTTACCCCAACGGGGTAATAAAACCATTAGCACGTTCCGCGTCTTTTATTCGTGCGGAGGGGTTTAATACCCCGCCCTTTGGGGCGGTTAAAAGATATTAAACCCCGAATGCAATCTCACGGGAGAACGAACGATACCCCGCTGCTTGTGGCGGGATTCGTTCATTCCTCACCCATCGCGGCACTAAACCTGTCTTGAATGTCATCTAGCTTTGCCAGTTGCGCGTCGGTTGGTTCACCTGCGGTGAAAGCAAAAACCTGCATTCGCTGATACCATTGTGCGAATTTGTTTTGCAGCTGCTGAAAGTCCGCCATTAAAGTTATATCGCCGGCGTTTAATCTGTTTGCCAGTGGGGCAAATTCCTTCATCAGGAAGTGCTCATACTCCACCAAAAACGTGTCCCAGTTGGTGATGGCGGCAGGATCTGCAGACGCAGCGGCGGCAACGGAGGTCGCGGCGGAAGCGGGAGTTGTAGCTGGGGCAGGAGTTGCATCAGGGTAAGTCGTTGCGGCAGAATCAGCCATGGCATCGGGGGAACCGCCGCCTCTGTTGCAACCCATCATTGAAAACCCGATTACCGCAACCATGGCGGTAATCCCCAAAACTTTGACCGTGTTTTTCATGGAAAACACTCCTTTTCGTGATTCCTGTGCCGATGACAGGCAATCACTTCGATTTGCCTGCCTTTAAGGGCAGAATTTACCCCAACGGGGTAATATAAAAGACGGAAATTTCCGCCTGTTATACCAGATAACGGGAAATGGTTGACATGGTTCTTTAGATGGTGTGTACAGTATGCCTACGCTTGGAGTGAGGGGAAAGGTGGCGGTTTTTTTGTCCACACTGGCGGCTTCTTGCACGTATATAATATAACAATTTAAGATTTTTATTCAAGCCTTTTTGCCGGGTGTGGGAAGATTTTCCTGTTTGGCTCTCATGTCTCTGGCACGCCAGAGAGTCCGTGTCAAATTTAGCCTCAAATTTTCAGGCTGGCGGGCGGCATAGCGAAATAATGCGCGGCGCGTCAACAAAATCCGGACGGTCGGGCCTTGCCGCAGAGGTATCCCGGCTCATTTCGCCCCGCATGCCGCCGCCAGCCTCGCGCCGCCCAGGATGTTCACCGCGCATTTTATGTTGTACGCCAAAAACGACAGCGAGAATTCTCCGGCAACGTTGCGCAGCCCCTTGGTCAGACAGTACCCGGTGTCCATCGCACGCTTCACCGTTCCGAAGGGATGTTCCACAAAGTCGGGTGCGGCTCCCCGTTGCCACTGGAAATAGATGTCCCCGCCGGCCGTAAGGTTCATGACACCCGCCGTCACCACCGTGCCCACACCGAGCGGGGCGGCAAAGTCTATGGTGACAATCCCGCGCAGTTCGGGATCGGCCCCGTTTCCCGCATCCGTGGGACAGGCCGTTGCCAAAAGTCCGACTGCTGTAACGGTCGCGGCAAGGCGGAAAATGCCAGGCATTCTTTTCATATTCATACTGGAAACCCCTCGTTTCTGACCGTGCGGTTACGGATGCAAGCCGTGCGGTCAATCAAGATGGAACGCCCCATCCGCATGGGACGGCGGTCATAGCTGGCAACGCCAGAATGCAGATCGCATACAATCACGCTTTGCGATGAAAGGCCGCGGCGGTCGAAAGGCAAGACGTTACTGTGCAACGCTACCGACATGGTAAACCACATCCCGCAGGCTGTCAACTCTTTTGTTGTTTTCCAGAGAATTTTCTTGCACGCCGCCGCCGCAAAAGGGTATACTCCACCGATGGACAAAAGCAACGAACAGGAGAAAGGCGGGAAGGCGGACGACATACTGTGGCACCCGGCCTTCTGCAACGCCATCAGGCTGGAGTTCAGGGAGTACGAGAGCGACCTGAACTTCGTCTTCGAGCACCCGCTCACCGCCGGCCCCCTGAAGATAGACGTCATGA
>Ga0209755_10003888_pt1 | contig 18205 bp, 17 predicted proteins | sample TergutCo191P1_FD_187301 | JGI IMG/M metagenome (GOLD analysis project Ga0209755, IMG submission 187301) | Cornitermes sp. P1 segment gut microbial communities from Petit-Saut dam, French Guiana - Co191P1 (SPAdes) (version 2) | ecosystem: Host-associated > Arthropoda: Insects > Digestive system...
AAATCTTAAATACTCTAAAAAACGAGGTTTTTTGGAGGGGAAGGATGGGGTTCACCATGGCAGAGAGAAAGAAAATCAGAGCTGAATACGCAAAGCGGTACCGCAAGGCAAAGAAAGCGGAAAAGACAAAGATACTGAACGAGTACTTAAAATTGCTCGGCAAAGGCAATCGTAAGTACGCTATTTTTATTCTGAACAGGGATGGGAAAAAACAACTTCGTTTTATCGGCGGTAAAAATGTCAATGTGGTAATAACCGGTAACTACCGAAGAAAAAGGGTTTACAAAAAATATTATGACGAGGATGTTGCCGTAGCGCTTGTCAATCTCTGGAAGTTTTTCAGGTATGTCTGCGGAGAAAGGCTCGTCCATCTGTTACGAGCAAATATTGACGTCATAAGCCGAAAACGCAGGTTCATTATAACTCCTGAAATAAAAGAAAAACTGTTAACGATAAGCCGAGCCACCGTTGAAAGGCTCCTTACCGGGGAAAGAAAAAAACACAAGATGAAGGGCAAAAGTGCCACCAAAAAAGGCGCCTTGCTTAAGAACCAGATACCCGTACGCAGGTTTTGGGCATGGAATGAAAAACAGCCCGGTTTCTGCGAAATTGATACTGTTTCGCATGACGGAGGGGGTGAAATCAACTCACATTACGCATGGACGCTCACAGCCACAGACGTAGCCTTATACTGGACAGAGGCAAGGGCTATTAAGAATAAAGCCCAAAAATGGACTATGGAAGCCGCTGACGACATCTACAGGGCGTTCCATGTTCCAATCAAGGATTTTGACAGTGACTCTGGGGGCGAGTTTATTAACCAATATTTTAAGAAATACTGCGAGGAACGTAAAATAAATTTTACACGGGGCAGAGCGCGGCACAGCAACGACAATTGTTTTGTGGAACAGTCGAACCAAAGGTTCGCGAACGGCGATGTGATCAGAAAAACCGTAGAGTATTTTCGCTACGAGGGGGATGAAGCGTTTGCCGCTCTTAAGAAAGTTTACTCGTATCTCAATCCGCTTATTAATTATTTTTATCCTACAAAAAAACTGTTGACAAGAAAACTCTTCCGAACGGGAAGGTTAAGAAAATATTTGAGAAACGGTTAAAAACGCCTTATGAAAGACTGCTTGAACATCCCGCTGTTTCACAGCAAGATAAAAAATGGGCAATGAGAATAAAGGCGGCTATGGACATAGTCGCTCTCCACGAGAAGCTTGAAAAAGCTTGTGAGGAGCTCTTCAGCATTGCCGCAAAAAAAGCTGGTTCTTCTTAGAGGGAAAACAGCCCTATGGTTATATTTTAACTTGAGATTTTTAAGGTCTCATGGTTAGTTTTTTACGTGAGACATCTCGGTATAATTCTATATATTTTTAACTACCTAATATTTCATACACTATTTTGGACGAAATGGTAACAGGTACAAAATTTCATAGCGTAGGTTGTGGAAAACGGTACACCATCTGTAGCGTGGTCACACAATAGCAAACAATCTGTACAAACAGGGCAGGCGGCGCACGCAGGAGCGGAAAACAATCTTTGGATTCCTTACCGGAGGAGACCTTGGGTTAAAGCAACGGCACTTAGAGGTAATAACACACTGACCGTTTAATTTATACAATCTTTCTGGATTACGCTAAGCTCGGATAAATTAAATGGTCAGAGAGCTCCGTAGGTACGCACAAGTATGCAGCGCGTTAAGCGGTGTTGTTGAGTTAAATTAGCATGGCGTGGCGCCCATTTATAGTCAATGAGAAGAAGTATGCGCGAGGGCTTTAGCCCGAGCAGCGTACCTTCCCCAAATGTTTTCCGCGCCTGCGAATGCCGCCTGACCCTGCTTGTACAAACAGGTAATTAAGTGGAAATGATGTTACTCACCTACACTATCAGTGGTGTGTGCGATTAACACCTTTTTTAATTTCTTTAATTTTATCTTTTATTAAAATAACCACATCAGCAAAAACATACACAATAGCAAATATTATTAACAGAACAATATCTACAATTATAAATATTTTTACTAATTCTTTTGATATAAAAGCTGATATTAATAAAATAACATTGATAACAAAAAACAGAACTTCAAATATGGGGATTAAATTATCATCATTGTCAATTAATCTGAATCTGCCCATTTCCACTAATTCCTGAAACTGTGTATCGGAGCCGGTATCCTTCCGCCGCGGTTTATAAATGCGTCGCTTTTTGCGGCGTTTACCGCCATGATTGGAGAGCCGCCCAAAAGACCGCCGAACTCTGCCCAATCGCCTGCTTTCTTGCCGGGGACGGGAATTACGCGCACGGCTGTTGTTTTGTTGTTCACCATGCCGATTGCCATTTCGTCGGCGATAATCGCGGCGATTGTGGCGGCGGTAGTGTCGCCAGGGAGGGGGATCATATCAAGCCCTACAGAGCATACGCAGGTCATGGCTTCCAGTTTATCCAACGAGAGACAGCCGCTTTTTACGGCTTCTACCATGCCTTCGTCTTCGGAGACTGGAATAAAAGCCCCGGAAAAACCGCCGACATGAGTCGATGCCATTATGCCGCCCTTTTTTACCATGTCGGTTAACATCGCAAGAGCCGCTGTTGTGCCGTGGGTTCCGGCGGTTTGCAACCCCATCTCTTCCAATATTCTCGCAACAGAATCACCGACTGCCGGAGTCGGCGCTAAGGATAAATCTAAAATGCCGAAAGGAACTCCGATCCGTTTTGCGGCTTCCATTCCTACGAGCTGTCCCATTCTGGTAATTTTAAACGCCGTTTTTTTAATAGTGTCGGCTAACACGTCAAAGTTAGCGCCACGGCAGTTTTCAAGAGCGGCTTTTATAACGCCGGGTCCTGAAACGCCTACGTTTAAAACGCTTTCCGCCTCCCCTACTCCGTGAAACGCGCCTGCCATAAACGGGTTGTCTTCGGGAGCGTTGCAAAAGACGACAAGTTTCGCGCAGCCGATTCCGTCACTGTCTGCGGTAGCTTCTGCGGTTTTTTTAATTATCTCGCCCATAAGACGAACAGCGTCCATGTTGATGCCGCTTTTGCTGGAAGCGACATTAACAGAAGCGCAGACTTGCCCGGTTTGTGATAATGCGGCGGGCAAAGAGCGAATCAACTTTTCATCGCCTGACGACAGCCCTTTTTGAACAAGAGCAGAAAATCCGCCGATAAAATCAACGCCTAGCTCTTTAGCGGTTTCATCCAATGTTTTGGCAAAAGGCGTATAATCATCCTCTTCGCACGAAGAAGCGACAATCGCAATCGGGGTAACAGATATTCTTTTATTTATAATCGGGACGCCGAACTCAGTTTCAATATCGCAGCCTGTTTTTACCAATGGTCCTGCGACACGCAAAAGTTTTTCACGGATTTTCTTTCGCGTAGCTTCTCCTGTCGCAGACACGCAATCCAAAAGCGAAACGCCAAGCGTAATTGCGCGAATATCCAGCTTGTAGCGCATAAACATATCAACAGTTTCTTTAATCTCAAACGGCGTAAACAACATATATCACCTTTTTATAATTTCCGTGAAGAATACCGCAGGTTTTCTTCTAAGAATATAAAAAAATTACAAAGTAATTTTTTTATATTCTATGCATCGCGGAAAATACTTTCTCGTGCATCAAACTTATACTCACATTCAACGTATCGCCAAGCGTATCTAACTCTTTTTTTATTTCTTCCAACGCTTTGGCTTTTTCCCCTAAACTTACCATCATCATCATTACAAAGTTTCCGCTTAGAACAGTCTGCGAAATATCTTCGATGTTAATGCCGCGTTCGGCGAGAAACGCGGAGACTTTCGCGATTATTCCAACTTTATCAGATCCTACTACCGTTATTATCGCGTTCATAAACTTCTTAATATCCTTTCAGCTTCATTTTTACCTGAATAATTCGGGTTTCTGCTGATTAAATCCTGCAAATATTTTTTAGCGTCGTCGTTTTCCCCGAGTGTAAGGCATGTCATTCCAAGTTCGTATATTGCGTCCCAGTTGTTAGGATCCATCCGCACCAGAGTCAAATATGAAGTATGCGCTCTCTGTTGATCGCCTGAACGCGCGTAGGCGCGCGCGAGATTTAACCTGACTGTAGGATCATTTTGTTTTGCAGATAACGCTTTCTCGTAATGAACAATGCTGTAGCCCCAGTTTTCCTGTTTTGCGTAAACGGCGCCTAAATTGTTGTTTACTTCAAAATTATTAGGCTCTACATTTAACGCTTCGCTAAGATACATAGCGGCTTCCGTTAAATTATTATTTTTAAGAAAAAGGCTTCCAAGATTAATGCGCGGACGCACGTATTTTGGATCATTAGAGGCGGCGGATTTGTAGGCTGTTATTGCCTGCTCATTTGCGCCTAACGATTCGCACGCAAGACCAAGCGTATACAGGTAAGCGGCGTTTGAAGGACTCGCTTCTACCGCGATTCTTGCGAAATTAACAGCTTCGGTGTATTTTTGCAACTCGTGCTTGACGACAGCCATGTTGTAATTTGTCTGCGGGTCGGTAGAATTTATCTGAAGCGCGTGGGCAAACACCCTTTCCGATTCAGTAAAGTTTCCCGCCTGACTGTGCGCCGCAGCCAATTCGCAAACAGCGTTAAAATCGTTGGGATTGTGCTGCAAAGCGCTTGAAAAAGCTGCCACAGCTCCTTTAGTATCGTTCTTTGCAAGTAGAATTCTTCCGATTTCCCTGTGCGCCGCGGCATAGTCGCCTTTAATTGCGACAGCCTGACGGTAAGCGGCAAGAGCGTCGTCCTGCCTGTTTAACGCGCGGAATGTTCCGCCGAGGTTGTACCACGACGGCTCGTAATTTCTGTTTACCCTGACAGCGTTTTGAAAGGCGTCTCTGGCTTCGGTAAAACGCCTTGATAAAAAGAAAACCCTTCCAAGTTCATGGTAATATATAAAATTATTGGAATCCAAACGGGAAGCTTCCCTGAACTCGTTTATCGCGTTATCATTTTGTTTCGCGTCACGCGCAATCCGCCCAAGCACATAATGCGGCAGATCCTGCGTAGAATCTTTTGCCACTGCGTCATTCGCGTATTGAGCCGCGCTTCTTATAGCTCCCCGCCCCGAGTTTGAATCGGGATTTGCGGCTCCGTAATCGTAATAGCTTTCCGCGATTTCGGCAAGCTTCTGCGATTCAAAACGGTTCTGCCCCGGAGGAATTAAATCTTTCGCTTCGCTGAATAACTGATTCGCGGCGTTTAAATCGCCCGCCGCGAGTCTTGCCTTGCCGTCCGCGATAAGGTTATTCACCCTTCTCATGATCTCCTGAACTTCGCGTGACGCCTTTGCAAGCTCCTCTTCCTGCGCCTTCTTCCGCGCGGCTTCCGCTTCCGCCGCGGCGGCTAAAGCGGCTCTGCGTTCTGCGGCTGCGGCTTCAGCTTCCAGAGACGCGGCTGACGACACCGCTGATATGTTTCCCGCTCTCTGCAAATTGGAAGCCAGAGCGGCGTTATGCCTCTGCTGTTCTTCTAAAAATCTTCGTTGCGCTTCGATTAACGCGTCCGTGGCGTTGGAATTATTGCGATCAACGCTCAAAATAGCGCGCTGGAGAGCGCGGGCGTCTTCATCATCGGGATTATTGATTAAAAGACCATCAAGCAGGTTTAATGCTCGGTCATATTCGCCGCTTTGCGCGTAAGTTTCAGCAAGCCTTATTGTGTTTATCCTTCTTGCGTCAACGCCGGCGTCCGTAACCTCCACGGAATCGCCTTTAGAGCATGTCATTAACAGAATTATAACTACAGCCGCAATGACAACTAACGAGACTCCGCAAATAATCAATACCTTTTTTTTATCCATTTTTTAAATCCCCCTCTAGATGTGGTCTAATCAAGCACAAACTCGCCTTCATATTGTTCAACGCTTTCCGTGCCTGACGAAAAGCTCTTGCTGGACTCAGCCGCTGACTGAAGAGACGCGGATACAGAATCCAAAAGCCTCTGCCTTTCTTCGGCAATACGCTTGGCTTCCTCTTCCGCCATTAGCCTGCGAAATTCCGCCGCCGCGGCTTCGCTTTTGATCAAATTAATCAACTGCAAAATATTCGGTCTCTGAGCGGAACGCGGTTCCAGCGTCAGGTACTCCTCGTAATCATTAACCGCGCTCTGCATATTACCGGCTTTTATCCGCGTATTCGCTCTTCCGAGATACGCGTTTGAGAATGAAGAATCTAAATTGATGGCCTGCGAATAATACTGCTCAGCCATATCGATATTTCCTTTTTGAAAATAAACATTGCCGAGGTTAGAGGCGACTCTTGCGGACTGTTTGCCTGCCGACGGCAAAATCCGCCTGTAAATGGCAATAGCTTCGTCCTGTCTGCCAAGCTGCTCGTATACAATACCCAGATAAAGAAAAGGAACCGGATTCGCAGGTTCTTCAGAAATCGCCCGTTCCAGAAAAGCCGCCGCCTGCGAAGGATTATTCTGCATAAACAGCTCCTCCCCTTTGGCAAAATTGGACTGCCCAAAGCAAAAAACCGTTAAAAACAGCAATGCGCAAATCAAAATGATTCTTTTCATCCTTTTTTCCTTCCTATATTCTATATAATACATTAATTTGGTAATATAGCCTATATTAATATCGACAGAAAAGGACATGTCATTGAAAATACTTTGTATATCCGATAAAATCGACCCTCTGGTGTACTCACAGCAGATAAAAGAGCGTTTTTCGGATATTGATATAATACTTTGCGCCGGTGATCTTCCGCATAATTACCTGGATTATATCATTTCCAACCTTAATAAGCCGCTTTTCTTTGTTTTCGGCAACCACAATGTGGAAGAACTTCGTCATTATAAGAAAAACTGGAACAGTATAATGTTACAGGATGATTCAGGGTATATGGGCTGCGGCGCAGTTCATTTGGGGACAAAAATAAAGAAAGAAGGAAGCGTAATTATGGCTGGCCTTGGAGGCTGCATGCGCTACAATGACGGATTTAACCAGTTTACGGATTTTGAAATGAAAATGGAAATATTTAAATTGATCCCGCGTCTTTTGTGGAACAAGATCATTTACGGACGCTACCTTGACATACTTTTAACTCATGCTCCACCCTGCGGGATTCATGATAAAAAAGACAAGTGCCACACGGGGTTTAAATCTTTTCTGTGGTTTATGAAAACGTTTAAACCCAGATATCTTGTGCACGGACATATTCATTTATATGATTTAAATGAAAAAAGAACAACAGAATGGAACGGAACTACAGTAATTAACGCGTTCAATCATTATATAATAAACATGGGAGATAATAATGGAAGGTGATGTAATTTCACAGCAGGCATACGCGGATTTTTCGCGCGCCAGAGGCAAGGCGATTCTATCGCAGCTCCAGAACTTTCTAAATACAGATCGGGACAGACTTCTTTCATTTAACGATGTTAAAGATATATTAAAGCCGAGAAACGAAGTTTACAGGGGAAGCCAGACTGTTCCGATTAATATGGTTGTCGGAAGCGAGGGACGCTACCGTGATTTTAATAAATATTTTTTACCCCGCAAGGAACATCTGCGCCAGCGCTGGCAGAGAGTTGACGAAGCGCATATAAAAGATATAATCCTTCCTCCGATTCTTCTTTACGAAATCGGGGGCGTGTATTTTGTCCGCGACGGCAATCACCGCGTATCGGTAGCGAAAATGCAGGGCGTGGAATATATCGATGCCGATGTAATAAGCCTTACTACGGAGATTAACATAAAACCATCCATGACAACGGAAGAATTAACAGCTTCTCTTATAGTTTACGAAAAAGGCATTTTTTACTGCGAGACATTATTCGGCGATTTAACGGACAACTGGGATTTAAACTTCTCCACTCCGGGACGTTACGATGTAATATACAATCATATACTTGTTCATAAATATTATTTAAACGAAGATATCGAAGAAGAAATTCATTTTAACGACGCTCTTGTATCATGGTATAACAATGTGTATAATCCTGTCATAAAGATAATACGCGGGCAATGGCTGCTTGTTCATTTTCCAAAGAGGACAGAAGCGGATCTTTATGTTTGGATAATAAAACACTGGGATTTTCTGAAAAAGAAATACGGCGCATATTCGCTCGCGGAAGCCGCCGGTGATTTTTCAAGAAAATACGGAAAGAGTCAGGGAAAGTTTTTAAGGTTTCTCGCGTTGTTTATCGGCAGATTATTAAAAGGCAAGGGAGTTAAAGGCTAGCAATGGCGGTTTTGTCGATTCAGTCGCATGTTGTTTACGGTTATGCCGGAAATACTGCCGCGGTTTTCCCGATGCAGCGCCTCGGACACGAGGTGTGGGCGATTAATACTGTTGATTTTTCGAATCACACGGGTTACGGCGCGTGGAGAGGAAAAGTCCACGAAGCGCAGTTAACAACCGATCTTGTAAAAGGACTTGAGGAAAGAGGCGCGCTTGAAAATTGCGAAGCTGTGCTGTCGGGTTATCTTGGAGACGCGGCATCAGGAAAATCGATAATCGACGCTGTAAAAAAAGTAAAAAGTAAAAATCAAAAAGCGCTCTACTGCTGCGATCCTGTAATGGGAGATACAGGCCGCGGTTTTTATGTTAAGCCTGATATTCCTAAAATGTTTAAAAATGAACTAATCCCGCTCGCGGATATTGTCTGCCCGAATCAATTTGAGCTTGAAGCTATCACAGGCATGGAAATAAAATCGATTAATGATGCCGTAAAAGCGATAAATATTTTGCATGACATGGGACCTTCCATTGTTCTTGTTACAAGTTATAAAGAAAAAGACGGAGAACTTGGCATGATTGCCTGCGATAAAAAAAATATGTATAAGACAACAACTTTGGAGCTTCCTCTTGGACAAAGCGCGGCAGGAACAGGCGACTTGACAACTTCCGTATTTTTATCGCGCTATCTGGAAACGAGAAACCTTTTAAAAACCCTTGAGCTGACTACAGCGTCTGTATTCGGCATTTTAGAAGCCAGTTTTAAAGCATCTGGAGAACAAAAGGATTCTATGATAGAATTAAAGATAATCGAGGCACAGGAAGAATTTATTTCTCCTTCACATTCATTTAAATCAATGGAGATTAACAAATGAAAACAACGACTGACGATTGGCAAAAAAACAGCCCTTACGACCGTTTTTCCTATTTTATCGCGTCTAAAGTGGATCGCCATAAGGTGCTTTTAAGCACAATCGAAAAGTTAAAATTAAATTTCCTTGTTGTATCCATAGAAAAGAACAAGCATTTCTTTATTGTGCCGCAGGGTAAAAAAATACCCCTTCCTTTGGGAAGCGGTCTTCCGCTTATGAGTAAAAGCCCGTACATTCTCGTAGCCCATTACGATCGTGTGGAAGGAAGCCCCGGCGCAAACGACAACAGTATCGCCGTCTTTCACCTTCTTCGCGTCGCAATGCAGCTTAACAAATTGTATGTCGATAACTGGATGATTATTTTTACAGACAAGGAAGAACTTGCGGCAGGCGAAAACCCGGAAAAGCAGGGCTCTTTCGCGCTTGCGAAACAGTTAAAAGCATGGGGACTGGAAAAAGCGAAAATATTCAATTTTGACACCTGCGGCACGGGAGACACTTTTGTTTTTTCAAACCTTGCGGATTCCATACTTGGAAACAGCGACAATCCGAATATCATCAAAGTAAAAACGGAAATTCAAAAACTCAGATCCCATGTTTTGGAAACCGCGTACCGTCTTCGCCTTGATAAAGTTCTTCTCGCTCCAATCCCGTTCAGCGACGACATGGGTTTCCTCCGCGCAGGTCTTGCGGCTCAAACTGTTACAATGCTTCCCACCGACGAAGGCGATCAATACGAATCACTGATTCGAAGCCGCCCCGAGTTTGTAAAATTAATCATCTCAGGCGGCATTAAAAACTCGCTTGAAAGGCGCTCGCTTCCAATTACATGGAAGAACATGAACACCCCCGCTGACACGCCCGACCGCCTGACGCCGCAGTACTTTGACCAGTTTGTGAACTTTGTTATGGGACTGATTGGGAAATAAATATTAAAATATGAACTTTTTTTATCCTTTAATATTTTATTTATAATTATTTTTCTTTTTGATTTTACTTTCTTCCGCGAAAGATTTTTTTATAGCCTTTACTACTTCTCCAATTATATCCTGTCTTAATTTTTCCAACTCGCCTTTAGGACTGGCAAAAATAAAAAGCTCATGGGTTTCAATTTCTAAAGCTTCTGCAAGACGATCAAGCACTTCGGGCGTTGGAAATTTACGGCAGGTCTCAATAGTAGCTAAATATTGAGAGGAAATACCGGCTAATTCAGCCAGTTTGTCCTGAGAAAAACCGCGCTTACGGCGATATTCTTTTATATTATTTGCCAATACTTCCCTAATACCCGCCATTTTCCAACCTTTTGCCTTTAAGAATAGAATAATTGCTTTTCAGTACTTGACTTATTGGCTAAAAGAATAATATATTATCTGTAAAGGCTAATTATTGAGGTTTTTTGCTTTCTTACGGTGACAATTCAGAAAAAGCAATGAAACTCACAGCTTTTGAAACAGGCAAAGAAAAAGGAGTTATTAATGAAAACAAAAATTGAACTAATCGGACTTATTGCCGTTATAGCGATAATCACATTGGGAATAGCCTCTTGCGCGTCATTGAAGATTGTAAGCGTTGATTGGGAATCTGTTAAAGGACCTGAAAAGACCAGACAGTACATTGGCGTTAGTACGCAGCAGGTTACAGTCTATGCCAACTACAAAGACGAAAGCCGCAAGGAAGTAGCTTTCCTCACTGTCAATCATGACAAAGACAAAACTGGCATTCAAAACGTAACTGTAAAAGTACTCGGTCAGGAAGGGTCAGGCACTTTTCAAACCGAAGTAATGGAATTGACAGGCATCCGCATTGACAAACGGCCATCAAAAACATCTTACAACGTGGGCGAAAAAGCCGATTTATCGGGGATTAGAGTGATTGGATCGTGGAAGGATTTGCCTGACGCGGAACTTTACAACTATCAAATTGAAGTTGCAAGTTTTGATTCGAGTTCAGCAGGCAACAAGAATGTTACTGTCAACTTTAAAGGGAAAACCGCTACATTCCCTGTTACAGTAACAGCCTCAGCCGCACCTTCCGCAACTGCTTCGACACCTGCGCCGACAGCAACAACGCCGAGTACACAGCAGCTCTCGGCGCAACAGCCGTCGCCTGTCGGTGTATGGAGAACTACTTCTGAGGTTGCCATTACTACATTTACAATTAATGCTAATGGAACAGCCACAATGAGGATGGTTCGTAGTGATGGTTCACTAATAGGCGTACAAGACCATACATGGACTGCAAGCGGTAATAAGCTAACTACAACTTTTAGAGAAAATGGTGCGGTTACAGATTATACATACAGCATAAGCGGCAATACGCTTACTTTGCGGCATGATCAATACAACGTTACATGGATCTATACCCGACAATAGGCAGGCGGCATAAAAAGCCTATGTTTTTTCTTTTGGGGACATTCCTAAACTATTTTGGGCTATGTCCCCAAAATTTTAAATATTCATTTTGTAATTTTATATTGTTTTATATAACAATAAATCTTAGGAACAACCTCAAGACATACTTCACAGTTATATCCGATCTCTGTTCAGGATAAAGATAGCGTACTTACGGTTTCCTTCACCGATTATCTCCAAATACTTATCCAGAATTTTAGTCTTTTCAGCCTTCTTTGCCCTGCGGTATTTCGTTATGTACTCAGCCCTGATTTTCTTTCTTTCCGCCATGGTCACAACCCCATCCTTCCCTCCAAAAAACTTCGTTTTTTAGAGTATTTTAGAATTTCCATGGTTAGTTTTTTACGTGAGATTTTTATCCTTCTATGGTTAGATTTAACGTGAGCCTTTGCGAAGACTTGACAATTTTTTTAAAATCTGGTAAAACATTGCATATGGAAAGAGAAGATTTTGACATTTTTATATCGTATAAAGAAACTGAAGACGGCGTTAAAACAAAAGATAGTTATGATGCCGAGCTTTTATATGATAATTTTTTACTGGAAGGGATAACCTCAGTTTTTTATGCCCCTAAAGTTCTTAAAGATATTATTGGTGAATGGGATTCTTTTATTGATTTAGCACTTAAGAATTCAAAATTACTTATTCTTCTTTCCAGCGATGCAAAATATATTAATTCCGAGTTTGTAAAAAGCGAATGGAGCAGATTTTTGCAATACAATCCTTCCAGTATAATTGTTCCATTTGTAAAGAATATCGACTATAACAATTTGCCTGATGAATTAAAGAAATTTCAAATTGTTAATTCTTCTTCTTTTGTATCTTTTAATAATCTTTTAAGGCTTTTGTCTACTCACATTTATGGTTTTAAAGATAAAAGAATTCCAAGATTGATTATTAATGTCGATAAAGATAAGTCTGTCTCAGAAAGAATATTCGCCGATGTGGATAAGAATTTAGCAAAACATAATTATCTATATTTTGGTCAGTACCCTGCTAAAGTAATAAATAAAGAAGCCAATTTGAATAAAATCAAATTAGTTTTTAAAAAGAATGAATTAGGTTACATAGAATCAGACGGAAATCTTTATGCAAAGTTTGTAAGTAAGCCTTTTGGCAAGAATTATACATTTAATAATCAGGATGCGGTAGAAGATAATCATCTTTATTTTTTTGAAGTGGAACCAATCAAATGGCGGGTTGTAGATTTTGACGATGAAAGCATACTGCTTTTAAGCGAATATTTATTGGAACCAACAAAGTTTGATGATGAAAAAGGAGGATATGAAGACAGTTATTTAAAAAAATATTTAAATAATGATTTATTAAATATTATGTTTTCAAACAAGGAAAAGGCGCTTCTTATTCCATTTGAAGAAAATTTATTTATTGATATTCAAAAAGTTGATGACTGTTATGATGCGAACTACGGTTATTCCAAAGAGGATTCCACCAGAGAAACACTTGTAACAGATTGGGCAATTGCAAAAGGTGCATATATAGACAAAAACGGAAATGGCTGGCACTGGACTAAAAGCAGAGATGAAATGGATAATGCTATGATCTATATTGATTCCAGCGGAGCAAGCGATCATGATATTGTTAGTATCACAAAGTGCTGTGCAAGGCTGCTAATAAAAGTAAAGTTATCGTGAACAAAGAAAATATAATAATAATCAGTAATATCTCAGAAGACATTGAAAGGCAAATTATCAATTTGGATAAAGAATCTTTTGAGGATCCTAATGATTATTGGGAAGAAAATAAATCATTTGAGTTATTTAAGCAAAATAAAAAAATTGAACTTGCCGCTATTAATAAAGGAAACAATGAATTGATGGGATATGTTTTATGTATTGTCATAACAGATGAAGAATATAATAAAATTAGAATCGGAAACCATCTTGAATCAGATATAGAAATTAAAGAAGTTATAGCGATAAATGAATTAAAAGAAAACAATATATATAATTTATATTTCAGTATTATAGCGATTAAACCAAAATATCGCGGACAAAAGCTGGGAAATATTTTATTAGCTAGTGTTAACGACGAAATTGAGAAATACAAGCAAAGAAATATACATTTTTCTAAAATATTAGCATATGTTGTTACTCCAGGTGGTCATGCAATAACAAGAAAACTTGGATTGAAAGAAGTTGGAAAAAACATAGAAGGTGCTATTGTTATGGAAAGAGTATTATTACAATGAAACTTTTTGAATTCACACATTAATTCAATTATACTAATACACTACATATAATGTTCTAGGTAACTGAATTTTTTTGCGCCAGATAAGGAAAATGCACATCATTTTACAGGCGCAAGAAAATACAGTTACTGTTTGTTATGTGCAGTATGCACTATTTTATAATCATATTATTTTTTATTTTATTACTGTTGCAATTATATATAATATGTAAATATGTACAGGGTAGAAAATATAGAAGAAATTTTTTAAACCAAAACCTTTTCTGCCATTATATAAAAACATAGGTATTATTGCAAATATCATCATCCATTGTCCAGCGAGCAATCGCGAATTTGGATTTACTATAAATACAATTATTGATAAAATTATTAAAATAGAAATTTGTACCCAGCGTTTATGCCTGAAAATATAGAATAATATACCCGTAATAACCATAAAAAAACCACCCTCTACGAGGAATATGTTTGGTATGAAAAATAATAATCTTAAAATCCACGGTGATGGAAGATTATCTAAACTAGTTACTAACATCATAGGAATTGCAGATATAATTGGAATAATGGATAATAATATTGCACTAATTATTTTTCGAATACTTTTTGTTTGTATGCCATTTAAAAACATATCCCAGAATAGTATATATAAACCAACCATAAAAAAAGTACTAAACGCATTATTAATTAAAACTATATTTTCATTTGGAAATATAAGCGTCCCAATAATAAAATTTCCAGCTATCATAACCCATGATGCAAGTAAAAGTCGTATAAGTAATTTTTTCCTGCTTCGTGTATAATGAAAACTTTCAGCTAAAATAAATAAAAACATTGCAAAAACAGGGCGTCCAAGCCATGTCAAAAATATTGGAGCGCCAATCGATGAAAACATTTCATGAATATGATCACAAAACATTAATACCACAGCAATTATTTTAATAATCGTTGCATTTAAACTAAGCTTGTTCCTAATTTCATTGATATTATTCATGTTTCTATTTTCCTTCTTTTGTTCAAATATTATTATTTATTTTAATTAAAAACCCATACTATTCCAGTGATCAAATTTAAATTATAAGGGAATGGTGTCCACCCTGATCCAACACCTGTATTTGGCATTGTAGACCATGTAACAGATGAAATATTCCAACCAGCTCTTACATCAAATACTATTGATTTTAAATGAAAACGCCAACCAAGTAATATTTCTTGCGTTAGATTAAAAATTACATAATCTGTTATGCTTTTTTTCCAAAAAAATTGACGCAACATTAATCCAGACATCAATCATCCTTTCCAATTCATAAACTGCTCAAATGGATACCATATATATCCAAATTGCAATTGCGTGTCCCAAACAACAGAATCAGCAGGACCTGTTGAAAATCTCACTTCAAGCGAATGGGCTTCCAAAAAATGCATTCCTCCATTATTTTTTTTTATTTTGTCAACTATCCTTTAAGCACTCCTAAAATCCAGTCCGTATTTCATCTAACGTTCTAGGTAAAAGACGGTTTTTTGCTTTTTTATTTTATTTTCTTTCATACCATCTCAACATCACCACTGCTTTATCCACCCCGTATTACTGCCATTCGCATACGAAATGCCGAGAACGCCGCTTTGGTTTGCCCATGTAGCCGCCGCTCCTGCCGATACTGTTAAATCCGTACTTGTGCCAACGGTGTAGTTTAACGTACCTGATGCGCGGTTCCACGCAATTACCACAGCGTTGTTGTGGGCGGCTTCGCTTGTGTTAAGGTTGTGGGTGCCGCTGACAACATTGGTGAGCGCCGTTCCCGTTCCGGCTACAACACCGCCGTTTAAGTTGAAAATACTACCCGCTGAGTTCGCCGACGAAATGCCGCTGCCTACGCCGCTTGTTGCGGTATTGTTGATGATTTTTCCGTTAGCAAGAGTAAATACGCCGCTTCCGCTGGCGCGCACCCCGCCGCCGTCCGTACCTCTATTGCCGCTTATTTCGCCGCCGGTCATTGTGGAAACAGCGGAACTGGTTACCGAAACGCCGCCGCCTACAGTGCCCGCAGTATTGCCGCTTATCTCGCCGCCGTTTATGTTTAATATACTGCTCGTGTCCGCTACCGAAACGCCGCCGCCATCACTTCGTGCGGTATTGTTAATGATTTTACCGTTTACAAGAGTAAATACGCCCTTTGCGCTGATGCGTACTCCTCCGCCTATCGTACCTTCATTGCCGCTGATTTCTCCGCCTGACATGGTGGAAACTGCGGAATCGGTTACAGTTATACCGCCGCCGTTACCGCTCGAAGTATTGCCTGAAATTTCGCCGCCGTTTATATTAAGTATACTGCCGGCGCCTGTTGTCGAAACGCCGCCGCCTGTGGCGGTTGCGGTATTGTTGTTTATTTTACCGTTAACCAGAGTGAGTACGCCGCCTGCGCTGATGCGCACCCCCCCGCCGTCCCTGGCGCTATTGCCGCTTATTTCTCCGCCTGACATGGTGGAAACAGCGGAATTGGTGACAACTAAGCCGCCGCCGTTGCCGCCCGCATTATTGCCGCTTATCGTACCGCCGTTCATGGTGAATGTACTGTTAGTATTTGCATTCACACCGCCGCCGAGAGTAGCGGTAGCTGTGGTTGTGTTTGTATTGTTACGCAAGACTGTGCCTGCGTCCATAATAAACGTACCGCCGTTAAGGCGCACAAGCGAGCCGCCGCTGTTATCTGCAAATGCGCCATCGCTTCCACCGGAAGCGCCATTTCCGCCGTCAATGATGATGTCCCGGAAAATGAGCGTAACGCCGTTCGTTGTTGTAAACAAATTGCCGCTAACTCCCCGTGTAAGAGTGACAGGCTGGCTTGCGTTTGCGCTGCTGATAGTAAGCGTTGTTCCAGCTGTAGCAGGCGCGGGTATGCTGACAAGCTGGCTGATTGTTAAATTTTCATTAACGATAACTTCGGTATTTCCGGTTGCTGTTCTGTAAGCTGCAACGCTGTGGAAAAAATCAAGGAAGGGGGTTCTAATACCTTCGGTAACGATAAAGTCAATCACCGTGGGGACATCCGTCAAAGCCAATGTGGCAATCCGCCAGTCGCCGCCCGAGGGTCTTACAACAATCCTTAACTGGTATTTGCCAGGCTCTATGCTGTAATACGGTATGGTGCAATTTATGGTCAAAGCGGCTCCGGTAGACCCTGAGTTCAGCGAGTTCCTGTTTGCGGTTCCGATAACTGCCGCAATGTTTCCGCTATTGTCTGTCAACGCCGCCCCAACCTGACCGCCGGGGAATTGTTCAGGACCAAGGTTTCTTGGGGTTGCCGTTACGGTAAACGATTCATTTTGTCCTATGCTGGCTGTGCTTGCGCTAAAAGCCGTTAACGCAAGCCCGTAACCGCCGCTGTTGGCAAGCCCTGCGGTAACAGTTAAAGGAATTGAAGTGGGAATATTATTACTAATATTAGAAATTGTAACGAGTTTCCATTCTCCGTCAGTATATCGCGTAACAATCCTTAAATCATAATTCCCCGGCGTTATGGTATCAGGCATAATACAATTCATTGTTATAGAGCGCGACTGATTCGGAGTGCGTGATCCGTAAGATGCAGTTCCTACTACTTCCGTAATTGTGCCGCTGTTATTTACCAAAGCCGCCCCAGTCTGACCGCCTGTAAAATAACCAAAGCTTCTTACGTTTGCGGTAACAGTAAATAATTCATTTTGAGTGACGGTTGTTTTATTTGCAGTAAATGAACTTAACGCCATTTCATGGCTGCCGGTACTGCCTTCATCAGGCTTTATATTGATTATGAGGTTTTGACTGTAATCGTCGTCTTCATCGCTGTCGGTATCTTCTTCGCTTCCCAAAGTGCGATAGTCTACATTTATTGGATACCAGCCATCTCTGCTGCCTTTCCATCCCCAATTAAAATGAAACATGTCGTTGTCGTCATAACCGTCTATTACATAAAAATGACCAGGGGTGTTAGCAAATACCGGCATTCCTGCGTCCAATTGCTCCCTAATCATTTGCTTCCAAGTATCATCGTCGAGGTATTGTCTGCTTCTGCCTTGTATACTTTTATCATACCCAAAATAAGAGGTCATCGCATTAATCATTCGGGATATGTTTGTTCCGCTATCTTTGCCTGCGCTCGTATTATTTATTTTAAAACCTACAGCAGCATGATACATTAAATTCGCTACGGCATCCCGTTGTGTTTCTGTGCCGCTGTTAGCTTTAGGATATGTATTGAGCATATTATTCCAGTCAAAAGTAATGTTTGCAAAGTTGATTGACGGTACTGTAGTGCCAATACCTGTAGAGTATTGCTCGCTTTGTCCGATACCCCGTCTTGGATATTCCCAATATTTCATAATCTGAGCCATTGCAGTCGTTCCGCAACCTGTTCGGTGGCGTATTGTACCTACCATCATATTGTTATATGGAGTGTACTGCGCCCATTTTGTTTGTAACAGCGTTGTGCCTACAACATATTCAAATTTATCTCTTGGTGGGTTACCGGTG
>Ga0209755_10003889_pt1 | contig 18205 bp, 23 predicted proteins | sample TergutCo191P1_FD_187301 | JGI IMG/M metagenome (GOLD analysis project Ga0209755, IMG submission 187301) | Cornitermes sp. P1 segment gut microbial communities from Petit-Saut dam, French Guiana - Co191P1 (SPAdes) (version 2) | ecosystem: Host-associated > Arthropoda: Insects > Digestive system...
CGCCAAGCGATTAAAAGAATTGGCGGTACAATGCCTGAAAAATTGCCAACGCCAACAAAATCAATTCCTCAATTGCAAAAAGAGAAGGTAAAGGCAATACACTCCATATTAAGCAAAAAATAGAAAATATTGCTCAGTATAGAGTGCATAAATTTCTATTTTACCACCATGCTAAAGTTTTGGCTTTTAATTGTTTTGTTTCTGCCATTGTTTCTTGGATGTGGCTATGAAATTTATACCGAGCCTTTACCAAAATCTTCTTCTTCAGATGCTGTTTCCAGCAGTTCATCTTCAGTAGTTGCTTCCAGTAACTCTACCAATGAGTTCCTTGATGACCGAGATGGCAAAATATATAAATATGTAATCATAGGTACTCAAACTTGGATGGCAGAGAATATGCGATATGAAACTTCGGATATAAAATGTTATGGCAATAACCATGACAACTGTGAAATATTTGGCATGCTTTACGATTGGAATACAGCAAAAATAATTTGTCCTGTCGGCTGGCATTTGCCAAGCGATGCTGAGTGGAATAAGTTAAGGGACTTTGTTGGCAGCAATGTAGGTACTAAATTAAAGGCAAACAGCTATCTTTGGATTTCCGGCAAAGGAACAGATGACTTTGGCTTTAACGCTTTACCCGGCGGATTTCATAAAGATTATTTTTTGGAAATTAGAGAAGTCTCCGGCTTTTGGAGCGCAACTACAGGATCATCATTTGGCTCAGCTCATGTTCGTTATTTAAAATATAACAACGAATCATTAAATTTAGCAGGTTTTTATATAAGTAATGGTTTGGCTAATGTTCGCTGCATAAAGGATAACTAATGTACTTTTTTGTTGGTGTTGCAGGCGTTGGGATGAGTGCTTTGGCTCAGTTTTTAGCCGGGAAAGGCGTTGTGAGCTGCGGTTCGGATCGCCGCTTTGCAAGCAAAGACGGCTCTGATGTAAAAAAACAACTTGAAGAAGCCGGAGTTAAATGCTTTTTGCAGGACGGCAGCGGAATTAGCAAAAACTTAACCGCAGTTGTGGTGAGCACGGCAATTGAAAGCGGAAATCCGGACACAGAAGCTGCGCAAAAATTAGGCATCCCGATTATGCACCGCAGCGAATTGCTCGCACAGATAACGCAGGAGAATCCAACCATAGCGGTGAGCGGTACAAGCGGCAAAAGCACAGTGACCGGACTAATTTGGCATATATTGAACGAATGCAAAAAAGACCCAAGCCTTTTGAGCGGCGCAGGGCTCAGCATTTTGGAAGAGCAGGGTAAAATAGGCAACGCAGTTGCCGGCAACGGATGGCTGGTTGCAGAAGCCGATGAAAGCGATGGAACCTTGATCAGATACAAACCCAAAATAGGCATAATTCTGAACATAGACAAAGACCACAAAGAACTTGACGAACTGCAAAAATTATTTGAAGAATTCGCCGGCAATGTTTGCGATACTCTGATCGTAAACGAAATTGTAAAATTCTCAGGCACTTCGTTCGGATGGGGAGAAAATTGCAAATTCAAAGGAGCAGACTACATCGCAAAAGGAACAGCCTCCGAATTTAAAATCAACGGAGTAAATTTTTATTTGCCATTGCCCGGAAAATACAACGCAGAAAATGCGCTCGCCGCCGTGGCCGCTTGCGTATCAACGGGGCTAACTCTTGAAGAATGCGCAAATGCATTGAAAACCTGGAAAGGCATTTACCGTAGAAGCCAAATATATCACTGCAAAAACGATATAATCATGGTTGATGACTACGCTCACAATCCGGCAAAAATTGCCGCAAGCATTCGCTCTTGCCAAGACTTTGCAAAAGGAAAAGTGCTGGCCTGGTTTCAGCCGCACGGCTATGGCCCAACAAAATTTTTAAAAGATGATTTTATAAAAGAAATAACCAAAGTTCTGCGTTCAAACGATGAAATGTGGTTCAGCTCAATATACTACGCCGGTGGTACGGCAGATCGCAGCTTTGATTCAAACATTTTGTCAGAAGCCATACCAAACGCAAATTTCATCTCAAACAGAGACGAGTGCTTAAAAGAGATTGTGAGCAGAGCTAACCCCGGCGATGTGATTTTGCTCATGGGAGCACGTGACCCAAGCTTATCGGAGTTTGCGAAAAAAGCCAGGGCCGTAATTGGCAGTAATTTATTGGATTAACTGAATTTGCACACCGGTATAATACGCCTTCAAAATTTCCTCAAAACTCTGGCCTGCTTTTGCTCTAGCCCTCGTGCCCATCTGGCACATTCCAATGCCGTGCCCATAGCCGGAACCTGTTATGGTAAAGGTGTTGCCGCTCTGCGCAATGGTGAATAATGAACCCGGTAAAAATTTGCCATCTCGTGCAAAGAGCCTTCTGGCTCTGTCTCCGAAAACTTCAAAAGAACCTTTATCCGTGAAAACAACCATTCGCTTCACACGTCCACCCGGAAACTTTTCGGTCACTAAAATCTGCTCAACCCTGCTGAAAGGAAAAATTTTGTCCGCTCTTGCATCTGCGGCATTCTTTTGAAACAAAGCCACAAGCTCCGTTCTGTTAAACGTATCTTTCCATTCCATATACCTTGAAAGTTCGCAAAAAGCTTTGCCGCCTGCGGAGTCAGAAATCGGCTGCAAATACGGCTTACCCTCTTGGCCCCACACTTCCGAAGATTCTGTTCTTCCGCCGCAAGTGGAATGGTAATAAGCCTCTATCAGCTTGTCTTCGTATTTTATAACCAAACCCGCTGTGGCCGTAATAGCTTCATTTACAATGGAGTCTTCTTCTGCCTTGCCGCCGTAAACCTGATCGCGTACATCTGCGTAAATATCAAAGCCTTGCGATTTTCTGGAACCTAAATGGCTATAAGCATAAGTCCTTGCTGCAATAGCTTGAGCCTTCAAAGCCTCTATTTCATCACGCTTCAATCTGCCTATTTCATGCGGAACAACCCCTTTTAAATAATCCTCAATATACACAACATTTATTATCGCAAGCCCGCTGTCCGTGGAAAGCACGGCCCATTGCCCTCTATAAACTTTTCCTCCATATTTGCAATCCCCATTTGTTTCAATTTCTTTTCTGCCCAAGTCTGCACCGGCCTTGAATTCCCATTTTTTTTCCGGGCATTCTATAACCGCAAGGTCTTTTTCAAAGCCTATCCCGACATTTATAATATGCACAGGAATCGGCTGCTCAGGCGCAGGAGGAGGCTTAGGAGTCGGCGTTGGCGTAGGTTCAGGTACAGGCGCAGAATCACCCTCAGGTCCAAGCGGCCGCAAGGGAGCGCAGGCGGCGAAAATTAAAGCTAAAAGAAGTAAGAAACGCATAGGTGAGAAAAGTAGAATTTTCTACATTCCCCACATGGTGAAGTATTACAAGTTACAGGTTGGACGAGTAGCTGCAGCCGAAAAGCATGAGGCGGAGATCACAATGTTGGTCTGTCCCAGCCAAGAAGAGATCAACGGCTTGATGCGGGATTACCAGCTTGATGAACATACCATTGCTTCTGCTTTTGACACCGAAGAGCTTGCACGTTTGGAATACGAAGATGACTATACCGCAATAATTTTCAAAAAACCGAAAAGCTACAATGCAGAAGACAGATTCCTGTTTCGAGTCACTTCTTTCGGTGTTTTTATATTCGCAAATAAAATTGTAATTCTTAGCGACGGCGAAATGCCATTACACGACGAAAAACGTTTTTCACGCATAACATCGCTCAACATGTTTGTGCTAAGACTCCTGAACTATTCGGCATATCATTTCAGCGAACACCTGCGCATAATAAATCGTGTGAACGATGAGATTGAAGCTAAACTCGTAAGCTCCATGGAAAACAAATATCTGCTCTACATGTTTGGGCTGTGCAAATCTCTGGTGTATTATCTCGATGCCATAAGCTCAAATCAAACCGTGCTGCGCAGGCTTCAAAGCTGGCGCAACCTTTCATTCTCAGAAGCAGAAAAAGATTTATTAGACGACATTTACATTGAAACCTCCCAGTGCATGAGGCAAACGGAAAACCTTTCAAACATTCTCTCCAGCATGATGGATGCCCGCGCAAGCATTGTTTCAAATAATTTAAATACCTTGATGAAAAGATTAAACGTGCTTACCATCGGAATAATGGTGCCTACATTTGTGGTTAGCTTCTTCTCCATGAATATACTGTATCCCTTTGAGATGGGAGCGGAATTTCAACATCCCTATTCCTTTTGGATTATTGTAGTATTGGTGATACTGGCAACAACAGCCTTCCTGTTCCTGCACAAAAAGCATAAATTATAATGAGTTACATAAGCTCATAAGTCTTGTGGAAAATTCTTTCGTTTACAATGTAGCAGTCACCGAGATCGTTTTCGTTGGCTACCAAAAAATCACCGGGTTTGCCGGAGTAGTATTTTTCGGTGTCCCAGTAGGTGAATACCTTTGTGCGTTTTTCAACCTGCTTTGCCCTTACTACCTTTTCGCCATTGGCAAAACACACCTTTGCAAAACGTGAAATGGCTTGCTTTCTCCCCGTAGCTCTGTTTATAATAGCCGGCGGGTAATCAAAAACTTCCTGATATTCATCATTCAAGGCTATGTAATTTTTCTCAAACTTTTCACGTAAAATGGGATACACTTCACCTTCTACGCCTATCATAAAATAAATATTGTCTTCGGCTATTCTGTCCACATCGCCTTCCAGCGTACGAATTGTTATCTTTGTTCCAGATTGAAACAGATCTTCGCATTTTGCAAAACCAACCGGCACCTGAAGCTTTTTATAACGTTGAGCAGAAGCAAAATCTACTTTTGTTTTTCCGGCATAAATCTTATCAAAAGCTGCCAGATATTCTTTCAGTCTCGAAATCAGATACTCTTCCGAATTCTTCAAAAAACCTCCGGCCTTTTCCAGATTTCCGCCACCGCCGCCAAAGCCTTCGCACAAAAACGATGCAAGCTCGTTCGCCATTATTTCGCGGCTGCAACTGCGAATAGAGAGCTTAACGCCATCGTTCACATTCGAAAACACAACGCAAGCCTCAAGAGAGTCCACCTGCATGGCTATATCGCTTGAAAACCCGAGAATATTCGGATCACATGGCTCCGCTTTGAACAATCCTATGTTCTCCACGATTTCGCATTTTTTCAGAGAGCTTGAAACTATGGACAATTCCGGCATTGTCAAATTTGCATTTTTCAGCTTTTTTATAAGAGCTTTATCATAATAAGCTTCCGCCAGATCTCTGTCTAAGGGATGCCGAATTTCCGCAAGTCCGTTTGTATCGTTATAGAGCCCGTAGTACAGGGCTGTGCTTATTTTTTCGTTCCTTAAAAATTCAGCTATGTTGTTTTCCCTCAGCAGCATGGAATGGATAAGCGTTGCGCAACTTCCCAGCGCAGAATTTATTTCGCAAAAATCATTTTCCTGTATTTCCGAAACATGGTGGTCTATAACGGCAAATTTTTTACATGGAAAGTTTTCCACATTACTGGCCCCGTACTGGCAATCCACAGTTATCAGCAAATCTGCCGGAGGCAGCTCATGAACCATCTGCAATTCTATGCCCATAGCTTCAATAAACATCAACAGGCTGGGCTTGGTTATTTTAATTTTCCCGCCATAGACTATTTTGGCCTTACAATTATATTTCTCAAAATACTTTTGCAAAACCCAAGCACAAGAAACGGTATCTGCATCAGGAATATCGTGCACTTGCAAAACTATGTTCTTATACGAGGTTAAATCGGAGAGTTTCATTTCTGAAAATATAAAAAATTCATTTAACACCAAAAATATGCAGTGTATCTGCTTTTTTTGCATATTTCGTGCATTTTTTGCATTTAATTATTAAATTTGCATAAAAAAGGGGGTTATTATGGTATTCGACCCGATTTATATGATTATTATGGTTGTCGCGATTGTGCTATCCGGCGGGGCAGCTTTTATGGTAAAAAGTAGATTTGCAAAAAGCAGCAAAGTTCCGATCAGCAGTGGCTACACAGGCGCACAAGTTGCAGAACGGCTCTTGCGAGATGCTGGCATAACCGATGTAAGCGTGCATGCACACAAAGGCTTTCTCTCAGACCACTATAATCCCATGAACAGAACTCTGAATTTAAGCCCGGATGTTTATAATGGCCGTTCAGCGGCGGCGGCAGGCGTTGCAGCACACGAGGCAGGGCACGCAATGCAACATGCTCAAAACTACTTTCCAATGTGGGTTCGCTCCGCAATAGTTCCTGTTGCAAACATAGGGAGCAATTTGGGCCCATGGATAATCATGATAGGCATATTGCTTGGCGCAGGCGCAGGAGTAGACACGGGCTTTGGATATACGTTAGCTATTATTGGTGTTGCTCTCTTTGCCGTAGCTACGGCATTCACTTTGGTCACGGTCCCCGTTGAATTTGATGCCTCCGCAAGGGCAAAGAAACAATTGCAGCATTTGGGCATAATCAAGCAGGGTGATGAAGCTGCTGCAGTATCTTCGGTTTTAACAGCCGCAGCCATGACTTATGTGGCCGCAGCCATAGCTTCTGTTTTGCAACTTTTGTACTGGGCTTACAAAGCCGGATTGATAGGTGGTAGAAGACATTGAAACTGTATAAGGATTTTTTGACGGAGCTTTTTCCGCAATGCGAACGGGTTCGCAAGGTGTCGCTGAATGCAGGCCTAAGCTGTCCCAGTTTTTGTGCATATTGCAACAACAGTTCCTTCAGCCATGTGGCAAAAACAGAATTGCCCGTTCTTGGACAGCTTGAAGCCGGAATCAAAAACGTCAGAAAAAAGAACACCGGAATTCTAGCATATTTCCAAAGTTACACCAACACAAATGCACCCGCAGAAAAACTCCGCGAAATTTTTACTCCGGTCATTCGGCACAGTGATGTTGCCGGCCTTGCCATAGGCACACGCCCGGATTGCCTGCATGAGCAGGTTGTAGAACTGCTCGCAGAATTGAACAAAATCAAGCCGATTATAGTAGAAATAGGAGTTCAAACCGCAAACGATGCCACATTGAAAAACATAAACCGCAACCATACCGCTCAATGCACACGTGATGCCGCATTTCTTTGCAAAAATTCCGGACTTTCCACAACTGCCCACATAATAGTCGGGCTACCCGGCGAAACCATGACCGATTTTATAAACACCGCAAATCTGGTAAAGGACTGCGGATTTTCCTCGCTGAAAATTCACCCTCTGCACATAGTAAAGGAAACTCGCTTTGCAGATGAATATAAAAAAGGCAAAATAAAGCTTCTATCTTTTGAAGAATACTGCAAAGCTGCCGCAGAGGTTATCCGCATAGTTTCACCGGATATTGCCATAGAGAGAATAAGCGCCGAATCTCCAAAAGACATTCTGATAGCCCCCGACTGGGCTGGAGACAGGACTAGGATTGGCGAGAGAATTGCGTCAATAGCATAGCATTCTGCTTTGGCGTTCCCACAGTGATCCTCACCCACTCCGGCATTCCAAAGCTCTTTAAATGTCGCACCACAATGCCCTTGCTCTCTAAATTTGCCACAAATTCTGCCGCTTTTTTGCCAACTTTCACGCACACAAAATTTGCGCCCGATGGCAAAACGTCAAAACCGAAAACTTCCAAACCAAAAGTTAAATCATCACGTTCTGCCGCATTCATCTGCAAAGTCTCTTTTGCAAATGCAACGTCGTCAAGGGCGGCAGCGGCGGCCATTTGCGCAGGGTAATTTGTGTTAAAAGGAGGCTTAATTTTTTTGAGCGTTGCTATTATTTGCTCGGAAGCCACTGCATAGCCTATTCGCAAAGCCGCTAAACCATATAATTTGCTGAATGTGCGTGTGCATAAAAGATTGGGAAACTGCTTTATCCATTTATTCAACGGCAGTTCGCTTTCTCCGGTGAATTCCCAATAAGCCATGTCTAAAACCACCAAAATATTCTTTGGAACTTTTTTCAAAAAATCAAAAATCTTTTTGTTTGAATGATAAGTTCCTGTTGGATTGTTCGGATTGCAGATAAAAATTATTTTCGCAGACTTGAAAACCTCAAGCGGATAATAAAAATCTTTGAGAGGAAAAGCTTTATATTTTGCGCCGGCAAGTTCCGTGACAAAAGAATAAACAGAAAATGTGGAATCTGCCCCTGCAGCCCAGTCACCTTTGCTCAAATACGCTCTTGCCGCCAAATCCAGAATTTCATCCGAGCCGTTGCCGGTAATTATATTTTCGTCTTTTACTTTCCATTTTTTCGCAAGCTTTTTTACAAGTTCAGGCGCAGCGCCTCTTGGATATAAATGCAGCTTTTGAACGCATTTATTATATGCAGCCATTGCCATTGGGCTTGGCCCAAGCGGATTTTCGTTGGAAGCCAGTTTAATCACATGCTTTAAGTTGTATTTTTCCTTGATCTCATCAATGGATTTACCGGGAACATAGTCCGGAAGGCAATTCAATTCTTTGCGAGGCGCTAACATTTTCAGAGAAGATAGAAATATAAAAGATTTAAAAGATCATCGCCAAACAGATAAGAAATCGGTGCGGCAAGCCCGAGGAACGGACCAAAGGGCAAAGGAGACTTCATGTCTTTTTTTGTAAACAATCTGTATGGAATTGTTACGGCAAGGGCCAGCGTTGCTCCTATTATCAAAGACACGCCGGCAAGTTCTGCGCCCATAATTGCGCCAAAACCTGCGAGGAGTTTTACATCACCAAAACCCATGCCTTCTTTTTTAATAATTTTTGAGCAGATAAAGGAAAACAGAAACAAGCCGCCTCCGCACACCACAATGCCTACAAGCGAAGTTAGCCACCCGATAGACCAGAAAGACAATGCAAAACCTAGCAAAATTCCACCCACTGTAACAGTGTCGGGCAAAAGCAGATATTTAAAATCTATGGCAAAAATCGGAATCAGAGTCACTATCAACCAGAATAAAGCTATGCACTTCACCAAATCCCCGTTTGCAAGCAATGCGGCGATAAATCCAAGCAACATTCCCAGAAATTCAACTACTGGGTATTTAATGGAAATATGCTCTTTGCAGTTTGCGCAGCGACCACCTAGAATAAACCAGCCTAAAATCGGAATATTATGCCAAATCGCAATTTTATGCTTGCATAGCGGGCAATGCGAACCGGGCTTTATCAAAGACATCTCGCGTGGCATTCTGTATATGAGCACATTGAAGAAGCTGCCGAAGCACGCTCCCCAAACGGCAAACAATACCCACAGGAAAATCGCCGGAATATCCACTTTGCAAATATAGATTTTCTACTTTCAAATATATGAAAATACTCTTTAAAGCAACAGCGTTTCTTTTTTTAGCGGCTTTTGCTGCAAATGCGCAGGAATATCAAGAGCCATATCAAGAGCCTCTTGCTTTCCAGGATCCTCAGATCCCCCAGAAATCTCAGCATCCGCACATGAGAACTTCTGTTTACCTGCATCCGGTGGCTCTTTTGGCAGGCCTCAATGCTAAAGTTCCATTGGTATATGTGACGGTTGAAAATCCACTCAGTTTATACAATGCATTGATAGTTAAACCCAGCGTATGGGCTAGTGCTGATGGCTACAGGATAGGTAGCGATTTAGGAATTCGCCATTATCCTGCCGGCAGAGGTGAGGGCATGTATTTGGCGTTGCAGGCAGGTGGTTTTTATCTTTCCGTAGATGATATTGAAATTAGCTTTGATTTTGATTTTGGAGAAGAAGCTAAGAAGAAAAGAAACAAAAACAGTGCATGGTGGTTTGACGCTATGGGCTATTTCGGCTATTCATACAAATACGCTTACATAAGTATTTATTCCGATACCGGTATTGGCTATGGTTGCGTGGCAGGTATCTGCTCTTTAATATATGATCTTAATTTTGGAGTTGGAATTCCGTTTTAGACAAAGTCTTCTGTCTTAACATCGCTTTTCTTTTTCTCCGCAAAATCTTCCTCTGCAAGCACAGTGGGTTTAGCTTTTTTCCACAATTCGCTCAGGGCAATTTCTTCACGACGTGTCTGTTCGAATAAATGAACCATTATGTCACCGGCATCCAAGACTGCCCAGCGGGTTTGCTCTTTGTATTCTATGCTTGCGGGTTCGCCTCCGGCTTGCTTGTAGGCTTTTTGCAATTCGTTTAATATGGCTTGCATTTGCGCGCTGCTTTCGCAGGTGGCTACCAAATACCAGTCAACTATGCCGGAGAGCTTGCGCAAATCCAAAAGTTCAACATTTTCTGCGCTGAACTCAAACAAAGCCTGCGCTCCAAGTTTTACGCTTGCCGGAAATTTTTTCATGAGTCTCCTCTCTTTATTTTTAATACCTTTTTATAGTCCCTGCCTAAAAAAACAGTAGCTCCTATATCACCGCTCAGTGTATCAAGCAAAACTATAAAATTTTCTGTATCCAATATTGTTTCCAACTGCTTGCGCCCTGCCCAATGAGGGTTGCGAATAGCCACAACAGTTTCTTCGTAATTTGCCCATCGTGGGTCTGTTTCTCGCAGAACATCAAAGCCTTTAGCACGCAAAACATCCCTTGCCTGTTCCGCCGCTCCTGAAATTCCGCAACTGTTATAAATCATTATCTGTCCGGGCACACGTTCCACGTTACCCTCATCCTGCGAAGGAAGCTCTTCATCACAAGCGAAAATAAACAGGCAAATAACCGCAAATAAAAATCTCACTCGTAAAATTTAGTAAATTCCATAACTACACGATAACCTCCGCTCCCATTAATTTTCGGGTATTATACAGATAACTTACACTGAACCCATAAACTAAATTATTTATATCTAAAAGTCACTCCGCAACACATTTATTTTCACTCAAAATCTCCGTAAATTGCATTTTAATGCGATTTGAAGGAATAGTCCGCATTTCCCAGCTATTTTCTGCGTTATTCTGAAAATTCGCATTATTGTGCGCATTTCGTTTATAAATAAGTTACACACATAAAAATGGAAGTTCTTTATGAACACAACAGAGCAACAGGCAGAACTACTTGCCTTGGATTTCTATATTCACCTTTAGTTATGACTTTTGCCCAAATCGACGGTGTCTAAATAAACGCACCCTGCATTAAAGAGATTTTCCATTTTTTTCGGCTCATAAATAGTGCCGACTGGTTGATTGAAAAGGTGACAATTGAAAATATTGCCTGGAACATCAACCGTAAAAATGTAGTTATGGGCACTAAACTTGAACCACTCCCTGTTTATTCTATTTCCGTAGCCATTCCAACGCCAGAAGTAAGGATTGTCGCCACTCAATGGAGAGGTTCCCATTGCGGCTTTCATGGCTTCTTCATTGCTTTGAGCCACTTTCTTTATGCCTTCAATTACATAAGGAACGCCCAAGGATTTGACAAATTTAGAATTATCTTCCGTTTCCGATACTAGACCTTTAACAAGAAATTGAATTTTCAAATCCTGCATAAACTGAACCAAATCCTTAGTCATCTGCTCATTTGAATTAAAATGATGCGTAAGCATGATCTTGCAAATTTTGGACGGCTCTGTTTCGCAAAGAGACAAATCTTTCAAATTAAGCCCATTGGTATAGACTATCGGCTTTTCAAATTTATTTTCATGAAGCCACGCCAATAAATCAATCCAAGATCTATTTATGGTTGGTTCGCCACCAGATATTATTATTTGAATATCCTTTAAAATGTTTTTCTGAAAAAGAAGCCACTTGCGTAGCACAGGCATATTTATATACCCGTCAGCGGATTTAAAATCTCCGCTCTCATTATTTTTGGTTTCGCTTTTAGCTCTTGAAATGCAATATTCGCAAGCTCTGTCACAACCGGCACTGATTAGCAATTCAATTATAGTCATAAATCATACCTCATTAGGTAGTCCCTGTATATGCCTGACAAATAGGAATTAGTCTATAGTCAGTTCCAGATCCACCAATAAGACATAAATTCAGAAACTTATGTTGAGGTGTAGATCCTCCACTAGAAATATCTGCATAAGTAAAGTATTTATTGGTAGACGCCGTGTCCCAAGGATCTTTCCATTCTATAGCACATCTACCGATGCTACCACCGGTTGCGTTAGTGGTTAATCTAAATATAAACATAGCTCCTTGGGGGCAACTCGCTAAGACACTCTGACTCCCATAAAAAGGTAAATAATGCCAACCTCCCGACGCTCCTCTACTTATTAAATTGTAGGTGAAGATGTCCCCGTGCCGCCGTTTGCTACAGACAAAATTCCCGTTACTGGTATTGGCGTAGCGTCCGGGTCGGTTATTGAGCTTGCTGGTATTGTTTTGCTAAGGTCTATTCTTTCTAAACTCGTTGCGCCGTCTGGAGTTACTATTTTTTTTAACATTCACATTCCTCTAATCAAAATAACTTGCTTATTATTCGCATTTGCATATAAATTATTTATTTTTAATTAACTCCCGCCAAGTCAGCCGTGTTCCCCAGCAACCCGAAACCAAGCCTTCAATTCTCTCCATTGTAGGGTATTTGCAATTTCCCTCATTGTGGCGAAAATCAAACTCATGCAAGTACCTTTGCAAGTGCTTGAATGAAACGCAATGGAACGAGCCGTGGTAGCCACGTTTCAAAATCGCCCAAACGCCCTCTATCGTGTTCGTGCTGGCTTCGCCGTCTTTGAATTGGTATTGCGAATGATTGACCGTCAAATGGGTGTAATCTTTGTTAAGCCCAATATACGACTTCCACTCGTCTGTGCATATTGTCGCTCCTTTCTGCACGTGCTTTCGTATAATCCCTTGCAAAGTCTCTCTGTTCGTGTAATCAACGACAAATGTTTTCTGCCTGCCGTTCCGTTCAACAATCCCGAAAACGGGCTTCTTGCCTACGGGTCCACGACCGGGAATATACTTCTTATCCCAGTGCTTGTTTCGTTTCTTGCCTCCGATGTATGTTTCATCGCATTCAACAATTCCAGAGAAAATGTAGTCATTGTTGCAGTTTCCCATAGCCTTCCTTATGCGCTGTATCATGAACCACGCTGTTGACTGCATAACCCCTAATTCCTTTGAAATTTGCATTGAGGAAACGCCTTTGCGTGCTGTAACGATTTTGTAGAACGCCCTGAACCATTTGTGTAAGGGAATTTTGCTTCTCTCAAAAATCGTGCCGGTTTTGACATTGAACGCCTTGCTGCATTTGCAGCACCTGTGCCAGGCTGGATCTTTGCCGAACCTGCCGATTTTGCTGCTTTTGCACCTCGGGCAGTAAATGCCGCCAGCCCAGCGTTTTTGCTCTAAATATGACCTTGCTGACCTCTCGTTTGGGAATTTACCAAAGAAGTCGTATTCGCTCATTGTGACATTCGGGCAGTATTGTTTCATAGCTGATCTCCTTTTCGTTAGTGTTCAACTGCTCATTATTTATCTAACTCTGAACGGAGAAAATTGTGATTTTTAGTGCTTTAATGCATAAAAATGCAATTCAAGGTCGCTTGAAGAACTAAATAAATAATGCCACTCTTTTTCTTTGGAAAAATACTGCCATTTTATTCAGTATTTATGAAAAACGTGTTGTGGAGTGAAATTTGACGATAAATAATTAGGTCTATTTCTTTGTTTTTGTTAAAAATGTTATATTATATTTCAAGAGAAAATTTTGCACTAAATAATTTAGTTTATTGGTTCAGTGTAAGTTATCTGTATAATACCCTTTAAAATTTTCAAATTTATTTCAAAATCTTTACAAGATCGATCTATCATCAATCTTTTTCTTTTTTTTGGAAATTTTAAAATTTTGAATTTTGGGAATTCAGCCCTTTTTCCGCTTCAAAAATCAAGTTTCCGGGAAATGCCATTTTCAGCCGCTTTCTCCCCCTGACCCTACGAAGGGCTACCAACCCCATGAAAGTGCCTAGAAATGCACGGAAAACGCCTTAAAACGGAAGCTGTAAACGGGGCATGACCCTCACCTGCAGGCTTTCAAGCATAGGCTAAAAGGTATGGTGCAGGTAGGCGGACATCCCGCTTGTGAATATGTTGCCAAAAAAATGGCTATATTATACCCAATGTTTGAAGTAATCGTAAAGCCAAAGATTCAAAAGGCCGCCGACTCCATGCCCGCCCCTGAGCGACGCAGATTCGGAATGCTTTTGGAATCGCTCAGGGATAAAGGTCCCGTGCAGGGTTCTTTCCCCAATTACTCCAAGCTTGGAGGCAATAAGCACCATTGCCACCTCTCCCCTCGCTGGGTAGCGTGCTGGGAAGAAACGGAAAAGGGTGTCAAACTGGAGGTTTACTATGTTGGCAGTCGCGGAAACGCCCCGTATTAGACTTGAAATAAGCGGCGACAAAATACCGGAGCACCTGCTCCTGTATCTTCGCTCCGCATTCAGAGGCATAAAGATTTCGCTCGCTCCAGGCAAAGCAAGCGATGGCAGCTCCGACGTGTTCGGCTCTGACTGGTTCAAAAAGCTGAAAGCCGAAAGCTCTCCGGCGGAAAACCTTCGCGAGATGCGCGAGTGGCTCGGCATAAGCGCAGCGGAGCTTTCCCGGCGCACCGGCATTAGCCCGCAGCATATAAGCGGCATGGAAAACGGAACTCGGCCCATTGGGAGAAAGCTGGCAGCCAAAATAGCGGCCGCACTCGGGTGCAGCTCTGGAAGTTTTGTCTAATTGCTTGTTAGCCTGAGCTTGTAAACCGATTCCGTATTAGCCTCCAGCAGGCAAAATATGTTGGCAAGCGCAACCGTGCTCAGCTATATCATCATATTTAGGCTCTGTCATAAGCTTCCAACGGCTGCGCTATAATTTTTATGGAGTCTATGCTTTTGTCTATATCTTCTGATCGCATGGCATTTTCAATTTCATCATCTGGCAAAGCAAGCGCATTACGCATAAATTCACCTATGCAAACTTTGTTTTCAGCCATAGGTCATTCACTGAATCTTGCTAGAGCTTTTATCGGAGTTTCACACTCTTGCTTCTGTCTGTTATACACATCTTCCATCCCAAGCATTCTAGCGATTTCCTCACTAACTTTATTAAACTTAGCAAGCTCCGGATTGTAAACCAAACCAACTGCTTCCATAGACTCTTTAAGACTAGGCATAATTACCTCTCCTGATAACCTTGAAAGAAAAACTCATTCAACTCTTTTCTAAAATAATGCTTTCTATCTACCCAAACAAAACCATCGCCTTTTGAAATTACCGCCACATCTATAGGACCGCCAACGGTGCCTGCATCAGAAGATACTTTACGTTTAAAATAAGTCATCTCAACTAGGCTTTTAGCCATCTGCGCCAAATCGGACAAAGATAAATCCCCAACTATGCGCATAGTGTCTTCAATGTATTTACTCTTTGCGTCTTGGATTACGCTCGACAAAACAGATCGTTCATTTTCCGGAACTCTTTCAAGTATAGATTGCTCCATCATTACGTTAATTCCGATAATAAACGAATCCACAACATCCCTCTGAGCAAAAGGCGCAATATATGCATAAATCTTGTGATCTATTTCTTGTGATTCCCTTCTTTTGCACAATGCCCGACCACAAAGTATTCCAAATAGATCGTAATGATAAAAGCTTGGGAAATAATTGTTTTTTCCAAAGCCAGTCACAACAATGCCGGAGCACGGCAGTGTGTCCGTATCCCGATAAAGCGACTCAAGGCAAATTACTTTTAACAATTCAGCGGTATGCATATCTAACGCTGAATTTCTTGTCATAATATCAAAAATTAAAGAACCATATTCTTTGCTAATCTTAGTCACAAAAAGATCGTCAACATCTTCATACAAAGGATAGCTTCTCACCGAAGTTAGATAGCCCTCCAAAAAAGAATTTGTTTCTTTGATTATGTCTGGGTCGCCTGCTATATTTTTTTCCTGAAAATATCGCTGTATTTTACCGAATATATCCTCGCGCATAAACTCAACGGCATTTGCAACGCAGCGGAATTCATTTTCTTTCGTGTTTATTAGGCTGCAACCCAAATAATCCATAAAAGATTTTGGATATTCGGATAATTCATCAAAATCATCATCTAAATGCTTTGCCCGGTAATCTTTAACCAAAAGCTCAAAGGGGATATCATTTACTCTTGAGTTGTTATACACTAAAATTCCAACGGAAGCTTTTTTTGACAATCGGAATAATTTATTGGCAGTATTCGCAATTTTTGGCCGTCCGTATATAGTTCTGGTCGCTGCACTATCTGCCGCAATGGCTATGCCATGTTTATTCATAATTAGCACTTCAGCTGTCATATTGGTAATTTACAAAATTGTTAATTGCTTGTTGCAGCTTGTTATAACTTGTTAAGTTTGAACACTTTGAAGATACCTTGCCCCTAAAGCCCTGCGCCCTGCACACCGCTGCACTATGCGCCAGCGGTTTTTGGGCGTGGCATGGGGAGGCTTTAGCCCTCATTCCGGTGTTCTGAAAAGGTAAACAAAAATAAACATTTCATTCTATAGCTCTCTATAGGAGTTTTCATAAATTTCTATATTTAATAAAGGAGTACAACAGAGGCAACGTATATGGCAGAGAAAAACATTTTCCCGGAAGCGAAAGAGTATATAGACGCTCTTGAACGCTATGAGGCGCAACCGCAGGGCAGCCCGAACCATTCGGAGGACTGCTCGTTTGAATCATTCAAGTCAGCCACAGACTGCATTGTGGATGCCATTTCTAGCAGGAAAAGCCTTTAATGGACCATAAAGAGATTAAAGAAAAGAGAGTTTTGTCTCTTGTTTACATGGCAAGGCAGTTAATGGCATCCAAAGTTATTGATGGCGATGGTTATGTTTTGAATGCTGATGCGGTAGCTTGCGTGGTTGAGCATTATGTCCAGGATTTGGTCAATCTCAAATCCCGCTATGGGATTTCCGGAAAGGCGAACTCTGCGAAAGTGGCAGGCTTGATGGCTGGTGCGATAATGCGTTACCGCCCTTTGCTTCCTGTGAACGGAAAGGCGAGGATTGCGGGTCATTACGGAAATGAAATGCTTGCTATATACCATGGTCTTGCCATTTGTTCTATACAGAGCAATGGGCAGGTAAATTACGAAGAAATCAAGAAGTTTATAAATAGCCCCAAGTTTAGTGAATGGATCGGCAGATTTAAGTATCTTTTGGGAACCAGAAATTGCACTCCTGAAAATTTGGCGTTTGTTTTTGATACCATCGGGAATTTCATTTTTTCAAATGTAGATTTGGAAAAGGGCGGAGATTAGCCGCCGAGCGCATGAGAAAGCTCATGGAATCAGAGTGTAAGGCTAAGGGCGTAAAATGCCCGAAGCTCAAATTGATTGACAAGTTGGAGTGAGTGCGCTTCTATCTTAGTTTCCATCTAACCGCTATTGCCGCCGCAATCAGCAGGAGCGATTCATGCCGATGGTGAATCTATAGTGGATACTTGTAGCATAAACATCATATTGCGCCGGCGGTTTTTGGGCGGGGGAGAGAGGCAACCGTTACAAATCCTTTACATAACGAACTGATAATAAATTCTTCTTAGGATCTTTACCAATAAATGTGTAATTGCCACTAAAATCTATGCCTCTGCTATATGCTATATACTCATTTATCTCTGCAGAGCTCCACCAAACGCATTTATAATTCAGATTACAGAATCTCTCGCCGCCAAAACAGATTCCGCTCGGCAAAGCAGCAAAGTCAAATTCATCAACCCCATTTCTATTCTCTGCCCAGCCAACTCTCGCTTTCAGTTTGCTTCCAGAAATGTCATAGCCTCCAGCGGCACTTACAAGCAATTCCCAATCTTCTTTGCTTGGTAAACGCCATTCATTAGGACAAAATTCTTTTGCTTCTGCAAAAGTATATAATCGCCCATAAACATTTCCTATATTTGAATCATTGTTATAGCATTTACCGATTTCCTTGCCCGTACTATCTATTGCGAGAGCATAATTTCCAGCCTCAATATTCCTCTTAGCATCTTCTTGTATATCCTTAATGTTATTTCCTTCCAAAACAGGTATCACAATGTCAGATTGTTCTTCAAGGCTTTTCATAATGGAATCGACTCTTAAAAGTTTATTAAAAATCTCACAACCATCGCAATACAATTCCGAGCAAGGTCTACATATATTATCCGAATAAAAATTCCTTAAACTTTTAAAGAATTTTACAACCGTATTATTAGAATGAACTGTCTCGGAAAAAAAGTATATTAAGTTAAGCGACAGATGAATTGTTACTCACAAATATAGAATCTTTTTCCTCCGGCGTCAAGTAGTTATTTGAGGAATGTTTTCTAAATCTATTATAAT
>Ga0209755_10003890_pt1 | contig 18200 bp, 13 predicted proteins | sample TergutCo191P1_FD_187301 | JGI IMG/M metagenome (GOLD analysis project Ga0209755, IMG submission 187301) | Cornitermes sp. P1 segment gut microbial communities from Petit-Saut dam, French Guiana - Co191P1 (SPAdes) (version 2) | ecosystem: Host-associated > Arthropoda: Insects > Digestive system...
TTTCTATTGCATCTTCGCTCGCACCCGGCAACAACTGAATAATAAATCCTCCTGCATTGATTACCGTTAGGTCAGTATTCACTAACACGCCCAAGGCACATACCGTTGGTGTTTGCTCGCTTGTTGCGTAGTAATGAGTAATATCCTCCGCGATTTCACCGGAAACAATCGGTGTGCTACCGATATATGGCTCTCCAAATCCAAAATCACGGACAACATACAAAAAACCATTCGTTCCGACAACTCCTGCAACATCAAGTTTTCCCTTACTATTTAAAGGTAGCTCAACCAGTGAGTTTTGTGCATAACCACGGACATTCCCTGTTGATTCTCCCACAGCTAAAAACGAGCCCGCAGGGCCATCTCCCCGGAGCTGAAGGTTAATAGAATCCGTTTCACCTTTTAATCTTGCGCCCATTATTGATGCCGCTGTAAGCAGTCTGCCAAGTGCAGCAGTGACAGCCGATGATGTCTTATGAATCTGCTCTGCACGAGCAACAATATCAGTAGAATCTATAACATAGCAGATAACATCTCCGCTTTTTGTCATAGCACTAATAAGTTTTGCCATTTTTTAATGTCTCTCACTTTCAAAGTAATCGCTTCCCGGTGGTACATATTCAGGATAGTTTATTTCTTTGACTATCGCCCCCAAAGAGATTCAACCGCTTCCGCCGGAATCCACCCCATTTGCCCGCTTTCATTAGTAGCGATTAACCATGCGTTTACTATTTCATTCACCACAAGCAAATCCCCAACGCTCTGCACAAGTTCTGTAGGATTATATTCCCGAACCAAAAGCCCCTCTGAAATAAAAGATTCAGGCACATATGTCTGATGCCCCTCTATCTCGCAAGGAAACCAGTGCGAGAACTCAACACACTCGTCACCGGTAATTTTCACTTTTGTTCCCTCATCAAATGTGGGGAATTGCCCTTCACCATCGTGGGTTTGTATAACTTTAACTTTCATATGCTTGCACTCTTGATTCCTTCCCTAATTCTTGTATTATACCGTCAACGTCGAAATCGGTACGACATTTACACCATCCGCTCTGCGATGTGCAAAGCCATTGCCGGTGACGACCGTCAGCGTAGCCGGTGGCTTCATTTTGTCCGTATCAATTTTATCCGCAAATGTCAAAAGGCTCTTTGCAGCTTCGTCCACTGAGCCAATTCCCAGCTTGACTTCAAAAGCACCCCATGTTCCGTCAGCATATTCTAAAACTGCGTCAATTTCTAAGCCTCTTGAGTCACGATAGTGGTATAGACTCGCGCCCAAAGTGTCCGCATATACTTTTAAGTCTCTAATTACAAGCGACTCAAACAGCAACCCGAAGTAGTTCAAATCCGCGATCAGCTTATCAATGGATAGACCTAACGCTCCCACCGCCATCGACGGATCTGAGAAATGTCGCTTAGGTGCTTTTCGGAGCCTATCCGCTGACCTTATGTGCGTATTCCAAGCTAACAAATTATCTACTGCGATGAGCTTTTCAAGGGCGGCGAGATACTTCGTTACAGTATCGGAATTTAAGTCATCGTTGCTTCCGCCCGTATCTTTTGCGAGCACGGCTATGGTAGCTTCGGTGGAAATGTTTCTGGCGATTGACTGCAACAGGCGAGTTACCTTATATGGGTCGCGTCGCATATCCGACACGCGGCTTATATCCACTTCGGCAATCATGGAAACGTAGTCGCCGACAAAACGCAACCCTTCTGCCGCACTTTCACCGATTAGTCCCGGCCACCCGCCTAGTGTGATTTTTTCAGCAAGTTCGCCTAAATCAAATTTCACTTCCTCTGACATTGGGCTTTCGCCTTTCAAGAGATCTGCAAGACGTACCTCCCCTGTTGACCAGCCTTTTTCGTATAGGGACATGGGGCGCATTCGTATCACCGAAAACCTACCTGCGCCGGAGTGTCGTCTTGTATCATCGTCCGGCGTGGCAGAGCCGGTCAAAATGAACAGCCCTTTCTTTTTTCGCTCATCCACCTCGCGGCGCACATAGTTCCATATCTCGGGGTAGGTTTGCCATTCGTCAAGCAGGCGTGGATTATCACCCGCGAGAACGAGTTTGGGATCTATCCCCATTTTGATTTCTATTTGCTTATCTGTATCAAAGTGTGCAACGCTATGCGCTACTTGCTTAGCCATCTCGGTTTTTCCACAGCCTTTCGCTCCCTCAATGAGAACCGCTCCGGAGCTGTTAAGCCGCTCGGCAAGCACTTTATCCATAAACCTCTTTTGGTATTTCATCTTGACCCTCCCTGCTCGGATGCACCCATTATATTACAACAACCGGCAATTTGCAAAAACTTCAACCAGCGATTTGCAAATCCCTGTGAGCAACAAGAAACCATAATTAGAGCAATTTTGTTGGCTATCGTTTATCTGAACTCATAGTGCTTATTAACAGGTTTGCAATGCCCTGCTTTGGCTACAAACTCATTTACAGGTTCATTTACAACCTCATTTATCAACAACTTCCCAATGCCCGGTTTTGTCTGAACCTATGCGCTTGATATTGTTCGCCTTTTTCATTTCTTGTATTTCACGTTCAACAGTAACCCTTGAAATGGCTGTGTTCTCTGCAATTTGCTTTATGGTAATATTTGGATTTCCTCTCATTATTGCCATAATCGCTTCCTTGCGATTTACAACCTCATTTACAACCTCATTTACAGGTTCATCCAAAATTTTATCTGCCATAGCAAAATTTTTATCCGGACGCTTAAACACAACTGCAAACCCCTTTTTCAGCAAGTGAAACTCTACTTTTACACCTGCTTCATTGCAAGCATCGGTGATTCGCTTTAGCCCTGTACCGAAACTTTCAATGTCTTTTGTGTAGTACATAAGTTGTGCCAAAAGTGGATTGCGCTTTACTGACCGCTCACGTCCTTCAAGAAAATCTTGCGGCGTAAGGCCTTCCGGGAATGTGCCGGGATTGTATATTTCAATGCGGTCGCTGTAAATCGTAATTTCATTATTTTGCGATGAGGTATATTGACGATGACAATATGAGTTGACCAATGCCTCACGAATGGCATCAATCGGGATTTCCGGGATTTCCTTACGCTGAATAGAACCATCAAGCACCACTCGCCACCTGATGTTATTGCGAATATATGTCTCAGCTATTTCGATTAGTGTAGTAACATTGCCACTCTCTCTTTTTATATCGTTAAATGTAAGCCGCTCAGTCCCGGCAAAAATCGCCATCTGAATTTCGAGCATACGAGAACCGACAAAAAGCGCATAAGCGGCGTTTTTCAGTTTATCTCCGCCCAAAAGGTCTAGCTTGCTAAGTACATTTTCTTTAGTTGTGTAAGTAAAATCAATCCGCTTTGCGCGGTTTGCCCGCTTCAGATATTCGCGCAATGCATCTTCGTCAACATCATCTATCGTACTATCTGATGTTTCACTATCCCAAACATCACGCCCTGCATTTTTCTTCAAAATATATTTTTCAAGTTCAGTTGGGGATAATATCCTATCTTCGTCTGCAATGCGTATATATGCCCGACCAAAAGCATAATATGGCGGTTCCTCACCGGAAAATGCTACACAAATGCATGGTTTATCATCAATGTACACTTCGCTTATTTGAGGGTATATTTTTGGCTCAAGTCCATTTGCAATCCCTTGACTGATGTCACGGAGAGTCTTTTCTGAAATATCCATGCCCATTGCAGTTCCATCACTACGAACACCAAAGTAAAGCTCGCCGCCACCATGCTTATTAAGAATAGCCGCCATCGAAGTAACGCCCTCTTTTAGCTCGGCAGTGGAGCGTTTGAATTCCAGTTTTTCGTTTTCTTTTCCGATTTTCATGTTTTAGCTCCTTTTTTGGTGGGTGGGAGTGATGGTTCGCTACTCATCTTTGGTTTCATTATAGCAGAGCATGTAATCACTAACTCGCCGTTTATGAGTTCTCTTTGCTAATAGTTTGGACAATATTACTTTTTTCATCGCTAATCTCATTAAGTCGCAATAACAAGGCATTTCTTTTCTCCCTCGCTATATACCACTCATCTATCAATAGCTCGATTAGCTCAATAAGTTTACTGGCTTCTCCCTGTTCAATGTCAACAATAAGGTTTACGTCCACATCAGGGTGAGCTCCGACATTCCCGATGGATTTCATCGCCATTAAAGCATCATATAATCCGCCCTCTATTTTATTTTTTAGAGCTTCAATCTCTTGATGTAAGGTATTTCTTTTTACTCCATGAAAATCTCTGATCATACCTTGCAGACAACGACGCGCCATCGTTGCAGAGGCTTTCGGACTTAAATCTTTAATCGCACATGCTTCCCTATAATCTTGCTGAATAAACTCAGGAACGCACTCAGGATAATTACTATACACAAAACGAGGCAAAATACAACAATCCAACTCTTGCATATCTGCTGTTCCTCGAACATATAAAGTATGCCGCTCACACTCCTCATTAGGGCATTTGTAAAATGTTAACTTAACTTGTGGTATCGATTTGTTGCCAAGGTTTGAGTATGCATCGTCAAACGTAATACTGTATGACTTTTTTGTAGAGCGATCAATACTCATTAGTTGATTGCAAAAAGGACATTTAAAACTGCTCATTTAATCATACCTTTCATTATAAATATTTATTGTAGCACTATGATGTTAATACTCTCCTACCCAACCCCCAACAACCCCAAAGCACTCTCCTCACTCGCATCAGTAGTCCCAAGCTCTCCACGAAAAGCACGGGCAAGGATAGCTTTTTTCATATGGTCGATTTTCTCAATACGGCTGGAAAGTTCCTGCACTGTTTTTTCTTTTTCCAGTAAACCGTCGAGGATTCGGACTATTTCTTGTTGTTCGGAGAGGGGTGGGATGCAGAGCATGATCTCATTTAGGACTTTGAGATTGATATTTTTCTGTGCTGTTGCCGGAGCTTCTGCATCAAGTCTACTCTGCAAAACACTCATCGCAAAATAAATAAATTTTACATCAGTCGATTCATTAGGCAAAAATCCTACGACACTATCAGGAAAGCAGCTATCGTAACTTAGAATCGCCACATCACCAATGTTTGCGGCAATTGTTATGCAAAGTGTACCTTTAGGAAAAAGTTTGCTCTGGTTCAAACCAACTTCACTAAGTGTTTGTTTATGTTCAGTTATATACATATCAGAAACGGCAACATCTCCAGTTTGGATAAATGGGTAACATCCACCAAATAATTCCGGAGCATTTCGTGGGCGATGTTTTGAGCGACCGCGTTCTAGTGTTCCACATTTTCCAAGTGGTCGTTCTTCCCAACTCTCAATTCCAAACCCATGTTCCTCACGCCACTTAGCAGTCAACTCACCTGTAAATGCCTTGTGCAAAATTGCGGCTTTGCGTGTTTCAAAGCTATCAAGTGCGGATTGAACCAGTTCTTTGGCACGGTCGAGCTTTTCAAACAGGCTTTCGATACGAGCGACTATGCGGTTTTGTTCGGGGAGGGGTGGCACAGGAAAGGCAAAGGCAAGAATGTTTTCTTGTCTAATTGATGGTGAATTGTCTCCTTTCATAAATGCATTCAATCCATCCACGACGTAACTGCTGCTCATTAAAGCATACATGTACCTACTACTAATCCCATCTACAGGTCTGCATACAAAGAATCCAGTTGATGCTATGCAGTCGGCTAACCCAAAGTCAACATATGCAATATTACGTAAGTAAGGTCTTACCATCGAAAAAAGCGTGTCGCCTTCTCGAACCTCTCTTGATGCACGGCTTGGGGCATCCTTCGTCAACAATTCCTTAGGTGCAGTCACCACTTGGTTATCATTATCTATCGCATCAATATCAATATATCGGAATGTTTCACCTGAAGGCTTCTTTGTGGTCATTGGTTGCAAACATGAGAGACCTCTGACCCAAACCCAATTCTCAGGCACATCATACGGTTGCTCACTCTCCAGCACAAGTGCTTCTGCTAGTCGCTCTTCGGCAGTTTGGGTTTGCTTTTTTGCCTTTGCCATCACCCCTCACCTCCGAGGCCTGTAGCTTGCCATCTGGTTTCTAAATGTTTTTCAACAACATCAATAAATAACTTTGCATCACGCACCTGCTCTTCGGCTTCTTCTTTTGATGCAATGTAAAAATCCTCATAATCGCTCTTATTGCGTACTATGCTTGCCCTACCGATAATATCTGAAAGTGTGCGGTCAAGTTTGCTCGTTTTAATATACTGTTCTCTAAAAAAAGAAATTACAGCAGAGTGCTTTTTAAAATCTACACCATCAAGAGCTAACACTGCGCGCATGGCGTGGAATATGGAGTAATACGCTCTGTTGTTCGCATCCATATATCGGCTATTTTCCAAGTTTTGCTCGGCAGTAGCATATGTTGCTTCTGCTTTTTCAAGTCTGTATCGAGATAAAGTTACAGCTTGCTCATACGACATCAATTTTCACCCCTTCATTTTTCAGTGTCCTGTAAAACGGTATGGTTTCGTACCATTGCTCAAAAAAACTTTTACTTATTATGATTGGCGAAATGAAAAAGCTGTACTCGTATTCGTTATCAATTCTTGCTATTAGGGAAACAACATCATTTGTGTAGTTCCGCTCTTGCTCTCTTGGTATATCTGCTAAAATTGCAACATCTACATCTGAGTACGCATCATAGTCACCTCTGGAGTATGAGCCAAAGAGGATTACCTCTACATCTATGGAACCAAAAATCTGCCTTGCACCGACTGCAAAGTCATTAAGAACGGTTTTAATATCTGCCATCACCCATCACCTCCGAGGCTTTTTAGTTCTTTCACCACACTGCGAATCAGGTCAGCGGCTTCCTCCAGTTGTGCGGCTATTTCTTCGCCGCTTTCAATTGGGTCTTGTAAATCGTCATAGCCAAGCACGCTGTCGTCTCGGATTAAACCTAGGTCAAGGCTGTTGCCCTTGTCTTTTATCTGCTGTCTTGTGAACGAACTAAATCGCTCATCGTTCACTGCTGTGCGGTCGGTTGCGCTAAAGGCTGTTATAAACTCATCGAAGTGGCTTTGTTTTAGCGGGTTAGTCTTGCCAAAACTCGGCATATTTGTGCGAAGGTCGTAAAACCACACTTCTTTTGTGTTGCCCTTTTCGGAAACGCCTCTGGTGAAAAACAACACATTTGTTTTAACACCTTGCGCATAGAAGATGCCTGTCGGCAGGCGAAGGACTGTGTGTAGATTGCATTTATCCATTAAGTCATTGCGAATTTTTGCACCGTCTCCGTCGGCAAACAGCACGTTATCGGGAAGCACCACGGCGGCACGGGCTTTGCCGTCTTTTTTTAGGCTTCTGTAGATATGCTGTAAAAAGTTTAGCTGTTTGTTTGAGCTTGGGAAAGTCAGGTCGTCTCTTGTGGCACGTTCTCCGCCTTTTTTTGTGCCAAACGGCGGATTTGTGAGTACTACATCAAAGCCGCTCATTTGCTTACCTTGATTGGAGAGAGTGTCTGCTAACAATATTTCGCCTTCAATTCCGTGAAGCATGGCGTTCATCAGCGCAAGACGGTGGGTATCGTGAACCAGTTCACATCCCGTGAACGCTTGCTGACGCTGGAAATTTTGTTTATCTATACTCTCAAGGTCAAAATAATTGTCAGTGGTGGCTTTTTGGTGGGCATCTGCGGCAATCATAAATCCGAATGTCCCGCAAGCCGGGTCGTTGCAGCGTTCTCCCGGTTTTGGGTCAATCAGCCTTACCATGACATCAATCAGGACTCGCGGCGTAAAATACTGCCCTGCACCCGATTTCTTTTCGTTTGCATTTTTCTCCAAAAGTCCTTCATACAGGTTGCCCAGACCTTCTTCTTTTGCAGAATACCAGTCGAGAGAATCAATGCTTGTTATTATCTTTTCGAGGTTTTTCGGCTCATCAATATTAGAGCGTGCCCCAGAGTATATTTCTCGAATTCGCCCTGTGCAATTTTTGCCCAAGTGTGCGAGCAGTTCGCTGTAAAAATTTTTTAACTTAATTCCCTGCTTACTAATCAGCACATCCCAACGGTACTCAGCGGGAATATGCACCTTTACCACGCCATTTTCGCCTATATGCTCTTCAGTGCCTGTTTCCTTTGTCATTTTGAGAAAAAGAATATATGTAAGTTCGGTGACATATTGATGATAGGTTATACCATCATCTCTCAGCACGTTACAAAGGTTCCACAGCTTTGCTACAATTTCTTGGTTATTCATGCGGTTTTTCCTCCGTCATCGTACAGGTACTGATTGAGTTCAAATAAATAGTCGTCCAGTTTTCCATCAAAAATCTTCTCGGCACGTTTTAATCCTCCAACGGTCTTAAATGCGCCTGTGTCAAAGGTTTCTCTATCAATGACAATCTCGGAGAGTAATGTTTTCTCTATTTTTGCAAGCCAGTCAAGTTGCATCTTGGAAAAATCATGGTTTCGCCTAAGCCTTTCCACTGAATTTTTTATACGCTCTTGACTGCTGATTAGGGGTGAACCAAGGGCATATCTGCGAATGTAGCTGATTATGTCGGCGGTGATGTCTTCATTTTTTTGGTCACGCCATGCTGTGTTAAGCAGCTTTTCTGTGAAGTGATGGCGGTCGAGTTCGAGCCTTAATTTTTTCAAGCTCTCTCTGGTCAGCTCATGCGGGCGAGTGCATACCACATTCAGTGCAACCAATGTATTTAAGTTATCAGCGACAAATTCTCCAAATTCATCTAAATAATCTTGGGGCGAACTGACTTTTCCGTAGCCTCGGCCGTGCTCTGTCACTTCATCAGGGTGTTCAGAAACTACTGTGTAGCGGGGGACTTTGCCGCCCTCATCAAGGAGTTTCCAAAGACCGTCATTTTTCAGAATATAATCTTTTGTATCCTGCACGCTCATTTCTGCGAGTTTCCCGATTAACTGCGTAGGACTCATTCCTCCTGATAAATCTACAAAATGAGCCAGAGATTCCTCGGATAAGTTTCGATTTTTTCGTTGAATTTTGGCTATAATAAGGTCGATTTGATTTTTAAGCTGCCCTTCAGTATCCAGTTTATCAAGTCCTTCCAAAAGATTATCAAAGGAGGTGGATTGACTCTGCACGACCGGCTTCATTGTGTTCACCGGCTCAAGTGATTCATATACACCGACGGGGTCATAAATCTCAAAATGAGTTTTACCGATTTGGGGGCAGAGGCGCGTGGCACGACCGAGCATCTGCTCAAAAAGTATGCGCGATTTTACTCGCCGCAGAAACACGAGAGTAGTTATCTCAGGCACATCTATCCCTGTTGTGAGCAAATCCACCGTCACGGCTATGTTCGGATATTTTTCGTTTTTGAAGCGTTTTACAGCTTCAAGAACCTTTTTGGGATTCCCGCCGCCAATGCTTGCGGTTATTTTCATTATTGCATCATTTGAAACACCGCTAGGCTCGTATATTTCCTTGAGAAGATTCACTATGAGGTTTGCATGAGCATCTGTTGCGGCATAAATCAGCGTTTTGCCGTCACCTTCGGGATTTATATCTCTTGCTATTTCTTCAAGCACAGCACGATTGAAGTTTTCAGTAATAACATTACGGTTAAAACTGTCGATGTCAAAACGGAGTTCGTCACTCAACTCACTGCTATTTACAAGTTCTCCTGTTACTGAATCGTAAATCGGAACTGTTTCTCCTGCATTAAATGTTATTCCTTCATCACGCAGCTTTGTACTGATTTCGTGTGGTGCATCATGGTCTACAAGATACCCCTCGATAACAGCCCTTCGGTATGAATATTCAAACACAGGTTTTCCGAATATCTCTGTTGTGTGCAGTGCAGGTGTTGCCGTCAAAGCAATTTTTACAGCATCAAAGTATTCAATAACAGAGCGATACTTGCTCACATACTCCATTTGATTTCGATAGAGCAGTTCATCATCGCTCATATCCCTGTCGAGAATGTATCCGCGATGCGCTTCATCTACCACAATTAAGTCATAATCCGTGACCGACGGAATTGTCTCCGAGTCATTTAAAAGCACACGCTTAACCATGCTCTGCACTGTGGCAACATGGATTTTGGTTTCCTTATCTATGTCTCTATCATCAAGATTTTTGATATCGTAAATCTCGTCTAAAGTCATTAGTTCTTCTATTTTCACTTCCGTGAATACATCTTGTGCCTGCTCACCGAGAGCTGTTCTGTCAACAAGGAAAAGAACCCTATTAAAACGCTTACTTTCGAGGAATCGGTAAATCATGCCCAGCACAGTTCTGGTTTTGCCCGTTCCTGTCGCCATAGCGAGTAGTATATTCTGCTTGCCATCCAAAACTGCGGTTTCAGCTTTTCCTATGGCTTCAATTTGATATGGTCGCAAATTGAGTCCATCCTTGTCGCTCAATAAATCGTATGGTGTAACAACTAACTCCCGATTTGCCGCGGCAATGTCTTTTTCAAGTAAATCCAGCAATCCCTGCGGTGAAATCCAGCCTTGTAAAGCTTTTGGCATATTCGTTTCGAGCCGTGCATCTCTAAACCATATGCCTGATTTTGTTTCAAGCTGCTTCAAGTATTGTCTGCCATTTGTAGCAAACAGGAAAGGGGCTTTGAATTCACCCCATGTGTCAATTGCAAACTCATTATGCTCATTCTTTATTCCCATGCCGTAATCGCGGCACTGGTTATCTATGAGTGACGACACATCTTTATGCATAGGCTTTGCTTCCACAACGCCGACCAATTTCAGCCCTGCAAAAAGTGCATAATCAACATATCCCCATCGGCACACAGTTGAATCGGTAGGCCACTCTGCAATTGCGAGATTGCGGTTTTTTTGCGGTCTTGTTCCTTTTGAGTAACGGAGGTTTTCAGTATCAGCTTCCCAGCCCACTTTGCGAAGTTGCTCATCTATAAGGTATCTTGTTTCTTTTTCAGATAACTTTAGACCTGCATTTGCCTTGTTTGTGCGCCTTTTGCGTTCTGCAGCCCCGACATCAACTTCAACTGAATTTGACAACGTCGCAGCTTTGGCTTTTTTAAGCTCTAAAATAAGTGTTTCATTTTCCTGCTGTAACTTAGAAATATCAGTATCTGCTATTGTTTCAGGCGGCATAATAAAACTTTTTGGCTCGAAGCTGTAGTCTCCATAAATCTGCATGAACCAAACAGAGAGCGAATGAGCCATTTTTAGTAATACCTTAGCATCACTTAAACAGTCGTGTCCTTCGTGAACTGCAATATTTCGTTTTGTACGAATTGAATAGAGCATGTCACTAATATCCCTAGGCAACATGCCTTCATTTTTCAAAAGTCGAATTCGGTTTGAAAGTGTATCGTCAGTTGTAGGCGGCTCTATGCTGTCCAGTTCAAGCATGTAATTAACTGTCAATTCAACCATCATTCCAAGTTTAATAAGACATGAGTTGGGGTCAGAGTACAGATAACCCTCTGCGAGATTACCCAATTTTTCAAGCGCAGGGAACCGTTCTTCCAAAAATGAAAAATTACTATCCACGGCACACTCTCCCTCTATAGCCGATAATAGTAAATATTCTACTTTATTTTCGTGAAATTCGCAATAATAAGTTGTTTTTGAGTTATCAAAAAAAAAGGAATACACAAAAAATACTTACGTAAGCTTGTGCGATTTGGAGCGGGTGATGGGAATCGAACCCACGTGGCCAGCTTGGAAGGCTGGAGCGTTACCATTACGCAACACCCGCATATGGCGCAATCAATATGCTTGTTGAAGCCGAAAGCTATTATACTACTTCACAGCCGACAATGCAAGAGAAAAAATTTAGGGCTGAAATTCTTCCTGTGCTTGTAACTTTAGTCAAATGTGATGTATAATAGTTTCGATTACGGATGCACAAAATGATTATTGCGTTTATGGATCGCTTTGTGTCTGAAAATTCTTGAAAGGAATGGTCATTAATATGAGTGAATTGGTACTGGTGCTTGATTTTGGCGGACAATATAAAGAATTGATTGCCCGCGCGGTTAGAGGACTTTCAGTCTATTCGGAAATTCGCAACGGCAATATTTCGGTAGAGGAAATTAAACGGCTTTCGCCTATTGGGATTATCTTGACAGGCGGTCCGAATAGCGTGTATTTGCCGGATTCACCTAAATGTGACCCCGAAATTTTTGCACTCGGCATACCTGTACTCGGAATTTGTTATGGTATGCAAATGATGTGCCACCTGCTTGGCGGTGAGGTGCGGCGCGGAGAGTGTGGGGAATACGGGCGTGTTTTGGTAACGCCGTCAGAGGCTGAATATAAACCGTTTTACGCACTAATGAGCCACACAGATATTGTCGCAAAATTACCAACAGGATTCACCACAACGGCGACCACCGAAAACTGCATTGCCGCGTGCAAAAATGCCGAAAAAAAGCTGTATGGCGTGCAATTTCACCCTGAAACAGAATTAACCGATGACGGTATCGAACATATCAGAGCATTTTTATACGATATTTGCGGTGCAACGGGCGACTACAAATTAGATGATTATCTGTACGGGCAAATAAATAACATTAGGGCAAAGGTCGGAGAAAAAGATGTTCTGCTCGCTCTCTCGGGCGGCGTTGATTCTTCTGTTTGCGCCGCACTGCTCACCAAAGCTGTGCCGGGACAGCTAAAGTGCATTTTCGTAGACCATGGTTTCATGCGTAAAAACGAGGGTGACGAGATTGAGCAGACATTCTCCAACAAAAACTTGCACCTGATTCGTGTAAATGCAAAGGACAGATTCCTGAAAAAAATTAAAGGTGTAACCGACCCCGAAGCGAAGCGAAAGCTCATAGGTGAGGAGTTTATACGTGTGTTTGAAGAAGAAGCGGCGAAACTGGGCGAAATCACCTTTCTGGCACAAGGCACTATTTACCCCGACATTGTGGAATCGGGCGGCGCACACGGTGCAACAATAAAAAGCCACCACAACGTTGGCGGCTTGCCCGAAAGCATTTCGTTTGACGAGCTTATAGAGCCACTATCGGGACTGTTTAAAGACGAAGTACGTGTAATTGGTGAAAAGTTAGGCTTATCGGAGAAATACATTAACCGCCAGCCGTTCCCCGGTCCGGGGCTTGCAATCCGCATAATGGGCGAAGTCACAGAAGACAAGTTAAACGTGCTGCGCGAAAGCGATGCGATTTTGCGCGAAGAGCTGGACGGCATGGGTTTAAACCAATACTTCACAGTCCTAACAAATACATACTCCGTAGGTGTAAAGGGCGATTACAGAACATACGACCCGGTGGTTGCCATTCGCGCAGTCCTCACAAATGACTTTATGACCTGCAAATGCGCAGAGCTGCCCTATGAGCTTTTGTTTAAATTATCAGCAAGAATAACAAACGAAATCCCATCAGTAAGCCGCGTGGTGTACGACATAACATCAAAACCCCCTGCTACTGTTGAGTGGGAGTGATGAACCAGACTAATCCCCTGAATTTACAGATGATTATGGGGCGTGTCGGAAGGCTCTTGGTATTATTGGCATTAAAATATAAAAAGCATTGACTTTATTCTATATCTCGAATATAATTCAACAAGAAATTGTTGGAGGATACAATATGGAGTATATTTCTGCAAGAGAAGCCGCAACACTTTGGGGTATATCTCAACGCCGAGTTGCTGTTCTCTGCTCCGAGGGGAGAATTGAGGGGGCGACTTTCATGGGCAATATGTGGCTAGTGCCTACTAGCGCAGATAAGCCAATTGATGCGAGAAGTGCCAGACATCAGCCAAAAGCGCCTGCAACAGTTAAGCCGTTTCTAAAATGGGCGGGCGGAAAGGCTCAAATTCTTGAAAGCATTCGACTAAAGCACCCTACTGAACTCGGAAAATCAATTTCTAAGTACGCAGAGCCTTTTCTTGGTGGTGGTGCTGTGTTATTTGACATCATAAGTAACTACGATATGTCGGAAATTTATATCAGCGACATAAATCGTGAGTTAATCCTCACATACAAAACAGTTCGCGACCAAGTTGAGCAATTGCTCATTGAGCTTAAACAATTAGAAAGTAAATATCTTCCTGCAAGCGATGAAGTGCGTAAAAAGCTTTACTATGAAAATCGCACAAGATTTAATATGTTAAAGAAGGATAAATCAGATACACCTGAATTGGCGGCATTGTTTATTGCTATAAACAGGACGTGTTTCAATGGGTTGTATCGAGTTAACTCAAAAGGGGAATACAATGTCCCGCAAGGAGGGTACAAAAATCCGAGAATATGCGACACTGAAAATCTCTTAGCGATTTCCCAGAAACTTAAAAATGTTGAGATTATCTGCGGCGACTATAAAGAGTCTGCAAGCTTTATCGACGAAAACACTTTTGCATATTTCGACCCACCGTATCGCCCGCTGACCGAATCTTCGAGCTTTACAGCGTATACACAAGACGGTTTCGGGGATAAAGAGCAAATAGAACTTGCAAAATTTATCGGTGAAATGTCAGCGCGCGGTGCTCATGTTGTCGCCAGTAATAGCGACCCCAAAAATGCAAACGAGCAAGATTCATTCTTTGACGACTTATACTCTCAGTATAAAATATTCCGAATCAGCGCAAGCAGAGCAATAAACTCGGTTGGAGCAAGGCGCGGGAAGATTAACGAGTTGCTCGTAGCGAACAAGTAAAAAGTTTAGGAGGAATATAAATGGTGTGCAAAGATAGACACAGATATTTTGCGGATTATGAAAATTTGCCAGAAGCTCAAGATAATCGTAGTGGAGGTAGGCATGTTTGTGCTGGTTGCGCATATGAAGAAGGATTGAAAGATGGCATAAAAGAAAATGAAAAGAAAACTAACTTCTCACATCTGCCAAAAAGTCAAGCTGGAACAGTAAGGCATAAGGATGCTAAATCAGCATATAGTTTGGGCTATGCCAAAGGAAAAATAAGTTCATAAAATAATGAATGGTATGGTTGTTTTGACCTTGTGGAAGCCACACTCCTGTTAAGTTGTTCATTTTTTTACAACTCGGGGAAAATAATATTTTTATGAATGAGGTGATCCTATCATGGCAAACATTAATGATTTTAAAGTGTTAAAAAATAAATGTGTAAAGATGTTTGATTTTCTTGACCACGAGAGCATCGATGACGAAAATGAAAAGGCGCGCTTGGGATTTTATCACATTGTTCTCGAATGTATTGCTGGAATTGATGATATTGACGAAGCTAAAAATGCAATAATTGACTCAAGCTACAACAAAACAATATTTGGTCATGGTACAGACGACTTGGGAATAGATGCTGTTTGTTTTGGAAACGATTATATTGATGGAGATAAACCAATATACCTGTTCAACTTTAAATATAGAAACGAATTTAAAGAAGCATCAACTAGAGATAACGATATATCGCGGAGTATGAAGTTTATTGAATATTTGGATTTAAGCTTAAGCTCTGATAAAATACCTTCGAGCATTGGAAGTAAAGTACGTAACATAATACTGGACATTAGAAATAAACTTGAATCGAATGATACGTACAAAATCACATTGTATATGGTTACTAATCAGCTCGGCGATTTTGCCCCTAGTTCTACGCCGCACATCAATATACTTATGGAGAACTATGGAATTAATATCATTAACTTATCTTTGGGCGATTTGACAAAATATATTTTTGAGCCTTTGCGGACAGTAGAAAGTAAAATAATGCTTTCCAGCGGGGACTTTCTCTCATTTGATGACGACAGCAAATCAACAAAGAAATCTTTTGTTGCAAAAATTTCTTTAGTTGATGTTGTTCGTATGCTCACTTCTGATAAAAAACTGGCATTGAACTATAAACTAGAAGATGACAATTCAATTTTAGGTGCAGAAATAGACACCTCTTTACTTTACGATAACGTACGCGGATATTTGGGAGAAACACGCTTCAATAATAATATTAAGAACACTCTGAATCATAGTTTCAGGAATTTCTTTATGTTTAACAACGGAATTACAGTTACTGCTGAAGAAATCACATCTGAGGGTAAAAATTCAAACGAAAAATATTTGTTTACCCTAAAAAATTATCAAATTGTAAATGGTGGACAAACTATCAGGACTATTTTCTCATATTTGCACGATTTTAATGTAAATGGCTCAGACTCGACATTTAATTTTCGCAATACTTATATATTAACAAGGTTTTTCAAAATAGAAAAAGACAGTAAACTAAAAAATGAAATTGCTGAATATACAAATAGCCAAAATCAAATTTCTGCATTTGATTTAAAATCTGTAGATAACATACAAATACAGATTGAGAATTATTTGAAAGAACACAAAATCTTATACGTACGCAAAGTCGGGAGCACTGGGGATGACTTTACGACATATGATAATCGAATTACAAAAAAAGAATTGGCGCAAGTTATTTACTCAATCCAAGGCTTTCCCGAAAGAGTCACAAATTCACCCATTAAACTATTTACTGATTACTATAATCAAATATTTCCCTCCGATAATTTTCCATTTGAAGAGACACATAGACACATAGGGGAATACTTTTCAGTAAAGTCCCAATATAAATCAAGCAGTACTGTCATGATCTTCTATATCCTTTTTCTCTTCTATGAGTTCGAAATGTCTTTTGAGGATGCATTTGAATTTATAACTGATTTTGTTGAAAAAGAAAAACCAGAAGATATTTCAATTCCAAGATACCTCATACAAAAAGGAACAAAGGAAAAAATGATTAAAAATCTCGGTATTAAAAGAACTAAAGTTAGCACGGATACAAAACGAAGACGCTCCAATAATTCATTTGCATTACTGAATATACCAATTGGTGCTGAACTTTCATTCTTATATGATGCCAGTATTGTTGCAAAGGTTAAGGATAGAAAAAACTCAATAGAATTCGAAGGAAAAGTATATTCTGTTACAGCGTTAGCGTTAAAAATATTGAAAGAGAAACATGGTCGGACTGATAGCTCTCGTGAAAACGGTTGGCGGTATTTTACATTTGGGGGTAAAACTCTAAGTGATTTGCGTAATGTCATTGAAAATGCTGATAAAGATGCCTAATTATTAATATCTGTGGCAACATTCTGACAACAAGAATTCAAATAGCCCATAACCTATAGATAATACAAACAATCAAAATAACCAGAACTAAACCGCTTAATCAAAACACGTTAAATTAATGCCTAAAGCATTGAGTGGGAGTAGTACAGATGATATAAATAATATTAAAATTGGAGGGTTATACATGGATTTCAAGCGCATAACGGATTTTATGGAATCGTTGGAAGGCATAGGCGTTGCGGGGGCTGACTTGGGTATATACCTAAAGGGGCGCGAGGTGTACCGCCATCAAATTGGACACGCTGATATCGAAGCACAAAAACCCATTACGAAAAACACGCTGTTTGCCATATGGTCTATGACAAAAGTGATAACTTGCGTTGCGGCATTGCGGTTGTTTGAAGAAGGGTGCTTTCTGTTGACAGATCCGATAGGTCATTATATGCCTGAATTTCGTGAAATGGTATGCAGGAATGAAGCAGGCGAAGTTGTGCCCTGTAAGCGGCCTATCCGTGTGGTGGATTTATTCACCATGTCTGCGGGATTTTCCTATGAAACTGAAGCGGATTTATCCGGTTGTACTGATTTAATGAAATTCGCCGCCGCCATATCCAAGGAAACACTGCACTTTGAACCCGGTACGTGCTGGATGTACGGATACAGCCACGATATATTGGGCGCATTAATTGAGCGCATTACCGACAAAAATGTCAGTGAATATTTCCGCAATGAAATATTCACACCGCTGGGCATGAATGACACGTTTTTTCACCAATATATTTTCGCCGACAATGCCGCACGGCTTGCGAATGTGTACAAATATAACACCGAAACCCACACTCATACCAAAGGCGACCATGCCGATTGGAACTTCGAAAACTGTGGCGGTGGGTTGGTTTCCAGCGTGGATGATTATGCGAAGTTTGCCAACGCACTATGCAACCACGGAACAACAGCCAGCGGATACAAGCTTCTAAGCAAAGCCACCATTGAGCTGATGTACACCAATCACTTATGCGAAACTCGCATGATCAACTATAGTCAACTTTCACCCGGTTATGGCTACGGTTTGGGCGTGCGCACCCATGTTGACAAAGCAATGAGCGGAATGAATGCCAACATAGGTGAATACGGCTGGGCAGGGTATTTAGGCACTTACTTTGCGATAGACCCGGTAGCTGAACTGACTTATGTTTACGCAC
>Ga0209755_10003891_pt1 | contig 18195 bp, 15 predicted proteins | sample TergutCo191P1_FD_187301 | JGI IMG/M metagenome (GOLD analysis project Ga0209755, IMG submission 187301) | Cornitermes sp. P1 segment gut microbial communities from Petit-Saut dam, French Guiana - Co191P1 (SPAdes) (version 2) | ecosystem: Host-associated > Arthropoda: Insects > Digestive system...
ATTTATTGCGGTTAATAGCTGGTCTATTTCATCCTGGGACAGAACTTCTGTCATAATATTCCCCGATGCCCCCCTTTCTTTATGTTAGCTAAAAAGCTCAATCTTGACAAGATTTAGTTTAAAACTGCTCCATCACATCCAATTTTTCGAATAAAACTATACGCACTCTCGCCGTATCCAGGAAACGGGTATTAAGCATTTCGCGGATTTCAGCCTTTAATTCTTCTTCCCTTTCCGGGCTTAACTCTACAGCTGTTTTACTGGAGAAATATCGACGCACAAAGTCAACAAGCTGATACCTGCGGCTGATTAGCTCTGTGGTTGCAAGCTGATCGTTTAGGTCATAGCCAAGAATCATTTTAACAGTTACCGAGGAACTGACAGGGAAATCCCTTGTTCTGACAGTAATGGAACCAATACCTTCGTAATATGTGTATTCGGGCATTTTTCCTACATAGGGTGAGGAAGGGTCTCCAATTACAGTTTGCTGCGCGCCCTTTTTGCTGACAAGATTAACGGTAATTATAGATACAGTGACGATAAAAACTGTCGCGCCAAGACCAATAGCCACAAATTTGAGAATATTCGGAAGCAGACCTCCCAGCCCTCCGCCTTTCTTTTTAGCGCCGCCGCCGCCTGCTTCAGGAGCACCACCTTCATCAAGATCTTCAAGATCTACATTATCAGACATCCCAAAACCCCCTAACAATCAATATAACCGAATTTTACGTAAATTTACAGTTATTCTTATAGATCATCGGCGTAATTGGCGCATGCCTAAAGCGTATAATCTGTAGAGAGTATACCTGATTATTTTATTTTTTTTGATGAGGTGAGCTCGGCAGTGGGTTATAAAAACGTTGGGGGAATTTGCCTATGGAGCCCTCTGCCCTCTTAATTTCTCCAGATTCTCTAGCACAGAAATATATTAGAAATTAAGAGGTCAGACTATCTTTACCTCGATCTGGTCTTTGTTTTTTTACAGGTCTCCCCCGGCAAGGAACCCCAAAAATGTTTTTATAACCACGCTGCCCAGCCTCACCTCTATATAAACCAATATATTAGGCATACGCTTATTACAAACATTAACATTGGTATACAAACTTTTAAGATCGAAATTAGAGCAGAATGTTTGTATAAAAATCCTTCGTGTCTCCGTGAGGGTCTTTTCTCAAAAATTTTCACTTTTTTTACGAATTCTTCCCGAATCGATAAAGCGCCACGCGCGCTCGCACCCATATAGGGGTATGGAATCTTCTGTATTCCTCATTCACTGATAGCGAATGTGAGGGAGTTCCTTGATAAAAAGGATGATTTACTAAAAGCGATACGGGACGCTGTAAAATACTGCCAGGAACATGATATACTAAAGGAGTACCTTGAGAAACACGGAGCGGAGGCGTCCAAAAATGCACGCGTAGCGTGTGATTAAATAAAAGCAACAAGACGTGGCGCACAATAATTGTCAATGAGAATAAAAAGGCGCGAGCGCTTTAGCGCGAGTAGTGCGCCCGGAGGTCAATATGTTATTCGACGACATAAGCGTAGAAGAGATCGCTGAGATCCGCGCCGAGGAAGCCCGCGAAGAAGGACTCGCCGAAGGCAAAGCAATAGGCATATCTGAAGGTAAAGCCGAAGGTCTGGCTCAAGAAAAACTCACCATCGCGCGTAACCTGCTTGCCAAAGGTTCTACACATGAATTCGTGAGTGAAATAACCGGGCTTTCCATCGACGAAATCGCCAAACTGTAAACCCCAACAAACCACTTGTTTTTTCTAAATAATCATGCGAAAATATTTGGAAATGAGACAAACAACCATGAACAATACACAAATCATCTCAATGAGCGTTAGTGTTGTTTGTTGTCCCCCCCCCCCCGATAAATAGCCCGGAAATATCTAACAATAAATCGCAATATAAACCTCTGTCGGTAATTAAAACCGCGATATTCATGTCCTCTAAACCCGCATTGCGGGTAAAAAATATATTATTAGGGAGAAATTTATGAAGAAGAACAGTTTTTGGAAAATTGGCTTGGCAGCTATTGGTATAATTGCCATACTGCTGTGTACCTGTGGAGGAGACGATAATGGTAATAATCCGGAAAACAATGGCGGAGTAGGAACCAGTGTAAGCAGTATTTCCGCATACTCTCATACAATTATTATCAAAACAGACGGCTCGCTCTGGGCTTGGGGATGTAATGAAGCTGGGCAACTTGGTGATGGCACAAGAAGCTATTATGACAGTGACAACAATTATATTTTTGTCGACAATAATAAATACATTCCAACCAAAATAGGAACAGATATAAACTGGGCTTCTGTTTCCGCAGGAGTTGAAGGTACCGCAGCTATAAGAACAGACGGCTCGCTCTGGGCTTGGGGTCGTAATTACTATGAAGGTGTTTCTGATTACAAATTAATCCCAACCAGAGTAGTGACAGATACAAACTGGTCTTCTGTTTCAATGGGACGATTTCATACCACAGCACTAAAGACAGACGGATCGCTCTGGGCTTGGGGTTATGGTGATAGAGGTGTACTTGGTAATGGTACTTCAACTGATCGTTCAACTCCAACCCAAATAGGAACAGATACAAACTGGGAATTTGTTTCCGCTGGATATCATTATAATATCGCTATCAAGGCAGACGGCTCGCTCTGGGCTTGGGGGGGAAATTATGATGGGCAGCTTGGTGATGGTACTAACACAGATAGAAATACTCCAACCCAAATAGGAACAGATACAAACTGGGCTTCTGTTTCTGCAGGAGACTATCATACTATCGCGATAAAAACAGACGGTTCGCTCTGGGCTTGGGGTCGTAATAACTATGGGCAACTTGGCGATGGCACTACAACTACTTATGATAACGATAATAATATTGTTGATAATAATAATAAAAATACTCCAACCAGAATAGGTTCAGATACAAACTGGAAATCAATTTCCGCAGGAAGAAGCCATACCATCGCAATCAAAGCAGACGGCTCGCTCTGGGCTTGGGGTGCTGGAGTACTTGTTGATGGTACTTATCCAACTAATAAAAACACTCCAACTAAAATAGGAATAGATACAAACTGGGTTTCTGTTGCCGCAGGGAGCTCTCATACAATTGCCATCAAAGCAGACGGCTCGCTCTGGGCTTGGGGTACTAATGACTATGGGCAACTTGGTAACGGTGCTACACCAACTTATGATTACGATAATAATAGTGTTAATACTATTATAGAAATAACACCAATCAAGATATTACCATAAAGGTTGATGGAGTAAGCACACAGAGGCTTTGTTAAAGCCATGGAAAGAAAACGATGCTCGGCGAAAGTCGGGCATATTTTTTGGATTTGTTGGAGAAGAGAAGAGGAAGAAGATTCACCACGAACCACACAAACCACTCGAACTTGCTGTCCGTCTCTTTCTCTTAAACCTAAAGAAGCTCAGATAGCTGTCTGAGATTACTTGGGCTTTAAGATAAAGACCTCGAAGAAAAGGTTCGTGGCGTTCGTGGTTAAAAATTCTTAGTACCAATTATTAAAATCGAAATTAAAGCAGAATGTTGTTTCCCGATCCTCCGTAAGAATCTCTTCTTAATAAATTTCCCCAGTTGACAGCTTATTTTAGTTTTTATAGAATGGTAGGGTAATGAGTAAACACAATCCCCGGTTGTGTAATGGTAGCACAGCTGACTCTGGATCAGCTTGTGGGGGTTCAAATCCTCCCTGGGGAATATAATCTATGGGAAAAATCAATAACCTAATTCTTGCTTAATCTGAGCGTAAATGCGGTCACAGAGAATCTGCTTTCTGTCTTCCAGGGGAACGCTCGCGGTATCGATCGGTTCAAAAAAGGTAATTTTAACGGAAGCTCTGACAACTCGTTTGTTCTTTTCCCACACGTCGTAACTGCCCTTTATCGCGACAGGGACAATGGTTGCCTCAGCCTGAGTGGCGAGTTTGAGCGAACCAGCGTGAAAAGGAAGAAGCCCCGCTGCCTTAGAACGATGACCTTCGGGAAAAATTAACATGCCGCCGCCGGCTTTAATTCGTTTAACGCCCTTGTTAATTGTACCGATGGCTTTTCTGACATTTTTTCTATCGATAAAAAGACCGCCAAGCATATATATCCAAAGATTAAGAAAGGGTACCAAGAGAAGCTCTTTTTTCGCGATAAAACCAAAGGGCCGTCCGCAGAAAGCCAGAAGCATTATAATGTCAAAAAAACCGCCGTGATTACTGACAAAACAAACTCCGCCGCCTTTTCTGGGTATATTTTCTCTTCCTTCGGCGGTCGCTTTACATCCAGCGACAGGAATCAATGTTTTTGCCCATATTTGAGCCAGGCGGTAAACAACCACCTTCATGGATTTTCTGAATCCCAGCGCGTGAAACAAAAGCGCTACAAACGCGAAAGGAAGTAAAAAAACCATTGCAAAAATTAAATATCCAAAACCTAATACAGTTCTAATCATACAGCGATTATCTATTATTTACGCTGAAAAATCAACTTATCCGAAGTAAATAAAACAGATATCGAGCATTCTTGACATTTATTTTTATCCGCTTCATTATCAAACAATGTCAAACATAAAAAAGTTTCCCGGCACTGATATTGAAATTGCCCAGGCTGTGTACCCCGAACATGCGCTTCACATTAAAGATATAGCAAAAAAAGCCGGAATCGGCGATGAGTTTATCGAGTATTACGGTAAATACAAGGCGAAAGTTGATTATGATTTCCTCGTAAAAAATAAAGATAAAAAAGACGGCAAACTGATTCTTGTTACAGCGATTAATCCTACTCCCGCAGGCGAAGGAAAAACCACAACGACAGTGGGTGTAGCCGACAGTCTTTCGTTAATCGGAAAAAAAGCTATGGTTGCTCTGCGTGAACCTTCGCTTGGTCCGATTTTCGGCGTTAAAGGCGGAGCGGCAGGCGGCGGCTGGGCGCAGGTAATTCCAATGGAAGATATAAACCTGCATTTTACAGGCGACTTCCACGCTATCGGGGTTGTAAATAATCTTTTAGCCGCGATGATAGATAATCATATTTACCAGGGCAACGAATTAAATATCGATCCGCGCAAAATCGTGTGGCGAAGATGTATCGACATGAACGATCGTCAGCTTCGTTTTATTACAAATGGTCTTGGCGGGCGAGCAAACGGCTCTCCTCGCGAAGACGGTTTTGACATAACGGCGGCGTCCGAAATTATGGCTATCCTCTGCCTGGCATCCGATATTGATGATTTAAAAAAACGTCTTGGACGCATTATTGTCGGTTACACTTACGGAAAACAGTCCGAAGAACAGGCGGTAATCGCGAGCCAGCTTAACGCGCACGGCGCAATGGCGGTTCTTCTTAAAGACGCGTTAAAACCGAACCTTGTGCAGTCTTTAGAAGGCAACCCCGCTTTTATTCACGGCGGACCTTTCGCCAATATCGCGCACGGCTGTAATTCTATCATGGCGACGCGCCTTGCTCTTAAATGCGCGGATTATGTTGTAACAGAAGCGGGCTTTGGCGCGGACTTAGGCGCGGAAAAATTCCTTGATATTAAATGCCGCTTTGCAAATTTTAAACCTTCCGCTGTTGTGATTGTTGCTACAGTGCGCGCGTTAAAGTCGCACGGAGGCATAAAAAAATCTGAACTTGACAGCGAAAATCTTGACGCTTTGGAAAAAGGAATGCCAAACCTTTTGCAGCATGTGGAAAATATCACGCAGGTTTATAAACTTCCCGCTGTTGTCGCGATTAACGCCTTCCCAAAAGACACAGAAGCGGAACTTGAACTTGTAGAAAAAAAGTGCAAAGAGTTAGGTGTAAATGTTGCTATTTCCGAAGTTTGGGCAAAGGGAGGCGAAGGCGGCGTAAAACTCGCGCAAGAGCTTGTACGTCTTTGCGAACAACCGAATAATTTTAAATTTTCCTATGACGTAAATTTAAGCATAAACGAAAAAATAGAAGCGATAGCAAAAAAGATTTACCGCGCGGACAGCGTTGTCATTTTGCAAAACGCCCAGAAAAAAATTAACCAAATAGAAAAAATGGGGCTTGATAAAGTTCCTATTTGCATGGCAAAAACCCAGTACAGTTTTTCCGATGACGCCGCTTTGTTAGGCGCTCCAAGGGGCTGGCGGCTTGAAGTGCGTGATGTAAAACTTTCCGCAGGCGCGGGATTTGTGGTTGTGTTCACAGGAGAAATTATGCTCATGCCGGGACTGCCGCCAGTTCCTTCAGCAGAAAAGATCGACATTGACAGTAACGGGAAAATTTCGGGATTGTTTTAAATCATTTTTTAAACAATAAAACAATCGAATGCCACAAGCGTTTAAAAATATTACCTTTTTTACAGGCAGCCGCTGTAACAAGAGGAGCGCGGTGAAGTTCGCCATTTTCATCTTTTATAATTAAATAGCCGACATTAGACCCTTTAGGAAGCGGAGCTATTAAGGATTGCGGAATAACAATTTCGCCGTATATTACTCCTGTCGCGCGGTTCGCTGGGAATGTAAAGTTTTTTTCTTCTGTATAAACAAAAACATTTTTATCCTTTCCTTTCCATAAGGGTTCTTCAATCTGCCCAAATTCAAGGTTCATTGTTTTAAAATTTTCATAAGCCCATGTTAAAAGATTTATGCTGTCTGTAGCGCGAATACGCTCACCCGCGCGCTGGTTTGGCGCTCCCAGAATAATCAAAATAAAACGCGTTTCTCCTCTAATCGATGTAAGCGCGATATTGTAACCAGATTCATTTATAAAACCGGTTTTTAATCCGTCAACGCCTGGGAAACTTTTTAAAAGAGCGTTTCTGTTATACTGTGTAATTGTCCGCGGATTTGTTTTATATCTTTCTGTTTCGTTTTTATCCAAAGGATACGAAAATTCCATTACAGAATGAAAATCTCTCATGCTGTCCGGGTGCTCATTAATGTAATACATGCAAAAGTACGCGAACTCTTCCGCTGTTGTCATATTTTGCTCCGAAATACCGGAAGCTTCTTTAAAGCGCGTAACATTTAGTCCTATCCGTCTTGCTTCGGCTGTCATTAAATTCGCGAACGCGTCCATGCTCGGCGCAAGACGCAAGGCAGCCGCGACAGAGGCGTCATTACCGGAAGAAACAGCCAATCCTGTTAAAATTTCGCGTAAGGTAACTTTTTGTCCCGGCTCAAGGAACATTAAGCTTGATCGCGGCGGCTGATTCTGAGCCCAGCTTTCTTCTGTTATTGGAATTAATTCATCGTAGGATGCCCTGCCCTCTTTAATCTCCTTCATAAGAAGATTCATTGTCATAAGTTTAGTAAGAGAAGCCGGAGGTATTTCTTCATTGGCGTTTTTTGAATACAAAAGCGCGCCTGTTTTAGCGTCAATTAAAACTGCTGCACGAGAAACTATTTCCGGAGCCGTCTCAATATATGGAACAATAAGCTCCGGCGTATAAAAATACTGCGCAGAGAGGTTTACACTTAAACAAAAAATTAAACAAACAATAAATAACGTTTTCTTCATAAAATGCCTTACTTAATTTTATTTATATATTATTTATATATATAGAAATAAGAGAAAGATCAACCACGAACCACACAAACCACACGAACCCGTGCTCCTTGGTTAAATTCTTCTAAAACTCCGCCTGACCTACCGCGCGCGGATATGGGATCACATCGCGTATATTCGCCATGCCTGAAACATACTGAATAAGCCGCTCAAAGCCAAGACCAAAGCCGGCGTGAGGAACAGAACCATAACGGCGGAGATCCAAATACCACCAGTAATCTTCAGGTTTTAATTTCATTTCGTTCATGCGCTTTATTAATTTTTCAAGATTGTCTTCGCGCTGGGAGCCGCCGATTATTTCACCCAGGCGCGGAACAAGAACATCCATTGCGCGCACTGTTTTTTCGTCGTCGTTCATTTTCATGTAAAAAGCTTTTATATCTTTTGGATAATCTGTTACGATAACGGGACCATTCGCTACTTTTTCTGTTAAAAACTTTTCGTGTTCGCTCTGAAGATCGCAGCCCCAGCTTGGTTTAAATTCAAAATTCGCGCTTGACGCTTTTTCCAATTCTTTAACAGCGTCTGTGTATGTGATATGCGAAAATTTGGCGTTCGCTACCTGTTTAAGGTTTTCGATTATTCCCTTTTCTATATGCGCGTCAAAAAAAGCAAGCTCGTCTGCGCATTCGTTAAGAGCGGCGTTAAAAACATATTTTAAAAAATCTTCAGCTAACGCCATATCGTCTTCCAATTGCGCGAAAGCGACCTCAGGCTCTACCATCCAAAACTCTGCAAGGTGGCGGACTGTGTTTGAGTTTTCCGCGCGGAAAGTGGGACCAAAGGTATAAACGCGCGAAACCGCGGTTGCATAAGTTTCCGCTTCTAGCTGTCCTGATACCGTAAGAAATGTTTTTTTCCCAAAGAAATCTTTGGAATAGTTAAGCTCTCCTGCCGCCAAATCCTTCGCAATAGCGGAAGGCTCAAGCGTTGTTACCTGAAACATCGCTCCCGCGCCTTCGCAGTCCCCAGCGGTAACAATTGGCGTGTGCAGATAATGAAAATCATTTTTCTGGAAATATTGATGAATAGCGAACGCCATTTTACTGCGGAGACGGGCAACCGCGCCGAAGGTATTTGTTCTGGGGCGAAGGTGAGCAATCTCGCGAAGGAACTCAAGCGAGTGCCTTTTCTTTTGAAGCGGATAACTTTTTGTATCTCCTGAGTCTTCGGCTGGAGCCTCGCCAAGCACGGTGATTGCGGAAGCGGCAACTTCCACAGCCTGCCCTGAAGCGGGAGATGGAATAAGTTTCCCGCTTATTTTTACAGAAGTGCCGGTTGTAAGAGATGAAAGTGCCGACTCTGTTTGGGCATCAAGCCCACAGGCCGCGTTTGAAGCGCCCCTGTCAAATGTGCATTGAATACCGGCAAAGCACGAGCCGTCGTTTACTTCGACAAAGACAAGATTTTTCATGTCCCTTTTTGTTCTGACCCAGCCTGATACTTCAACATCCTGGGACTGCGCTTTCTCGGTTAAAATATATTTAATTAATTTTGGTAACATAGAGCCATTATATATTTATTTATGATTGATGACTAGTGCTGGTATTGACAAATAAACTTTTTTTGCTAAAATTAAGTAAAAGGGCGCTTTTTATGAATAAAGAAGAAATAATTGAGCTAATTAAATCGGGCGCGCTTGATATTGCGAAATTAAAATTATTTCTATCCGACATGAACACCGTAGATATTGCAGAGATTTTTGAGGAACTTGACAGAGAAAAAATTATCCAGCTTTTTCGTATTCTTCCCAAGGCAATGGCTTCCGATATTTTCGCTTATGTTGACAGCGAACATCAGCAGACAATTATAGAAGCTCTTACCGATTCTGAAATAGGCGAAATAATTAATAAACTTTTCGTTGACGACGCTGTAGACTTTATCGAAGAAATGCCGGCAAATGTTGTAAAACGTGTTTTACAAAACGTTCCTTTTGCAAAGCGTAAAATTATAAACCAGATTTTACAATATCCCGATGATTCCGCCGGCAGTATAATGACCACTGAATACATCGATTTAAAAGAAGACGCGATAGTCAGAGAAGCCTTTGACACAATTCGCAGCATAGGTCTTAATAAAGAAACTATTTATCATTGTTATGTGATACGCAAGGACAGGCTGCTTGTAGGAGCCGTATCCGCTAAAACGCTCATGCTTTCGCGTCCCCATGATAAAATTTTGGACATAATGGATTCTAATGTTGTCTTTGCGTACACTACTGACGACAGAGAAGTAATTGCGGATCAATTTAAAAAATACGGCTTATTGGCAATGCCTGTTGTTGACAAAGAACAGCGTCTTGTCGGCATTATCACAGTTGACGACATCGTTGACGTTATTGTTGAAGAAAATACCGAAGACATAAAAAAAATGGCGGCTATCGTTCCTTTTGACGATGACCCTTATCTAAAAACAACTGTTTTTCAGCACGCTAAAAACCGCTTTCTGTGGATGCTTGTTCTTATGTTATCCGCGACTATTACAGGCAGCATTATTTCCAGTTTTGAAAACGGGCTTATGGTGCTTCCTATTCTTATGTCGTTTATTCCCATGCTTATGAATACAGGCGGTATTGCCGGTTCCCAATCTTCAACTTTGATTATCCGCGGTATGGCGGTAGGTGAAATTGGCATGAAGGATATTTTAGTAGTTTTATGGAAGGAACTGCGCATTGGCGCTCTCTGCGGATTAGGGCTTGGATTAGTTAATATTATCCGCGTTTATATTACAAGCAATAAAGATTTATTACTTTGCGTAACTGTTACCATGTCTCTTTTCTGTACGATTTTAATGGCAAAAACAGTAGGCGGAATCCTGCCTATCTTCGCGAAACGTTTAAGGATTGACCCGGCGATTATGTCAGCTCCTCTTCTTACGACTATCGTAGACGCAGTTTCGCTGATTATTTATTTTTCTATAGCGAAATTAATACTGGGATTATAATTCATGCTTGTTGACGCTCATTGTCATCCATACGATTTAATCCAGGTCTTTCCCGAATGTGAAAAAGAGCGTAGGCAGCTTAACGTAATATCAGCAGCAAGCGCTTGTACTGCCGAAGAATTTTTATATTACGCTGAATTATCGCATAACGCTATTATTAATAATGCAGCGGCTCTCCTGCCTTGTTTTGGAATACATCCTCAACTTTTATCACAGAAGAGTTCACACGGGCATCGAACCAACGGTTCGGAGGAGGCACTGAGGAATAATTCTGGTTTGAATACAATAATTACAGATTTGCTAAATATTCTTAATAATTTAGCGGAAGAGAAGCAAATTGTGGCGATTGGCGAATGCGGCTTTGATCTTTACAGCAATGAATACAAAGAAACCGAAAAAGAACAGGAAATTATTTTTAACGCTCACATAGAAACAGCGATTAAGCATGAGCTGCCTTTGGTTTTACATGTCCGCCGCGCCATGCACAAAATATTTCCTCTTGTAAAAATTCTCGCGAAATGCAAAGCCGTTATTTTTCATACATGGGCAGGCACCATGGATGAAGCGCAGTCACTTTCGCGCCATGGAGTGAATGTTTATTTTTCTTTTGGAAATGTAATTATGCTGAACCATAAAAAAGCGATCCAATGCTGCGCTCAGCTTCCGGTGGAAAGAATTTTAACGGAAACTGACGCTCCTTACGCTCCCCGCAGAGGAGAACCATTTTCCCGTTACGCAGATTTACAATTAATACTTGAGACAGCAGCTAAGTTAAGAAATGAAGATGTTAAAGAATTGGAACTACAAATAGAATCAAACTTCAAAAATATATTTTATTCATCTTGATCTTCGGCGCTGCCCAGCTCGTATTCCGCGAGCTTTCTCAGTAAAGTTTTTCTGCCTATCTCCAGCATTTCAGAGGTCTTACTTTTATTTCCCTTACAATGAGAAAGCGTATCCCTAATAATAATTTTTTCACATTCAGCCATATTTGAGCCTAATCTTATATTAATCCAGTCATCATCCGCTGTATTTCGCAGAACAGGCGGAAGATCATCAACAGAAATAATATTTGATTGGCACATAACAACAGCGTTTTCTACGCAGTTGCGAAGTTCGCGAATATTACCAGGCCAGTCATAATTAAACATTCTAAGACGCGCCTTTTCGTTAATGCCTTTTATAGGTTTATCATTTTCTTCGGCGAACTCTTTTATAAACGCAGCCAATAAAAGAGGAATATCGTCTTTTCTTTCGCGTAATGGCGGCACATGGATATTTACAACATTAAGCCGGAAATATAAATCCTCGCGGAAGTTTCCTTTTTCTATTTCTTCTTTTAAATCTTTATTGGTCGCGGTAACAATTCTTACGTCTGTTTCTACAGTCTGCTCTCCGCCTACCCTTTCAAATTTCTTTTCCTGTAAAACGCGTAAAAGTTTTATCTGTATATTCTGGTCAATCTCGCCTATCTCATCAAGGAAAAGCGTGCCTCCTGACGCGAGCTCAAAGCGCCCTCTTTTTTTCGCTACCGCTCCTGTGAACGCGCCTTTTTCATGTCCGAATAACTCGCTCTCTAAAAGCGTTGGAGAAAGAGCCGCGCAATGCACCTTTATAAGCGGCTGATCTTTTCTCGGCGAAAGATCATGAATAGCATTAGCGACAAGTTCCTTGCCTACTCCGGATTCTCCTGTAATTAATATCGAAGCCTTTGTGGGAGCAGCCTTACTCATAGTGTCAAACACTTCCCGCATGTTACGCGAAGATCCAATTATTGATTTAAACTGTTTCCTGCGCTCCAGTTCTTCTTCCATTCTGCGGTGCTGGAAAAATAACTCGCGGTTGTCTAGCGCTCTTTTTACTTTTAAAGAGAGATGATCCAAATCTACAGGCTTTGATAAAAAATCCCAAGCGCCCTCACGCATTGCTGTAACGGCGCTTTCCACCGTTCCATGTCCAGTAAGAATGATAACCGGAAACCCCGGAGCCTGCGCGAGAATACGCTTCATCAATTCCTCACCGCTTAAACCGGGCATTTTTAAATCGGTAACTATAAGATCTATATCTCCGCCGCTTGAAAAAATATTCCAGCCTTCTTCGCCGTTTTCAGCGCATACCACATCGTAGCCTTCCCCTCTAAGCGATTCTGCGAGTCCTTCGCGGATATTTTTTTCATCGTCAATAACAAGAAGGCGGAAATTCATCTTTTATCTCCTTCATTTGTATCGTTGTTATCAAAACCTATCAATCTTGTTTCTTTCTGAGGGATAGGCAGCGCGATTTTAAACTCGGTTCCCGTTTTTGGCTCGGAGTCAACCGTTATTTCGCCGTTATGCTCCCTTATAATTTTATAAACCTGAGTAAGCCCCAAACCTGTCCCGGCTTCTTTTGTTGTAAAATACGGCTCAAAGATTTTTGAAAAATCCTCATTACTGATTCCAACGCCGGTATCGCACACTGATACTCTTATCTCATTATCTACGCATTTGGTGGAAATTGTAAATACACCGCCAGTTGGCATCGCCGCCTGCGCGTTTTTTATTAAATTTAAAAGAGCCTGCTTCATATATCGTTCATCAATTTGAATTTCCGGGACACTTTCGTCCAGTTCCAAAAGACACATTATATTTGATTGTTCCATTTCTATGCGCACAAATTCCATTATCTGCGAAATAATTTTATTAATGTTTTCTTCGCGTAATTCAAGATCCATCGGACGCACGGCAAAAAGAAAATCGACAACTATATGGTTAAGCCTGTCCACTTCTTCTTTTATAACATTAAAATATTTATCAAGCGAAGGATCCGCCGCGTTATCTGCTTTACCGTAAGGATTTGTTTTTTTGGCAAGAGCTTTTTGCAGCAATTGCAGATGTATAGAAATGGAACCCAAAGGATTTTTAATTTCGTGAGCGACGCCTGCCGCGAGAGTCGTAAGGCTTGCAAGATTTTCAGCCCTTCGCAGCCTTGCCTCCCCTTTTCTTTTTTCTGTTATGTCTTCTATGTAAATTAAGGTGCCGGTAATGCGTTTATTTTTAACCAGCGGAACAATATTAACAGAAAGAAGCCTTTTTCTTCCAAGATTCATTACATCTATTTCTTTGTTTGTTACCTTCTCTCGGTTTAAGATCTTTTCTTTAAAAGTATTTACAATTTTTTCGTCAGTAATGGCGGATCTAAGTTTTACGCCCTCTATATAATTCATAGGCACCAGACGCAAAGCGCATTTATTAACCATTATTAAATTATTCGATTCATCGCAGACAAGAATACCCATTTCTATAGAATCCAGAACATTTTTAAATAGTTCAATTTCCTCAACAGCGGATACCAACAATTCCCGGCGCTGCTCGTCATTGAGTTTATCAAGCTTTTTTAAGGCGCGCCTGAAAAAATCAACCATGTGTATTCCCCGCAAGCGAATTTTTTAAATTATAAAAAAGTTTTTCTAAAATTAAACTTGAATTTATATTTAATACATCTACAGCCGTTACAGCTTCGTTTACATATTTTTTAAATATATCATTATAAGCGATAAACGCAGGGTCGCCAGACGCGCATGTAACGGCTCCTGTCATATCAAGACACAATTTTAAAAAGCGCGAGAAAGATATTTCTTCAAAATTTTTACTCTGAGCGATAATAATTTTTATTATACTTGCGCTTTTTAAACAGCGCTCAAACCCGGCTTTTTCCGCAATTGGCGCATAACGTTCTCCCAGCGCGTTTATAATCGATGGAAGACTGTCTCTTGCCTTTTTTTTCTTTAGATACACCGAAGCAATACGCGCCAAAGATACAATAAACCAAGCCGCGAGCGCTTCAGTTTTATCAGCGCTTTGTGTTGTAAAGGAATCCAAGTATTCATTTAAATTGGAACCACTGCCAAAAAACACCCTGCGTATCACTTCTTTTTCGCTTTCTTCGCTTCTTTTTAAAAATCGATAAGGACGAAGCCGCGAAAGTATAGTTGGCATAATCGCCTCGCGCCTAAGAGAAGTTAAAACAACGCTGACAGAAGGCGGCGGTTCTTCCAGAAGTTTTAAAAGCGAGTTACGCGCTTCATCCCTCATATTTTCAGCGTTTTCTATAATAAATATTTTTCGCTTTCCTTTAGGAGCAAGACGGCACCAATACGAAGCGCTCCGTATCTGTCCAATGGGAATGTTTGAGCTTAGACCGTCGTTTTCCAAACTAAGCGCGTCTTTAATAAGAGAATCGTATAATTTTTCTGGAACATCTGAAATATCTAAATATTCGTTTAATTTTTCGTCCAAAGATTGTAAAACAGAAGCGCATTTAGCCAGTTTTTGATCTTCTTCCATTAGAACAGGAGAAAAACGAAGCATTAATTTTCTAATAGAGCGGTAAAATAATAATTTTGTATTCGCGTTATCTGCATTTTTTAAATAAGCGCAGCGGCACGCCGCTATTTCTGAAGCGAAGGATCTATTCCCAAGAGCCAGTAAATCTTCATTCTGCAAAAAACGATGCTGCTTACAGGAAGGGCATGAACATTTCCATTCGCCGCGCTGTTTTGGCTCCAATTCTTCGCATGACAGAACTCTCGCGAGTTCAAGCGAGGCACTGCCCTTTCCTGACGCGGGCGGACCAAAAAAAAGCATACTTGGCGCGTTTCTTCCTGAATTAATATCATCGCGTAATTGAAAGACAGCTCCTTGTTCTATTATATTTTCAAACATATAAGCCTGCTTTTTGCGTAAACCGCTCTGTAAGCTGCGTTAAGTTATCCTCCGCGCCGGTAATTAACGGCAGTAAAAGTTTAGCGAAAAAACTGCCGGATAAAATCTCGTTTGAATCAAATAAGGGTTGTATCTTTAAAACAAAAAGAACAAGACTTACAACTACTATGCCTTCCGCGAGCCCAAACACTATTCCCAAAAAACTATCAGCATCACTAAGATCAATTTTATCGATTATATTTGTAAGCATTTTTTCCAATATTTTAACAATAATGTAAATAATTACAAATAAACCTATAAAAGCTGCTGCAAAGGGAATAACATCCATTTCCGGCCAGAATTGTTTTTTTAAAAGTTCGCCAGCGTTTTTGAATAATAATAAAGAGACAAGAAATCCAAAAAATAACGCCGCCATAGATAACAGTTCGCTGATAAAACCTTTAAGATAGCAACGGATCATAAAAAGCCCGATAAGAATAACAAAAATAAAATCCATTACCGAAAAACTCACTTGCTGCCCCCTGCCGCCTCAAATAAAATTTCAGCAATTATTTTAGCGCTGTCTTTGTTTCCAATTTTCGCTGAAGAAGCCGCCATAACTTCTCTTTTACGTTCGTCATTAGCGAAAGAAGTAACAGCGAACATCATCTCCTGCGGCGTTGGGTTTTCGCCTAACACCTGCGCTGCTCCTGCTTCCTGAAAAACCTGAGCGTTCTCTACCTGATCTCCTCTGGTTCCTTTTCCCCTTAATGGAATAAGCAGCATAGGTTTGCCTAAAACAGCCCATTCCCAAATACCGGCGCCGCTTCTTCCCATAACAATCTCTGCCGCCGCCATCACATGAGGCAGTTCTTCTTTTATATAAGGAAAAGGTTTATATTTTTCGCCTGCCTTAACTTCCCATTCAAGAGCCGGACCTGTTTGATGAACAACTGTGTAAATTTCTGTAAGACTTGGTAAAGCGGCGCGGACAAGATCATTTATTTCCTGCGCTCCCTGGCTTCCGCCAAGCACTAAAATAATCCGCGCGTCTTTTTCAATATTTAAAAAAGCTCTGCCCTTGGCGGCATCGGCTGTTTTAAAAATACCGCGCACAGGGTTGCCGGTAACAAGAGCGTACTCGCGTAATTTTTTTGAAAGAAATTTTACCGTATCATCGTACGCTGTAAAAATTTTTCCACTTGTACGCGCCGCGAAACGCGCGTTTATTTTTGTCGCTAACCCCGGGCTAAAATCGGACTCGTGGGTAAAAACAGGAATTCGCAAAGAAGAAGCGGCAGCGCAGGGAGGCACGCTTACAAAACCGCCTTTGGAAAAAAGAATGTCCGCTTTTTGTTTTTTAAGAATTTTTCTTGACGCGAGGAAACCCGCTATTATTTTAAAAAAATCTGAAACTGTCCGCAGAGAAAAATACCGTCTGAGTTTCCCGCTCGGTACGCCGAAAAACTCAATACCAGCTTCCTCAACAAGGGAACGATCCATGCCGGCGGAGGAACCAATCCAGAATAAGCGAAACTCGCGTCCTAAAAGCAAAGATTTTAACTGTGCCGCGACCGCAAGCCCCGGATAAATATGCCCTCCTGTCCCTCCGCCAGTAAAAGCAATGTTTATCATGCTGGTATTATAGCATATATTTATTTTTTAACCAGCTCGGCAACGCTTGTGACTAGACCGGCTAAATTCTGTATTTCTGATGGAATTATAATCTTAGTCGCCTGACCGTCGGCGACTTTTTGCAGGGCCTCAAGACTTTTAAGCTTGATTAAAGGATCATCAGCGTTTACGCTTTTTAACATATTAAGACCATCCGCTGTCGCTTTTTGCACATTAAGAATAGCCTGCGCTTCACCCTCGGCTTCCCGGATTGCCGCTTCTTTGGCGGCCTCGGCCTGCAGAATAACCGCGGCTTTTTCCGCTTCGGCTTTTAAAATAGCGGAGGCTTTTTGTCCTTCAGCTACAAGTATCGCTGACTGTTTTTCGCCTTCTGCTTTTAAAATTGATTCTCGCCTTTCGCGTTCCGCCCTCATCTGTTTTTCCATCGCTTCCTGAATACTCTTGGGCGGCGTAATGTTTCTAACTTCGACGCGGTTTACTTTTATACCCCAGGGGTCTGTCGCTTCATCAAGAACAAGACGCATACGATTGTTGATCATGTCGCGGCTTGTTAAAGTATCGTCAAGCTCAAGCTCTCCGATAATATTTCTTAATGTTGTTGTCGCGAGATTTTCTATAGCGTTAAAAGGATTAATAACGCCGTAGGTGTAAAGTTTTGGATCTGTTATCTGAAGAAAGATAACCGTGTCGATCATCATTGTAACATTATCTTTTGTAATAACAGGCTGAGGAGCAAAGTCTGCCACTTGTTCTTTGAGCGTTACGCGAGCCGCAATTCTGTCCAAAAACGGCAGCTTTACATGGATGCCTGTCGCCCATGTTGTGTTATAGGCTCCTATTCTTTCTAAAACATAAGCGTTTGACTGTGAAACGATCCTTACGTTAGATATAATCAAAATTAAGACAAAAAACGATAAAATAATAATTACTGTCATAATTCCATCTCCTATTAATTTGTATTTTGTTCTGCCGGTTTCTCGGCTGAGTTTTCGTCCAGGATTTTAACAATTGCCTGAACGCCTTCTATTCGTATCACCTCACATTTTGTTCCTTCTGTGATTGTAGCGCCGTCTTCTGTTTTTGCTGACCAAATCTGACCATTCAGTTTTACTTCTCCCCTGTCAAACTCGGTAATTTGTTTTATAACAAGCGCATATTTACCAACCAGGCTGTCAACATTTGTTTTAACCTTTCCTACCTTGAATTTTTTAATAGCGATTGGACGCGTAAAAAATAACAGAACAGCGGAAATCGCCGCGAAAATAAACAATTGAAAAAGCAGAGGAATGGGCAGGAAGGAAACAAAAATCATGACAAGAGCCGCTATCGCGAACCAGATGGTTGTAAGACCCAGCGTAAGCCCCTCGACTAT
>Ga0209755_10003892_pt1 | contig 18193 bp, 14 predicted proteins | sample TergutCo191P1_FD_187301 | JGI IMG/M metagenome (GOLD analysis project Ga0209755, IMG submission 187301) | Cornitermes sp. P1 segment gut microbial communities from Petit-Saut dam, French Guiana - Co191P1 (SPAdes) (version 2) | ecosystem: Host-associated > Arthropoda: Insects > Digestive system...
AGCTTTTACCAAAGACAATGACGGTAACTATTACTTTTTTTACGCGGCAAGAGAAGCGAATCGAAATGTTGAAAATATGGCGATGGTAAAGTATAATCGCGGCGGAGGAAAAATAAATACTTATAAACTCAAAGCTAACCCGTCTAACAGTTTTAGCGGAATACGAATTCCGTTTGACGCAGGGACATGCAGGCTTGAATTGTCAGGCTCGATGCTGGCTGTATATTTCGCGAGGGAAATGTTTAATGGTCATCAGGCGTCATATGGTTTTGTTCTGGATAAAGATAATTTTACAAGAATCGACACAGGCGCGGCGACAAATGATGAGCGTATTGGGGGTAATACACAGATGCCGTATTCAAGTCATTCATTTAATCAGTTCATCCTTCCGATTGATAACGGCTTTTTATTCGCGGATCATGGAGACGCTTATCCAAGAAGTTTTACTTTCGCAAAATTTATAAGAGGCAGTAACACAAGAAGGGTGCATGCTTTCAAATTCCCAGGCAGCACCGGAGCTAACCCTACTTACGCGCAGATGGGCAGTCTTGATAAAACTTCCACGGGATATATCTTTTCCGGAACATACGGAAGAGCAAGAGAAAATCCCCGTAATCTTTTTATCCTCACCTTTGACGAAGATATGAACGCGTGTTCCAATCCGGTGTATCTGACAAATTATACAAGGGATGACGGTCACGCGGGACATCCAAAAATGGTTTCACTGAATGACGGCCGTTATCTCTTATTATGGGAAAAGTTCAGTTATTCCACTCAGGCCGCTAACCTTCTTGCCGGCGGTACGACAGGATATCTCTCAACATACATGATGATAATTAATGAATCAGGCGAAATTCTGAGTGAGCCTAAAGAACTTAAAGATAATCGACTCAACATGAATGACACTTTACGTTATAACCCGCGTAACGGAAAAGCTTATTGGGCGATTAATAACGGCGACAGATCAATTACGGTTTTTTCGCTGGAACCTTAATTATTCCGGAAATTGAGTGGATAATAATGAAAATATTTTTTATAACTATACTGCTGATGCTGCCTGTTTTTTTTGTTTTTGCTCAGGCGGAAGATGACTTTGAATTTGTTGTTCTAAATGAAGAAATTTTCAGAGAACCCAGTGTGTATGTGAAAGAATACAGGGGCAGCAATACGGTAGTACAGATTCCATTATTATATGAAGGGAATTATGTTATCGGGATATGGGATGAGGCTTTTATCGGGAAAGGCCTTACCAGCGTAATTTTTTCGGACAGTATTTTCAGCATATCAAGAGAAGCGTTTGCAAATAACGCGCTTACCGAACTTACCATTCCTGACAATGTTTCCTATATCAGTTATAAAGCGTTTGCAGGGAATCAAATTTCCAGCCTAACCCTTCCCGGCGGAATATTTATAAGCGCTTACGCGTTTGAGGGAAATATTATTACCCGAATAAGCATTGGATCAAATGTTTTTTTTGACAATAACGTATGGCCGTCATTTGAACTTGGTTTTGATGATTTTTACACGAAAAATAACCGAAGAGCAGGAACCTACACATACAATAATAATAAATGGAATGTAGAGTATAATATAATTGATGAGGATGAATTTGATATTGAGATATCTCATGAAGGCGATGGGCCTATAGAGGCGCTAGTAACCGGATACAGGGGATTCAATACGGAAATAAAGATACCGGAGTATTTTAGAGGTTTATTTATTGTCAATATCGGGAAGGGAGCTCTTGCCGGAATAGGGCTTACAAGTGTTATTATTCACGACAATGTTGAAAAAATAGATAGAGAAGCGTTTGCATATAACGCATTAACTGATGTGACTATTCCTGACAGCGTTAGATGGATTAGCTGTAAAGCGTTTGCGGGTAATCGGCTTACCAATATAATCATTCCTGATGATACTATCATAGATGGTTTGGCGTTTAAGGGAAACATTATTACGCGTATTACAATTGGTTCAGGCGTTTATTTGTATAATGAAGAAGACCCTGTGTTTGAACTGGGATTTGACGATTTTTATAAAGAAAACAAGGAAAGGGCCGGCTCCTATGTATTTTATGACGGACGCTGGAGCGTAGAGTACGATATTACAGAAAACGGCTTTGCGGCGAATATAGCGGAAGACGGCGGGTCGGTACGGATACTTGATTATATTGGACCAAGCTCGGTTGTTTCAATTCCTTCACAGATTGGTAATTTTCCTGTTACCGCGATCGGGTATTGGGCGTTTTATAAAAAAGGACTTACCGGCGTTACAATTCCGGACAGCGTTACCGATATTCATGAAGGCGCGTTTGCTGAAAATAATCTTGTTAGTGTAACTATTCCAGGCGGTGTTAACATTATCGGAAAAGAGGCTTTTGCGAATAACGGGCTTAATGCCGTTATTATCGTTGAAGGCGTTGTTGTAATCGGCGAAAGAGCGTTCGCTGGAAATAAAATCACCGAACTAATCATTCCTGACAGCGTTACCACAATTGGAAGACAGGCATTCGCCGGAAATAAGCTTGCAAAAGTTATAATACCCGATACTGTGAAAAATATATGGCTTGAAGCGTTTGCAAATAACATGCTCACCAGCGTTACAATTCCTTCAGGCATTACCTCGATTGTGTACCGGGTATTTGCCGGAAATCAACTTACAGAAGTAATAATTCCAGACAATATTACAACTATTTCAAGGAAAGCATTTGCTGACAATAAGCTTATCAGTGTTATTATTCCTGACAGTGTTACACAAATCGGAGATGAAGCATTTGTAAATAACCAATTAACCGGTATTACCATTCCCAACAGCGTTATCCGTATGGGAGTTAATGTATTTGACGATACGGTGATTGTGGAATATGCACCTGACAATGAAAAAGACTTTCAAGTTATAACAAATGAATCAGGCGGAATAACCATTAGCGGATATATCGGCAGAAAAAGAGATGTTCGTATTCCTCCGATTATTAATAATATGCCGGTAACAGAGATTGGAAATGATTCATTTTGGTATAAAAACCTTACCAGTGTTACTATTCCGGATACCGTTACGACTATAAAACACAGAGCTTTTTTTCTCAACAACATCAAAGAGATAATTATCCCTGACAGCGTTACTTATATCAGCGACAGGGTATTTTACGGGAATGGGCTTTCCAAAATAAACATTCCGGACGGTAATACATTTATTGGCTATCGGACATTTACGTTAAATAATCTTTCCAGTGTTATTATTCCTGACAGTGTTACAATTATTGAGGCTCAGGCATTTGACCAAAATAAACTTGCCGAAGTAACCATCCCGCACAGTGTTGCTATTATAGGATATGAAGCGTTTGCGCGTAACCCTATAACAAAAATAACTATAGGCGCGCTTGTTAAGGTAGGAGAATATTCTTTTGATAACATGTTTTATATTTATTACCATGACAATGATAAAAGAGCGGGAACTTATCAGTATATTGACGGGCAATGGATTTATTCCGGCACAGATGAAGAAAATGAGGCTGCGCTTATTCTTGCGGAAAAGCGTAACTTGCATCTTATTACGACAGCCGCTGATCCATGGAATTATATGGGATATCATTACTATTCCCGCGGCCGTTATGAAGAAGCAATTGCAAGTTTTACCGAAGCGATCATGATTGCTCCCAATTCAAGCTATCTTTGGCTTATGAGAGGAATGTCTTATGATAAATTCAACGAGTACGATAAAGCTATCGCAGACTTTACCGAAGCAATCCGCCTAAACCCGGTCAGCTTGACTGGTTACAATAATCGAGCCGCTATACATGACAAAAAAGGCGACAGGGAATCAGCTCTGGCCGATTTGGAACAAGCATTGGCTATTGACCCGGAACATGAGACAGTAAGGCGAAACCTGGAAAGGTTGTTAAACAGTGAAAACCTTGATTGATATAACCTTGGAATAAATCAAATTTTCTACAATTTTTAAACTTTTCTTCTATAAAAAGGCGTATATAAATCCTTTCTTTAAAAAATAAAAAAATTTCAAATTTTTCTTGACATATTGTACTAGTACAAGTATAATTGTACTAGATGAATAGTACAAGATTGAAAGCAAGTGAAACTAAGGCACTCATGGCAGCGGCACCTGTGCCAAAAACCCACGAGGAGGCGGCCTCTGTTCGCGCGAAGGCTATCCGTGCCATCAATTTTTCGCTTGACCCGCTGAACGGGACGCCGATTTACAGGCAGATTATCCAGCAGATTGAGTACGCTATCCTGTCGGGGCGGATGAAGAGCGGGGACAAGCTGCCGACAATTCGTTCTCTCGCGGTTGATTTGAAGACGAACCCCAACACCATCGCACGGGCATACAGCGAGCTGGAAATCCGGGGGATACTTGAGACGCAGGTTGGCAGCGGCACTTACATCTCCGATAAAAAGCCGGAGATTGAGGATGACAGCCTGAACCGGAAAATACGGGAAGTGGTTGGACGTTTTATTCATGAATTGCGCGACCTTGGAGTAGAAAATCGTGAATTGATCAAATTGATCGAATCATTTATTAAGGAGGATAAAAAATGAACGCATTATTAAAAAAGAAATCGGATTATTCGCTGGGCTGGTTCAGGTTAATCATACTTGTGATTAGCGCAGCAATTATTTTGGCTGCTTATCATATTCCCGGGAGATCGGATTTAGACATGGATGATTTAAAAGGGATGTGGGCAGGTATCGCTGTTTTTCTTGCGGTGACGCTTTTTGTTTTTTCAATCCGCAAGGCCGATGAATGGGAACGTGCGATAGTGCTGCGTTTTGGTAAATTCCGCAAGGTGAAGGGGCCTGGGCTTTTCTTCCTTATACCGCTTGCGGACAGGATCGCGCAAAGGGTTGATCTCCGCATCAGGGTTTCTGATTTTTCCACGCAAAAAACTTTGACGGGCGATTCCGTTACGGTCAATGTTGACGCGATTTGTTTCTGGCTGGTGTGGGATCCGCAAAAGGCGGTTCTTGAAGTTGAAAATTATGTTGACGCTGTTGTGCTTTCTTCAAAGACGGCTCTGCGTAACTCAATCTCAAATCATGATCTTTCAACATTTCTTGAGCGAAGCGATATTATCGAAAAACAAATTCAAGGTGATGTCGATAAAAAAACTACCGAATGGGGTATAACGGTTCTGCATATCGAAATTACCGACATTCAAATTCCGGAGGCTCTTCAGGATTCACTTTCAAGGGTGGCGCAGGCGGAACGTGAAAAGAAAGGACGTATTCTTCTTGCGGAAGCTGAGATTGAAATCGCGCGCAAACTTGAAGAGGCGATTTCTGTTTACGCGAAGAATGAAGGCGCGATGAAACTAAAGATACTTACAATTTTGAATGAAGGTTTAAAAGCGGGTAATTCAATGATGCTTGTTCCGAATACGATAACCGAAGAATTAAAAACTACGGATGTATTTGGTTTACAGGCTTTAAATGAACTTAAAAAGAGGGACTTGTCCCAAAAATAATTCAGGAGGAAAACTATGGTAGTAGTAAAAGCGCACAACGTAGTAAAAAACTACGGCTTGAACGGACAGACGGTACACGCCTTGCGCGGCGTGAACCTGGAATTCCAGGGCGGGGAATTTACCGCTATTGCGGGGCCTTCGGGAAGCGGGAAGTCAACATTTCTGCATCTTGCCGGCTGTCTTGATACGCTTACAGACGGAGAGATGATTGTCGGAGGCGTTAATACTTCTAAAATGACACGTAACAATTTGGCGCTTTTAAGAAGGCACAGTATCGGTTTTATTTTTCAGGCTTATAACTTAATACCTGTGCTTTCCGTCGAAGAAAACATTTCTTTCCCGCTAACACTTATGGGTGTTGGAAAAAAGGAAATTAAAGAGCGAACCGCGAAAGCGCTGGAAGAGGTAGGACTTGAAGGAATGGCGAAACGCCGTCCCAAGGAAATGTCGGGCGGGCAGCAGCAGCGTGTCGCAATCGCGCGCGCTCTTGTTAAAAAGCCGGCTCTTATTTTAGCGGACGAACCGACCGCGAACCTTGACTCAAAAATAGGGCGTGAGATTCTCGAACTCATGCTGGAACTTAACCGGACTGAAAAAACGACGTTCATTTTCTCCACTCACGATCAGATGGTTATGGATTACGCCCGCCGTCTTGTCCGTATCCGTGACGGACAGATCGACAGCGACGACGTAAAAGGATAGGGGAGGGAGCCCTATGAAATTATCTGGAATATGGGAATTAAAGAAAATTGCTCTTCGCAATCTTGCCCGCCATAAGGTAAAGACAATCCTTACCTCGCTGGCGATAATGGTAAGCGTAGCTGTTTATATCTTCCTTAACAGCTGGCTGGGCGGCATGGCGATTGAGTCACGCAGGAATATCGTCAACTTTGAAATAGGAGCGGCTAAGCTGCAAACGAAGCTCTACTATGAAAGAAAGGATGAGATGCCCAGTTACGAAAATTTTCTAGGCTGGGAAATTTACAAAGCCGCTCTTGAGAGTGAAGGCTATGTCAGTGCTCCGCGTTATACTTTTACAGGCACGCTTTTCTCCTCATCAGGTTCCGCGCCGATTATGTTTTACGGAGTCGATCCGGCTTCTGAAAACGAAGTTCTGCGTTACGCGTACGATAAAGAGAGGGATGTATCCTATGTTGATTTCGGACGTTTCGTGCAAAACGGAAAGTTCGAAATTGCCCTTGGCGCGATAGCGGCGGAAAAATTAAAGGTGGGCATTCCTCCCCGTCCATTGCGGCTGGAACTTGAAGAATTGATTCTGTTCATTGCGGAAAATTTAGCAGACGCCGAATTTGTGCGCTCGCTTTACGAAGTATCAACGGCTGCGCCGGGTATGTGGGATCCTCAGGATACCAAAGCGCACGAAGGCAATGAACGCATGATTTTAAAAAGAACTGCTACAAAAGCGGAACTTGACCGTTACTGGGACATGATTGCCGCTACAACCCGCAACGATGTGCGAATTAACGCGGTGATCGATATTAAGGCGGCGCCTGAATTGATTCGCGGCGACAAGTGGGAAGGAGAGTTATGGCCTGCTCTTCGGGAAGAAGACCGGAATGTCGTACTCTCAGCGTATCAATATGAAGATTTTATGAATGCATGGCTTTTATCTGAAACAGACGAAGAGCGGCTGCCGCTGGTGTTAGACGCCATGATCCGCGCGGGTTATTCGGGAGCTGTCAATCATATCAATCAGGCGTTTGATGTGGTTGTTGTCGGCGTGATAAACTGCCCTGCCCCTCTCCCGAACGGCAACACCGCATTCATCCCGCTTGACGTGCTGCAGGACGAAGCGGGCATGATGCTCGAAGGAGCGGTGACAGAGCTGATCATCAGGGAAAAAGGCGTTCCCGATACGCGGCTTCCCGGCGCGAGCGAAAGCGGCAAGGCGATTACTGCCGCGCTGGAACGCGGGCTTGCTTCAATGGGCTTGTCCATGCCTAACGATCTCGGAGTGCGGACATGGCAGGAGTATATGGAAGAATATCTGAGCTATGAAGCAATTCAAATCGGAATGCCGCAGGTTATCGCCCTTTTGCTGCTGCTTCTTTCGTTCCTTGGAATCTCCAACACAATTCTTTTGGCAATACTGGAGAGAACAAAAGAAATCGGCATGATGAGAGCAATGGGAATGACGGACGGTCAGATGATCATTACCTATATGCTGGAGGCCGGTTTCCTCGGTCTTCTCGGATCGATTTTGGGAATCATTGTAGGCTGTATCATTAATTATCCTGTTGTAAAATACGGTTTTGATTTCAGCGCAATCGGAGACGTGATGACTGACGGACTCGGTTTCAGAACGACGGCTATTTTCCGCAGTATGTGGGATTTTTCTTTGATAATCGGATCAGGAATCATAGCGACATTATTGTCATCGCTTGTAGCGTTTTTCCCGACGCGCAGAGCGGTGAAGCAGCCCATAACAGAAAGCCTTAGATTTGAATAGGAGGGAGAATTAATGAAATATGATGTTAACAAGAAACAAGGCGGTACAGGTACTTTAATTAAAATCGCTTTCCGTAATATTTGGCGTAACATGAGGCGTACTCTATTTTGTTTTACAGCAGTAGGAATCGCAGTGTTCTTCATTGTGGTTTATTCCTCAATGATCGAAGGGATGACTAAAAGCATGAATGAAACAGTGCAGATTTATGAGCTGGGTCATGTCACTGTTGTTTCTTCTCAGTATGAAGCTGAAAGTGAGTACATGCCTGTTCAGTATCCTGTTGCTGACGGCAGAAGCTGGAAAGAACTCGCCGAAGAAATAAAGGAAAATGTTCCCGGTGTGCGCGCTGTTTTTCCGCGCATCGCGGCAATGGCGACATTGCAGGAGAGTACGATCAAACACGCTGTGCTGTGGGGTCTCGATATTAAAAACGAAATGAAAGCGAATCATTTTAATATGACGGATCGAAATGACGGTCTGATTGAAGGACGCTGGCCAGAGCCGGGCGCGAATGAGGTAGCAATCGGACGCGTGTTTTCGCACAAAACCGGATTTACAATCGGCGACAGAATTTTGTTTAAAACAATTTCCGCGCAGTATTCGGAAAAGTTTTTAAGACCGCAGGTTGTCGGTATTTTCAATTTTGATTACATCAAGATCGATCAGCAGTATTTAGTGATGGATATTGAACGTCTTCAAAACCTGCTTGTGCTTGACGAAGGAACCCAGTCGCTTGTAATTTACGCCGATGACGAATCCTTGAGCGGCCAGGTCACAGCCGGCGTGAAAAAACTTTTAGGTGAGGGTAGTGTCGTCACCGAATGGGTTGATAATTACTGGGTTGCCATAATGATTACCGCAAGTTCATTGTACATGGTATTGTTTTTGGTTTTCATAATCGTCGCGAGCTTCCTAATTATCAACACAGTGGTAATGATCATTCATGAGCGGATAAAAGAAATCGGCATGATGGGATGCCTTGGCATGACACGCGCGGAAATCGTAACGGTATTTTTCTTTGAATCGATTTTCATGGCGGCCTTCGGCGCTCTTGCGGGGGTTGTTATCGGAGGAACCATGACCGGCCTCTTAACCAACTACCCATTCAGGCTCATGGAACAATTTGGAAGCCAATTCGCCGAAATGCCGTTAAGCAACGCGATCTTCTTCCAGTTCAGTCCTATGATTTTAATTCGCGCATGGGTCATGGGTGTTGTAATCGCGTCGTTATTTACGCTGCTCCCTTCGTTAAAGAGCGCATTCGTAGAACCGGTTGAGGCTCTTAGAAGATAGGTTGTTTTTACACGGAGGCGTAACTATTCTGTGTCTCCGTGACTCTGTGTGAGATGTTTGTTGAAATATTTATGGAGGTTTTATGTTAAGAAGAATTTTAATCGTTGCGGTATTTATCGCGATTATCGCGTTTGTTTTTCCATGGGCGGTTGGCGCTCAAACTCCGAGCGCGGCTAGTTTGCTCGCGCGTGTTGACAATAACGAAATATACTCTACCATTGAGTACGAAGGCGACATTATCATTGAGCACGGGGGCCGCCGTTATGTGAAAACAATGAAAGCATGGGGGAGGGGAAATACTCACAGCTTTATCGAGTTTACCAACCCTGAAGACAGAGGGACAAAGTACCTGAGAATGGACGGAAGGCTATTTGTTTACTCCCCCGATACCGAAGAAGTAATGCTTATCTCCGGCCACATGCTGAAAGAATCAATGATGGGCTCTGACATGTCGTATGAAGATACGCTCAGCAATGAAACACTGGGAAGCCGCTACGATCCTGTCATTACAGGCTCCGAAACTGTAAACGGGCGCGACTCATGGGTGCTTGAACTTACGGCAAGAAAAAGAACCGAAAGCTACCCCACCCGCAAATTATGGATCGACAAAGAAAACGGCGACCTTCTTCGCTATGAACTTTTTGCTCTCTCAGGCGTAAAGTTAAAAGAATACAATCTGCGAAGAGTAGAAGTAATAGGCGGCAGACGTTTCCCCGTAGAAGGCGAAATGCGCGACCTTATGCGGCGTGATTCAAGGACGACGTTTGTTATGCGAAATGTTGTCCTTGACAGGCCGATAGCGGACTCTGTATTCAGCCGGCGTAATCTTGAGAGGTAGGTTAGAAAAACATTTTAACACGAAGGCATAGGAGCGCGGAAAAATTATCAGGAAGAGCTCTCGCGGAGACACGGAGAACGCGGAGTTATTATTTGAAATATCTGTTTCTTACATCATGTGTTTTTTAGAGTTTAACATGAAGTTTTCGAACAACAACTCTGCGATCTCTGCGCCTCTGCGAGATATCTTCTTTCAGTTCCCCGCTCTGAGAAAAAAATAGGAGTATTTATGAAAAACAAATTTGCGTTATTAATATTTTCACTCTTAATTGTTAATAGCCTGTCCGCGCAAATGACTGTCTCCGGTATTCTTGACACCTCTCTTGCCATGAACGCCGGGGCGGGGGACGCGCCTGAGTTTTCTCTAGGATTTGAGGAATACGCCAACCTGCGGTTTCAGGCAAAGATGAGGGAGAGAGGAACTATCTACGGCGCATTTAATTTTATCGCCGTTTCTGGAAGTTACGCGGCAGGTTTGGCAAGTACCGGTATTAACCCAAGCGGAGAAAACTATATCGCGGCAATTGAGCTTGAGCGGCTCTACTTCAAGCTGCGCGGGGAGCATACCGATTTTGACGGCGGACTAATGCGGCTGCCTTTTGGTTACGGTCAAGTGTGGGGACCTTCGGATTTTCTCAACCCCAGAAACCCTTTAAAACCGGACGCCCGCCTGCGCGGAATTCTTGGTGCGGCTCTTACCTGGTATCCTGTCGATGATCTTAAACTGCTCATGTTTTACGCCGCTCCTCGTGATGTTTTTTCGCTGGAAGGTGAAGGTTCTTTTGTCGGTCTCTCGATGGATAAACATTGGAATAAAGCAAATTTGCAAGTATTGTACTCTTATGAAACTCCAATCTGCGGATCTGAAATTCCCTCTGTTGAAAATGAAATGCCTGTTAACGATTTACAAATTCCAAACATCGGCTCTGAATACGGGATTCACCGTATCGGTCTTTCTGTAAAAGCGGATATTGAAGTCGGGCTTGTCATGGACGCGATTTATACCTACAACCATGAAACCATGCAAGATACGGATTTTTTTGACGGGCTTTCTTTCAGCGCGGGAGCCGACTATTCTTTTCTTGGCGGGGACTTAATTGTTCTTGCCGAATATCTTTACAACGGAAATAAATCCGCTACCGCTCTAGGTTTTGGCGGTAACTTTTCCAACAACCACTATCTGTCCGCAAGTTTAACTTACCGTTTCAATGATTTTACAAATATGAGCGCGGCGCTCATCAGCTGTTTCGATGACATTTCCTTTACGCCTGTTATCAGCTTAAACCATGATCTGTTTCAGGGAGCGACCTTGACAATCTCCGCGCAAGTGCCGATGGATCGTGATTTGTTTCACGGCGACGGTAACAGGGGTGAGCTGGGGCCGTTGCCGCCGGACTCGCTTCAACCTCGCCTGCCGGAACGCTATGGCAGTTATTTCAACTGCACCGCGAGATTGAGGCTGAGGTTTTAGTTCTTATTAATTGAATTAAAAAAGAAGATCATCGAATTGCGCGGATGCACGCTAATATTTAACGAATTAAGACTAATCTTCATTCGTGTTAATTCGTATCATTCGCGTTTATTCGATGTTGATTCTTTAATATCTTTCCATCATGGCCATAGGTTGCTTGCTGTTCGCTGGTCTGTCTTGCGCCAGTATTGGCTGCGGCCAATTCCAAGGCCGATTTCGCCGCGCATTTCAAGGGTGTCGTTTTGGAATGTTCTGCCGCCCGCTCTGCTTCCGGCCGGGCGGAAGGTGACTTTGCAGTTATACATGTTGCCGCTTTCAGGATCAATTATTTTACCGCCCCTCCAGTCGCCTTCGGCATTTCTTGTCAGACCGAAAATCCAGGGCGGGCCTGCTACCTGCATTTGGTTTACCCTGCCGGAAAGGGGGAAACCTTCGTATCTTTCCCTGCATTCTGTCGCAAGTGTGCCTCTGGGCTCATCCTTTAATGACAGGATTTTTCCGTAGAGGACATTGTTTTCTATATATATCTGCCAGCCTGCCGTAACCTGATTGGATTTTTCATCGATACTCAGCCAATATCCAACTACAGGGTCAGTCTGGGCAAAACATACCATTGTAATTGTCAAGCCCAAAAAAAGTGCGATAATTTTTTTCATGGATAGTCTCCTTTAGTAAAATTTTGGAGCCTGTAAAGCTCCGTTTTGTTAATAATACCCTGTACGGAACAGGCTGACAAGTGTATTATTACCCTATGGATATTAAAGAGAGGAAATTCGGACTGCTTTCCAACGGAAAGAAAGTAATGCTGTACACCCTTACTGCCGGGGATTTGAGGTTTTCTCTGACGAATTTCGGCGCGGCATGGACAAGCCTGATTGTACCCTCAGAGAAGGGGATTAAAGACGATATTCTGCTCGGTTATTCGGGGCTTGAAGGCTATCTGAAAAACAAGCCGTATATGGGCGTTACTATCGGACGTTTTGCCAACCGTATCTGCGGCGCGTCTTTTGAAATTAACAGAAAAACTTTTAACCTTGACTCAAACGAAGGAAACAATACCCTGCATTCAGGATGGCGCGGTTTCGACAAGCTCTTATGGAAGTCGGAAAGTTTCACGGAAGCCGAGGGTGTTTATGTCCGCTTTGAAATTGAAAGCCCCGACGGTGACGGCGGTTTTCCCGGCAATTTAAAGGCCGTTGTCAGCTACGGCCTTACCAAGTCCAACGAATTGATCTGCGATTACCGCGTGAAGTCGGATCAGACATGCCCTGTCAATCTGACAAATCACGCGTACTTTAATCTGGCAGGAGAAGGTAAGGGCGATATTCTTTCGCATGAGCTGCTTCTTAACTGCTCGTCATATGTCGAAGTTGATAAAAACAATATTCCGACAGGTAAACTGCTTCCCGTAACAGGCACTGATTTTGATTTCCAATCCCGAAGAAAAATATGTTTAAACGATTCTCTTTTAAAACCTTTTAAAGGCTACGACCATTGTTTTACGATGAAAGGCACTCCGGGCATACTTCGTCCATGCGCAGAAGTTCGCGAACCTAAATCAGGCCGCTGCATGAAAGTTTTTACAACTCAGCCCGGCGTTCAATTTTATACGGGAAACCATTTGAAAGATGTCGCGGGTAAGCAAGGTTCCGTTTATGGAAAGCATTCCGGTTTTTGTCTTGAAACCCAACACTACCCCGACACGCCGAACCAGCCGGACTTCCCGCAGAGCGCTGCCTCCCCAGGACAGGATTATCATGAGAAGGCGGTTTTTTTGTTTGATGTTTAGGTGATCTTCGTAATCATCAATTTATCAATCCTATTCCCGTCTTTATCAACAACCCTGAATCGATACCCCTGGTACTCATAGCTGTCGCCGACACCGGGGAGTTCTCCTGCGAGGTGAAGAACGAAGCCAGCAAGTGTATGGAAGTCGTCTTCTTCGGGGAGGCCGGTTAGTGAGAGCGCTTTCGCGGCGTCGTCAATGTTGAGGGTGCCGTCGGCGAGGTAGCTGCCGTCTTCCAGCAGGGTCAGCGGCTGTTCGTCGGCGATGGGAGCGGAAAGTTCGCCGACGATTTCTTCAACTAACGCTCTGATGGAGATGATGCCGGCAAGGCCTCCGTATTCATCCATGACAAAGAGAAAGTCGGCCTGTCCGTGTTTGAAAGATTCGAATGCTTTAAGAGCTGTCATTGTTTCGGGTACAAATTGGGCTTTTTTCATAATTGAGCGTAACCCGCCGGGGTTAGGCTGTGAGAAATCGATGATTATATCCTCAAAGTAAACAGCGCCTGAGATTTCATCAGGGTTTCCTTCGGCGACAGGGAAGCATCGCTGCGCGCGGTATTCGAGGGCTTTATCGCGTATTTCATTGTACGGAGCGTTAATGTCCAGCCATTGGATCTCCGAGCGGTGCGCCATAAACGCGCCGACAGGGCGGTCGCCGAGATAGAAGACGCCTTCTACCATGGAGCGTTCTTTGCTCTCGACAATGCCGGATTTTTCTCCTTCAAGAAGTGTGTTGCGCAGTTCATCCTGAAGCTCTTCTTCCGTTATGCCATCATCGTCAATTTCAGGCTTGAATGTAGTTTTAAAGAATGACGTTAATTTCATCGAGGGCAAGGTGAAAGGTATCATAGGGACGGAAAGTATCTTTATTACCGGCAGCAGCGCGGCGCTTATTTTTTCAGGTTTTGTGCGGGAGATCATCGAAGGGAGGGCGTCGCTTAAAAAAGTTACAAGCAGACCTGTTATCAACACGTAAACAAGAATTAAGATTATCGAAATTAGTATAAAAACTTTGTCCGACGCAATCCCGCGGCTGCCTGAGAGATAGACGCTTACTATTAACACTGCGCTGAAAAAGAGAGCTGTTGCTTTTAGAATGTTGCTGTTAATGCGGCAGGCAAGCGTCAGGCTGCGTTCGCCTGTCCATTTCATGCTGTCGGGATTTTCAAGGATTTCAAGGACGGCTTTAATGCCTTTGTCGCCGCGCTTGCCGGATAGTTCTTTTTCAAGACGTGATTTTCTGCATTGTCCGAGAGCTGAAATAAAAAGGGAAAAAGCTCCGCTTAATATTATCAATGCAAAAAATAAAACAATTAATAATAATTGTTCTGTTGTATTTGTATTCATTTATTTTTCAATCTCCGAGCGGTTAAGGGGGCGTACAATTGAAAGCGTGTCCTGCGAAGTCAGCATTGTTTTGATTTTTCCGTCAGGAGTAAATTCGCCGAAAATCTGTACGATAGGGTAGCGGGGGTTTTCAGGATTTACATCAATTACCTGTCCCTTTTTTCCGTTTGATAATAAGACATAAAGACCGATTGGATATATCGAAAGAGAGAGAACAAGCGCTCTTACTACGGTGTCGTCGTATTGTTTTCCCTCGTTCTTTAAAAGTTCAAGCATACCAGTGTACCCGTCCTTTGCCTCCTTGTGCGGTCTCTTTGTGCTTAGAGCTTCGTAAGAACAGGCAACCGCGATTATCTTTGAATAGAGGCTGATCTTTTCGCTTGACAGCCGTCTTGGATAACCTGAAGCGTTTTCTCTTTCATGATGTTCAAGCGCGGCAAGGCAGACGGGGAGCGGAAAGTCAAAAGATTTTAATAATGTATATCCGAGTATCGGGTGGGTAATGATCGCCTTCTGCTCCACGGGAGTAAGCGCTCTCTGGCTCAGATAGATTTGTTTAGGCAGTTTCAGCATCCCTATCTCATGCAGAAGAGCCGCGACCCCCAGCTCAATCAGTCTGTGGTTCGGCAGTTTTAAATACGTTCCGATTATTATCGAAATAATTGTTGATCGCACCGAATGGATTGTCAGATAATTTTTATTATCCGCGGCTTCAATGTCTTTTAAAATACGCATCAGAAAACGGCGGTCTGTTCTAATAAAATCAACCAGCTCTTTTATTTTTTCCATAACAACTTTAAACTCCAGCTCCTCAGACGCGGTCGCCTTAAAAAATATCGTTTCTACGCCTGTTATAAAAGTAGAATAAAATCTGTTAGCTTTCCCGAGTCTGTCAGCGTCTGATTGCTGGGCAATTCCGGCAATACCGCCGTCCTTAGCTGCGGCTGCGGCATTTGGAATTGATGTATATTCCCTGTTTGCCTCGCCTTCGCTGACAACTTTTGTAAATTTCCATTTCTCAAGAAGGCCGATTAACTCCCTGCTGAACGGTATCTCCGGAGCTGTCAGCACATAGGTTCCGTCAAGGTAAACCGGTTTTGAGAAATAAGATTTAGGCTCAATTTCTTTTACATTGTATTCATTCATACTAAATCTCCGCGGCGTGATATTTCACGCAGTTGACGTAATATAATCTTTCTTTTATGATTCTGTAAGGAGAGTGCATATTGAAGTTTAAATATCTGATAATCGCGTTCAGCGCATTAATCATTTTCATTATTTTAATCACGGCTCTGATGCCGATGATACTGTCAGGGCCGGAATATCTGGTAAACTTCAGGTTTTTGACCTTGCCTCTGCTGATATTCATGGTCTTACTCCTTGTTGGCATGGGAATATTCTTCTTCTATAATTATCGGCTACTTTCGCTTTTAGAGAGAGAAGATTGGCCGGCTTTAGCCTATTATTTAGAACAAAAAATCTTCGTTAAAGGCAAATATTCTAACCGTAATGTGCGGCTTTTGGCAAGTTCCTACCTTGTTATTTCCGATTATCTTTCGGTTTTAAAGCTGGAGAACAAGGCTGTGCTTGCCAATCCTCCTGTGGTTGATAATAATGTGCTTGTTTTCGGCACAGCAAGGGTATTAAGCCGCAATCATGCCGAGGCTGCCGCTTTTTTCAAACTTCATCTGGATAACGGAAAATTAAAGACAAAGGATAAAAACTGGGCGCGCTGGTATTTCGGTTTTTCCCTGCTTTTGTCGGGGGCTTTTAAACTGGCTCAGCCTGAATTCGAGTCTCTTGCTGTTAATTCCAAGGACGCTTTGATAACAGGCCTTTCGTCCTATTTTTTATATAATTCTATATCAGGACACAGTGATAATTCCGCCGAATGTCTTGCCGCCGCCGAAAGCGGCCGTATTCGTGTCACCAATAAGGTTAAAAACCGTCATGGCTGGAAGAAGGAAGTTGAAAAAAACGGTTCCGACATTCACATCGCCATTATTAAAAAATATATTGAAGAAACCGGTCAATGGCTTTTTAACGATTGAAGGTATGTATGAAAAAAATAGATAAATCTACAAAACTTGAAAATGTCTGTTATGATATTCGCGGTCCTGTTCTCAAGGAAGCCAAACGCCTTGAAGAAGAAGGTTTCAAAATTATCAAGCTTAATATCGGAAGCCCCGCGGCTTTCGGTCTCTATGCGCCTGACGAAATTATCCGCGATATTATTGTTAATTTACCGAATGCCCAGGTCTACGGCGACTCCCGCGGTCTTTTTGCCGCGCGTAAAGCCGTCATGCAGGATTTCCAGTCCAAAGGCGTTATGGACGTAGGAATTGAGGATATCTTTATCGGCAACGGAGTCAGCGAACTTATTTCAATGTCGATGAACGCGCTTCTTGATACAGGCGATGAAATACTTATCCCCATGCCGGATTATCCGCTGTGGACAGCTTCGGTCACTCTTTCAGGCGGTAAGGCGGTTCACTATCTTTGCGATGAAGCTTCGGACTGGAATCCCGATCTGGACGATATCCGTTCCAAAGTTACGGACAAAACCAAAGCCATTGTAGTTATCAACCCAAACAATCCGACAGGCGCCGTCTATGACCGCGCTGTTCTTGAAGGTATAGCTCAAATCGCCAGAGAAAATGATCTAATCGTCTATGCCGATGAAATCTACAGCCGTATCACTTATGATGACGCCGTTCATATCCCCATGTCGACAATCGCGCCCGATCTTCTCACGATTAGTTTTGACGGTCTTTCCAAGGCATGGCGCGCAGCCGGTTTCCGCGCAGGCTGGATGGTTCTTTCGGGAAATAAAAAATGCGCCGCCGATTATGTCGAGGGTCTTGATATGCTTGCCAATATGCGCCTGTGCCCCAATATGCCTTCCCAGATGGGAATCCAAACCGCGTTAGGCGGCTATCAAAGTATCAAAGATTTAATTCTTCCCGGAGGCCGTCTCCTTGAACAGAGAGACACGGCTTACAACATGGTTAAATCCATCCCCGGCCTCTCCGTGGTAAAACCCCAAGGCGCTCTTTACTGCTTCCCAAAAGTTGACATAAAACGTTTTAACATAACCAACGACGAAAAGTTCATGCTCGACCTGTTACGCGATCAACGCCTGCTTCTTGTCCACGGCACCGGCTTTAACTGGAAGGAACCGGATCACTTCCGTATTGTTTTCCTTCCCGATAAGGCAACGCTGACAGACGCGATGCGCAGACTTGAAGTGTTTATGGGGAAATACCGGCAAGGTTAGAAAGAGAAGCCGTTAAAGTGGGATACACATCAGGGCTTGATCGTAGTCACCCTTCAATATTGATATCTTCTGCTTTTCATGCTAATATAAATATAACTCCGATTCCTCTGAGCTAAGGTTTAAAACTCACTTTTAGTGAGGACTATGCCGGATGGAACGATAGGGTGCGGTTGGAAACGTCCGCGCCTGCCAGTGTGTGAAGGAGAAAAATATGAGAAAATCGCTCAC
>Ga0209755_10003893_pt1 | contig 18192 bp, 12 predicted proteins | sample TergutCo191P1_FD_187301 | JGI IMG/M metagenome (GOLD analysis project Ga0209755, IMG submission 187301) | Cornitermes sp. P1 segment gut microbial communities from Petit-Saut dam, French Guiana - Co191P1 (SPAdes) (version 2) | ecosystem: Host-associated > Arthropoda: Insects > Digestive system...
TCCGATCTGCGGCATTGGGCGCGGATTTTTCGCTTTTTCGGGGATTGAGATTATTTTGCTAATGGGCCCGTATCTTAGCCGGCCGCGTCATTTAGGGCGCAGCATGGCGGGAGCGATTGGGTTTATTGGCATATTTATGGTAATTATTACCATGGCGACTATTGCGCGATTTGGCGCGGATGGGGTTGTGCGGCTGCTTTGGCCTGTTTTGCGGATGATGGACACCCTATCGCTGCCCGGCTCGGCAATCGACCGCCAAGGCGCGCTAATCATGACTTTCTGGATAATTTCCGCCTTTGCCATAATAAATGCCGCCCTATTTTTTAGCTCGCTTTTAATCAAAGACGGGCTGGAAAATATTAACATCCCTGCAAAACACAATATCTGCATTATCGCGCTGATTCCCATAATCGCGGCAATCGCCCTATGGCCGCGAAATTTGGCGCAGGTATATGAATTGATACGATTAAATAATTTGACCTTGGGGCTTGTCTTTATGATAGCAATTCCAATATTATTACTAATAATTTCACAAATACGGAGGGCGGCGAAATGAAAATCCGCAAGCTGGGCTATTTGCTTTTGATTGTGCCGATAATGGGGCTGGCGACGAATTCATGGGATAGGGTAGAGCTGGAGGAGCGGGGGTTTGTTATCACAATGGCAATCGACGCCGCCCAGCCGGATGAGGATAGCCCTGCCGACCGGATAAAACTGGCCATGACCCTGCCTGGGCCGCGGGCTGTGGCGGAGCAGGAGGATGATGGGGTTGCGATTTATGCGGAGCAGGGGCAGACTATTGCGCAGGTGAAGGAGAATATTTGCCGCAAAATGAGCGAGAGCCTGTATTTTGGCCATGCAAAGGTGCTGATTTTTGGCGAGGAAATTTTGGCGGATGGGGATTTGCTGGCGAGGGTGCTGGAGGATATTGCGGCGAATAGCGAGATTAACTCCAAATGCATTGTTTTGGCCACCGGCGACCCTATCGAGGATATTTTGGCGGCGAAACCTCATGGGCAAAATCTGGTCGGGCTGCATATTAGCAAATATTATGAGGCGATTGGGGGCAATGGCGCGGGGGGCGTTGGGAAAATGGATTTGGAGATGCTGCGGGATGCCCTGAATCGGGATAATTCCGCGATTATCCCCAAAATTAGCCTATGCGAGGATGAGGAAGGACTGATTTTTGGCGGCGGGGCGATTTTGGCGGATTTCGAGCTGGTGCGGTTTGCCGAGGATGAGGAATTGGCGGGGCTTTTGTGGTTTCGCCGGGGCGGCGGCGAGATTCGCACTATTTGCACAAATGATGAATATATTTCCCTAAAAATCGTCAGCCACCGGGGTAAATTTAATTTTTTGGAAGAAAATGGCAAATTGATTTGTATTGCGGAGGTAAAAATTAGCGGGAGCATTGAAAATTATTTGACAATGCCGATTGATGGCTTGGATGAGGCTTTTGCCGATAGTATTTCCGGGGAAATTTTGGAAATTTTTGGTATAATGCGCGATGAGGGGGGGATTGATGGTTTTGCCCTGCGCGAGCGGCTGCGCAAACGCCATCATGGCCTATATACCCGCCACAATGCGGCCTGCGATAATGATTGGGCGGATATATACCAAAATATGGAAATACGCCCTGTCGTCAATGTAAAGATTGTGAATTAAAGACTTGTCACACACCCCTTAATTTTATCATAAAATATGATAAAAAGGAGATGAGGATTGATGAGTGCAGATTTACGCAATAATTCCGCTCATGGCAGACCCTGCGCGCCAGCGCCACCATGCCCGCCCGGTCCGCCGGGGCCAGCAGGCCCACCGGGGCCGCGAGGGCCAGTCGGGCCGCGGGGCGAGCGGGGTTTGGAGGGTTGCCCCGGCCGGCCGGGAGAGCCGGGGGAATCGGTGGCGGATAGATATGATGTCGGCGAGATTTATCGGGTGGGGGAGCTAAATGGCGAGCCTGTTTACCGCCGGGTGTGGGATTTTACAATCACCGTTGGGGCGAATGTTCAGCATGCGATTTATCTCAGCTCGGCCAATGAGCCTGTTGACAGGCTTGTCCAGCTGGGCGGCTCTTGGGAAACCGGCGATGGCCGCGAAACCTATTTTATGTCGCCATGGATTAGCACCACTGTGCCATATGGCATAGTTATGCTAGGCGCGAGCGGCAGATTCGAGCTATACACCCGCTCGCCCAGAGCGCGCAATGATGCCCGCGTTTTGATTTGGTATGACTACACATTGGGCAGCCAGCCAAACCAAATCGCCCAATTTGCCGCCGAGCAAATCAGCGAAATAGCAGCAGAAAATCGGGCAGAAATTATGGCCGATGATACCCTGACATAACCATATCAGCTCTTTATCCGTGCTTATCCGTGTTTATCAGTGGTTTAAAAGATTAAACCACTGATAAACACCGATAAGCACGGATTTTTTTATTTTCCCCAAAATTTGCCCTTGAAATTTTTTATAAAAGGGTATATAATTAGATGGTGGCTATTTCGGGTGGTATGGGATGGGTGTTTTAATGAAGATTACATCGCTTATACGGGTTTTGGTGGTGATTTTTGCGGCTTTGGCGGCGATTAGCATCTTGTTTTCGATTTTGGTAAATGATGCCAATGTGCGCATGGCGCAGGCATATGAAAACCGAGAGCAGCTAACCAAAACCATTCATGATTTGCAAATGTGGTCGGTGGCGCGAACCCGCGCCGCGCGAGCGTATATTACCATTGGCGATAGCGAGTATTATTCCATTTTCTGGGAATTGGAATCAGAACGCTTGGTTCGGCGCGCAAATTATACCCTGCTCGAAATGGATGCCCCCGCCCATGAGCTTTTTTTGCTGGCTCAGGTGGAGGCCTATCAGGGTTTTCGGCTGGGCTTTGAAATTGAGGCCATTATTGCATTTAGACAAAGGTATTCCACCCCCGGCTCTATCGATTTTGCCCGGGATCGCCTCTTTGGCGCGGAATACGCCCGCTGGGGCATAGCCTATCAGGGGCTTTTGTCCGATGTTTTGGATAGCATTTTTTACCGCACCCAGCTCTATATCGATACCGCCGTTATGGATGCATCCCTGTATGGCTCGCTTTCCCAATCGATTATTATTATTTTTGCAATCATTAGCATTGTGGGCACGGTGTTTTTGCAAAGCCAGGTGCGAGAGGCTTTGGCGCGCGAGCGCAGCTCTAACGAGCTAAACGAAGCCATTATGTCGTCATCCCCCATGGTAATGACCATTTGGGACGAAGATATCAATTTGGTGGCATCTAGCGGCCATTCGGCGCGGATGTTTGATTTGGATAGCCATGAGCAGTTTCAAACTGATTTTCATAAATTGCACCCCGAATTCCAGCCCGGCGGCCGGAAATCTTTTGATTTGATTCACGACCATATTACCAGCGCATTTGCCGGCGAGGTTGTCGCCGTCGAATGGATGCACCAAAATCTGCGGGGCGAGTCCATTCCTGCCGAAATTTTGGCAACCCGATTTGAGCAGGGCGGCCGCGCCATGGTCGCGGCATATATCACCGATTTGCGCTCCTCCCGCGCCGCTATGGAGCGCGAACTAGAGGCATACGAAATGTCCCAAAAATTTTTGGATTCATCCCCATATTTGGTGGAAATCTGGAATGAAGATGCCGTTTTGGTGGATTGTAATTTGCGCGCGCCGCGGCTTTTCGAGCTATCCGGCAAAGAGGAATATATTCGCCGCCATCACGAATTTTCCCCGCCTACCCAGCCCTGTGGCACTCCATCTATAAAAAAATCCTCCGCCTGTGTAAATATGGCTCTAAAGGTGGGCTATGCAAATTTGGAATGGGTTTATATGCGGGCGGATGGCGAATTGATGCCAACGGAAGCCACCCTAGTGCGTTTGCGCCGGGGGGATAAAAATGTGGTTGTTGCATATATCCATGATATGCGCCCCATAAAAGCCCTAATGTCGCGAGAGCGCGAAACTTTGGAAATGACCCAAAAGTTTTTGGATTCCGCGCCATATATTATCGTCATTTGGGATGATACCCATAAAATCAGCGATTGCAATCTGGCGGCTCCCCGCCTTTTTGGCATGCAAAATAAAGAAGCATTTATGGATAGATATCATGAGCTATCCCCGGTTTTCCAGCCCTGCGGCACATATAGCATAGAAAAAATGCGAGGCCATATCAGCCATGCCCTAAATCACGGATTTGCCCGATATGAATGGACTCACCGCCGCCCCGATACCGGCGAGGCCATCCCTGTCGAGGTTTCGCTGGTGCATCTAAAGCGGGGGGATAGGGATATTGTTGTTGGCTATAGCACCGATTTGCGCGAAATAAAGGGCGCAATGACCCGCATGCACGAGGCAAACGAAATATCGCGTCTGCTAATGGATGCCCTGCCCCAGGCTTGCTATTTGCTGGATACTACATATAATCCGATTAGTTTTAATCAAGCCGCAATAGAGCTGTTTTTGCAAGAGCCAAATAACCCCATGATAGAGGTTTATCCCGATACCGACCGGCATTTCGCATGCGCCGGCCATTGCAAAAACTGCGTCCATTTGCATCAGGGCGAATGCATCGTACGCGATTATATAAAAGAGAATTTTTATAATACATTTTTGGGATATACCCAAGACCCCAAACGGATTTTATCCATGCTGGCGCGGGATTGCCAAACCGTTTTGCAGCGCGGCACTACCACATTTGCTTATAATATCCAAACCCTCTATGGCGAGATTATCCCATGCGAGGTTACTATTGCGCAGGTTAAATATCAGGAAAGCTCGGGCTTTGCCTGCTATTATCGCGATATGCGGGATGAAAAGCTCCGCATGCTAGCCGAGGAGGAATCCCGGGCAAAAACCCGCTTTTTGGCGCGGATGAGCCATGAGGTTCGCACCCCCATGAATGCCGTTATGGGAATCACCGAAATCCAGCTACAGGCCGGCGGCCATCCCCCCCATACCGAGGAGGCGTTTTTGCGTATTTACAATTCCTCGCGCCTGCTGCTGGCCATTATCAATGATATTTTGGATTTATCAAAGGTAGAGGCGGGCAAAATGGAGATTTTCCCGGCGAAATATGAGATTGTTAGTATGATTGTTGATACGATTCAATTGAATATGATGTATATCGGTAGCAAACATATCGAAATGCGCATAATAGCCGATGAAAATCTGCCCACCCACTTAATTGGGGATGAGCTGCGCATAAAACAAATTATGAACAATTTGATTTCAAATGCCATAAAATATACAAATGATGGTGAGGTTCGTATAAAATTTGGCTATGAGCCTATTGATGATGAAAAAATGATGTTTGTGATATCTGTTGCGGATACGGGGCAGGGGATGAATCAGGAGCAGGTTGATAATCTTTTCACAGAATTTATGCGGCATAATTTGGAAAACAATCGCGGCATAGAGGGTAGCGGCCTGGGTATGGTTATTGTGCATTCTTTGCTAACTTTGATGGGCGGCAGTATCGATGTGAGAAGCGAGCTGGATGAGGGCAGCAATTTCACCGTGCGCATTCCTCAAGAGATAGCCGGCGCAACAAAGCTAGGGCGCGAAACTGTCGAAAATCTGCGAAATATCGATAATGTGCATACCCATTTGAAACGTATAAATGCCCGCCAGCGCGAGCCTATGCCCTATGGCAAAATTTTGGTTGTTGATGATGTTGAAAGCAATTTATATGTTGTGAAAGGTTTTCTAATGCCATACCGGCTGGTGGTGGATACGGTGGATAGCGGCTTTGCGGCGATTAACCGCATAAACGAGGGGCGGGTTTATGATATTATTTTCATGGATCATATGATGCCCGGAATGGACGGAATCGAAACCACCCGCCTAATACGCGAGGGGGGATATACCGCCCCCATTATCGCCCTAACGGCGAATGCCACCAGCGGCATAGCCACGATGTTTTTGGAAAATGGTTTTGATGCCTATATTTCAAAGCCCATAGACCCGGGTATTTTGGATACGATTTTAATGCGCTATGTGCGGGATGTGCAGGACCCCGAGATTATCCAAAATGCCCATATGATGCACCCCCATTCCTTTGATGCGGCGCAGGATAGGCTGCCGGATAAGCTGATAGCGTCATTTTTGCGCGATGCCCAAAAGGCGCTGGATTTGCTGATGCCCATGATGGACAAAGAGCTAAATTACGCCGATTTCAATATGTTTACCATCCAAACACACGCACTAAAAAGCGCGCTGGCAAATATTGGATATAATGATTTATCCAAAGAGGCTTACGATTTGGAAATGGCCAGCCAAAAAAGCGATAATGATTTTATAAATGCTCGCACCGGGGGCTTTATTGATAGCCTGCGGGGGATTGTGAATGAATTATCGGCAAATCATATAATAGATGCGCCCATTAGCGCGGCGGACAAGGAAAAGATTGTATTTGTGATAGATGATAGCAATACCAATTTAACCGCGGCAGAGGCGGCTTTGGAGGATTTTTATACGGTTGTTACCATCCCTTCCGGCGAAAAGGCGATAAAGCTTTTGCAAAAAATCCGCCCGGATATTATTTTGCTGGATATCGAAATGCCCGAAATGAATGGATTCGAGCTTTTGGAGCATTTAAAAGCCGACCCGGATTTTTCCCAAATCCCTGTGATTTTTTTAACAGCAACAATGAATACAGAAACCGAAAAACGCGCCTATGATATGGGGATTGTGGATTTTATAATAAAGCCATTTTCTGCACCAATTTTGCTGGAGCGTATTGAAATGCATGTATAATCAAATTGCTGGAGGAGTAAAACATGAGCCGGTTTGATAACAAAACGCCAATTACCGAGGCGCAAGTAAAGCGCGATTTGGTGACGGGCGCGGATGCTATGATTTTATATGACGAGCGGGGGATGATTATAGACATCGGCCTCGCGGCTTTGCCATTTTTTTCCTTTTCCACAAAAGAGGAATTTAATAAAAAATATGAATCCCTAGTGCCGAAAACCCAGCCGGATGGCCAAAACTCGCGAATTGCATGGAGGGATAATTTGGCTTTGGCTTTTGAGCAGGGCAGCGCCACATTTGAATGGCAATTTAAACGCTCCTGCGGGGAGGATTTGGATTGTATAATTTATATGCAAAGCGTGCGATATGATGATAGATGGACGATTTGCGCCGTTTGCGCCGCTGCTGATAATGCGGGCTCGCCTTTGGAAAAAGACCCGCATTTTGATAATGTTGCTCATGTGATGCTAGATGCTACCCCCGTTGCTGGATATATTTTTAACAGTAATTTTGATGTGGTCGATTGCAATCAGCATTGTGTGGATTTATTTGGAATGGAATCAAAGGGCGAGATGAATCGCTCTGATTTTAGCACAAATGCGCCGCCTTTGCAGCCAAGCGGAATTCCCTCGCAGGAGGCGGCAGCGGCGGCTATGATGGTTTGTTTGGAGCAGGGCATATTTCGCGGCGATTGGGTTGGCCGGGCAAAGAATGGGCGGATTTTTACCGCCGAAACCACTTTGGTGCGGGTGAATTATCGCGATGATTTTGCCATAGTCGTTTTTTTGCGGGAAACCGCTGAGGATTATGAGCATAATCGCCAATCTACCGAGCAGCGGGTGGCAGAGCGGCGCATGCGGCTGATGATTGATAATGTTCCTATGGTTTGCTGTATGCATGACAAAGATTTTGATATTATCGAATGCAATCAAATGGCTTTGGATTATTATGGTTTTGCAAATAAGGATGATTTTTTGCGCAGCTGGCGAAAGGTTTTGCCCGACCGGCAGCCGGATGGGGGCAGCTCGCCCGCGGTTTTGCAAAGCTATTGTGATTTGGCTATGCTGACGGGTTTGCATAAAAGCAAATTTACTTTGCGCTCTTTGCATGGCTCGCATTTGCCTACCGAGCTTACGCTGATACGTGTAAACTGGCAGGGCGAGGATGTTTTGCTGTCTTTTGTTGTGGATATGACGCTGGAAAATAAACTGCGGCAGGCGGAGGAGGCCGAGCAGCAAAAAATGAAGGCGATTGTCGATTCTTCGCCATTGCTATGCACGATTTTTGATAGCGCGGGCAATGTTATTGAATGCAATGACAAAGTTATCGAACTTTTTGGCCTAAACAATAAAAAGGAATATATCAATAAATTTATCAGTCTGTTTCCTAGATTTCAGCCTGATGGCAGCTCCTCTATAGAAAAATTTCGGGAATTGACTTCCCAAATTTTCGATGTTGACGAAATCAATATTCAATGGCATATGCAAACTCTGGATGGCGAGGCTTTGCCCCTAGAAACTGTGGCGCGGAGGGTGAGTATCGGCGGCCGGGATTTGGTGATAACCCATAGCCGGGATTTGCGCGAATTTATGCAATCCAAAAAGGCGCAGGATATTTCATATCGCCGCCTTAGCGAAGTGCTGAATTCATCCCCTTTCCCGACGTTTTTGATGGATGATAGCTTGGTTGTTTTTGACTGCAATGAAACTGCGGTTAATTTGTTTGAGTTTACAAGCAAAGCCCATTTGATTGAGCATTTCCGCCAGATTGGCATAAATCAGCTGGCGACTGATGGGCTGAATGAAATTGACTATCAGGAAAAAACGCGGGAGGCTTTGGAGGCGGGCTGTTCGCGCTTTGAAATGACGGCTAAAACCCTGGGCGGCCGTGAAATCCCCGCCGAGGTGACTTTGGTGAGGGTTAATGATGATGGGAAAAATATGCTGGTGGTTTATATGGAAGATATGACCAGTTTTTATTCCCATAAAATGGAAGACGAAAAAATCCGCGACCGCCTACAAGTGATGATTGATTCATCCCCCATGATTTGCACTATTTTCGACCCCTTTATGAATGTGCTGGATGTGAATTTGGCGGCATTGAGTTTTTATGGCATTGCCAGCAAGCAGGAATATATCGAGCGTTTCGAGGATTTGATTCCCGAGCGACAATCCTGCGGGCGGCTTTCTGCCGATATTATGGCGCAGGATGTTAAAAATCTGCTGGCCGGCGGGGGTAAGGTTGTTCACAAAGATTGGCTGGCGCAAACAATAAATGGCGTGCTTTTGCCTGTGGATTTTATTATGGTTTATATGAGAATAGATGATAGGGATATGATAATTTCTTATATTCAGGATTTGCGCGAGCATCATAAATTGATTGCCGCCGAAAAAGAATCGCGCGACCGTTTTCGAGCTTTATTGGATTCATCCCCGGTGGCCTGTGTTATGTTTAGCCGCGGCTTTGCTATTGAGGAGGTAAACAGCAAGGTTTTAGAGCTTTTTGGTTTGGCTGACAAAGAGGAATTTGCTAATAAATTTTCGGATTTGCATCCGGAATATCAGCCGGATGGGCGGAATTCTCGGGAAAAGGCTAGCGAGCAGCTGCGTTTGGCATTTGAGAGCGGCAGCACCCATTTTGAATGGATGCATTGCAATCTTTTGGGAGAGGAAATTCCTTGTGAAATTTCTATGATATGCTCGATTTTGCAGGAATGCGATGTGGTTTTGTGTTATATTCGCGATTTGCGGGAGATTCGGGCGGCGGTTGCTATGAAAGAGCATTTGGAGCAGCTGGCCTTTACCGATGCTTTGACAGAAATTGCCAATCGCCGATATTTTATGCAGGAGGCGCGAAAGCAGCTGGCCGCTAGCAATGCCGCCGACAAGCCTTTTGCCCTGTTGATGATTGATTTGGACCGTTTTAAAAATGTGAATGACACATATGGGCATCCGGTTGGTGATGATGTTTTGAGGATTTTGGCAAAGCGGGTAAAAAATATTTTGCGGGATAGCTCGATTTTGGCCAGATATGGCGGAGAGGAATTTATTGCTACTATTTGCGCCGATTCTGTTGCGGCTCTCAATGTGGCCGAGCGTGTGCGGCAAAGTATTTGTAGCGAGGATTTTGGGATAAATAATTTGCGCCTGCGGATTACCGCTTCTGTGGGACTAGCTTTGAAAACAAATGCTGCCGATACTTTAGAGGAAATTATTAACAAAGCCGATGAAGCCCTTTATCGCGCCAAATCAGCCGGACGAAACCGCGTAAGCCAATAAAAAACAAAAGATTAAACCACTGATAAACACCGATAGGCACGGATAAACCCATCATAAGGTTTTATCTGTGCCTATCTGTGTTTATCAGTGGTTTAATAGGTTCTATCTAAATTTGCCAGCTGCTATTCCCCTGCGCATCCTGGGTGCGACCCTGCGCGAGGGCATTCAATTTATCGGATATCATTTCCGCCCAAGTGCCCTGCGATGCCGGCAAAATCCATTCGCCCCGAGTTTCGCCCCCCAATAGGGTGCGGACTATAGCCGCGGCGCGCAAAGTACCATTATGCTCCAGCTGGAAATTAAATTCCAGAGAATAATCAGGATTTTCCGAAACCCATTGCTCAACAGCCGGAACAATCGCCTCCAAATCCAAAATCAACGCCTTGTAATGCACCAGCGCATCCGGGTCTTCAGCCATTCTGCCCAAAATATCGGCGCAAATCTCTAAATTCCGCACACCCGCGCCCCAGCTGGCCGCCTCCGCATTTGAATGAATCGCCCATCCGGGCTTCATTTGCCGCAGGCTGGCCAAAACACTCTCTTTAGTCCGCCCCTCGGCGGGCTTTTTATTTGCGGCATCCCGTGCGCGGCGATAATTCGCCTCGGTAACAGTAAATCTGCCCAAATTGATTGTGCTCATAATATACCTCCCTGTATCGTTATTCTTCCTACAATATATATCGGCAGATTATCTGCAAAACTTTACCATTATTTTTGCAAAATTATTCCGCGGCTTGTTCCGGGGGCGGCGCAGGGCGGCGGGATAATTTTAATGCGACCCTAACGACAACCACAGTAAAAACAGCGATTGCCAGAGCGGGAATGCTAATTCTGGCCAAAACCAAAAGGGCATTTGTGAAAAAATTGGCAGTACCCGAAGCAGACCCGGAAAATCCCTGTCCAATTCTGGCAAAAAGCCCAGCAGGCTCGGGAGGAATCGGGGCAATTTGGATATGGGACAAACTAACATGAATCGTAGACAAAGCGGCGCGGTCGGCCATATTGTCCATCTGGCTCTCATACCGGCGAATCTGGGTGCGCACCTGGGTTAGGCGGCTTTCGAGATTCAATAGCTGGTCGAGAGTTTCGGCCTCGCCAATCAAAGCCAAAATCCGCGTCTCCTCCAGCCTGCGGGTTTCCAGCCGCCCCGCCATATCGTAAAATCTATCAGTAATATCCTCGGCAAAAATATTTTGCGCAGTCAATTCCGCAAGCCCGGAAATATAGGCCATCGCTGCATCAAAATACCCCACCGGCACTCGTATTATCGCGCTAAAAAATCGCTCCTGCCGCTCATTTCCATAAATATCCATACGAGTAAAATTATTCAAATTTGATGCCTCAATAAACCCGCCAAAACGGTCGGGCAAACCTTGCAAAGCCGCCATTGTATCGCCGAAATCTTCCTCGGCAGATTCAATGCTCATATTGGCGGTCTGGATAACCATCCGCGAAACAGCGGGGGCTGCCGCCGTACCGCCATCGTCGCGAAAAGCCGAATCAGCAGCCGTCTGCGCCACCAGCCCCATCCCCGGGGCGGGCGGCGCAGGAGCGGCCGCAGGGGGCGACATGGCCATCATTTCTCGCTCATACATAACCCAGGAATCGCCGCTAGCCCGCCCGCCACAAGCGGTTATACCTATCAACAAAACAAATATACACAAAACCGAAATTATTTTTTTCACAATTACCCCTCCTTTACGAAATCTCGATATCGTCTAAATCAATAATAACCCTATTTTTACGGTATTTTTTAATGCCGCGATATACAAAAAACCCGATTATGCCAAATATTACCAGCGGGATGCTAATATAGGCCAAAACCACCGCAAAATTCCCGAAAAACCTAACAAAACCGCGTGCGGAATCGCCAAAGGCCTCGCCCAGCCGCGTCCCAAAAGGCGCGGAGGCATAAACAAAAGGCTCGGGCGGATTTTCCCAAAGACTAATCTGAATCAGTGGCGCATCCGCCTGCCCCAAAAGCTGATTTGTTCGGCCTCGCAGATGGTCGCGCTCGTTTTGCGCCATAGTCAGCCGCCAATCGATTGCCAAAATACTGTCTAAATCGGGCATTGTGGCCATCAGGCTCATCAGCCGCGCGATTTCATCCTCATTCACCGCCGCCAAAACCGCCAAATCATCCAGCTCGGCCAAAATATGCCGGGCATGAGCCGATTCATGCAAAACCTCGCCCAGCCCCTGCACCGCCATTCGCACAAAATTCACATTCAACGCATCCACCCGCCGGGAAAAGCTCGCATGGCGATTATGCGCGGTAAAATTGGCATCCGCATGGATATTTGTGCCCGGCAGCCCGGCGATTATGGCCGCCGCCCGCTCCACGCATTCCACCCGCACCGAGATTTCCAGCGTTCGCACATAGGCGGCATAGGCGGTAAATGGCGAAAATATCAGCACCATCAATACTACCGCTAAAAGTTTCTTCATTAAAATCACCCCTTTTTAAATTCTCAAAAATAATAACGCAATCCGTCCGAAAAAGTTCCATAAAATTGTAATTAAATTGTAATATTATTTTGCGCGGAATATATTGACAATTGGTGGTCGGCGTGGTATGATTTGCATAAGGGGTGTGATATTTATGAGAGTTAATCAAAATATTAACAATATGCTGCTGGGCGGGGATAATTCTTGGTGGGCCAGCGGTGCTAATCGCTTCCAAAGCACGCGGGGCATGGATTTTAGCGGTTTGGGCGGCATGGGTTTTGGTGATAATATGACCACATCCGGCCCGGATTTTCGCGCCAATTTAACAAATATGCGAAATAATGCCGATAGACTGCAATCTGCTTTGCGCTCGATTTTGGGGCGGCATGGGGCGAATACCCCATTTGGTGCAGACCGTCCTGTTTCTGGGGATGACGAAATTTTCACAATCCGCTCTGCGGATGCCAATCGTCTGCGCCATGTAAATACTGATGATTTTTCTGTGGATGTTATGCAGCTGGCACAGGCGCAGCAAAATGCCGGCACTCGCCATACCGCTAATCAGCGGACTTCTCTTGATGCTGGCTCGCACCATATCGGAATTCGTATTGGCAATCAACAATTTGATATAAATTTCACGGTCGGGGCAAATGATACAAATAGAGATGTGCAAAATAGAATTGCCACTGCCATAAATGCGCGAAATATCGGCGTTACCGCTTCTGTTAATACTCAGGACGGCCAATCCTCGCTAGTTTTGGAATCCCGCGAAACTGGCATTGCTAATGCCGGCCAGCCTAATTTTTCCGTGGTTAGCCGCCAGGGCAATGATCCGGGAAGCGCATTGAATTTCCTTGGTATTTCCAATATTACCCAGCAGGCGCAAAATGCGGAATTTAGCGTTAGCCGCGGCGGGGTGCAGGGGGCTGTCCAAACCTCGCGGAGCAATGATGTAAATATTGGTTTTGGCGTGGAACTAACCCTCGCGGGGGTTGGAAATGCCGAAATTACAATGGAGCGGGATACTACAGGCCAGCAAAATGCCCTGCGGAGCATGGTTAATGCATTTAATGATATGATACAGGCGGCTCGCGATAGCGGCTCAAATACGCGCTTAGAGCGGGATTTAAACCGCATGGCGCGAACCTTTAACACCAGCCTAGAGCGTGTTGGGATTTTTATGAATCGCGATGGCTGGATGGATATCAATGAGGAGCGCATGGCTCGCGCCGCCGAATCGGGCGAGCTGGAGCAATTCGCCAGAGGCGGGCGGGATGGCTCGGGCACTGGCTTTATAGGCAGCCTAGGTCGTCTGGCAGAAAATGTCAGTCGCAATCCCCAATCCTTTGCCGTAGACCCAACCCAAAACCAAGGCCGCCACAACCCCCGCACCAACGCCAACCTGCTAAACCAATTCAACCGCCTAGTAGGCATGGGCATGCTCTTTGATACTTTTATGTAGTTAAGCATTTATGTAGCCACCAATTTATTTAGATACCTCCCCGGTATATCCCGCCCAGCAACACCGGGCGGGTTTTTTACACGCAATTTGGGCGGGCAAACCTCGCAAAATAAAACGTCAAAAGAGAGGAATTCCCCCCCGAAATCCGCTAAAATATAGTTATGGAGGTGAGCAAAATGGATTGGCTAAAACGCATGAACGAGGCTTTGGCGTATATGGAGGACAATTTGGATGGCGAGATGTCCATCGGGCAAGCGGCGCAGATTGCCGCGTGTTCGCCCTATCAGTTCCAGCGCATGTTTTCCTATATCGCAGATATTCCGCTATCGGATTATTTGCGCCGCCGCCGACTGACCCGCGCCGCATTTGATTTGCAAAGCGGCGAAAAGGTGCTGGATGTCGCCCTGCGATATGGCTACGAGTCGCCAACGGCATTTAACCGCGCTTTTCGGACTATGCATGGGATTAGTCCCTCCGCCGCGAAAAAGCCCGATACCGCGCTAAAAGCCTATCCGCCCATCACTTTCCAAATTACTATTAAAGGAGCGATTGAAATGAATTATCGCATTGTTGAAAAAGAAGCTTTTCGTGTTGTTGGGATTCGTCGGAAAGAGGAGGCCGCGCCCGAGCTGGTCGAAGGCGTGAAAATGGTCGAGTCTGAAGATATTATTGACGAATTGATTGAAGGGGATGAAAAAGCGGTTTATCTTTTCGTCCATGAGGAGAATGATGCCGACCATTATTACATGTGTGTTGCGACGGATAAGCCCGCGCCCGCTGGGACGCATGAGATAATTATCGAAAAGCATACATGGGCTGTTTTCCCCGGCAAGGGCGAGGATACAAGCGTGGATGAGGATGTTGCGAAAACATACAAACGGATTCATACCGAATGGCAACCCGCATCTGGCTACGATTGGGCGGCGGATATCGAGATGGAAATTTATTCCCCCGATAAAACATACGAAATTTGGTTGCCGGTATGCAAGAAATAATGCTTTGCGCGCAAAAGATTTTTTCAACCACGGATAACCACTGATAAAAGACTGATAAAACCTTTAAGACCGGATTGTGTGCGGTTGGGTCTATGGATACCCACGACCGCGTAGGGGCGGCCATTGGCCGCCCGATATCCACGCCCAGGTAAAATTTTGCTGGATTTTGGCTATTATTTATGATATAATGGTGGTAGCGATGTTTGTATCCTGAAAAGTAGGTGACGATTTGGTGAAATTTAGGCGCGTTTTGGCGTTGGTTATGATTGTGGTTTTTATGAATGTGGTTGAGGTGAGGGCGGCGGCGGATTGGGAATATGCCATGAATCGTTCGCTGGATTGGCTGGAGGATGCTTTGTGGCCGCATCCTGCCGTTGGGTCGGTGGGGGGCGAGTGGGCGATTTTGGCTTTGGCGCGGGCGGGGCGGATTGAGGCGGACGCCCCCCGGCTGCGCGGCTGGTTTGCCCAGTTCGACCGCCTGCTGGCAGAGGCGGATGCGCTGGCCGCTCGCGGATATGATATAAACAATCCCCCCTCGGCGGGGACATTTCCCTCGCCGATTCGCCGCTGGGTGGATTTTCAGCGGATTACGCTCGCGCTAACTGCGCTGGGAATAGATGCGGCAAATTATCACGGGCGCGATTTAACCGCCGTTTTTGGGCGGTATGTTAGCAATGAGCAAAGGCATTCGCCAAACCGGACTGTAAACGCAAATATTTTCGCGCTGATTGCTCTAAATTCCGCGCAATATGAGGGGGACAGGGGCAAATTTGCCCAGGCTCTGCTCGATGCCCAGCGGCCGGATGGCTCATGGGGTTTAAATCCCGCCACGGCCTCGTCTGCAAATGATATCGATATTACCGCGATGGCGGTGCAGGCCTTGGAATACGGGGATGCGGTGCGGCGGGGGCTGGATTGGCTATTTGCGCAGCATTTTAACAATCCCGAAAATACCGCGCAAATGATTGTGGCTTTGGCGGCGCATGGCATGGCGGATGCGGCGGGCTATTATGTAGCCTGGCTTTTGCGCTGGTTTGATGCCGCCGCAGGCGCATTTCGGCGGCCAAATCCCAATAGTCTTGTGAATTTTATGGCAACCGAGCAGGCGGCATATGCTTTGGTGGCCTATTGGCGGCTTGTGAATGAAAAGACGAGCTTGTTTGATATGTCGGATGTGCATGGGAGCTTTGACCCCGCCGCGGCGGCGACCCGGGCGGATTTCGCCGCGCTGATAAACCGCGAGCTAGGCATTGCGCCGCGCGTTTTCAATGATATTCCCGAGGGGGCAGTTTCCCGCCAAAATGCCGCCATTATGATAACGCGAGCGGCGCGGCTTATTGGAATCGATACAAATTTAACAAATCTGGAGATTTTTAATATTTTGGGAATGTTTGACGATGGCGGCGCGGCGGCGAATTTGGCGCGGGGCCCATTGGCATGGGTTTTGCGCGCCGGAATTTTGAGCGGCCGCGAATCATATATTTTCCCCGCATCAGCCATAAACCGCGCAGAATCGGCGGAAATGGTATACCGCCTAATGCGGCTGGGAGGGCGGCTATGAAAAAAATAATCGCGGCGATTGTTGTTTTGGCGGTGCTGGGCGCGGCTTGGTTTTTGGGCAGCGCATCCGCCCCCGCGACGTCCGTTGATGATAATTATTTCACAATAACCCTCTCGGTGGGCGCGCATACGCTCCTCGATAATCTACACCTGCTAAACCGCGACAAACACGAGCTAATACCGGATGATGGCTGGATTTTCCCCCCGACCGAAATCGCGCTATACGAGGGCGATAGCGTTTTTGATGCGCTGCAGCGCGAAATGCGGCGGCATAGAATCCATATGGTCAGCCGCCAAACCCCATTTGTCAATGCCGCGTATATCGAGGCGATAAATAATCTGTTTGAGTTTGATGCGGGCCCTCTTTCCGGCTGGACATATAGCGTGAATGGCTATTTTCCGGGCTTTAGCGCGTCCGCCTATATCCTCGCCCCCGGGGATGTGGTGAAATGGCTGTTTACACTGGATTTGGGGCGGGATTTGGGGGTGGATTGGTACGAATGAACAAGATGCTTTTTCGGCATTCCATCCGCTGGTGAATATGCTGTATTTTGCGGCGGTGATTGGGTTTTCCATGTTTTTTATGCACCCCATCAGCCTCGGTATTTCGCTGTTTTGCGCCTTTGGCTACAGCCTGTATTTGAGCGGGAAAAAGGCGGCGCGGATGGCTTTGATTATGCTGCCCATAATGCTCGCCACGGCGGCGGTGAATCCGCTTTTTAATCACGCCGGCGCGACCATTTTGGCATATCTGCCAAATGGCAATCCGATTACGCTGGAATCCGCGCTTTTCGGCATTGCGGCGGCGATTATGCTAATTACTGTCATCTGCTGGTTTACTTGTTTTAATGCGGTTATTACCAGCGATAAATTTGTTTATCTTTTTGGTCGGATTATTCCCGCTCTTTCGCTGGTTTTGGCTATGGCATTGCGGATGGTGCCGCGGTTTCGGGCGCAAATTAAAATTATCACAAACGCCCAGAGGGGCATTGGGCGGGATGTTTTTCGCGGCAATATTTTTCGGCGGGCGCGGTGTGGCGTTAAAATTTTGTCAATCATGATGACATGGGCTTTGGAAAACGCCATCGAAACGGCGGATAGCATGAAAGCGCGGGGCTATGGCCTGCGCGGCCGCACCGCATTTAGCATTTTCGCCTTTACGCGGCGAGATGGCCTCGCGCTGGTCTTTATTTTAACAACCGCCGCCGCCATAATCGCCGGCGTGGCATCGGGGGCATATCGATTTCGCTTTTTCCCAACAATCCGCGGCGAATGGGCGGGATTTTGGACAATCGCGGTTTTCGCCGCCTATTTGGCCCTGTGTTTATTTCCAATAATTGTAAATGCAAAAGAGGACTTAATTTGGAAACGTATAGAATCAAAAATTTAACATTCACATATCCAAACCGCGAAAAGCCCGCTTTGATTGATATCGATTTGACAATCAAACAGGGCGATTTTGTGGTTCTTTGCGGCCCATCCGGATGCGGCAAAACCACGCTTTTGCGCCATATCAAACCCACCACCGCCCCCCATGGCGCAAAATCCGGCGAAATTTATTTCGAGGGCGAGCCGCTAAATGAAATTTCAGCGCGGGATGCCGCCGCCAAAATCGGTTTTGTTTTTCAATCCCCGGAAAATCAGATTGTAACGGACAAAGTATGGCACGAGCTGGCTTTTGGGCTGGAGAGCCTG
>Ga0209755_10003894_pt1 | contig 18191 bp, 14 predicted proteins | sample TergutCo191P1_FD_187301 | JGI IMG/M metagenome (GOLD analysis project Ga0209755, IMG submission 187301) | Cornitermes sp. P1 segment gut microbial communities from Petit-Saut dam, French Guiana - Co191P1 (SPAdes) (version 2) | ecosystem: Host-associated > Arthropoda: Insects > Digestive system...
GCACGAAAGCGATAACCCTCCGGTTGGAATATTGCTTGTCACAAATAAAAATAGCACTTTAGTAGAGTATGCCAAAGGAACAATGGACAATCAGCTTTTTGTTTCAAAATATCTTTTGGAATTGCCAAACAAGGATGAGTTAATCAAAATTATAAAGAAAGAAACTATTTTTCCAGATTCCCATCCATTGTGAATGTAAAGGTTTGAAGCTCAACAATAAACGAACATATTCTGAATGTTTATTCCGAAAAAGAGCTAAAAGAGGAAGATACGCTAAGAAAAATCGGAAATTCCGATTTTTCTACCAAGCCAACTAATTTTTACAACCTAGATGTAATTATTTCTGTCGGTTACCGTGTAAAATCCCAAAGAGGCACACAATTTAGGATTTGGGCAAAAGATGGTTTGCTTTTTCTAAAATGAACAAGGATTCGGTGGCAAGCATTGTTAGTGCGGTTGAGGATTTTCTATATTTAAAACCATGCCAAAAGTTTTAGAAACTTCCAGAGACAAGATCGTCTCATTCTTGAATAAAACTCTGAGAACATCGGAAATCAGCGACTATTCAGTTAATGGCTTGCAGGTAGAAGGCACTGCGAAAATAACCAAAATCGGTTTGGCAGTAGATGCGAGCATGGAAACATACAAGCTGGCGCAGAAAAACGGTTGCCAAATGATTATCGTCCATCACGGCATAATATGGGATGGCATAAAGAGCATAACCGGTCCAATGCACAGGCAAATTGAGTTCTTGATAAAAAACAACATAAATCTCTACGCATCGCACCTGCCGCTTGACATCCACCCAACGCTTGGCAACAATGCGCAGATAGCGAAAATTTTGGGTCTCAAAAATCTCCAACCCTTTGGCATTTACAAAAATGGTTTGCTCTTGGGGTTTGAAGGCTGCTTGCCAAAAGCGGCGACTGTCAAGTCCATCTCGGAGTTGGTAAAAAAGAGTTTCGGAGGCCCGGTTTCCTCTCTGCCTTTTGGTCCGCAAAAAATATTGCGAGTAGCCGTAGTTTCCGGTCGTGGAGCGGCATCAATTCCCGAAGCTGTAGAAAAGAAAATAGATTTGTTTGTGACAGGAGAATCTGCTCACGAAAATCATCACGCCGCATTAGAGGGCAACTTGAATGTAATTTACGGCGGCCATTACCACACAGAAAAACCCGGTGTGCAAGCGGTGGGCAAATTCCTGTGCGAGAAGTTCAATGTGGAAACTGTGTTCTTGGATGTGCCAACGCTGGTGTGATTAACCTGACTGATGCTCTCTTATAATGGCGACTAACTTTTCAACAGCTTCATCTTCACTGCCGTTATTATCCAAAGTTATGTCTGCCAATGCTTCGTAGTTAGAGCACTCTTTCGCATAAAGTTTCACCGCCTCGACTTGCATATCTATCTTGCCACCACTATTTAAGCTATGCATAAACATTCGATTTTCCCTTTTTTGAACTTGAGCAAGCGCAGATTTCATGTCTCGTTTTATGTAGATTATGGTGCCAATCTTTTTTATGACCTTAACATGCTCTGGTATTAGCGCGCTTTCCGGGCAAGCCTCTATTATTGCGGGCTTGTCAAGTTTGGCAAGCTCCACAATAACAGCATACTGGTTGCGTTCAAACAACGCCACGCCGCTGAACGAGAGCAATCGCATCTGCTGCTCTGGGGTCATTCTTTCGCATGCCATTTTATCGGTGTTGTAAAATGGCACATTCAATATATCCGCAGCGCGCTTGCCAATAGTTGACTTGCCGGTCGCAGGAATACCAATCAAAACATACTTACTCATATATCCTCCTAGAAATAAAAAACACCTCGCTGATCCTACGGGAAGCGAGGTGGGTATGTTGGCTGGCAAATATAGAATTTTTTCCATTTTTGTCAAGGGCTAAGCTTAATTTTGCAAACAAATGTTTACATTTTCCTTCATTTTTTACACATTTCTTCAACGGCTTCACAGTTTTCAACCCCCAATCTAAGTATATGCCGGAAAGCCAACGAGTGTAAGGGAAAGCCTATCCCGGACTTCATGGCGAAAATTTCTATATTCTACCCCTATTAGGGAATATTATTTTACCTACATTTCAGTCGCCCTAATGCAACCTTTAAATTCGGAGATTAAGTTATGGGCAAAAAAAGAAACTTGCAAAATGGCAGTTATTACAATGCGCTTATTACGCAAATAGGCGAACTGCTGAGCTTACGGAAAGGGGTTTAGCCGTTCCAATTTGCATTATATGCGTAAATTTTACGGTATTTTTCAAATATGTGAGACAGTGTCTCGCAAATTCAAAAAGCCTGTTTTATCCACGAAATTGAGCTGGAGCCATTATTTTGAGGTTCTGGAAGCATTTCTGCTTGAGCTTGGCAAGGGGTTTGCATTTGTTAAGCGGCAATATCGCATACCAGTTAGCAACCGCAACTTTTCGGTAGATTTGGTTTTTTACAATATTTTACTGAAGTGTTATGTGTTAATTGACTTGAAGCGTGGCGAAGTGGAGCACAGCGACATTGGTCAAATGAATTTTTATCTAAATTATTTTCGCAAGGAGATAAATACCGAAACGGATAATGAGCCAATAGGCATAGTGTTGGGGGCATATAAGGATAAAATTATTTGTAAGCAAATATCAGCTTTATTTGCCTAATAAAGAAGAGTTGGAAAAGGAATTGATCCGTTTGATAGGAAGAGCGTAACGCACTATCTAAAAAGGGAAAGCCTTCCCTTCGCTCCAACCGCCGTTGGCGTTTTTCGCTAACCCTTCTGGTCCTGACTTCGTGGTTAAAACGTCTGAACCTCGATTAACTTGATTTAAGGATTTTCAGGATTGGAATTTATGTGGTAACATAAATCATATCCTTTAACGCTCTATGCAAAACAATTGGATTGGCATATTTTTTTATCATTAAATCTATTTTCTTGTTTGTAAGATTTTCGAGGTCTCTTTTAAGCCCTCTTAAATCAGCCAATTTGCAATTGTCGGCATCTACATAAAAATCTATATCATTTGCCGACTCTCCACGTGCAAAAGAGCCAAAAATGCCTATTCTTTCCAGCATATACTTATTGAGCAAATTGCTTTGCTTAATGGATTTTTCCAAAAGTTCAACACTGTCCATAATGGAAAATGGAGAAAATTTTATGGACAAAGCTTCTGGGGTTAGATTGCTGTTGATTTAGCAAGGGAAAAACTTCTCGTATGCTAGAATTGTTGCCTATCTCATTTACAATTTTCTATGGCATCTCTTCGGCATCTTTGTTTAGTTTCCTCATGGGAAATGTACTTTATTCTTCCGTCTTTGCCTTTCCCGTCTGCATACATCCGTTCTCCATTTATAATGTATGGATAACCGAAACATCCGTCATAATATTTCCGTTGGCACGATGTTAATCCCTTTTCAGCTGGATCAACCTCTATTATTCCAGTACACTCGCCAACTAGTATAACTATGGCCGCAATAAGAGCAAAAAGAATAAGCGGAACTCCGCAACCTAAGAATTCTATCGAAAGAAAATTTTCTTCCAAAAGTTTCGTAAACCATCCTTTATTTTCGAGATGCTTAAGCGTATGCGATGAAGGGTTGACTTTTTTCAATTTGTCTGCATAGCGTTGAATACCTGTCATTTTAAATGCTGTTTCATGGCATCGTATGTTTATTGAGTTTGTAAATTCATTCTCGCCAAATTCAGATACTAATTCATTTCCAAAGAGCAAAAGCATATATACTAAACCAGAAATATAGTCACTAAGTATTTTCTGAAGTTTTTGATCTATTTCACCAAGCTTTGTGAATCCTAATGGCATAACAGAATATGCTTCATTTCTCGCATCTGCACATTCGCCTATTGATTTTTCATAAGTCTTTTCTGCATCATGCTTTGACTGAGAGACATAATCAAATAAATCCGTTTCTATTTGCTTTATTGCTTCCTTCTGCTCAGTAGTTTCATTTAATTTTTTAATGTCTCTCAAAACCATTTTTATGCAAATTGAAATAGATTTAGTAGCTTGCAAAATGTCTTCTTCAATAACTTCGCAAAATGTGCTATAAAAAGTAGCTTCCCAATTTTCAGGTTCTTCCATTTTAACTAGGTCATAATAATATTTAGCTTGCCTATAATTTTTGCATTCTTTTGCTCTGCGAGCGTTTATTAAAGCATTTTGCGTTGTTTGCCTCATCTGTTCACTCCGTTATAAATTCTTTGGGAATGTAGAAAATACTTTGAGCTTGCTGTGGTAGGTAAGAATAAAATTTCTATATTTACCCCATAAATAAACCGAAAAGGACACAAATGGAGATAATAGATAACCAAACCAAACTGCTCGGCGATGACTTAAAGCACGAGATAAAAAGTGGAAATAAACTGCGAATTGCTGCTGCAAGTTTCTCAATTTACGCATTTCACGAATTGAAAAATGAACTTGAGAATATAGAGGAATTGCGATTTATTTTTTCATCTCCAGCATTTGTAGATAATGGCATAACAGAAAAACTATCAAAGGAAAAACGAGAGTTTTTTTTGCCGAATGAGGTTAGCGAAAATAGCATATACGGAACGGAGTTTGAGGTAAGGTTGCGTAATAAGCTTTCCCAAAAGGCTATTGCACGGGAATGCGCAGATTGGATAAGGAATAAAGCAACTTTTAAGGCAAATAAAATCGGTGGAGCTATGCCAGCATATATGGCAACGAACAACACTCTATATCACGGTATGAACGGTTTTACTGTGCCGGATTTAGGTTATGAACATGACAATGCATTAGCCCGTTCTGTTATAAAAATAAGCGATGCAAATACAACAGCAGGAATGATTGCGCAATTTGATGAAATATGGAGCGATGATAAAAAGCTTGCTAATATAACGGATAAAATAATTGAGCATATATCAAGCGCATATAATGCGAATGCACCGGAATACATATATTTTATAGCATTGTATAATATTTTCACAGAATTTCTGAACGACCTCACTGCGGACTATTTGCCGCAGGAAGCAACTGGTTTCAAAAATAGCATTGTATGGGATAAGTTATATAAATTTCAGTACGATGGAGCAATTGGAATTATAAACAAGCTCGAAAAATACAATGGGTGCATTTTAGCAGATAGTGTTGGCTTGGGCAAGACTTTTACTGCACTTGCGGTTATGCAATATTATTCGCTAAAAAACAGAGCTATTCTAGTATTGTGTCCAAAAAGGCTTGCAGATAATTGGAATGCATATAAAAGCAATACAAAGACAAATATATTCTATAAAGATCGGATAAGGTTTGATGTTTTCTTTCATACGGATTTAGGACGCAAAGGATTTTCTAACGGTATAAGCCTTGAATCAATAAATTGGGGCAACTACGATTTAGCTGTTATAGACGAGAGCCACAATTTCAGAAATATAAATCCCGAACGTGAAAAAGAATCACGATATGATTTTCTAATGAATCATATAATGCGTGAAGGAATAAAAACTAAAGTGCTTATGCTTTCGGCAACTCCAGTCAATAATCGATACAATGATTTACGTAATCAACTTGTTCTTGCATACGAGGGTGATTATCAAGCATTCGACAATGCCCTTGGAATGGAGAATAGCGTATTGGAAATATTCCGTAAAGCAGAAGGAGTTTTCAGGGCTTGGAGCAAACTACCTTCCGATAAACGTAAAAATGCTGATTTGATAGACAAGCTTGATTTGGATTTTAGGACTTTGTTAGATAGCGTAACAATAGCACGTAGCCGTAAAAACATAACTAAATATTACGATATTAATGACCTAGGTAATTTCCCAAAACGCCGCAAACCTTCTTCGTATAAATGCGATTTAACGGATAGAACGGATGTTATAGAATACAAGGAAATATATGAGCGTATTCACAGCTTGACGCTTTCGGTTTATGCTCCATTTAGTAAGATTTTACCAAGCAAGATTAATAAATACATAAAGGAAGTTAATCTTGGACATTCTAAAATTTCAAGTGCAGATTTGGAAGCTGGGCGAGAACTTGGCATAAAAAGATTGATAAGCGTAAACCTGCTAAAGCGGCTTGAGAGCAGTTGCGAAGCATTTAGGCAAACGGTCAAAAATTTAATTGAAACGAATAGTGAAGTTATAAGTAAAATAGATCACTTTGAAAAGACTGGTGAGTCAAAAATTGAAAATAATTATGCTTCGTGGGATGACGATGATGAAGATGATTCTGAGAAACCTATTGAAATAGACTTAAAAGATGTAGATTGTGTAAGTTGGAGGCGAGAGATAGAGTTTGATATAGGCGTTTTAAATGGATTATTGTTTGAAATGAGTAAAGTTACAGTTGAGCACGACAGCAAACTTAAACAATTAAAGGAAATAATAGCGGATAAAATTAAAAAGCCGTTCAACGCAGGCAATAAAAAATTATTGATATTTTCAGCATTTGCTGTTACTACATCATATCTTTACGAACATCTTGCTCCTTGGATAAAGGCTGAATTTGGTCTAGATACAGCAAAGGTCGAGGGTGGTGAAGGCGATAATAAATGCACAATAAACAACGCAAAAAAACAGACTAATATTATTTTGACAATGTTTAGCCCGATTTCAAAAGAACGTGATGTGAACTATCCAGATTTGCCGGATATAGATGTATTGATTGCCACCGATTGCATAAGCGAGGGGCAAAACTTACAGGATTGCGATATTTGCATTAATTACGATATTCATTGGAATCCCGTGCGCATAGTGCAGCGTTTTGGGCGAATTGACCGTATAGGTAGTAGGAATAGCGAGATACAACTTGTAAACTTTTGGGCAAATGTGAGCCTTGATGAATACATAAAATTAAATTCACGTGTTGAAAGTCGTATGGCTATAGTTGACCAAGCTACGGGAGCGGCGGATAATTTATTAATTGAGGAGCAGGTAGAATACGAACATCGTGCTTTGCAGATTAAAAAATTGCAAGATGGCGAATTGCAAGATTTAGAGGATGTGGATGGAAACATAACAATTACCGATTTAGGGCTTAACGATTTTCGCATGGATATTGTAAGTTATATAGAGACGTATGGCGAGCCGAAGCGTGTGCCAAAGGGGATGCATACGGTTGTGCCGGAGGATAAGGAGCGTGGAATTGAGCGTGGAGTTATTTTTGTTTTACGAAACATTAGTGAAGATATAGAGCGTGTGGCTCAGAACAAATTGAGATCATTTTATTTGGTTTATATAAGTGAGAAAGGCGAGATAAAAGTTAATCACAGTGATGTAAAAACTGTGCTTGATATTATGCGCTCAGCTTGCAAGAATCAGACAGAGCCTATAGCCGAGGCATACCGCTCGTTCAACAGAGAAACTGCTGATGGTTATAAGATGGATAAATATAATAAGTTGCTTGAGAAAACTGTCCATAGCATTATAAACGTAAAGGAAGAAAAGGACATAGACAGTTTGTTTACTGCGGGTGGTACTACTGCTTTGACAGGCGATATAAAGGGCTTGGATGATTTTGAACTTATATGTTTTGTGGTTGTGAGGTAAAAGAATGATTGATTTAAGCAGAGCTAAACTATATAAACGAGTTCCGAAGAAACGCTTTGGGGCAGAGCTTGCTGGGGTTGATACTATAACATGGCTTTATAAAATAAGTGCTGCTACGGCAGATTTTCGGCATGGGGATGCTATTGCAGAAATACAAGTATTTGAGATTTTATTTAAGAATGAGCAGGTTGTTAAACGTGATTTCGCTGTGATACAAAAGGCTATACAGTATCCTATACTCTTTGTGGTACATGGCAAGAGCTATTTTATAGTTGAGGGTGAGTTATTAGAAAGCGAGAGGCAGTTTATAAATGGTGATATGTTAATGGTAGAGCGGCGGTCGGCTAAATTGACGGAACTATATGAGGATATAGCGGCAGCGTTTATACCAGTGTCCCTAAGAAATGGAGAAAGTATAGCCGATCTTGTTGGGCGATACAAGCAATTGCAGGCTATGGAGCGGAAAATTGCAGTGCTTCAACGTAAGGTTGATGCTGAAAAGCAGCCGAATAAGAGGATTGAGTTAAATGAGGAGTTGAGGTGGTTTAAAGCGGAAAGAGAAAGTTTAATGTAAAAATTTATACTTTATGCTTCTTAGGAAGGATTGTTAAATGGCTGTAGCAAGAAAAGAACAAGAAAATAAGGGCGTGGATAAACCTGCGCATGATTTTGATTTAATAAATTTTTTAGAAGATTGTCCTAGTTATAAAGAAATAAAATTAACGATTGACCAATTTAAAGAGTTAGAAAAATATAATGGTGAGTTTAATATTGAATTATTCTGTTTCAAATGCAGTAAAGAAAAAACATTTAAATCTTATTACGATATGGAACGTTTTCTTTCTATTTCTGATTGGAAAAAGAGAAATATGCATTTGCATCTGAATCTTCCTAAAAGTATTACGCCAAGTAGCGTTGCTTCTAGTCGCAATAAAATTTCATATGAGTATTTTCCATACGATAGTAATTTTGTGACCATAAAATTTAAATGTACACAGTGCGAACAAGAGTATTTTTTTGCTTTATTATTGAAAGAACATTCGAAAGAAGAATTCCCAATAATGAAAGTCGGGCAATATCCTTCATTGGGTCAATTATCTACGATAGAAGTAGAAAAATACAAAAATGAATTAAAAAAATATTTTTATGAATTCAAAAGTTCATTGAATTGCTATTCACAAGGCTATGGCATAGCCGCATTTATTTATCTTAGGCGAATTCTTGAGCATTTAATAGAGACAAAATATGAAAGTATGGAAAATAAAAACTCAGAGAATAAATTTATTGATAAATTGAAAAAAGTTGAAAAGAAAGAAGATATTATTCCAGATGAATTAAAAAGCGTGAAAAATCAAATTTATAGTATTCTTAGTAAAGGTGTACACGAATATTCTGAAGAAGAATGTATGGAGTTATATGATTGCGTAAAATTAATTGTTGAAATGATTTTGGATACAGAATTGGAAAAAAGGAACAAGCAAAAAAAGGTTAAGGAAGCAACCTTAAAAATAAGTAATAAGTTGCAGAAAAATCAATCTAAAAAGGATGGAGAATAATGGATAAGCTTAAAATGCAAACTTCGGATAAGGTGAGCGAAAATGTAGAGCGGATAGCGGCATTATTTCCTAATTGTGTAACTGAAAGTATTGGTAAAGACGGCAAAACGACAAAGGTGGTTGATTTTGACTTGCTACGGCAAGAGTTAAGCGATGTAGCGGTTGAAGGCACTGATGAACGCTATCAGTTTACATGGGCGGATAAAAAGAAAAGTATTTTGCTTGCAAATAGTCCTGTTTCTAAAACGCTTCGTCCTTGCAGAGAAGAAAGCGTGAATTTTGATGCGACAAAAAATTTGTACATTGAAGGCGATAATCTTGAAGTTTTGAAATTGTTGCAAGAAACATATCTTGGCAAAATTAAAATGATTTATATAGATCCTCCGTATAATACAGGGAATGATTTCGTTTATGAAGATGATTTTGCAATAAGCACAGAAGAATACTTTGAACGGAGTGGGGCTAGCGATGAGGAAGGAAACCGTTTGTTTCAGAATAATGACAGCAATGGGCGTTTTCATACTGACTGGCTTAATATGATTTACCCTAGGTTAAAATTAGCAAGAGATTTGTTGACTGATGATGGCGTAATTTTTATTAGCATTGATGATAATGAAGTTCATAATCTAAGAAAAATTTGTGATGAAGTTTTTGGTTCTAGCAATGTTGTCGCGGAATTAATTTGGCGTGGCGGAAAAAGAAATGCTGCAAAATTTATTTCTACGTCGCATGAATATATGCTTGTTTATGCAAAATCTCTAAATTATTGTCATCAGAATAATATTATTTGGAGAGAGAAAAAAAAGGGATTAAACGAAATATATGCAAAAGTAGAAGAATTTAATAAATTAACGATAAATGATTATACAAGAAGTTCAGATTATATAAAAAAATGGTATAAGACTTTAAAAGAAGATAATCCTGCAAAAGATCATGGTCATTATTGTAACATTGATAGTAAAGGTATATATTGTTCTGATAATATATCAAGAATGGGTGGGGGAAAATATACGGTTAAAAATCCCATAAATGGTTGCAAAATTTTGCCACCTACAAGAGGATGGGTTTTTGGTAAGGAAGAGGATTTTTGGAAAGCATATGAAAACGGATTAATTATGTTTCTGAATAATGACAAGTTACCAATATTAAAAAGATATTTGCATGATAATGAAAGTCAATTAATTGATACGGTTTTTTATAAAGACAGAAGAGGAAGTAAAATTAGGTTGGAAAATTTAATGGGAGATGAAGTTTTTGATTTTCCTAAAGATGAAACCGTTTTATATAATTTAATTAATGCTTTTACTATAAATACTAATGATATAATTCTTGATTTCTTTTCTGGTTCTGCAACAACGGCTCATGCAGTTATACAATTAAATGTTGATAACAATGGCAATCGTAAATTTATTATGGTACAATTGCCGGAGGAAACTTCAGAAAATAGCGAGGCACGAAAGGCTGGATATAAAAATATTTGTGAAATAGGCAAAGAGCGTATTCGCAGAGCAGGCAGGAAAATAGTCGAAGAAAATAAACTTCTTGCTCCAAATATAGACATAGGTTTCCGTGTACTAAAAATAGACAGCAGCAATATGAAACCTGTATTTTATAACCCCGACGCTGCTGCCCAAGATTTGTTATCAAAACAAGAAGGTAATATAAAAGAAGATAGAACACCCGAAGATTTGCTATTCCAAGTTATGCTTGATATGGGCGTAGATTTGTCAAGTTCTATAACAGTTGAAACTATCGGTGATAAAAAGATTTTCACAGTAGGTGACAATAATTTGATTTGCTGTTTTGACAAGGATGTTACTAAGGAAACAGTTACGGAAATAGCAAAGCGCAAGCCGCTTTATGCAGTTTTCCGAGATAGCAGTTTTGAAAGAGACGATATAATGGTTAGCTTTGACCAGATATTTGAAACTTATAGTCCAACAACGGAAAGGAGGATAATTTAGTTATGAGTTTAGATGTTATTGAAAAAGTAGTACCCGTTGAAGTAATCAAGGAAGGTTATAAAGACATTGTTCAACCTGCAGCAAAGGAAGCTGGTAGTTTTTTAGCTGCTGTTGTTGGAGTTTTCAATAATGTTATTGCAGCTCCATTACATAGATTAAATGCGAATTACAAAGCAAAAACAGAAGCATATATTAGAGATTTAGAACAAAAATATTCGCAAATACCAGAAGAAAATAGGCAAGAGCCGCCATTGAATATCATAGGTCCAACACTTGAAGCCTTAAAATACAATCTTGATGAAGATGAGTTAAAGCAGATGTTCACAAATCTTTTAACAAATTCTATGGATAATCGTCAAAATAAAAATGTTCATCCTTCATTTGTTGAGATTATAAAAAGAATGAATAATTGTGATGCGTTAGTATTGAAAAGAATTTCATCAACTAAACAATGGATCGTAATTAAACCAAAATTTCAGATAAAGGGAACTAGTAACTATTATCCAAATGTATTTCCTGCTTATTTTATAGGTTTTTGTCTTAATGAATTTGATATTTTTGACATATCTAAAAGTTTGGATATTTTGAATACATTAGGGATAATTAAAATAGATACACATTTCTCATTGAAAGATAAAAAATATGAATATGATAATTTAAAAAAATCAGAACTAATTACTAGTCGCTTCGAACTTATTCAAAAGAATAGCCCGTTAGTTAATGGCGAATTGGCTTTTAATAATGGTTCTCTCATATTTACAGAATTTGGCAATAGTTTTGTGGAATGCTGTCTAAAGTAAAGGCGAAAATATGAAATTCAAATTCAAAATTCAGCAATATCAAACAGATGCGGTGAATGCAATGAAAGAAATATTTAAAACTTGTAGCCCCAAAACGGAAAGGATTGTTATTTAAAATGCGTGACTTGTATTCTGACATAGGACAAAAATTTCCTGAACTTTGTTTTGATATTGTTGATTATTTTAGTGACCATACCAAGAAATCACGTTCAGAAGAGAGACTTAAACTTCACTTTTACAAGGACTTTGCCGATTTTATGTTCGACCACATGGACAAGTATCATGTTAGGAATAATATTCTGCAACCTAACGATTTTGAAAAAATTTGTAATATTTTATGTGAAAAAAAGATACTTGAAAAAATTATCCCAGCAACCGTTACGCAAATTGCTGGTATGGGGGCATTTTACTCTTGTTGGATTAACAGAGATTCTATTGCAAACGAAAAAATTAGAAAAGGATTGACTCGAAAATTTAATGGATTAGTTTATGGTTTTCGTTATGTTTATGATAATAGTAAAAATAAAGTATTGCCTCTATTTGTGAAATTAGACGATAGAGATGAGCCGCATATAGGAACTTGTTTTGTTACTGATTTAGGAATAGTAACTGCAAAACATTGTATTGAAAGAGCAAAATGGATTGCGATAAAGGGTATTGGCAAAAGTATTCTTGAACAACCGAATGTTAAGATTTATACTTCGACAAAATATGACCTTGCAATGATAAACTATAGTTTTGATTTTCTTAACAATTTTACTATTGATAACGGAAAGGTTCTTGATGAAGTTATGGGACTTGGTTATCCTCAACATTCAGGTTTTGATAATTTTTTAACGGCAACAACAGGTTCAATAGCAGCAGTTGAAGAATCGTATATGTATAAGCACCCCTTAATACTAACAACAGTTAAATTAAAAGGTGGTAATAGTGGTGGACCTTTAATAAACAAAGAAGGAGATGTTGTTGGCGTTTTAACGGAGGAGGCTCTTTCTGAAGGTGGTGATTACGATAAATTTGGATACGGAATAGCCATTCCTATTTCAATGGAAATAATTGGTTCAATAATACAAGAAAATGTAATACTAAATATTCCATTTGAGGATATATAAATGAAATTCAAATTCAAAATTCAGCAATATCAAACCGACGCGGTGAATGCAATAAAGCAAGTATTTAATTTTCTATTTTATAAGACATTGATTTTGAGCTTTTGAAAGGGAGACATAATGAGCAGCTTTGGTCAAATATTTGAAAATTACTATCCGACTACGGAAAGGAGGGTGTTGCTATAATGCAAGACGCTTTAGATAAGCTGACAATACGTGGATTTAAATCCATTAGAGAACTCAAAAACTTTGAGTTAAAAAATCTAAATGTTATTGTTGGTGCTAATGGTGCAGGGAAAAGCAATTTACTTTCCTTTTTCAAAATGCTGCATAAATTGATGGATGATAATCTTGCCGATTATGTTCGGAAAAATGGTGGTATTAGTAATATTTTATATAATGGAATTAAAATCACAGAAAAAATGACATTTGAAATGCGTTTTGGGGTACGGGGATATAAGTTTACAATCAATCCTACTGCTGAAGAGGGTATTGTTTTAACAGATGAAGCTCGTTATTATTCTGGGCGTTGGTGGGGGCTTGGAGACTACAATGATTGTCTATCACAGCTAGTTAAAGAAGTGAAAAGCGGAGTTGGCAATGACAGTAGAAATAGCAAATTTGTTTATGATACGATAATGTCATGGAAGGTATATCATTTTCATGACACAAGCCCAAATGCTCCAATGCGAAAATGGGAGAATATTGAGGATGATGAAATGCTTCGTCCAGATGCCTCAAATATTGCACCTTTTCTTCTTCACTTGCGAAAAGAATACAAAACGGAATATCAGAATATTCTTAATGCTTGTCAGATAATCATGCCGTATTTAAAAGATTTTTTGCTTAAAGAAAGAATTTTCGGAGAAGCAAATGAAATTAGAAGAGTTAATCTTTCGTGGAGAACAAAAACTTCTGATTTTCCAATGCAACCATACCATTTATCTGATGGTAGTATTCGTTTTATTTGCCTTGCGACTGCACTATTACAACCAAATTTGCCTTCTACACTGATTATTGACGAACCAGAACTCGGATTGCACCCTGAAGCAATACGCATTCTTGGAGAATTAATTAATTCAGCGGCAAAGCGAACCCAGATTATTATAGCAACTCAGTTGCCATTGTTAATAGATCAATTTAACATTGATGATATTGTAGTCGTTAATAGAAAAGATGACCAATCTATTTTTGAAAGACTTAACAAAGAAGATTTTGATAAATGGTTAGAAGATTATTCTGTAGGCGAACTCTGGGTAAAAAATGTTATACAGGGAGGTGTCTGTCATGAGTGATATAGTTGAAGTTATGGTACTTGTTGAAGGGCAGACGGAGCATACCTTCATTAAAAATCTACTTTCTCCACACATCATTAATCTTACTGGAAATAAAGTTTTTCTTACTCCTATGTTACCTGGCAAGCGAGGTGGGGATGTGCGTTTTGAACGTTATAAAATAGATATTGGCAATCATTTAAAACAACGTTCGGATACATATATTACGTTAATGTTTGACTACTATGGTCTCAAAGAATGGCCTGGTCTTGAAGAAGCAAAACAACAAACTATGCATTCTCAAAAAGCTGAGATCATAAACAGAAAGACAAACGAAGAAGTAAACAAGCTTTTTTCAGAACAAAATAGAGATTGCCGTTTTATTCCTTACGTGTCTATGCATGAAATAGAAGCCCTATATTTTAGTGATCCGGCAAGCATAGCCCAAGCAATAAATATAAAACAAACAGAGATAGAATCTATTTTGCACAAGTGTGGCGAGCCGGAAGCAATTAATAATAGCTCTGCAACCGCTCCTTCAAAGAGGTTAGAAAAACTTTCGGATTCTTTCGTAAAAACAACTACAGGGATAACTATTGCAAAGGCTGTAAATATTCAGCGGATGCGAGAATACTGCCCTTTATTTAATGAATGGGTTAGCAAAATAGAGAATTTGAAACCTTTAAAAAAGAAACCTTAAAATGAAATTCAAATTCAAAATTCAGCAATATCAAACCGATGCAGTGAATGCAATAAAGCAAGTATTCGATGGTCAGCCATTTTTCAATAACATGAAATATACTCGTGACTTAGGTACTAAAAAAGACGAAGCTGCTCATCCAAGCTTTGCCGACCTGCAAGGTAGTGGCTTTGAAAAAGATGATATCGGTTATGAAAACGCTAAAATTCTTTTGACAGACGATGTATTGCTAAAAAATATACACGAAATTCAATCAGAAAATAATATCAAATTTTGCGATAAATTACACAAACAGTTAGGGAGGGTTTCTCTTGACATAGAAATGGAAACTGGTACTGGCAAAACTTATGTTTACATAAAAAGCATTTTTGAACTTAATCAAAAATATGGATGGAGCAAGTTTATCATTGTTGTTCCAAGCATAGCAATACGTGAAGGCGTAAAAAAGAGTTTTGAAATAACACAAAGCCACTTTATGGAGCATTACAAGAAAAAAGTACGGTTCTTTATTTACAACAGCGCAAGATTGCAGGAACTCGATAAATTTAGCTCGGATGCAAAAATAAACGTAATGATTATCAACGCACAAGCATTTAATGCAACAGGCAAAGATGCTCGCCGTATAGATATGATACTTGATGACTTCGCTGGGCGTAAACCTATTGATGTAATAGCTAAAAACCGCCCAATATTAATATTAGATGAACCGCAAAAGCTTGGTGGAATAAAAACTCAAGAGAAATTAAAGGTTTTTAACCCGCTTTTTGCCATGAATTTTTCTGCAACACACAAGAAACAAAATAATTTAATCTATGTTTTAGACGCATTAGAATCTTACAATAAAAAACTTGTCAAAAAAATAGAAGTCAAAGGATTTGAATTGAAAAATTTACGTGGAACCAGTGGATATGCATATTTAAGCGGAATTGTATTAAGCAAAGATAAGCCGCCGATGGCAAGAATGGAATTTGAAATAAATTATGCAAAAGGAATAAATCGAGAAACTCGCATACTTAAAGTTGGCGATAATTTATATTATAAATCAAACGAAAGCCAGCAATATAAAAATGGTTATACTATAAACGATATAAATACGCAACAAGGAATAGTTACATTTCTAAATGGCATAGAGATAAAAATAGGTGAAGCGATCGGAGATGTTTCAGAGCGAGACATTAGGCGTGTTCAAATACGCGAAACGATATTATCACACTTTGAAAAAGAAGAGAGTAATTTTTACAATGATATTAAAACGCTTTCGCTTTTCTTTATTGATGAAGTAGCAAAATATAAGCAATACAATGAAGCTGGCGAAGAAATCAATGGAGAATACGCAGAAATATTTGAGCGAGAATATTTATCTGTGCTTAATGAAAAATTAAGTTTAATAGAAACTCCATATATAAAATATTTGAAAGAGTTAGATGATAAAAAGACTCATTACGGGTATTTTAGCATAGACAAAAAAACGAAAAGAATAGCAGATCCGTCAATCATAAAACGTGGCGAAGATATGGGGCTTTCAGATGATATAAGTGCATACGATTTAATACTAAAAAATAAAGAGCGTTTACTTAGCTTCAAAGAACCTACACGTTTTATTTTCAGTCATTCCGCATTGCGTGAAGGATGGGATAATCCGAATGTATTCCAAATCTGTACTCTTAAGAAGAGCGATAGTACAATCACAAAACGGCAAGAAGTTGGACGTGGAATGCGGCTTTGCGTAAATCAAGATGGCGACAGAATGGATTCAACCGTTCAAGGAATAAATATACACGAAATAAACAAACTGACAGTTATCGCTTCGGATAGTTACACTAAATTTGTTACTGCATTACAGGAAGAAATAAAAGCCGAATTACATGACCGCCCAACAAAGGCAAAGCAAGAATATTTTATTGGTAAATACTTAAAAGATGTTGATGGAAATAAAAAAGAAATTGACAAGATACTTGCGAAAAAAATTTATATGTATCTGAATAATAATGATTATGCAGACGATGAGGATAATATTACCGATAAATATCGCACAAATGCAGCCACAGGAACACTTGCTCCATTACCGGAAGAATTAAAGCCGTACACAGAGAGTGTGCAAACGCTTATCAGTTCGATATTCAGCGGTGAATTACCAAAAGATATGCTTAGCGATGGAAATAAGACCCTAGTTGAGAATAAGATAAATGAAAATTTTCATAAAAATGAATTTAAAAAGTTGTGGAGCTATATAAACCGCAAATATACCTATGATGTTACTTTTGATAGCACTGAACTTATAAAAAATGCGATTGCACATATTGATGAAAAATTATTCGTTACACAATTAAAATATATTGCAACAACGGGCATGCAAACGAGTGAGATGAATGCTGATGAATTATCTCGTGGAGAATCTTTTCAACAAGATAACACAGAAACAAAAGAATTGAGCGTAACAAGTTCAAATATTGAATATGACCTTATTGGCAAGATAGCGTTAGGAACAACATTAACGAGGCGAACGATAGTTAAGATTTTACAAGGAATAACCCCTAAGTCTTTTATGTATTATAGGGCAAATCCAGAGGAATTTATAAGCAAGGTTATAAACCTCATAAATGAACAAAAAGCAGCATTAACGGTTGATCATATAACGTATAATCAAACTGATGGTACATACGATAGCGATATTTTCACAGCTCAGAAAAGTAAAGCAGAATTTGACAAGGCATTTAAAGCGGAAAAGCATATACAAGATTATGTTTTTACGGACGGTACGGCAGAAAAGAGTGTAGAGCGTAAATTCGCCGAGGCTTTAGACCTAGCAAATGAAGTGTGTGTTTATGCAAAATTGCCACGAGGCTTTCACATACCAACGCCTATGGGCAATTATAGCCCCGACTGGGCAATAGCGTTTAATGAGAAAAGCGTTAAGCATATTTATTTTATAGCCGAAACTAAAGGAACGCTTTCAAGTCTTGAGCTTCGCCCGATAGAAAAAGCAAAAATACGTTGCGCTCGTAAATTATTCAATGAACTTTCAACAAGTCATGTTAAGTATCATGATGTAACGAGTTACCAAGAGTTGCTTGATGTTATGGGAAGGTTGTAGGTAAATAAATTGTATCAAGATCCGCACTCGGGGCGTTACGGGGTGTTGTAAGCCTTCCCCAAAATTTCTACATTCACTCCATGCCCTCACCCATTCACACAACGCCATTGCAAAGATTCCTCGCCGCACAGGAAACCAGTTATGCAACTGCTTTGGCAGAAATAAAAAACGG
>Ga0209755_10003895_pt1 | contig 18190 bp, 19 predicted proteins | sample TergutCo191P1_FD_187301 | JGI IMG/M metagenome (GOLD analysis project Ga0209755, IMG submission 187301) | Cornitermes sp. P1 segment gut microbial communities from Petit-Saut dam, French Guiana - Co191P1 (SPAdes) (version 2) | ecosystem: Host-associated > Arthropoda: Insects > Digestive system...
CCAACCGCCTGCTTTCAGCAGGCGGCTATATAATGTTGTTGGAGTGTCAACTTTACATTGCTTTCTGTCAACTTGTGAATTGACATAAGGTAATGCAAAATTGGCATATGGGCTGTTTGAAAGCCTCGTGTCGAAGACACGAGGTTGAATGCAGAGAGCAGTGCTGACACGCCCCATATTTCGCACAACGCCCCGCGACCCTCGCTGATGGGCGCGGAGGAGGAAAGCCCCAAGAGGGTTGCGAGTGAAGGGTGTTTTTCGAGGCTGTTTCGGATGGCTCCAGGAGGGTTGTGGGTGAGGCGTATTTTCCGAGGTGGCTTCAAACGGCATTGCTGACACGCCCCAAGTTTTGCACAGTGTTCCGCGACCCTCGCTGATGGGCGCGGAAGAGGAAAGCCCCAAGAGGGTTGCGAGTGAAGGGTGTTTTTCGAGGCTGTTCCGAATGGCCCCAGGAGGGTTGTGGGTGAGGCATATTTTCCGAGGTGGCTTCAAACGGCATTGCTGACACGCTCCAAGTTTTGCACAGTGTTCCGCGACCCTCGCTGATGGGCGCGGAAGAGGAAAGCCCCAAGAGGGTTGCAAGTGAGGCCAAAGCCCCGCAGGGCCACCGGAGGGAGCCGTTTTTGAGGAACTTTTTGGGCGAGCAAAAAGTTCCCCGCCGGAGGCAGAATGCCCGGAGGGAAAAAAAGCCCGGGCCGCAGGCCCAAAAAGAACAACGCTCGGAGGGCGAAAAAAGCCCGGGCCGCATGGCCCATAAAAACATTCTCAGTTAAATAAACCCCGCCCCAATGGGCAAAAAGAACCCTTTCCAAAAAATGGCCCGGGCCGCAGGCCCAGAAAAAACATTCTCAGTTAAACAACCTGCCCGAAGGGCAAAAAGAACCCTTCCGTTGCAAAGCCTCATCATTCGCTCGGCAAATAGAACCGTTTCAGAATATGCCTGCAAGCTGGAGTTGGATTATGAACTGCTCAGACGAACAAAAAGCCTATGGGAACAATGCCTCCCCTTCCGCCCTCCAAAATACGCTGTATAACGACAAAAGGGACAACAGCACTGCTGGCTTCTCTGGCATTGCACACGCTGGCGCTTCTTTTTGCGCTCCATATACAAAAAACAACGCTGTGGGGAGCTTATGCCGTGCCTCATATACAACAGACAAGGCCGCAGGAGGCTTATGCCGCCATCCATGTCCTGCGGATGGAGGAGGCGCCTCATTTGGCTTGGGTTGACAATATACCCGTGCCGAATGAAATACCCATGCAGCAGGAGGCTACTCCCCCTGTGGTTGCTGCCCCCTCTGCCTCTAAAAAATACAAAAACTACCCGGCAAAAACCGTTTTGAAAGAAGAGATGTCCACGCAGGGCCTTCCTTCCAGTGAAACGCATGCGCATGAGACGCCTGCCGATGACAGCCCCAAGGCTTTTGTTGGAGGGTTGCCAAAAAAGTGGGCGCCTTCTCAACTTTCTTTCCCCGTTGAGGTTGAGGCGCGCCGTGGACAAACCACATGGGGTGAAGCCCCCTCCAAACCCACGGACGCCAAGGCCCTGCAAAGGCGTGTTGAGGGCTGGGTTTATGAGGAGTTGGGGAAAAACCGCGTCGCCACGGGGAATGTGCCGGAACATTGGGCAAAGCTGAGAAGCGAAATGCACCAAGTGGCTGACAGCGTGCAGCCTCAAATAACCCCGGAGACAGGCAATGCCCTCAAAAAAACCTTTGCCTCGTGGTATAAGTCCTGGCTTGAGGACGCTGCACATTATGGCGCGACAGGAACCACCCAAGGGCAACCCCTTATTCCCATTCCCATGAATGAGTCTCGTGCAGAAAGAGAAGCGCGCCTTGGGAATGCGGCAGCCAACAGGCTGAAGGAAAGCCAAATACAGGCACGCAGCTTCAGAGAGTTTGGCAAGGGCCAGTTTGGAACAGAGGTTATGGCGGTGGTGGAGTTGGAGTTGGCAGACAATGGCACATTGAAAGCGTTGAGGGTGTTGCGCAGCTCCGGCTTGCCTCTTTTTGACGCATGGGTGCGTGAGGTGGTGGACGCTTCTTTCAAAAACCTCGTGTTGGCGATAGAAGACAGCAGCCACAAACACAGCATTTGGGAGTTTAGGGGCCGCATTTCCTTCACGCGCTCCTTCAAAAACACAAACGTCGCAAAGGACGCGTGGTATTTGCTGGCTATGTTGCCCACAGGCGGGCTTTTGTCAGGCAACTTTGACTTGCTTTCCGGGGAAGCCAGCTATGTGGACTTGCGCCACCCTCGTTATAAAGCCACCATTCACCTCATTCGCACTTATGAGTGAGGCAGTTTGAGCCTGAAACAAACGCCTCGACGAAGGCGGATTTTGGGTTTTTCGAAAGCGCTTCCCATGTGTCCATTTGGGTTATTTTCCCGGACTCCATGATGGCAATGCGTTGCCCAAGCATACGTGCTTCGGCAGCGTCATGTGTGACGACAATGCTGGGGACGGAGAGGTTTTTCAATGTGCCAAGGAGAAACTCACGTGTGGATTTTCGGGTGCAAATGTCCAGGGCGGAAAGAGGCTCATCCAAAAGCAGGGCATGGGGTTTGAGGGAGAGGGCCCGGGAGAGGGCAACGCGCTGTTTTTCTCCGCCGGACAAAATGCAGGTTTTTTTGTCTGCCAAAGCCGCTATGCCGAAATTTTGAAGCGCAGCCTCCACCTGCTTTTCAACAAGGGACTTCTTCTGGGAAGAGCGGCTGCGCAGCGCAAATGCCACATTTTCGCGCACACTCAAGTGCGGAAACAAGGCATACTCCTGAGGGACATAGCCGATGTGCCTGTCCTCTGTGGGGACATGAAGGTTGGACGCACTGTCCGCGACAAGGGTTTCTCCAATTTGAATGTGGGCTTTTTTGCAAGGAAGCGCACCGAGGAGAAGCAGAAGGAGGGTGGTTTTTCCCGCCCCGTTGGGCCCTGCCAGCACCAAAGTTTCACTCCCCATGCCCAACGCAACCTCCACCTCCAGAGAGCCGACTTGAGCAGAAATATTCATATGCAACCCACGCTGTTTTCTCATGGCATGCCCTAGGGGTTTTTTTCTGCTTTTTTCATAAAAACTTTCACAAGCAACAGCAGGGCAAAAGCGACGAGGACGAGGATGATGGAGATGGCCTGTGCGGCGCCTATGTCCGTTTGAAACGCCGTATAAATGGCCAATGGCAAAGTTTGGGTTTTTCCCTCGAGGTTGCCGGCGAACATGAGGGTTGCTCCAAACTCGCCCAAGGCCCGAGACCAGCTGAGGGCAGCGCCGGCGGCAAGCCCGGGCAAAGCAAGCGGGAGTGCGACGCGAAAAAAAATGCGAAAGGGTGAAGCCCCAAATGTTTGTGCGACGACAATGAGTTTGGAGTCCATTCTCCGAAAAGCGCTGCTGGCGGATTGAATAAACAAGGGTGCAGAGACAAACACTTGAGCCATAACAACCGCTGCTGTTGTGAAAGCTGAAGTGCCCATGGGGTGCACAAGGGCGCCCAACAAGCCACGGCTGCCGAAGGCGAGCAACATGGCAATGCCGGCGACAGAAGGAGGAATGACAAGGGGGAGTTGCAACAGAGTTTCTACGAGTTGGCCTGTTGTGCGTTTGGATTGGGCGAGAGACCAAGCCAAGGGAGTCCCCAGGAGGACAACCACCAGGAGGGAGGAGGAGGTGGTAAATATACTGAGGCGGAGTGCCGGCCAGACGAGGGGGTGTTGGAGGCCGGCAAGCAACCCATGTGGTGCAGAAGCCACAAACAAAGCCAAAACAGGAAACATGAGAAATGCGGCCAAGGAGAAGCCGACAGCATGGAGAATGTATTTTTGGAATTTGAGGCGCACGCTTCAGTTTCCAGTGGGGTGTTTTGCTTCCAACGGCACAAACCCAGCGCTTTCCAATATGCTTTGGCCGGCCTCTGAAAGTACAAAACGCACCCATGCTTGTGCGAGGAGGGGGTGGGGGCTATTGCGGAGGATGGCAATGGGGTATTGGGCCACCGGGTTGAGGTTGTCAGGAATGGGCACAACAGCCAACTCCGGTGCGGACAAGGCGTCCGTCCAATAGACGAAACCGACTTGTGCTTCACCCATGCGCACTTTGGCGAGAATTTGTTTTGCACTAAATTCTCTTGAGACAATTTTGGCCTCTATGCCTGTTTTGAATGCCTCGCCCATTTGGGTGAGCAGCTGGAGTGTATATTGGCCCACAGGCACCTCGGCGATACCCACCACAATGCGTGAAGCCGAAGGCACGTCCGCCAAGGTTTGAATATGAGGCGCCGACGCTTTTTCCACAACGACAGCCAGTTTGTTTTGGGTGAAGATGGTGGGGGTATGGACATAGCCCTGTTGGGCAAGCCTCTCCATGTGGTGCAAGTCCGCGGAGGCGAAAACGTCCGCAACAGCGCCATATTCCATTTGTGCCCGAAGCTCCTGACTCCCGGCGAAATGGAAGGCCAACTCGACGTTGGGGTGAGCGCGCCGAAACGACTCTCCCATGGTGTTGAACACCTCACGCAGCGAGGCTGCTGCAAAAACAACCAGCTTCTCCTGTTGTGCGGGTGTGGTTGAGTTTTGGCATGTGCAGTTGCTTCCAAGAAGCAAGGCGGCGCACAGGCCCATTTTTTGAAGACAGCTGGCAAGCAAGGAAGGGTTGTTTTTCATGCCCCATAACTACCACCGTCTCCCCAAATTCTCTTTCCCATATGCCCCAAGCATATTGGAAATTTTCTAAGCCTGCATAAATGCACACCTCCCACGTTTTTTATTGGCAGTTTTTCAAATTTGGACTCAGCATGGCGCCATGTTTCGTCCTCTGGCAGCTGTTGTTTTGTGTGCAGGCAAAGGAGAGCGCATGCACTCTCCACTCCCCAAAGTACTCCACCCCCTGTTGGGCAAACCTTTGGCCTATTGGCCTTTGTCCCTCGCAGAGAAACTGGGTGCAAACCCCCTGGTTGCCGTGGTTGGCCACCAACGCGAGCGTGTAGAAGAAAGCCTGCGCGCTGTTTTGAGCAAAGCCCCTTTGCATTTTGCCACGCAAGAAGCGCAGCGCGGCACGGCGGATGCGGTGCTTGCGGCCAAGGGAATATTGGCGGGTTTTGAGGGGGACATATTGCTTATAGCGGGAGACACGCCTTTGTTGGAAGAAGGCCGGTTGAGGTGTTTGTTGGAGACACACCACGAGAAGGGCGCCTTGCTGAGTTTTTTGACAAGCCAGTTGGACAACCCGCACGGTTATGGCCGCATATGGCGCGAAGGCGGCAAAGCCGTTGCGGTGGTGGAGGAGAAGAATGCCACCCCAGCGCAACGCAGCCTCCATGAGGTGAATACCGGTTGCTATGTGGTGCAGTCCGCATTCCTCTGGAAGGCCCTTGCCGCGCTTTTGCCCAACCCACTGACAGGAGAATTTTATTTAACCGACGTGGTGGCGGTGGCGGCGGGGGAGGGGGGAGTGGAGACGCTTTGCGTGGAGGAGGCCGAGGCCATGGGGGTGAATGACAAGCTGCAATTGGCCCAAGCGACAACCCACATGCGCCAGCGCATACTCAACGCGCACATGCGCGCGGGAACCACCCTCCTCTGCCCCCAAAGCACATGGATAGAGGCGGGCGTAGAAATAGGGGAGGACTGCACGCTGGGCCCGCAAGTATTTATAGGCGGCAACAGCATATTGGGAGAAGGCGTGAGAATAGAACAAGGCAGCCTGCTAACCCACTGCCGCATAGCCGCAGGCGCGCACATAAAACCCTATAGCATATTAGAGGAGGCGGTGGTGGGGGCGGGCTGCATATTGGGCCCCTTTGCGCGGCTTCGCCCAGGGACGAAGCTTGAGGAGGGTGTGCACATAGGTAACTTCGTAGAAACCAAAAATGCGACGCTCTCCAAGGGGGCGAAAGCCAACCACCTCAGCTATTTGGGGGACGCGGACATAGGGGAGGGGACGAATGTGGGGGCGGGCACCATTACCTGCAACTATGATGGTTTTGCGAAGCACCGCAGCACCATAGGGAAGGGCGCCTTCATTGGCTCCGACGTGCAGTTGGTTTCCCCAGTGCGGGTGGGGGATGGGGCCTGGGTAGCGGCGGGCACCACCCTCACAAAGGACGTACCCGAGGGGGCGTTGGCCATTTCTCGCACGGTGCAGCAAAACAAGCTGGACTATGCTGCGCGCTTGAAAGAGAAGAAGCGAAAACCCAAGCCCTAATGTTGCAGAACCCACCCCCAACCTCAAAGGCCCCTATGAGTTTATATGAGCACCACATGTTGAAGGAAATAATGGAGCAGCCGGGAATATTGGCTGCTTTGGCAAAGCGCAGCCGGCACTTGTTAGAAGAGAGGGGAGCCCCCCTATGGAGTGGGGAGGTGGCCGGCTGTGAGCGCATATTGTTTTTGGCCTGTGGTACCAGCTACCACGCCAGCCTGGCCGGCAAGTGGATGATAGAGACGCTTGCGGGGATTCCCTGCCAGGTGGAATATGCCCATGAATACCGTATGGCCGCGCAGTTGCCGTTGGAGAATTGCCTGGCCATAGGCCTCTCCCAGTCCGGCGAAACCCGCGACAGTTTGGAAGCCATGCGCAAGGCGAAGGAGGCGGGGGCGAGGACGTTGGCCATTTGCAACGTAGCGAATTCCACCGCCATACGCTTGGCGCATGCGGCCTTTTTGTTGGAGGCGGGGCCCGAGAAAGCCATTGCCTCCACCAAAGTATTTTCCGCGCAATATGTGGCCACCTTTTTGCTGGCTTTGCATTTGGGCCTGCTGCGTGGGCGTTTGCCTGCGGAGTGGGTGCAAAAGCAGCTGCAGCAGCTTGCAGCCCTTCCCGACAAAATGCGCCAAGTCCTCGAGAATGACGGTTTTGTGAAGGAAGCGGCCTTGGTGCTTCGCGAAGCGACGCAATTGCTGATGATAGGCAAGGGCCCCGCCTTCCCCATTGCTTTGGAGGGGGCGTTGAAGTTGAAGGAGACGGCCTATTTGCACGCGGAGGGGTTTGCGGGGGGGGAGTTTCGCCACGGCCCCATGGCCCTCATAGAGCCGAGTGTCCCCACCCTCATGCTCATGCCCGCTTTGCCCAGCGAAGGCTTCGAATTAATGAAGGGCACGCTTGGAGAAATACGCAAAAGCGGAGGCCCCATATGGGCGTTGACACAAAAGCCATTGGAAGAAGAGGAGGGGGTGAGGGCCCACACCCTTCCCGAGGCCGACATTTTCCTCTCCCCCTTGCTGTTGGTAGCCCCCCTGCAACTGTTGGCCTACCGCCTGGCCTGCAGCCGGGGACTCAACGTGGACACCCCCCGTGCGCTTTGCAAAGCTGTGACGAGCGACCCAACCAGCACGCCATGAGACTGTGCCCCATAAAAAAACCTGGGGGCCCGGCGCCCAGGCGGAGCTCCATAAAAAAACCCGGGGGCCCAGAGGGCGCCCGGGCGGGCGAGGAGTCGGGGGGAAGCCTCCTTCAGCCCTGTAGGACCCATAAAACGTATATTGTTGCCCCTGCCACTATTTCTAGCCCAGTGGCAGGGGGGATGCATGAAAAAGAGCAAGGGCCCTGCATTTTTTTAAAGCATGGGGGGGGGTATGTTTGCTCCAAGCCATGCCCAAGGGGGCCAAGGCAGTAGGCTTTGGTATACAGAGGGAGCAGAAAAAAGTGGAATGAAGGGCTCGGGGCTTGGCTCAGGGGCCATTTTTGGGTTAGAATAGACGTATATCTGCATGGGCCGACATAGCAGAGCCAATAGGGGTTGCTTCTTGGTGGGGGAGCCGGGAGGGGGGTGGGGGCAAGGAGCTTCTTGCTTTAGGGGAACACAGAAATGAAGAAGTTGTGCATGTGGATATTGTTGTTGAGTGCGTTGGCAGCGGGGGCGCAGGGGATAGATTCAGCCCAGACAGGTTTAACCCGGAGGTATGTTGAGACGTTGAGGGGAGGGATAGCGATGGATGGGTGGGCTGCCGACAGCAGCAGGGAGGAGGTGGTGGGGTGGTTTTGGCTGGCGATTCCGAAAGGGGCGAAGCTTCGCAAAGTATTTTTAGCTTCGAGTTTAAAGACAGCCGTCCCTACCACGACTGCGCAGACGTTCTCCGTTGCTGAGGACGTCCAAGTTTCTGTCGCTGGGTACACCATTGCATTTTCGCAGAGGGCATGGAGTGAGCTCTCATACCGGGCGGTTTCCTATTGGATAGAGGAAGCGGGACTTGAGGAGGCCGTGGTGGAGACGGTGAAGAAGCAGATGGCCGAAGACGGCTATAGCGGCACGGTGCGTATTTCTGTTGTCGAGAATGGGGATGAGGGGGTGGCGGGTGTTTGTCAGGATTTCGCGGTGATGGGGCACAATTTGGTGGTGGTTTGGGAGCATGAAGAGGCCCCATTTAGCACGGTGAGTCTTTCAGAAGGTATCCGATGGGCACAGGTGCAAAGCCCAGTGGGTAAGGCGCCTGGCTTGCAGGATGCGGCGGCCTTCACCCTCGCCCATATTCCCTCTCCGGTGTGTACAGAGGCCGCTGGAACACAGCAACCGCATATTCTTTCTGTGAGCGTATTGGAAGGAATGGACGACGAGGTCCCTGGGACGGCTGCTGTCTTGTCCAGTTTGGAGGTGGAGGGGAAGAAGGAGGTGTTGGTTTTTTGGGTTGGAGGAGGGGGAGGGGGCAGCTGTGGTGCTTTGAAGACAGGCTCTTTGGGAGGGGGCTTCAATGACGATGGGTTGTTGTGTCCCCAAAGCCCGCGAGAGGACTTTTTTCCGCAGGAGATACAAACATATAATGGCTCTGCGCTTCTCAATTTGGGTGTCGCGGAGTTGGATTGGGCGAGTGAGGTGGCGGTCCATTTTCGTCGGATGGAGGGACTTTCTGCTCTAACGTTGGTAGCGGAGCAGAGGCCGGCGTGTGGGGAGAACCGTTATTGTCGTGTGGAGGGGGGGGGCGGAGAGTGTGTGGATGTCCATATTGCGGTGGAGGAGGTGGTGCCTTTGGGTGGGCAGGTTGTTTTCCGAGGGAGGGCCGACTTTGAGGGTGGCATATACGTTTTTGTTGGTGAGCAGTTGATATGCGAGACGTCTACGGCTGCAGCGGGCTTTTGGGAGTGTATTGTTGAGGAAGAGGCATTGGCTCCGGGCGAGCACCGAGCATATGCTGTGGAGCATTTGGGCCACCAAGTTTTCCAAAGTCCTGAGTTTGTATTTTGTTTGGGGGGAGGATGCGGCACAGAGGTGCACGTGGAGGAGCAGGTGGCAAGGGCAGCCGGTTTTTCAGGTGGGGGCTCCGGTTGTGGAAGCCCAGCGAGAGGCAACGTGGCTTTTTTGGTGGGGGGCTATGGTTTGTTTTGGGGGCTTCGAAGAACCCGCAGACGCGGTTGAAGGAGGACAGCCTCAGGGTTGTTGAGCAGGCTTTCTAATTTTTGTCGGGTGGTGCCGGCCCTGTACCGAAATTCAGGCTGGATATGAGCAAGGCGGCAGCCCTGTCCCAATGTGCAGGCTCAAGCGTTGCTCCAAGGCCCAAATGGAGCCAAACCCCTGCTGTTTTCCACAGGGGGAACTCGGCCCCGAGGGCCACTGGGAAGGCGAAGACGGTGTGGGGCCCTTCTCCCGGTTGTGGTTGGGCGGCTGTCACGGCAAACTCAGCGAAGCCCCGCAGGGAGTCGTTTCCAACCCTAAGCCGCAGGCCGCCGCCGGCAGCATGAAAACCGGAGCCCGGCCCGAGGCGTTGTTGCCAGGAGGCGGAGAGGACAAGCTGCGCATGCTCTCCAAGCTCGAGGCCAAGCGCGCTCCAGAGGGCCAATGCATTGCCCTGGGCTTTCAGGAGGCGGCCGTCGGGAAAGCGCAGGGCCACGGCAGCTCCAACAATGAAAGTATTTCCCTTCCAGGCGTTTGCATATTTTTTGAGGAGAGCCTGGTAGTTGGCGACATTAGACTTTTGGGCCAGGCATTTTTGAAACAACTCTGTGGTGCATTTGTCAACCACAGGGTCCGCCTCGTTGTGGCATTCTCCCCAGGCTTCTGGGTTTGTGGGGTTTTTTTCCTTGCAGGCCTGTTTCATTTTGTGCACTTCCTCGCTGTTTTCGCAAGTGGAGAGGAATATGTCGTTTTGTGCAGAGCAGCTGACATAAGCGGGGTTGAGGAGGGGCTCATCCTCATCCCAAACAACCCAGCGGGCGCCGACAGAGAGGCCAATGTTTTTGTTAGGGAGGCTGGCCGTAGCGAGGGAGAAGGAGGTGCGGGCGAGGAAGCGTGTCCAATAGCTATGGAAGTATTGGGGTGAGTTACCCACGCCGAGTTTACGCAGGCTGACTTCAATGGCGGCGCCTGGATTGACCTCGCCCGTGGAGGAAACCACGTTGGAGAGGCTTGCGGAGAGCTCCGCTGTAGTCCCCGGCGTTATGAGCACCTGTGGTTTTGTCTGCAAAATTTCTTGTGCAGGCGAAGCGGGGATTTGGGCTTGGGGGAGGGGGGTTTCCTGGGCGGGAGCCGCATAGGGGAGGAGGAGCGTGCAGGCGAGTATACACACAGGGGGGAGGCGCATAGGGGCCTAGAGAAGCTTGAGGGTGAAGAAGTCGCGGATGGTGAGAATGGTCCCCCCCTTCAACGAGTCCCTATATTCGACAGGGGGGTGAAGGGCTTGGCCTTCCGTTTCGCATTTCACGTTTATTTTATAGTCCAGGTTTTCTGCGGGGGGGGCATAAAGTTTAATGGCCCATAGGAGGATGGCGTGGCTGGTGCCCTCTGGGAGGTCCACCTCCGAGAGGGTGGCCTGTAGCTTGGGGGGCCTATCCACCGTATTGCCGAAGTCAACGCGTTTTTCGAGGCATTTTTCGTTGCCTTCGCGAATAACGACAAGCTCCCAGAATGCTCGGACAGGGGTAAAGCCGAAGGTGACAAGCATTGGCGTGTCCTTCGGGAAATGGATGATTCCCAAGGATGGCATGGCATATCTCCTAGTCTAGGAAGAAGTGAAAGTCGAAGCTGATGTTGATGGGCACAGGTTTTCCGCCTTTTTTAGCGGGTTTAAATTTGAATTGCGCAATGGCTTTTTGTGCGGCTTCGTCGAGGCCATAGCCCACGCCGCGCAGCACTTTCACCCGGTTGACTTTTCCTTGAGCGTCCACCCAAAGCCGTAGGCGCACAGTACCTTCGACGCCGGCTTTTCGTGCCTCTTCGGGGTAGGGGAGTTTAAACTCAGAGAGTACCGAGGGTTCCTCGTCCACCTCGCTGGGGAGGGCATAGGTGTCCGCCCTATAGGGTTTGACTTCTTCGGGGTTGGTTGCGGGGCCCCGCATGGAGCCATAACTGGTATTGCCGACGGGGGCCGAAAAAGTACCCGACTCTGTAGTTGAAGAAAGCGAGACGCCGGCGACAATGGGGGTGGTTTTTTCGGTTTTTGGGGTGGTCTCCTGGTGAGGAGGAGGGGGGGCCTGAGGCGGGGGTTGGAGGGGGGGAGGTTTGGAGGCCGGAGGTTTTATGGTAGGAGGGGGCCGAGCAGGGGGGGGCTCCGGTGCTAATTTTTCAGGAGGAGGAGGTGGTGGAGGTGGTGGCTCCACATGGAGGATTTCCATTTCCACAGGTTGGTTTTGCACAGGGGAGGCGGAATAAGGTTTGAGCAACCAAAGTCCGGCGAAGTGGATGCCCATAGAAAGTGGGACAAAAGCCAAGGCCCAGAGATGTCCTTTGGATTTGTCAGAGAAAGGGCTTTGCATGGTTTTTATTCGGAGACGGCAGAAGCTTCCTTTTGAATGTTGAGTGCGAATTTGGCGATGCCTTCGCCCTTAATGAGGTCAATCACGTGCATGACTCGGCCATAGGAGAGGGCTTGGTCTGCCGAGACAATGGCCCTGCTTTCTTTGTCTTTGAGGACGCTGTCGCGGACGTGTTGTTTCAAAGCGGCCTCGTTTACCTCCGTGCCGTCCAGGAAGAATTTTCCTTCGTTGTCGATGACAATGGAGATGAGGCCCTGCACCGTTTCACCGGCGTTGGCTGCTTTGGGCAAGTCCACCTCCACGGTTTCCTTAATGATGAAGCTGGCTGTCACCATAAAAATAATCAGCAGCACCAAGACAACGTCCACCAGAGGGGTGACGTTGATGGCAACAATTTCAGCGTCCATGTCGTCGCCTTGCTGAATACTCATGCCGTTTTGCCTTCGGTGGTTTTGGCCTTGTCGGCGTTTGTAGCATTTTGGCCCATGCCGCCCAGAAGCAGGTGTGCCAAGGCTTGTGCGCGCCCGACGCGGCTTTTGAGGGCGCGCATGAAGGCATTAAAAGCCACCACGGCTGGAATGGCCACCGCCAAACCCACGGCTGTGGCCACCAATGCCTCAGAAATGCCTGTCATAATGGTTTGTTGCATGTCAGCGCCCTGGACGTTTTGTTTGCCCAACTCATGGAAGGCCTTAATAATGCCGAGCACGGTGCCGAAAAGGCCGATGAAGGGTGCGTTGGAGCCTAATGTGCCCAAAAAAGAGAGGTAGCGCTCAAAGCCGATTTTACCCTTGGCCAATGCGGCGGACATGTTTTCTTCGGCTGCTTTGGGGTTGGACTTTACCAGGGAAAGCCCGACGAGAAGTGTGCTTGCTTCCAAGCCCTTTTGCCCTTTGAGGAGTGCCTGGGCTTTGTCCCATTGGGCGTTGGCGAGCAGGGAGAACAACTCTGCTGTGCCGTGCAGCTTGCGCAAGAGGTAGAAAGCACCACGCTCCAACATGACGGCTATGGAGGCAATGGACAAACCCACCAACAGCCAGAGCACCCACTCGACACTGCCCAGCGTAGCGCCCAACAACGTCTGCGTTAACCAACCCAAGTCCCCTGTGGAAGCCATAACGGCTGAACCTTCATTCAATATATGCATACAGGCCAAGAGACTTCTTCTCTTTTTCCGAGATTGTCAAGGAGGCAAGCCACGAAATGTGTGCTTTCGACACAAGGTGTAGTCAGCCTCCTCCCAAGTGCTGTATTGGCTTATAAAAGGAGGTGGGGCCAAAGCCTCGAGGGTGTTTGCCTGGGTGGAGAAACTTAGGAAAAATGGGTTTTCTCATTGGCAGGCTCGGCATTAAAATGTTTTGTTTCTTCAACAACGGTATATTTTCATTTTGGGTGTGACGATTGCGCATATGTTTTGCCTTCTCAACCGCATAAACTTTCGCAAGGCCATTGGGGCCCTCCTGCTGTTGGGTGCATGCACATGCGACAAGCCTGCTGCCCCGCCGCTGCCTTCTCCAAAGTTGCCGGCCCACTGGCTTGCCCGAGTCAACGGGGAGGTGTTGGTACTTGGGGACTTGGAGCGTGAGTTGGCCATAGGGTTTGGGAGTGCAGAAGGCGAGGTGGCCAAACCGCCCATTTCTCCAGAGGTGTTGCTTGAAGCGCTCATCCACAAAACCCTCCTGCTCCAAGAAGCCAAACGGCAACAGCTTTTTCCGAATGAAGCCCAGGTGAAGCAACACATTCAAGTGCTGATGTCAGGCTCCCTTGGAGATAGGGTGCAACACCAAGTGGACACGGCAAATTTTGAGAAAATAACCGCCGAGCAAATGGCCATTGAGGCCTTGCTTTCCGAAGAAGTTTTTGCACGTATTGCCATTACGGAGAAAGAATTGCATGGCTTCTATGAAAGCAACGCTGAGCTTTTTTTTGCTCCCGCAGAAATTGAGGCCAGTCAAATTTTGGTGAAAACACAACAAGAGGCCAACAAATTGCTGCGCCTTTTGAGGGCAGGACACCCTTTTGGGAAGCTGGCGCGGCAATATTCCATTGCCCCCGAAGCCGAAAATGGGGGGAAGTTGGGCCGCTTTGGAAAAAACGTCATGCCCTCTCCCTTGGATGAGGCCTTGTTTGCCATGCGTGCCAACGAAGTTTCCAATGCAATTCCTTCGCCTTTTGGGTGGCACCTCTTCTGGGTACACCAAAAATTCCGCCCCCAACGCACCCCCTTTGTCAAAGTCCGCAAACTCATTGAAGCCAAACTTGTTTCAGAATACGGCACTCAAATGAAAGCGGACTTTTTGAGAAAACTGAAAAGCCAGTCTCATATAGAAATAAACCCTACTTTGCTGGCTGCCACTTGGCCAGACAAACGTGCTAGTGAGGAAACCCCATGAGAAAATGTTTGTTGGGTTGTTTCTTTTTCTGCTTTGCCGCAGTGGCAGCCAACCGCGAGTTGGTTGACAAAGTCGCCGCCGTTGTCAACGGTGAGGTTATTCCCTGGTCCGCCATAGAGAAGCGCCTGCGCCAAGAAATTCCTACGCCACACCTTTTGGACGCCGAAAAATACCGTGCTGCACAAAAACTCATTCTCTCGGCACTCGTGGACGAAAAACTCATGGACGCTCAAACAAAAGCGCTGGGGCTTGAAACCACCAACGAAGAGCTCAACTTGGCTGTTGAGGACATTTTGCGCCAAAACAATGTCAGCCTGGAGCAGCTGGAGTCCCTGTTGGCGCGCGAAGGCTTGACGCTGGTTGCCTACCGCTCTCAGCTGAAAGCACAGCTGAGCCGCATGAAGTTGATTCGCGTCAAAGTGCAAAGCAAAGTTAACGTGACGGATGAGGATGTGAAAACGGCCTATGAGAAATGGGCAAAAGCAGAAAGTGGTGAAGTGGAGCTTCATGCCAGGCATATACTCATTCGCCTGGACGGCAACGCAGACGCGCAGGCCACACAAACGGCTTTGGCCAAAGCCCAAAACATTGCCTCCCTCGCCAAAGCCCCTGGAGCAAATTTTGCCGCTTTGGCCAAACAATATGGTGAAGGCTCCTCCGCCGCAACAGGGGGGGATTTGGGCTATTTCAAACGGGGGGTGATGATGCCGGAGTTTGAGAATGCGGCCTTCGTCCTCGAGACAGGCCAAGTCTCCGAGCCTGTCAAAACCAACTTGGGTTTCCACATTATTAAAATAGAAGACCGCCGCGCTTTGCCTTTGGCCGCGCTGGAAGAACTCAAAGAAAGCTTGAGACAAAAACTCATGCAGGAGCAAATGGAAACCTATGCGAGGCACTACTCCCAGGAACTTCGCGCCCAAGCCCTCATTGAGGAGAAACTTTGAGCAACTTGCCTCGTATTGGCATTAGTGCGGGAGACCCTTCCGGCATTGCTGCTGAAGTCCTCAGCAAGGCATTGTTGCAGGCAGAGTTGGAGCCGCTTTTCACCCCCGTTGTTTTTGGGGACGCCTCTTTGGCCCCTTTGTTGCCCCCGGGGGTTGAGTTGCATGCCGTCAGCCACCTCCCCCCTGAAGACAGGAAACCCGCCCACCCCTCTTTGGCTGGAGGCAGGGCACAACTTGCCTATGTGAATGCAGCCATTGCCGCTGCCAAAAACAAAAGTTTGGACGCGTTGTGCACAGCTCCGGTTTCCAAAGAGGCCATTTTGCGTACAGGCATTGAGTTTTTCGGGCATACGGAATGGTTGGCGGAGGCTTTTGAATGCCCCGTACTCATGTTGATGGATGGCCCCAAACTTCGCGTTGCCTTGGCCACCAACCATTTGCCCCTTGCACAAGTGTCCCAGGCACTCAGCGTGGACGGACTGGTGGCGCAGCTGCAACTGCTGTCCTCAACGCTGAGCGCCGTGCTGGGCCGCCCGGCGCGTATTGCCATGTTGGCGCTCAACCCGCATGCGGGCGAGGGTGGGTTACGTGGAGAGGAGGAGTTGCATATTCTCCGCCCCGCCCTGGAGAAAGCCTCTGGCCTGGGGCTCCTTTGCAAGGGCCCTTTCCCTGCGGACGGTTTTTTTGCGAGCCTCCCTGAGCAGCCTTTTGACGCGGTGCTGGCCATGTACCATGACCAGGGACTGTGTGTTGCCAAGGCCATTGACTTTGAAAACACCGTCAATGTTACGCTGGGCCTGCCGTTGCCGCGCACCTCGCCGGACCACGGTGTGGCCTATGACATTGCGGGGCAAAACAAAGCCAACCCCCGCCCCATGCTGGAGGCGCTTTTGCGCGCCGCCCACTATGCCAAAGCCTTTGCCTCCTCCACCCCAGGGAGATGATGCCCCATGCAAGAAATGTATGCACACCGTGAAGCAATGCAATTGTGCTTGTTCGGCTTTGAGGGAACAGCACTTTCAGACAGTTTGCGCAGACAAATGGATGAGGGGGTGGCGGGCTTCATTCTGTTTGGGCGCAACATTGAGTCCACGGCCCAAGTCGCCCAACTCGTTTTTGAGTTGAAGTCCTATGCGAAACGCCCCCTCATTCTCGCAGTGGACCAGGAAGGGGGCCGCGTTGCCAGGCTGCGCACCCCCCCTATGACACACCTTCCCCCTATGCGTATGCTGGGAAAACCCATATTGCCACACCTGGCCCAACAGGCCGGCGCCCTGGTGGGGTTTGAGCTTTCAGCCCTCGGCATAGACTGGAACCTTGCCCCCGTTTTGGACGTCGACACCAACCCGGACAATACCGCTATTGGGGACCGCTGCTTCCACGGCCAGGCACACCAGGTGGCGCAACTGGGTTTGGCTTTCGCCAGGGGCCTTGAAAGCCAAGGCGTCGCCTCCTGCGCCAAACACTTTCCAGGCCAGGGAGACGCACAACAGGACTCCCATTTTTTTCTGCCGGCCATTGCCCATGACGAAGCTTTTTTGAGGAGCCGGGAGCTGCTTCCTTTTGCCGCTTATGCCAAGGCAGGACTGGCCGCTGTTATGCCCGCACATGTGCGCTACCAGGCTTTGGATATGGCTTGGCCTTCAAGTTTGAGCCCCACCCTCCTTAGGGGGCTTTTGCGTGGGGAAATGGGTTTTGAGGGACTTGTCGTCGCTGACGACATGGGTATGGGCGCCATTATGCTGAATTGGCCCATGGAAAAAGCAGCCGTACAAGCCATTGCCGCCGGCTCCAACCTCCTCCTGCTTTGCAACAGCGCACAACAACGCCAACAAGCCGTGGACGCCCTCGCAAAGGCCATTGCCGAAGGCAGCCTCCCCAAAGAGCAACTGCAACTCTCCTGTGAAAAACGAAAGCAATTTTGCGAGCACTTCGTCCAAGGGGCCTCCTTGCGGTGCTCCCTTTTGGACTCCGCCGAGCACCGCACTTTGCGCGAGGCTTTTTGGGACAACTGGAATGCCTGCCCCGAAAGCCAACGCCTTCAACCCCTAGACAAAGACCCGACTGCACCATGAGAATGCTGGGACTGCTGTTTTTGTTTTTCTTCCTCGCTTGCACAAACTCACAAAGTTTTGCACCCCAAAGCTTTCCTGAACGCCCCTACCAACTTTGGATGCCGGACAACACCCACTCCAAGCCGCTCCCTCTGGTGGTGCTTTTGCACGCCTATGACACAACGCCTGCCGTGCAAGAGCGCTTCTTCCGCATTCAAACCGAGTTGCGCAAAGCGGGCTTCGCCTATGCCTGGCCCAAGGGGAAAAGCAGCCGCACCGGACAACTCCATTGGAATGCAAATGCAAGTTGCTGCGCGCAGGACGGCCAGCCCTCCGACGACTCGGCCTATGTGTTGGCCGTTGTGGACGACATTGCCCAACGCATTCCTTTGGACAAAACCCGCGTTATGCTGGTGGGACTTTCCAACGGCGCCTTCATGGCCTACCAGTTGGCTTGTGAAGCCCCGGAGCGTTTTTCCAAGCTGGTTGCCGTGGCGGGCGCCCCGCCTACCTCATGCCCCGCCCTCTCCTCCTCCGGCCCCTCTGTGCTGCATGTCCATGGCGACAGCGACACCTTGGTGCCTCTTGAGGGTGGAAAATTCGACGCCATGGCCTCAAGCTTTCCTTCCGCCGCCTCTATGTTGGAGCTTTGGGCGAAAGAAGGAGCGTGCGAGCCTATAGAGTCGGCCAACCCCCCCTCCCTCTTTAGGCAGCCAACAACACAAAAGGCATGGGTGTGCCCCAAACAACGCCGCCATTTGACACTATGGGTTGTGGATGGCGGAGAACATCGACTGGAGCCTACACCGGCCTTCTCCCAGGCGGTGCTGCACTTTTTGAATGCCCCCTAGGCAGTGTCGTCAATAAATTTTGCCCATTGGGGCGGGGTTCTGTTGCCAACTGACAATGTTTTTATGGGCCTGCGGCCCGGGCTTTTTTCGCCCTCCGAGCGTTGTTCTCTTTGGGCCTGCGGCCCGAGCTTTTTTCGCCCTCCGGGCGTTGTTTTCTTTGGGCCTGCGGCCCGAGCTTTTTTTCCCTCCGGGCATTCTGCCTCCGGCGGGGAACTTTTTGCTCGCCCAAAAAGTTCCTCAAAAACGGCTCCCTCCGGTGGCCCTGCGGGGCTT
>Ga0209755_10003896_pt1 | contig 18190 bp, 11 predicted proteins | sample TergutCo191P1_FD_187301 | JGI IMG/M metagenome (GOLD analysis project Ga0209755, IMG submission 187301) | Cornitermes sp. P1 segment gut microbial communities from Petit-Saut dam, French Guiana - Co191P1 (SPAdes) (version 2) | ecosystem: Host-associated > Arthropoda: Insects > Digestive system...
ACTCCTAATGTTTTCAGTCTGACGCCGAGAGCCTTGTTATTTGAAACCGCACGGTTTGCAAAGCCTCTCGCATAGTACATTTTCATAAAGTAAGCTCATTGTTGTCAGATGTTTTTGTCATTAGGTCAAGTAATGACCGCACAAACAAGTCATGTAAAACGATATTATTTAAACCAAGTAAAATTTGAAAAGAAGGGTAAATAGGTGTGGTTCTATTTCGTATAATTTTATACATGTTTGTACGTTTCATATGCTTCTGTTTAATTTTGTAAATTATTTATTCTTATTGTTATGTATTCTTTTGTTGTGTTTAAGTATTCTTATTGTTATGTAGCGTTCTGTGTATTCTGTTTCTTTATGTCGTTCTGTGTATTGTTTGTGTGTAAGTGTGTACTGTACAACTGCCACCGGGTGTCAACCCAATTGCAGTTAACAAATATATCATAACAGTACAGTAGATTCTCGACGCATGAATTGCAGGTTGTCGTTATTTTCCGTTTTAATCTATTGCAGATAATAGCCTGAACTTGCATACTGCTGTATCTGGTGCTAATGTTATTTGTTCTTATATGCCAGATATAGTATAAGTGTTTACGTGGCATATCTAGGATTTTTGAACCCTGTGCAGAACTCACCGATGGGCCTTGTCGTACCCATGAAGTACGTGGTCCCTTTAAATAGATTTGTTTTTCACATTTTTTAAAATCCTGTTCTTATTCATTATATGCAGAATCAACATGATTATCACGTGGGGAACATCTGGAGTCTGGAAGAGAATTTTTAAACTGAGTGCTATTTCGATAGGAGGTTGGAACACAGCAGATTCTGAAGAAGAATGCCCTGAATTATATTTGCTGTTAGCTTCTGAGTGCATATGATTTTTATGTGTTAATGGCCTTCCCAAATATTTGGTGTTTTTCACAGTTTCTATAACTGTTCAATAATTTTACTTCTGCAGTCTTGAGAAATGCTTTGCATGCAAGAAATCTACATCTGTAATAAATTAATATGAAGAAAAATTATAAGTAGGGAATATTGACAAACCTAGAGGTCTTCACTATAGCACATCTTTCTGCTCTTTTTGTTTGTTGTTTACTGCCTGTGAAAATGATGTGGATGCTATTCTTAAAAGTCAAGGGTTATCTGCTCTTCGTATTTTTCTTTGCCAGCTTTAGTAGAAGACTAAGGTTACTGATTGGTGCATTAGTTTCGGGAGAGCCGTTACATGCGACGAGTGGTATGTACGTACTTCATGTAATGTATGTATGTATTATGTATGTGTGTATGTACGTACGTATGTATGCATGCGTGCATGTATGTATATATGCATGTAGGTATGTATGTATGTGTGTATTATGTACGTATGTATGTTTGTATGAATGTATGCATGCATGTATGTACATATGTGTCTATGTGTATATGTATGTACGTATGGATATGTGTATTTGTGTATGTATGCGTGTACGTACGTACGTACGTACGTATGTGTGTTTGTACGTATGTGCGTATGTATGTGCATATTTATTTATTTATTTATTTATTCATTATTTACATTTTTATCTGCAAGTATTTGCCTAATGTACGTTCACGTCCGAAGGAATATCAAAGTGCTTGCTCTTTTGAATATTTCTATAAAAATTAGAAAGCACGTGGAAGGAAACGGTTGTAGCGACTCGAATTTATAGAATTATTAGCGAAGTTACACCCAGAACACTGCCTTCTATCACGGCAACTGAATCCAGTCCAAAAGAAACCAAAATAAATGTTGGTATCAGAGGACCCCCGCGTCACAGTGCTGGCGGGGGCCTTACTTACGCCAATGATTGTGGCCTAGTTTGAGGTACTAACCTTGTACTTATCTGGCAAAATTTAAAGGGATATCACAAGAATTCTGTCAGGGTATCTGGTGTCCAAGCTGAGAATGGAATCTGTGATCCCCCGAGTATGAAACAGGAATGTTAAAACACTTGACCTTGATGTCTGGCAAATACAGAGTGTCCGGATGGCAAGTATATATAAAAAAAAATATTTTCGAAACTTCGAGTTTTGTTTTAGAATGGTGCAAACTGGACGACTGTACTGCATTATGAACAGATTTAAAGACAGTCTCTCCCCGCCCGGATACTCATATTTTGGACAAGTGTAGTTGCTTAGTGACTCATAAAGTGGGTTTAAGGACAGAAAATACAGTCTATTTGTAGACGTTTGTTTTGACAGTAATGCCTCATAATATATACTGTCTTATCCAACTTAATATCACCTACTGGATAAGGAACCTATGCCATAGTTCAGGCAGTTACTTTAGGGTCTCTCACCGTTGAAGTTTGGGTTCAATCCCAATACAAGTATATAGAATTTATGGTGGACAACATGGTATTTGAGGTTTCTTCTCTGGGCACTCTTGTTTTCCACAAATGGTCCTCTCATACCTATCATATTCCTAGTAAACAGTCAATACGAGGGGGTGCTGATAAGTCCTTAGCCCGACCTACTTCACGATGTCGTTGGACGGAATCGATAGAGTCGGTGGAAAGAGGGGTCTGTTCATATGCTGAATTGCAAATCTTATCTTGTTAACAGAGGCTGAAAGGAAGCATGCCGGGCGACGCGCGCAATTTCAACAACATAAAGACGCGAGCTGTAATCAAGCCCCCCCGCTGCAAGGCATGACGCCGAAGGAATGCACGCCATTAGGGGAACATGCAGGATCATACGCCACCGTAAAATACTGGGTGGCCCAGTTTAAACGTGGTGATTTTTCTACCTGTGTTGCGCCTCGTCCTGGACGACTCAAAATAGTGATCACCCCGGAGATTACTGATCAAGTGCACGAACTAATCTTGGAAGGCCGCCGGATTTCGGCTAAATCAATAGCTGAGCAACTGGGCATCTCACGTGAGCGGGTTGGGTCTATCATTCATGAAGATTTGGACATGCGGAAGCTCTCCGCGAAGTGGGTCCCGAAATGCCTGAACACGGATCAAACACGTCAAAGGTGCCAGTCGTCTAAGCAACTTTGGAATTTTTTCGACGCGATCCAAATGATTTCTTGTCGTGACTGGTGACCACGGACGAAACCTGGTTATATTATTATGACCCGGAGACAAAGCAACAATCAATGGAGTGGCGGCATAGCGGCTCACCCTGCCCCCAAAAATTCCGAGTTCAAAAATCCGCTGGAAAAGTTCTCGCCTCGATTTCTTCGGATCAAGACGGCATCCTCCACATTTATTATCTTCAAAAGGGCCAAACTATCAACGCGGAGTATTACTCATTTCTGCTGGTGCAATTGAAGGACATTTTGAAGGTAAAACGCCGCGGGAAGGTCACCAAGGGGGTCTTGTTCTTGGACGACAGTGCTCCGGCTCACCGGGCACTTGCAACCCAGAAGAAACTGGCCTACCTGGGCTTCCTATGTCTTGCTCACCCACCCTATTCTCCGGATCTTGCCCCCTCGGACTACCACCTCTTCCCTGGACTGAAAAAAACAATTGAAAGGTCGCCATTTTTCGTCCGACGCGGAGGTCGTTGCTGCCTCAGAGACCTAGTTGGACGGACCTTCTGATTTTTTTTTTTGAGTGGCTTGCAAAAGTTAGATCAACGGGCTAAGAAGTGTATTGAACTTCGTGGGGAGTATGTTGAATAAATCTCGAGTTTGGTCGCTGTAGCTTGCTTGCTTCCTGGTAGGGCTAAGGATTTAACAGCACCCCCCCTTGTATAAGAATGATGCACTAACATACTGTGCCTTACCAAGTTCCTATGATTACCATCTTAGTTCATATTGCAACAGTGTAAATTGTCCACATGTGCACAAGTGCATGAGCATATTGTATGAAAATGAAACCATTCACATCATTTGGAATATTAGATGTACCTAGTTAGTTAACTGTTATCATGCTAATGAACAATAAAGGCATTTAGTGCTACTTAGTTTGTAGAGTGTGTCCATCTGATATATGTAACTGAACACAGCATTCTGAAGACAGTTTCTGTTCTCTGTTAAAATTTTCATAAAAACTCTTGACACCAAACTCTCATTATGGAATTAAGAGTTACTGTAATTGCAGTTATGTAGATTGTAATAAATAATTCTGTGACAGCTGTGTACAAAGATGAGTGGCGGAAAGTCAGTTATAACACCGGAATTAGTAAGACGTTTCAATGAAGATGGAGCTGTCATTGTGAGGGGTGTGTTTTCTGCTTACTGGGTGGAGGTAGTGCAACGAGGGATCCAGCGCAACCTTCAGGAGCCAAGCAAGTATGCAGAGTGGCTCAAAGTGAGTGAAAGCTGTTAATTGGTATATTTTTATTTAAAATCTTAAGACTCATTACCCCCACCTTTTTGACAGATGAATGATGGAATATTTTTGAATGTACTTAGGCTATGAAAAGAAGTCCCATGGAAGGCATGGTTGCTGCTGCTTGAGGGTTCCCTTTCTTTGTCTACTGTTTTTCCCCACCATCACCCCATCTATGTTAACCATCTGAATGCATTTGTTACTTGCATAGGCGTAACTTGGTTAATAAAAATGGGGGGTGGGGGGGTGTAGCTGCGAAATTGACTGTGGGTATTAGAACATTTACTTTATGAAGGAGTCAAATTAGAAAGATGGGGAACATTCAGTTGAACTAGTCCTTAACATACATACACCCATTTCCCCCACTGTCACCCTAAATGCACATATTCTTGACTGACTATACTATTCTTCAGTAGAAAAAATCCTGGGGGGGCAATTGCTTTCTACCCCATGTTATACCTTTGGTTACTTGTTAAGTTTACCATTGCACTGCAAATAAATTCCCTTGCAGAACCAATATTATTGCTAATGACACTAGTGTTATAATCTCTAATAGAAATTTTATAGATTTCTCTACATCAGCAAACCTAATTTTAGCACATATGATTGAATGGTTTTCAGCTAGTATGTTAGTTTTAAACTTGGAAAAAACAAATATAATGAGATTTGTAACAATAAATCAATCATACTGTGCACTCACCATTAGTCATAAGGATAAGTGAATAGATGAAGTAGTAAATTTAAAATTTCATGGTATACAAATTGACAGTCTCCTTAATTGAAAGAACCACATTGAACAAATAATTCCTAAGCTAAGTGTAGCATGTTATATGGTTAGACAAATGTATCATATCTGTAATAATGTTACTTTCAGATCAATTTACTTTGCTTATTTTCACTCTAATGTGAGTTATGGAATAATTCTCTGGGGAAATTCCTCAGACAGTAGGAAGATATTCACCTTGCAGAAGAGAATAATCAGAATTATGAAGGATGCACACCCCAGAACTTCATATAGAAAGCTATTTAAAAATTTAGATTCTAACAGCCCCAAGCCAATGTATACTCATTGATGAGTTTTTTTTATTGGAAATAGGAAAAATTTAAGACGAACTCATCGGTACATTGTATAAATACAAGAAATAAACACCATCTACATAGACCTGTTCCTAACCTGTCCTGTTTTCAGAAAGGCGCATCCTACTCTAGGATCAGAATTTTTAACATCTTACCACGAAGTATTACAAGCCTTAATAATGTAAAGTCACAGTTTAAAGTAGTCCTAAAAAAATTTTTATATGCATACTCATTTTACTCTGTGGATGAAATTTTTGCATCTACAGACGATATGTATTACTGACTTATATGACTGTGTAAATCCTTACACTGTAATAATTTGATATGTTTTTTATGCTTATACATGTTCCACATCCTATTGTCTTATGACAGCCTTAGGGATCTATGGAATGTATATATGTATTACCATCATTCATATGAATGGAATGGCTATAACTGAAAGAGAATATAATGGAGGGCAAGTATAATAACATAAGGGAGAATAGAATAGAATAGTAATAATGGTTTGAGCCCTTTCAGGCCTGATGCACCTAGGAACATAAGGGAGATGTGAGAAGTTGATTCATGGGACTTAATGATATGGCCACAGTAAAATACTTTTAGTTTTTATTTGGACTGTCTGCCAGGGTGTATCTCTAGTCCAGAGATTTTTATTGCAACCCCCCCCCCCATATCTTAATACTGATTCCTTACAAATTCTGTGCTGTAGATTTTTCTAATGTGCATGTCCCATGCAGCCCATCAAAAGACAAGCTATACCTTAATGCAAGAAAATTTCAGGAAGGTACATCGAGTGGAACATACTTCAATGACTATTGCAACTGGAAGAAAATTCCAGAATTCCAGGAGTATGTCCATAATTCCCCAGCAGCAGAATTGGCAGGGACTCTCACATGTTCTAAGGTCAGTTTATTAACTGCTTACATCCCATGTGTTTTCTATGAGGTTTAACAGAAACAGTGATATACAGAAATACCTGTCTAGGACAAGCTGGTCCGTGATTTTTCCCTTCTTTCTGCAAATAAATGCAGAAACACTTAATTAAAGTGGATTAAAAGTGTTGAAATAGCTTTCATTAGCACACTTCAATTCTTCGTGCAGAAATTCTTTGTTGAAACTGTAAATATTGTCCTAAGTGCCAGATCCAGTGAATAAAGCATACTTTCACTAAAGTAGCTTTTACAGTGTCATTTATTCACACAATATTAATTCTTGAAATAACGAACACAAATTTGATATGCTATTTTGGGTCATATTTTATTATATTTGTGTTTGTTTCAGTGGGTAAAATTTTACCATGAGCATGTGCTGAATAAGGAGCCAGGCACAGAGAAGCCAACACCATGGCACCATGATCAGTCTTATTATCCCATAAATGGTGATAAGGTAAATTATACAATTTCTGACTTTAATAATATGATGTTCTAGACTGTGACACCATTTGCATAGTTTGATAAGTATGTACAAACATGGTGGCAGAACCCCCTGCCTTCATTTCCATCTAATAGTGTCTACCTCATCTCTGTCTGCTCTGGGCAGAAGGTTCCTCTAAAACATACAGACACTTCTACCAGACCTCACAGCATCACATATGAGGAGAATGTAATCTGAAGTTTCTGTATCATAGCAGCCTAAAATATCACAATCATACTGTCATCAAATCACAAAAAAAAAGGGGGAAAAAGTCTATTCTAGGACAGTATATACTGTATTTTGTAATTGCAGTCCTTGCTATGTGGTGTACAATATACACCATAATGTCCTTTACTGCAAATAAACTGCATTTTGAAGTCATAAATTGTCTGCCCTTATATTCTGCTCAATGTTTAGCATATTACAAACATTTAAAATAAAAGGTATAGCTATTAATAAGACATACAGTATATATTGTAAACTGTTTTCAGTACAACAAATTTTCTTTATAGTAATCTGATAAAATTTACTTATGGCTTCATGTGCAGTGCTGGATATAACTGACAAGTTCAGAATATATTGACAATATTATGTAGGCCTGATCCCCAATATCAAAATTCTCTGCAATTTTGCAATGCTTTGGAAATTATACATACAGATATTAACTCCTTATGTGTGTTCATTTCAAGGAAACCACTCTTATCAATCTTCAAAACAGTGCTTATTCATAATAACTGTGGCCTGAGAACCTCAAATCTCTGGTAGAAAGCCTTCTTAATTCTCAGAAATGATACATCATTGCTACTATTTCAGGTATGCTCAATATGGATGCCTGTTGATCCAGTTTCATTGAACAATTCTCTCCAGTTGGTTTCTGGCTCTCATCGCTGGGGAAGGTGGTTCATACCACGGAAATTTGCTACAGAGAATGACTATATATCAGATTTTCCCATTGATCTGTATGAGAGTGTGCCAGTCAAGGATATAGATTCTGGCAAGTATCACATCCTTCAGTGGGCCATGCAGGTAAGAGGTTTTCTTGGTAATCTAATACAATCTTAGAATTACTTTACTTCCTCATTCATTAGGATACTCTGAACATCTGTCAGAATACATTACACATCCCATGAGAGTGCTGTCTTAGCATTCACAAAAACCTTACATCTTGCACTGTAGATATTTTAAGTATGACCTGGAGAGGACAATAAATAATGAACAGGGGCAAACTGCCCCTCTGGGGTCACCTGACTGAGAGTGGCTCTATTGTAGATGCATGCAAACTGGTATTTTCAAGTCTTTTAATTTGCAAAAGGAAGAAGATTTAGTTTCTGAAACACTGTGCTGTATTCTGAATACCAGATAATGGACAAAGCCTAGAAACCAGTAATACTAATGGCAACATAGCAACATCACAACCTTTTAACACTGCTTTGATACCTGTTCGATGTAGACTGCCCAATTATTTTTTATGACATCTGTAAGTTGGATGGATCAAAGATCTGATCTGGGTATGACAGCAAAGAGAATTTACAACATATCTGCCACAAATCAAATCCTGAATAATTTCAGTCTCCATTTGTATTTGTGCAATAGTGACCCAAGTGATAAAACCACAATAATCATAATGTGCAGCAGTAATACAGCCAGCGAGGGGGGAAATAAAATTCTGTTTAGCTATGTCAACATTGGGTGACTGAAACTTCCAAGAACATACTTCCAGTTTTCTGTAGCAATATTAATCTCTGATTGGCATATTCTCTTTCCCTGCAATGCCTTGTTCCTCCAAGTGGTTCCTGCCCTTTACGTTCCAACCAAAGCATGTATGTATGAATTTCTCATTCACCCATGCATTCTACATCTCCTTCCTATTTCATACATGTTGATTTCATCACCAACACCATAAACTCTCAGCGTTAGGTTCAGTCAAGACAAATTGCTTACTGTCTGTCGAATACAACTACTAAAATAAAGAACAGTAGTTTTATTCGATGGACTGTATAATTTGTTTGGAATGATCCACAAACACAATGGGATATACCCATTAACCCTTATCGTGCTAATGTGTAGAATATGGTGAGCTCCTAATAATGCCAGGAAATGACAGATGGGATTTAACTAGGCATTTAAAGGGTTAAATTTGGTCCAGTGGCATGTTCCATTTCATTAAAATTGCCTTCGTTCAATCCATCACTAAATGAGTTCCATTTCTTTGTCCTTGCAGACTACAACTCAGAGTTACTTTGGGGTTGCAATTTTCATTTATTATATTACATTGTCACCATTTATATTTGTACTCTAAATTCATCTGTCATGTCATTAATCTATAATAACATTCCATGTTTTCACTTTTTCTCTACCCTACATTTCTTTCTTAAGGTAAAATGTGAGCTTATGAAGTCATGGTGTTGTTGGTACCTGAATTTTAATCCACAATGTAGTAATAATACAGTCAAGTAAGAAACGATTCTGGATTTGCAGCCAGGAGATTGTGTTGTGTTTCACATGAGAACTGTGCATGGTGCTGCCGGTAATTCATCAGCATCCCATCAGAGACGTGTCCTTGCAACCAGGTGGCTTGGTAAGTCATTTGCTTCATGCAGCATTAGTTATAGTGTGACTTGAAAGGTATCATGACCATGACTTCATTTTTATTCCAGACTAATCACAGTAATTTGTGAGAGGCTATTATACTGCTAAGTAAAGCCACTGACATGATGTTCTGTCACTTTTATCATGTAAAAGGCAGGAAGATTTCCAAAAGTAGCCACAATATCACTGTGCTTTGGTCAAATTTTAAAATTCTATGTAATACTGTCTTTATGGCACATTTTCGTCCATTTAATATAGAGAATAATTGATTTTACTATCTTCTACAGGCAATTTGAGGATTCGGGTGATATCACATGCAATAAGCCCTCATCATACTGGGGTAGGGGGAGTGATTATGATGAGGGCAAACCTGTGTTGAACGAGCTACTTATGGGAAAACTTGGGTTATGTGAATGCAGATACTTATGGACCCTACCCACCATTTCTGGACATTGAACATGTACAGTGTTTGGGTTGGTCACACTGCCAGCACTTGTGGCATTTGAGTAACCATCCTGTTTATGCGAATGTATGTTAATTTTTCAACATCTGAGATTTTTTTTGTTACACATTTAATTATTTTCAACTGTGTATTGTTAAAATCACAATTGGTAAAACTGTGTTGGGTGAGATGTTACTGCACCATTAGTTTCTCCTGTGGTGGAGTTGTCATTGCCGTGAACTATTGAAGAAATGTTTCTTTCATAGGCAAAAATTGTCACATTTTTGCAGGTGATGATACATGCATCACTACAAGACCTTGGAAAGTATCACCACCAATTGAAGCTGTTTTTACAGAACCACCATCACTAGAACAACTTCCGACCATCTGGAACCTTGAGATGCAATAAATTTGCATAAAACTGTAGTTGCTGTCTTACTAAAAGAATATGCAGCAGTATACAATTTGAGCCCCCCCCCCAGTGGCAAAGATTCAAGTTGTGGTCTACAGTGTTATGAAGTGTTAGTCCGGTATATAGTTACCAACATTTTAAACGAATATGCCATCTCTAGCTACCCAAAAGATTCTGGCAATATATTCCTTGGAAACACCGGTACCAACCTACCAGATTGTTTGGTGCCATAACCCAGAAGACCACGATATGAATAGCCAAGAGTGCTAGTGGGGACTGACATTATGGTGTTGTGGTTAGCTCTGCTGTCATTTGTGAGGTGACCATTAAATTGCTATTAGTCATGAGACCAGCTGCCATAACTTTAATTTTAATTTTTTTTTTTGGTAACATTTTGCCCATATTTGATGTTTGGCAAAATGACTTAACCTATAAAAATTCTCATGCTCTAATCACTCAAACCTGGTCTTCGGCAATTCACTTACAGTTTAGAAGATTCTTTTTCTACCCTGCAGAGCTGCACCTTAACAGTACTGTACTATCTTGTAATCAGGGACTGACTTTTTGGGTATGGAATGATGGTTAAGATAATTCGGTTTATCTCCTTTAAAGTACTACCACTGATTTTACCCAGGATATTGTACTGACAATATTCTAATAACATTTCAAAATGTACATCTGCACAGTTCTGGGTTATGTTGAAAAAGAACAGTCATCAGGCTTTGCCTCAATTCAAATGCCAATTTAAACACCCAAGTACAATAACAAAAACTGATTCAGTTAAATAATCCCAACATTATCTTTACTTTACTAGCACACAGCATTCCCTGAACTGTGCCTTCACATTTAAACCTTAGAATCTGGTATTACACAAGTACTTTATTCATTCTGAACACTATCTATCTGGCACATAACATAACTTACAAATAAATGCAGAATGCTCAACACAAATCACCTGTATTTTATATGAACTGAATAAATAATTAAAATGTATATTGAAAAATTATATAATTTTTAAATACAAACAGTGCAGCATTAGTATTTTTTATATTCTCAAAAACTGGTATGTGCAAGAAATATGTATAATATACACAAGCACAGAAAAGGAAAAAAATGGCCCAATGCAAAAAGTAAGACATTCTTGCCCAGCAAAGTGGTACAAAGTAAATGTATGACTTCAGTCAATAGTTAACAGATGGTACCTACATATGTTAGAGGCAGCTGGTGCAAAATATTTTTAGAAATTTTATTTAAATATGTCATAATTACTGTTGTTTAAAATATGTGAAGGTCTTGAGAATAGCAACAGCCTGACCAACAACAAACAGTCAAGTTCTTTTGTGTCTTCTATACCAACTTCGATGGGCCGAGTAGCATAGTCAGTATAGTGAATGGCTACAGGTTGGACAGTCCGGGATCGAATCCCAGTGGGGGCGAGATTTTCCGCACCTGTTCAGACTGGTCCTGGGGCCCACCCAGCCTCCTTTACAATGGATACCGGTCTTTCCTGGGGGTAAAGAGCGGCTGGCGCGTGACATTGATCCCTCACCCCCTTCTAGTGCTATGGTCAAGAAAGAGTAGAGCTATACCTCTACTCCCCCTGTGGCCTCTACAGAGCCTCAGTGCCTGTACAAGGTTGCACTTTACTTTTTTCTTTTATACCAACTTTGAGTACATTTAATCAATTCCAATTTGTTCCATTTTTTATTCATATCACAGCTGAATACACTCATCTTACATTATCTTTGAACAACTGAATTTTTACACCCGTTCAAAGACTGTCAGTTCAAAAAGTAGTAAACAATTGCACAAATAACAAGAATCATAGTAAAACCTGTAATTCTGATTTCAATATCTGCAAAAGAAATATGGTTTGGAGAACATGTCAGGACTTAGAAATTGGGAAAGGAAGCTGGCTAAAATAAACCACTGTATCAGTTATATCAACTGTTTTATAGTGATGACAGAAAGTAGCAAAATTTGTAGTTGTTCATTGTGCTGGCAGAAAATGCTGATAATAGTTTCGTGTATATTCCAGCATTAATTCCTGCATACATTCAGGTACTTCCCCAGTGCAGACACCAGGTGAACCTCCATATTTCGTAAAAGATGGTACCACAGTCTCAGGTGGTAGAACTGTGTTATCTTCAATAACACAGCAGTCCTTAAGAACACATCTGCGACCCTGTACAAAACAAATTATGCAGAAGAATTAAGATAAATCCAAACTGAAAACTCTATAAACATGAGGACTTCACTCTCCTTGGATGTGATGCTGTGTCATTGGATAAGTGGTTCTACTTATTCAGGGACACAGTGTTACATTCCAGAAGACTCAAATCCTCATCCACACTGCTGTGAGAGCTTCTCATGTAACATCCTGTGATTGTGCTTTGCAAGCAACCAGCTTTTAAATATTTAATGGCTACATTTTCTTCAGAAGGAAAAATGACATCACAGACACACATACACTCAGTGTTGCAGTTCTTCGATACACACACTGAGGTCTGGTACTTCACAGAAAGAACTACAGAATTTAACAGAAAACACTCGACACATAATTCTATGAAGACATTTCTGAAGGGACTTCAAAAAGGATGTATATCTCAGTGAATACCATCAAAATGCCATTGTACACAGCACAGCATTGTTTTAACATGAAATAAGGAAGGATGAAAGGAACCTGGAAGAAAGCAGTGAAGGAGGGAAGAAATGGAGGGGAGGAGGGAGGGAAGGAAGGAAGAAAGGAAGAAAGAAAGAAGGTAAGGGATGAATATAAGAAAGAAAATTATTCTCTGAGAGACTTAAACATGTACATGTGATGAAATGTCATAACCTAGGATTTTTAATTTTTGGGTTCCAGTTTAACACACAAAAAATTTTTCTCCTGAACTTTCAGTAGGCATGATACTCGTGTCATAAGAACATGCACTGCGTTTTCATACTTACAATCACACAGTTTTTTCCAATGTATACATATGAACCAACTACTGCAGCACTTACTACAGAATGTTCACCAACAAAAACGTGATCACCCATGTGAAGGGGAAAGAATGCCACACTGGAAAATAAACATAAGCTTTGTATTATCTTCACACTGGACAAATCCTTTTCATGATGGTCTAACAGAAACTGTAACATTCAATTAAAGTAAAGTTGGAAGAAAACATTGTTTTGTTAAAAACATAATTTAATATAAATGAGGTCTCCTTTTCACACACATTTCAAAACAATGGGAAAGCATCTGTTTCCTTCCCAATGCCCATTTGTACATTTGTTTTCATTTAATAACTCTTTTACAGAGCAGCAGCTTTTAACAAAAAATATTAATAAATTTTCACTCATACACTACTGAGATAAACATATTTTATTATCTTGTTATGCATTTTATGTACATACAGAAGATACTGAAATGGAAATCACACACACATACATGCACATCAGTTTTTTTTCTACAAGTGTTCCATGTGTGTTATAGCACTGTGGCACTGAATAAAGCAATCACATGTAACATCAGTCCCTGTAAATGTGACAGAGACTCAAACAGTGGGGATTTGTACATATGTTACACAACCAGAGATGAAAAGAGTTTAGTGTGATAAATACTGCAGTCTCAGTGGCCAAAGAACTGGCTCCCCCATGCCCTATCCAACTTCTAGATTGTTACTCAGCTATTAAAGCTCCAATTCCAAGCAGAAACAGAGGTGGTGAACCATCCTGCTGGATAAGCGAATGACAGAGAAAGTACTCCTAAAATGGGTATGACAGGTGCACATGTCTTACTCTGCAGTTTATTTTAAAATGCTGCCTGTATCTTAGACTGTGTAGTGTTAATTGTAGGGTGACTTGTGAATGATTACGCACAAACAATGTGAATGATTAGAGAAAGAATTTGAAAACTCGTTCTTTTCGTTTACAGTTCTCACATAGTGCGCTGCATTATGATCCAAGAAACCACAAATATCTCCATAGACTTTCCAGTTCTTCACAAGTGGTTCAAGAGTTATGTACAAAAAGTGGGAAGGTAAATGCACACTGTATGTAGTCATCATGTGACTTCAAAAACTATGGAACACACCAAAACAATTGCCACATACCTTTTAAAAAAAAAAAAAAATTAGTCTAGTGTCACTCCACCTTTACAAGTACAGTACATGAAACAAGTTACAAAACTACAAATCATAATAAATCAAATTTCATGCACTGTAAACAAGGTTGTCCCTGTCCATGCCATGAAGGCACAAAGGGGGAGACAAAGTATAGCTCCACTCATCTTAACCTTGGCTGCAGATGGAGATGAATGAGTGATAACAATCATGACCCTGCACCTTTACCCCAATCAAAGAACCTGGCACCTATTGAATAGGTGGCTGGTTGGAACTCAGAGCCTGTCTGGACATTTTAGAGAGGAGTTCAACCTCTTGTCCCTGTCAGAATTTGCACTGTGGATTATCCAGCCCATGCACTGTAAACTACAGTTTTAAACACACTGATTGACTGTTGCACAAATATTCTTGCCACTTATCTAAACAGTTGCGCTGGACGTTCTGGGAAAATAAATATACAACCACCCTACTACATGCACATAGAAGTTTACCCTTTGCTGAATTTCTTGAATGGTGGGCGAATAACTGCATGTTTGCTGATGATGCAATACCGGCCAGCACGTACATTAGCAAGGTCTCCACGTATAATAGCATCCGACTGCACTATTACTTTGCCACTCAATACTATATTTTGCGATCCGCACAAAACTGTCTGGCGGCTCACCTTGTTGCCTGATGCCTGCAAATCACAAGTTCATACGCTGGTTAATGTCATCTTACATGAATAATAATCCACTCATCACCTGACATCAACTGAATGAATAATAATCCACTCATCACCTGACATCAACTGAAGTTAGTTACACATTACATAGTACAAACATTTAGACTGTGAATACCCACATACTGAACACGATACAAAAGGTTGCAGAAGTAGGTTATTTTGAGGTTAGGTACGAGCCTCAAACTTCAATTATTACCGTTTCAACGTATTCTGCTTTGTTATAGTAAATGTCTTGAAGTTCCATTATTCAGGCCTAAATAAATATCGTGCCAACGTCCCTTATGCGACGACAACTGAATTTCCCATTCCAATTCCAGTTTCCTCTTTCATTATCACTACAACTTCTTTCCCTCACTGGTATATGTCACCAAGCAAATATTAGCGCAAGATACATTTTTAACTATGATATTGTTCAGCTTGCAGTCCGTACGGTAATTTTTTTTTTTGTACTACACGTTCACAAAATCCCCATATGTGTTTTGTTTCAAGCCGGTTACACTTGGTTGTATCATACTACTGAAAACAGGTCTGCAGTTATATAACATAAAATTTAAATGAACTATATTTTCAAAATACAGTTAATTGTACAATTTATAATCCATTTGCAAGAGTTTTCAAATGATGTTTCTCATAAACAGATTTGGGGTGGAACTTGATTAACGTGGTAACTCATCGATACTTCAAAGAGCGCTGTTCTGCCGCAGGCAGTTTGCTTTCGTAGTGACATCGGGCATTAGCAGTCATGGCGGATGAGGAGACGAACGTGAGCGATGATGCTTCGGGAGATTTGAATACTGTCTTTGGCCTGAGACTCCGAGGTAGAAAGGGAGCATTGAAAAAGAAAAATGTGTACAACGTGAAGGACCATAAATTCATTCCACGTTTTTTCAAGCAGCCTACATTCTGCAGCCACTGCAAAGACTTCATATGGTAAGTAACTCTTTGAAACTTCATATTCCCGCAAATATCACATTAAACAAGTGCAAAAATTTTGATCATCAGTATGTGGCTTGAAGGGTGCCAAGACGTGTTCAACAAAACAATTCGTAGTTAGCTTGACGGTGGGTCTTGTGTTTGTATTTAGACTGCTTCCATCGTTCATTAATTAATGATTTCGTTCAATGTCTGTTCTGTCATTTCCACGTGACGAATTAGTTGGATTGTACTGCAGATGGTTTCTGATATCAATATGTTACTTACTTATTCGTCTGATGGACAATTTTCAGATCCTAATGTTAGGCACCAGCATTTGAAGCGTGGGGGAAAAAAAAAAAAAAAAAAAACACGCACACACACACACACACACACACACACACATGAGGTAACTAAATACGGTACACAAAGCTAAGTATACTTTTAGTCAGTGTGTGTTGTACAGTGTTTCATTGGTTAAACAAACGTTATTTGTAGAAACATCTGTTTATTGTGAAATCAGTAGTGTAAGAGGCATACAGAACATCAGCAAGTGTGCCTACTACTCGGATTTATTACGTACACTTTTATTACTAATTAATCTTAGAACGTGGTACAGATTTGTGGTGAAACATCTCATTCAATTCGCTACCGAAGTGGTTACAGAAATTCTTAACCTTTCGTTGTACCGCGCCCCCGAATGGGTGGGTGGGCTTTCAGTGAATGGTTTACAAGTAAATACAGCTAAATAAACAGACATTGCGTTTAATAACAAGTCGTAGTCATGGAAAGCAAGATTGAAAGCGGATTTCGTCTGGGATGTGACGCCGTTTCATAGGAACCTTCTGCCTCTTCGCCATTGTAGGTAAATGATTTGAACACGGTTCTTCATGCGCAATATCGTAAGTAAGAATGGTAGTTGTATGGCCGCAGACTGCAGAATGCTGTATAAAATGTGAATGATGTAAGGGTGGTGGTTTGATAATTGTTGTAGGCTTGAATCTGTGTGTGGGGCATGACTGAGTCCTTAGGTACTGCAGTCGTAATTGGTACTGTTGCACCAGCTTTGGGTGATAGATGAGTATGGTCCAGTATGGGAATAATAACTGCCGACACTAAGCGTCTGAGCTGTGCCCATATACCAGTGATTAAATAGGGTTGTGTGATTTTCCACAATTCACTGCGTAGAATCTTATAGAATATATCCATTCGAGACATCCAAATTGTACTTACGATAGCATACAATTTGTATATGAATATGCTGTGTGCACATCATTTCCTTCTTTATTCCTCAGTTACTATCATGTTTCGGCCACCTCGTGTGTCCATCATGCGGCAGTTCTGAGAAGTAAAAAAATTCAATTAACCTGTGGCAACGTGGTAAAAAAGGAATAAATAAGGAAGTGTTTTTCAAACGCCGTATTTGTTTATTGATTGTACGTATGGTAATAAATTTTAGAATTACAGATCTCTTAACTTAGAATGCTCTTGGAAAATCAGACTCAGGCGGATGGTCACCAGTTTCCGACCGCATAGGCCCGGGTTCAACCCCAGGGTAGTTTAGGGGAAGATTTTCTGAGAACTTTTCGGGTTTTCCCAACAACTACCATTCCCTCAATGCTCTATACTCAGTAATCCGAGGCTTTACAGTAGATCTCTAGTACCACGGGATTCAAGTTGTTGCTCTATTTATCTAATTTTTATTGACATACTCTATAGCATGTGGTTCTAACCATGTATTTCTTTTTTCAATTCTATTTTGTTACCTTATCTCTTGCTTTGCATTATCTTTATATATAACAAGCTCAATATCCTATAGGTGTCTGCCTTGTATGGATCTGATGAATGCTCAATAAATACAATACAATACAAAAGTCTCATCCCATGCCAGCCAACTACTCGCGACATAGCGAGCGATTATGTTGGTAGTAAGGTCTCTCTGGCAAGCCAAGATAAGTGTGATTGTGTACGTAGCGGGCTTCTTCTATTGCCGCTACGTGCGGTCACGTAATATACTTCAATGTCCATTCATAGTGTACTTGCCTGATTCTGTCCCTGTTGTCTGTTCGAAGGGGGACTGCTGGTCCTCAGGTAGTACGTGCGATGACGCCTGAAGTTAATTTAGATAATACTAATAAATTAAACAATTAAAACAGCAGCAGAAGGACCAGCTACCCCTTGAGGGTTGAGGAACAGGCACTTCACCTAACTCTTCCG
>Ga0209755_10003897_pt1 | contig 18186 bp, 14 predicted proteins | sample TergutCo191P1_FD_187301 | JGI IMG/M metagenome (GOLD analysis project Ga0209755, IMG submission 187301) | Cornitermes sp. P1 segment gut microbial communities from Petit-Saut dam, French Guiana - Co191P1 (SPAdes) (version 2) | ecosystem: Host-associated > Arthropoda: Insects > Digestive system...
TGAATTTCTCGCGGTAATAATCGACTTTGAAATCATACACCGGGGTCGGCGACGTTGCATATTTTTCCTTATCTTTTCGATAGATTTCCGATTGGGCAAGTGCAATGTTTGCCGCTCCCGACGGAGAATAAAGAATCGTGAGTTTGACCGGACGACCAAACACAACCGGTTCGACCAAGACCTCACGTTCTTTGCGAATGGTTGGTGTGATACGCCGACCAAGCATATCAACGTAAAACAATTTGAAGGCATTGTTTTTACCAAAGCCGCTCATAAAAAGCACTTCACGAATGGCAGAATTCCGAATCTGATCGAGCATTTCCGTATTGAGGCGAATGGGAATCAGATCGTTGTCCGCCCAAGTGGTCGACGTTCGGCAACATTCTGTCACCGTATCACTCATTGAAATTTTATGACGATGTAAAAACCGAAGGACTCCTTCCAGCGAAATGGGTATGCCGATCTCACCACCGCTCGCCTTGTCAAGCAGTTCCCAAAGACTCAATCGGCTGCCGTAAAAGAACGGTATCTTGAAATTTGCTGTATGATGCGGATGAATGGTACCCACGATGACTCGCTCACTGCAAGGATCAATAGGATATTGATCCAAATACTGGTGTACCGTGTGTGTGTTCATTTTTGTTGCACTGTGTCATGGAACAAGGTCATGAGGCAAGAGTCATGGGGCAGGGGAGAGAGAAGTTAACCTCTGTCTCCTAACGCCTTCTTTCCCGGTGCAGAAAACATTCCGACCAGCATACTGCCAATCGGATTGCACACAAATGCAACGATCAACTTGTAACGAAACGATGGAATACATACGACTCGCTTGGTACGCCGGATCGAATTCAATGATGTACGCACCACATACTCTGCCGAAAGCCACAGCCATTTCGGGGTGGCATCTTTCTTGAAATCCTTCATCGCGTCCGTTGCGTGAAAACCCGTGTGTGTGAAACCGGGACAGAGTGCCTGTACACGAACGCCATATTGCCGAACATCGCATTGGAGCGACTTGGAAAAACTCAACACATAGGCTTTCGTTGCCGCATATTCTGCCGTTCCATATCCGTAGAGGAACGCTGCAACAGACGAAACGTTGATGACATAACCTTTATTCTGTTTGCACATCGGCACGAGTGCCGCCCGTGACAACCGCATCAGTGCAATGGTATGCAATCGGATCATCGACTCTTCCGCATCGGGATTGACATGTGGAAACGGAGTAGTACCGAGTCCGAAGCCGGCATTGTTGACCAACACTTCGAGTGACTCCTCTTTTTCGAGTCGATCTTCGATCCGTTTCAACTCATCGGGCTTTGTAAGATCGCACACAATGGGTTCGACTTGAACGTTGTATTTCGCTTCAAGGTCGGCTTTGAGTTCATCGAGCAGATTTTTTCGCCGGGCGATAACGAGCAAATCATATCCATCGGCAGCCAGTTGTCGGGCAAACTCTTTGCCCAGCCCTTCGCTGGCACCGGTGATGGCGGCAAGTTTTTTCATAAGGGATTAGGAGTTAGAAGATAGGAGTTAGGAGAAATTATGACGCAAATTGGCACAATCAGCAAGGGCAGGGTCTTCATTCGTTCTCATAATGTTCGCGGATGCCTCGCAGGTGTGATTCAATATAAAACAACAGCCGCATGAATAACAAAAATGGTATCGCCGCCGGTACGAAGAGAAGAAAAATGGGTGCAATGACCATCGCACCCAGAATCACGATGACACAAGTAAGGAAGGTAAGAAAGATGGTCAGCCCCCAGTTGGGAGAACCCGACGATTCATTTGTCAGCGAACGGTTCCACAAACTGGGTATCTGTTCCGCAGAACACTTGTGTCCTGCGAATGTTTCTATTGGCGTATTCGGTTCGATGGCTCCCCGCGCTGCCAGTATTTGGAGTCTCCGCTTGCTCACGGGACCTTGTTGCTGTCCGTTTGCGTCAATGTAAAAATAGCCACTCATGGAAAACCAACGTACCATGTTTCGTTGTCGATTGCAAGAGAGAGCGGGCGGAGAAAATGAGCCGCGAACATAAGAGAGTGCAAAAAGTATCCTTTCCCAAAGGGAGAAGGGGCAACGCATGGACAGTTCTGTTTGCTACTTGTTTTCGTCTTTCTCACGAATGGCTCGCAGGTGTGTTTCAATGCGAAAGACAATGAGGAGAAATTCTAATGCTATCCGAATAAGGAGTAAATGAATCAACAATGCAACTGTTGACAGTAGAATGTAGAAAGTTCCCAGAATAGTATCATCCCCGACAGCACCTGTTATGATGGCGAACAGTCCGATGAGTACAAAACTCCCCCAAATCGAAAAGGCAACTACAACGCTTACGATCCAGAAAAACGGAATCAACGAAGCGGTAAAAAATCGGGTGAAGCCAAAGTCGAAAAATCCCAACGGTGTTCGTCGTGCATCGGAATTGAACGTTGAATCGGGAATCAATTCTGTTGCCTTTTTGAGACCAGTGAGCGTGAGTCCTGCATCCATTTCTCCGATCAGTGTATCCGGTCTGATGGTTCCATTTGCCGCTAACTCTTGAAGTCGATCTTCATCGCAAGGACCTCGCCTCGTGCCATTCGTGTCGAGGTAAAAGTAATCAGTCATGGTGATTCGAGTTGAGAATACAACGTACAAAGTTTCCACATTTTGTTGCCGATTGCAAGAGGGTAGGGGAGAGAAAAAACGAGTCGCGAACGTTAGAAAGCAGATTGTAATGGTTTCCTTGTCCTCTAATGCTCACAACTCGTTGCGTTATTTTTTCGTTCATGAGTCAGTCTTTCCATGGCAGCGTCATGCAGCCGAAAGGTAATCCAGTCATAGATTGCCTTTGCGCCCAGATTTTTCATAAAAACGGATACTGCTGACATTCCAGTCGAGTACCATCCAGTCAATACGAAAACAGTTGCGTGCCTCAGCAATGTCTGCAAGTTTATGAAAAAACCGTGTACCGATTCCTCGGCGCGAAACCGGGGACGCACAAAAATATCTTCGAGATACATTCCTGCTTGACCGCGAAACGTTGAATAGGTGAAATAGTAAAGTGCGAATCCTGCCGGTTCCTCTTCATATTCTGCAATGAGCACCTCAACCTGTTTTGCAGAAATCCATTGACGAATTGTTTCTTCTGTAATCACGACCGAATCGAGCAAACGTTCATATTCAGCCAATTCACGGATAAACTGCAAAACTAACGTGCTGTCATCGCAACCCGCAATTCGCATGACAATTTTCAAATCGTGCTTCCGATCACCATCATTTTCCATAATCACTACCCCCGATTGGATTCGAACCAACGACCTACGGTTTAGGAAACCGTCGCTCTATCCCCTGAGCTACGAGAGCAACATACGTTCGTCGATTATAGCGGTAAGAATTGCTTGATGCAATATCCCGGTGAAAGTGCGTCGGTCATTACACTGTGTTTTGTCGCCGATTGCAAGAGGGCAGGGAGGGAACGATGAAAACCGGAAACGCGGCGCAGTGCCCGGACGTTTGTCAGCAAAAGACCTGACACTTTCCGACATCCTATAAGTTTTCACTCATTTGTGTCATTCCAGTTGGCGATTTCAATGTTCATTTTTCAAAAAGACAGGAGCAAGGAATCTGGAGACAGAAGATCGTAACTTAAATCCCTTCCTCTGACTCCTTCATGTCCAATAACCGAACATAAGGAACATTATCAGACGTTGATATTTGCGTGTTTATGGACGAGGGCTACTGTTCCATCTGATTTTTCAAGAGCCGTAATCAGAATATAGAATGTTGGAGACAGATATTATAGCATGAAAATTACTCGTTCTCCTACACCGTCATTCCCGCGAATGCGGGAATCCAGACGCAAGACGTTAACATCCATCCTCTAGATTCCCGCCTGCGCGGGAATGACGAACGTTTTCTCACTCCCCTGCCCTATTTTTTCCTGTCTCCTTTTTGCCGGAGTACCGGCTTAATAATGTGTATCCTGCCAAACCGAGCGTAATGATGGCGAAAAACAAGGCGTACCAGTCGCCGTACTTTTGGTACAGCGTGAGAGAATGTCCCCTCTGCAAGTTGACTGAAACTATTCCGCCAACCGCTTCGGCTTCTCCACGTTTGCCGATATGTTCGATCATACCAGCCGGAGAGATGATTGCCGAATAGCCGCCGTTCGTTGCCGTTACATAATACATTCGGTTCTCCACTGCCCGAAAGACATGCGTTGCCAAGTGCTGTTCAATCTGCTGTGAAAACCAAAACCAACCGACATTGGAAAGATTGATCAGCACTCGCGGATCATGTCCCTGCTTGCGTAATGTCAATACTTGATTACGTATTAAATGGGCGACCGTACTCTCAAAACAGATATTGACCGATGCCATCACTGTTTTACGTTCCTCTTCTTCACTCCCCTGCCCTATCCGGTTACTGCGCTCCGCTCCGTTCCCGGCTTTCATTATCGGAAACATAACCGGCTTATCACCGGGCGTGGATTCGGGACAGAGCGTCCGCAAAATGAAATCATCCGGCAAATAATTCGCAAACGGAACATATTCGCCAAACATTACCAAGTGCATCTTGTCGTAACGGTACAATTTTTCCGGTTCTTCCCCTCGTTGCGGTTGTACCAATAATGCCGAGTTCAATCGTAACGGTTTTTCGGGATTGTCCTTAAATACCAATGTTGACACCCCAAAAATGACGGGGGTATCAATTTGTTGGACGAACTGCCGATACCATCGCTCCCAATCGGTTGCCTCTTCTTCGGTCATATATCTTTCCTCGTCGGGCAAATAAATGTCAGTCGGCTTGACCGCCCCTTCAAACACCAAGATGGGAATAGGGCAGACCGTTTCGGGAAAAATGATTAGATCGGGCAAACTTTCCCCTTTTTGCCTTCTTTCGCTGATTGTCTTATGCGTCAAATCTATAAATTGCTGAAAGGTTTCAGCGGCATCCTTCGGGGTATCAGTCAACCGTACCTGCCTATCGCCTTGAAGAGTAACGATTGAGTATTCTGTTTCCCCTTTTTTGCCGAGAGAAATCTGCAAGAACGAAAGAAGGAGAATATACAACACAATACAAATGGACGCGATTGCCGTAGGAACCCTATCTCCTCCCTTTATATTCTCCGTGAAACCCGCAAGTATCCCGTCTTCACGCATTTTAACCACGGAGGACACAAAGAACGCAAAAATTTCACAAAGTGCGGCACCCAGAAACATAATCGCCCCGCCGACGAGTAAACTTCCACCAATGGATGCCAACTGAATCAGTAGGGGATACAGATAAAAAGCATGTTCGAGGGAGCAGAAGGAAAACCCGCCGAGCAACCGGCAGCGCAGGTATTCGCAACCGATCCAGCAGACCGGCATGGCAACGAGTAGGGGAATGCGAAAATGATGAACGGCAACCCTTGCGGAGACAAAAAAGAGCACCCAGTAGAGCGACAAGTACGCCGCCAGTGCCAGCAAGCCCAGCGTTGTCAAAGGATGCGGACAGGCAATCCACCAGATTGAGGCAAGCCAAAAGAAAAACGCCGCGAGATAGACCCAGTACCATCTTACCGGTTTCGGTCGTTGGATGACGATTCCCCAACAAATCGGCACTGCCAGCGCGAGCGGGGCAATGTTGAGCGGCGGCAGGGCGGCGTAATAACAGAGTCCGCCGAGGAATAGCCAAAAGAGCGGTGAACGAATAACGGCGTGGATTGTAGTCATTGTGTATTTGGTAAATCAGAGCCGCAATCTAAGAACTGCATATCAGTATAACAAAAAGACCAAACAATTCAAACAATTACACAGTGCCTTCCAAAAAACGGTCGGATCAGGTATAATCGGTTCATATATTCTTTGACACAATGGGAAACGTTCACAATGCAAATTAATGTTACAAAAAATCCCTCTGCGGAAATGCTCGACAAACTCGGCTGTAGGTCGTGGCCTATTTGGGAAAAAGAACCCTCGGTCTTCCCCTGGCACTACGACGAAAAAGAAACCTGCCTGATTGTTGATGGCAAGGTAACAGTAACACCCAAAGACGGCGAGCCGGTGACGTTTGGCAAAGGAGACCTCGTTGTTTTTCCACAAGGTATGAGTTGTACTTGGAACGTCCAAGAAGCCGTGCGAAAACATTATAAGTTCGGAGATTGATGCATGGGCAAATCACCAATATACTGCACAATGCTCGGCATCAAATCCTTGTGAAGCGGGTACTTTGGATTGGTGTACGTTCCCTGTTGGAGAAAGGTAAACGTCGTGAGACTGTTTTTCAACGTGTGATTCATTCCTTTGATGACCACCTTTTTCGCTTGGGGATTTGCCGCCGACAAGTTTTCTGCATCGGTAACGGATACTTGAATATCGGTTGTCCCTTGAACAATCAGCATCGGAAACGTCAGTTTCTTGATTTCCAGTCGTGGATCGTATCTTAACCATGAAATCATATACGGCTGCACACTCGGTCTGACAAGCGGCAAATCGGCGGGAACGTTTTCGACGGTGTTTCCCGTTTCCAATTCGTCGAGAATCGGCAAAAACGCATCTCTGACAAATCGAGGTTGTCGGGACATCTGCTCACGCAACACCTCGCTTACCGGTCTTCCAGCGCCACAAAGAGAAATGAAACCGTCTGCCCTTCCCGATTGAGTGGTGTCCGATTGACTGCAGGCAAGCATGCCGATGAGCGAACCTTCGCTATGTCCCAGCACAATGATTTTGGAATACTTGTCCTCTTGCGATAACAGTTCGAGCCAACCAACGGCATCTTCAACATAATGTTCAAAACGCATTTCCGATTCCTCCATTCCTGCTGCGTCACTAGCACCGATGCCACGTTTGTCGAAACGAACGGAGGCAATACCGTTTTGCTGTAATGCTTCCGCAATCATCCGATAGGTGTCAGTGTGGATTGCCGGTAACTGATTGCCGTTGCGGTCTGTCGGACCCGATCCAGCCAGAATAAGAACGATGGGCACCGGTTTGGTCGCTTGCTCCGGTGTCAACAACGTTCCGTAAATTGTCCCCGTCGGCGTTTCGAGTTGAATCGGGGTTCCACCGTGTGCCGACTCATCATTCCACGGAAAATAACGAATGCTGACGATTTGGTTTTCTTGGAATGAGACCCGAACTTTGAACGAATTTGTTTTTCCTGAAAAGAATAATTCGACAGATTGACGGGGTGGTTCGTGCTGGACAATCTCTTTCTTTTGCAATTCGCCAACATCGCCGAGCATTCGACGAAATTCTCTGGCGGCACTCCGATACTTGCCCGTCTGTACCCACGAACGTATATCTTCGGTCATCTCAAAGTTTTGTAGTATGCTCTGGTCGCTTCTTTCAACAATATGCCAAAAAAATTGCTCGGCAATATCGTCCAAAGTCATATCCTCGGTTACAGCCATGCTCTGCTCAGGCGGAAGTTGCTTCGGCTGCACGAGGAACAACGCAAAGGCAATGACGAGCAGTAATGGGAGCAACCACCGTGTTCGTCTGTTTGTCTGTTTCATCATTTTAGCGTCTCCAAAAATCTTACGGGAACTCATCGGCGGGCTAACGCTCCCGTTCTTTTTCTCTCACTCCCCTGCCCTATTGTACCGATTCTGTTATACTGTGCAATGCCAATAGACGGATATTATACTTTGCGCCCTTTGTGAATTTTTGTGTACTTTGTGGTTAATTTTACCACGAAGGACACAAAGGATATACAAAGAACACAAAGAAAAGATGACAGTTTATTGCCGTATTGCAGCATAGCATCATTGGCACAATGACCCGGCTGGGCGATGTTTTGTATTTTCTACGTCAGATACTTTTTCCGAACTGGAAAGATCGGGAAGATGATGGGGAACCGACCGGTTTGCAGAAACTCCTTGCAATGGTTGCCCTCTATCTGGCATCAAAAAACGGCACGGGAACTTTGTTTAGTGTCATTCTGCACGCTTTCATCTTGGCAGTGCTATCGCTGATTCCGTTTACTAAAATGAGCGGCTTTGCTGGCATTGACATTCTTGGCAGTATTGACGTTCCCGGCATTGAGCAGCAAGCAATCGTCGCGCCGCCCGGCGAGGCAAACGCAAACGGCGAAGCCCAACACGTTGTACAAGATGATGTGCTGACGGTAGCGGAAGCGGTCAATTCAGCCGAATCCCCTACCCTAGCCGTCGAAGCAGTTGCCAATACTGAAACCGTTGTAGATTTGTCCGGCAAAGAATATCTGCAACTCCAATCGCGGGGCGGATTCGTTTTCGGCGGTGGACTTCAAAACCGCTCCACTACTGGTCGGCAAGGTGCAATGCAGGGCGGCGGAGCATGCCAACGCGGTGAAGACGCTATTGAAGCAGCACTGCGATGGTTTGCCACTCATCAGCAGGCAGACGGCGGTTGGAGTTTTAACTTCGATAATTCCTGCACACGATGTTCGCACAGTGGTACAGGTTTGGTTGATCGCCGCGCCGCCGCTACCGCATTAGCATTACTCTCGTTTCTTGGGGCAGGGTACATGCATCAAGAAATGAGTCAGTACCAAGAAGTTGTTAGAATGGGCTTGTCCTTTTTAATCAATAATCCCAACGGCGGTATTGACGGGGCAATCATCCACCGAGACCAACTGCGGATGTACTCGCACGGTCTTGCCGCTATCGCTCTATGTGAAGCATACGCAATGAGTAGAAATCAAAATTCCAAGTCAGCACTGGGCAGAGCGGCACAGGAGGCACTGTGGAAGATCGAATTAGCACAAACGAATTACGGTGGCTGGAATTATCGACTGGATCAGACAACGAGACTTAATTTCGGCGCACCGGGAAATATTGTTGTCGGCGGCGACACCTCCATTTTTTCATGGCAACTGATGGCACTGAAAAGCGGTCAAATAGGAGGATTGCACGTCTCGCAATCGGTACTCTATGCAGCACAGGATTTTTTGGACTCGGTCGCACTGGACGGTGGACGACAATATCAATACACTTCGCTGGGAGTCTGGGATGCCATTCGCAGCGATGATTCTCCAAAGACGTGTACCGCCATCGGGTTACTATCGAGAATGTACCTCGGCTGGAAGCCGGGCGATCCCTTTCTCAATGATGGAATGAAACAGATCGTCCGCTGGGGTCCTATTTTGAGAGAGGGAAATGTCAATCTGTATTACATTTATCATGCGACATTGGCTTTACATCATTACGGCGGAGAAGATTGGGACGAATGGAATAGGGAAGTGCGGGAATTATTGATTCAAATGCAATCCCGGCAGGGTTGCGAGTCGGGCAGTTGGCATTTTTCTGATCCCTACTGCGACTCCGGCGGCAGACTATTGAACACAGCACTGGCAGTCATGATTTTGGAAACCCCCTACCGTTTTATGCCGTTGTATCGGGAGATACGGTAAGTACCATCAATCCTCAAAAGCCGCAAAACGGTAAATCTTCATTAATTTTTGGGAAACGGAAATTGCAAAAATAGTAACAGGAATCATTCAACAATTTCTTTAATCGGCTTTCGCACTTTCCACTCAACGCAATGCGATCCAATGCCTGCCTTCTCATCAACGCTGCAATTTTTCGATCTGGCAATGAAAAACAGTGATGCCATAAAAACGATCGCGCAATATATTCCTACCATAACTCCCATTTGATTAAATAAATCCAACCAACTGACCTGCGGTTGTACAAGTTCTTTTAGCAACAGGACGACTACAGTACCGGCATAACCAGTGGAATCAATCAGATAGATAAAAAATCCCACATTGCCGCTAATTTTGAAAAACGCAATAAAGCGGTCAAAGAAAATGGTCTGGAAGGCGAGGTAAGGAATGTAGAGCGATAAGCCCATTACGAACAGCCACAACACCGGCGGGAGGTTCAACTGGTAGTAGTTCGCTGATATAAATGCCATCGTTATCGTAGAGATAATCGCACCGGTCAATAGTACCAACAGTGCATTTTTGTTTTTGCGAATAAACACCATCAAACCAAAAAGGAACAATATGATCAAGGTTACGGAGGCACTTACTCCTGCGAGCAACCAGTCCGATTGTCCCGACAAATCCAAAATATTGACCACAAAATCCTCTTTGATGTCCCTCAGAACCGTCAAAAACAGATTACCACTGATCAGCAGGATTAAGAGCAGTGCGTACTGGCGGAAAAGGGCGATACGTTGTGAACCATTGAGAGTTACACGTTCCACTCTGTGCTCAATGTCCTTTTCATTGGGGTCGGGTAATTTTGCCAGTGACCATCCCAGTCCGACAACCAATGGACATGCAATCGCTCCGATGATCGCGGGCATCCAAAATTCGTTTACATGAAGTTGGTTCATGACAAACAATCCTACTGATTTCGCCATGCCTGAACTGAGTACGATGCTTATTCCGAGAATGCTTGCAAGCAGGTCTGTTATCCGTCTGCCTTCGAGAAAGGTAAAAATAACGCCCCACATTACTCCCAGTGCTAATCCATTGACGAACATTGCGATGATCTTCAAATGTATGGGCAGGAGTCCGAAAAATAAAAGAGAGACGGCAGCAATAATTGCAGCAGTAGAGATAAAACGCAGGCGGTGCTTGTGGTTCAATTCCGAAATGAGTTTTATTCCCACGAACTTGGAGATCATGTAGCCTATTACCTGTGCGATAGCAATGGCTGACTTGAACGAATAACCCCATATCATTATGTCATCGAACGTGGCGGCGGTGAAGGGTTTTCGCAACCCATACACCATTGAATAACAAAGAAAAGCGCATCCGCCTGCCCATAGGACAAATAGAAGGCTATTTAGTTTTGATTTTACCATTGGATTGATAGATTTGTTTCGTAATCCGAAAGTACTTACAATATGTGGATTATGATAGTGGTATTTTACTCCTACAATGTTATCTCATTATTAAGAAATGGTAGAGTTTGTGTTAATTCGTGTCTCAATGAAATCCGGGAATGCAGCGCACCGGTTGCTCTGGCGTTGCTGCGTTCCCGGCTTTCATGTTGCTACGCTCCGTAGCGACCGATTGCTTCCACCAATTCTTTGAGGTCATCAGGATAGACTTGCCCAATCGTTCCTATGTGGTTTCACAATGCACCAAAGCCACATGGGTAATGTTCAAGTTAAAGATTACTGGCAACTGTGTCTTCTGAATGCCACCATTCAGTTTTTCCCTCAACCGGAGCCTGCCACACGTTGATGCCTTCAATATAGGTGGCATCAACGACAATATCCTTGATCGTGTCGGGCGGAACTTGGCGTGGGTCTTTGCGTAGCACGATAAAGTCGGCTAATTTACCGGAGGCAATGGAGCCTTTGATGTTCTCCTCGAATGTAGTGAATGCGCCATCGAGTGTCCATACTTTGATTGCCTCTTCGATGATAACACGCTGACTTCCGCCGTATAGCTTACCATTTTCCCCTCTGCGGTTGACCATATCATGAAGAACCAACATTGCGCTGGCAGTGGCAATCGGGGAATCGGAATGACCGGCTACGTAAACACCCATGTCGATGGCGGCACGGTAGGGATGAACCATTTCAAGCCGATTTTCGCCATAGACATCCAACTTTCCGCCGTGCTCGTACATGTACGAATGGAAAACCAGAATGATGCCAGCAGCCTTTGCCCGCTCAAGCAACGGCATGGTCATCACACTTGCGTGTTCAATGCGATGACGAGCATCGAGTCGTGGATTATTGGCTTGAGCACGCTCGATCGCAGTAATGACCATGTCAATTTCGCGATCACCGTTAGAGTGGACGGCAACTTGAAACCCGGCATCATGTATTTCTTGAATCATCCTGTCGAGATTTGCCTGCGAACGATTTGGTTGGATGCCGAAATAATCGAGACGACCGTCTGGACGATTCACATGCGGTTCGGAAACCCAGCAAGTGTTGCCGCTCATCGAATTACCGTGAAACATTTTGATAGCCGTATAGCGCAGGCGTTCGTCGCCGTACCCGTAGTTTATACCACTGTTTTGAAGCGAGGAAACGGAATCGGAAGACATGAACGCCATGCGGACGGTGGTTTCGGAATCGCGCAAGGTTTTATACCGTTGCCAGTCCGAAGAACCGGCTATTCCGATACTGGTGATGCCGCGTCTCATATATTCACGCAAGCACTCTTGATAAGCCTCTATTTGTGTTGAAGCCGGAATACGCGGTGCGTTGTTTGTAGCCCCTGTACGTATAAAACTACTTGAACCAGCGCGAAGAATTCCATTCGGTGTACCATCGGGATCGCGGTCAAAGGAACTGCCCAAACCGGGGGTGTCTTTGGTAATGCCCGAAGCCTCCATAATATAAGAATTGACAACGCTGACATGACCTGACGAATGCGAAATGCGAATCGGATGTACAGTTGATGCTTTATCGAGGTCCCATCGTGTTGGATGGCGACCTAATTTGTCATCCTGATACCGTGAACCTGTTACCAACGTTCCGGGGGGCACCGAGTCAGCTTTTTTCTGAAGCGCAGCGATAAGTTCGTCCATATTCTTGACTTTATCGGGACCGAGCCAGGGTGTATAATAAGGCGTGTCTTCGGTATAAGTGGTGTGAGGATGTACGTGGGTATCGTTGAATCCGGGCGTAACTGTCATGCCTTTGAGATCGACAATTTTCGTTGACGATGTAGCCAAACGGCGGATTTCGTCGTTTGTTCCCACCGCAGCGAAGCGACCGTTGACAACGGCGAAGGCTTCGGCATAAGGGCGGACGGAATCCACAGTAATCACTGCCCCGTTGATATAGATGGCATCCTTAACGCCAGAAGTGGCGGCAACGCTGCTGATGCTAGTAGTGCCAGTAACAGAGGCACCCGCCACAGTAGCGAGAGCGGCTTTCAAAAAATTACGGCGTTCAATTTTGTTGGTCATTGGTTTTCTCCTTCTATGGAATAGGGTTAATATCACTGCCAATCCGCACCACGCGGATCAACTTATGGATGTACGGGGACACATAAGGACACCAATCTCTCGGTGCTAATTTTCTGCTGGTCGTGAAAAAACATCGACGAGATTGGCTGGCAGTTTTTCAACTACAAAATCGTATGTTGTCCTTCCATTAACTTCTTTTGTCAGTTCGCTTCGAGAAGGGGCACTAAATTTTGGATCAATTGCAGGAATTAATGGAAGTACCACAGTGCCGTCTTCCATTGTCTCAGCAAAAGCGGGATTACCGTCGGTGAAAGCATCTGTGATGTAAATCTGATAAGTTCCAGCAGGAATACCGCTTCTCGCCTTCTCCGTTCCCATCCGATATTCTCCTCTTGCATTGAGATCACCAAATGCGGTGATCGAGCCATTGGTAAACATCACTCTTCCGGTTGTCAGAGGCTCTCCATCAGGAAACGTTACCTTGCCGGTTACAGTATGACCGCTACCGCCGCAACCGACTACGAAACAGACAACGGAATAAAATAATGCGAATAACAAAAAACGATGATTGTGCATAATGTATTTTCAAAGGATAAAAGGGAAATGACAATACACTGTCCCCACTCCTAATAGGAGTGGGGACAGTGTATTGGTCTACGGGAGCGACACTGCCTGACCGCTGTTCACATGAGCGAGATTGACCATAATGCTCCGATCCGTTGAATTGCTAACGGAACGCACAGCATTATCACCCATCACAAACATGGCAATCCCCGGATGAGCAGAACCAAACGCATAGAAATCATTCCCTTTTGGATTTTCCCTGTCGGCAAAATCATTGGGGAAACGTGCCATCGGTTCCGGCGAACCTGGAGCAATAGCAGGGAAAACTGCTCGCCCTACGTTGAACCCTCGAAACGCCGACGAACTGGTGTTACCGTGAGACTCACCTTCCGCATTCGAAAATGTGCAGTCCCAACTTCTCATATTGCTGTCGCAAATACCTACATTCGCAGCCGGGATGTGCTTTTCGCCGAAGAGTATTTGATTCGTGGTGCCATCTGTCAGCCATGATATATTATCACGAGAACCCCAAGATGTTACACGACCTCCATTGGCAAGGGTCGGTTGCCCACCGGTTCGCATCGCTGCACGAAAGGGACCATGTTGGCGATCAACGTTATAATTCGATTGGTCGCTGGTGGAAATGGAATCAGGATGTGAAAATTCTGTCCACAGTCTCCACTGTGTTGCGTGGTCTTCTGGTTGACGGTTATGAATATAGCGTATCGCTGCCGCATAATCGCCCAAGGGACCTCCAATTTGAAGACTTTCAGGATTATTGGAGATCAGATCGCCACTGCTACGTCTTGAAGGGCAGGCATATATGTTAACGCCGAATCCTCGCCGCTGATCTTCCGTTAATGCATTATGCCACCATGTTGGAGCCCCAGCAACTACGGTAACAGTAGCACCATTATGGGTAAAGTTGCGGAGCCTGCCCGTTGCAAGCCATGCGCTGCGACGCAAATTTTCGTCTGCTGACTCGTTCCACTCCGCAGGGCGTGCCGTTTCTATGAACAAGTCCCACTGAGCACTGCGCTCAATATAGGGGAACAGTACGAAAAAAATAGACGCTTTTGCTGGTCCCAAAGAAATTGGCGGCAATCCATCCTGGGCATCATGAAACGTATGTACAGCAAGCCCAATTTGTTTCATGTGATTGCTGCACTGCATTCGACGAGCCGCCTCGCGGGCTGACTGAACGGCGGGTAAAAGCAAGCCGATGAGCATGCCGATGATGGCAATGACGACCAACAGTTCGATCAATGTGAAAGCAGATGCGCGTCGTGTTGAAATTATTCTCATTGTTTCCTTTCGTTGTTTGATGTTGTGTCGGGAAACTTCCCGACTTCTTGCCGCATATTCTACAGAAGAATGTTAATCTATTATTAGGCAATAAATAATTCTTCGCTAATTTTTGTAGAGCGTCCAATGCCATTCCATGCCGAACATGAGGATGCTCTGATATCCGATCTGCCGACAATCTAAATAGCGGGCAGAAACAAACCGATGGCGATACCGATGATTGCGATGGCAACCAGTAGTTCGACAAGCGTAAAAGCGGGTCTGTAATGTGTTGTGTTTCTTCTCATTTGTTCTTTCTGTAAAGTTTGTTATGTGCCGGGAACCTTCCCGATGTCTTGCCGCATATTCTACAGAAGAATGTTAATCTATTATTAAGAAAACACAAATTCTCCGCTAAACTTTTGGGTGATAGAAATCCCCGGGAAAGGGAATACAAGAGCAGGAAACCTAAAACATCCGTGAACCCCATCTATTTGTGCTCTGCAACATTGACGTTGAGTTCGGCACCTTTTCGATCCACCGTCCATGTCAGTGGGGTTGTGTCCATCTTATTGAAGTTTCTCGGCACCGCCAATGGTCTTGCACCAATTCTTCGTTGCCGTGCATGTTCATAAGCATTTAACTCATCCGGCGTTAAATTGGCTCTCTCGTCGGCGGTCATCGTGTGTTCCAAGTCCGGCGGCTCCGCACCGATGACCAGGACTTTATACGTCCCTTCGGGAGCACCATTGCCATAGTATCCCGCCAACGTTGTGCGAATAGCCGCTACGCCTTTTTCATCGGTGATACCGATCATGGAAAATTTCTGCTGCTCATTTTCAGGAATAAGGCTAACGCTTGCTCCTTGCAACGGAGAGTCGCCGTCCATGACAATGACACGGCATGGATGCAATTTTTGGGGAAAACCCGCGGGTCTGCTGTCGCCGCAACCAGCGAGGACAAGGATTGCAACAAGATAACTTGACGAAACGAAGTATTTCATAATGATTATTTGAGTGAAAAAAGGTTAAGGAATAAAAAAAGACAACGTGAGTGTAGTAGATTGTTACGGACGATTCTGACTTTTGGTAAATGTAAAAGATTCGCCCCATGCCATCACAATGTACGGGACACTCACGTTTGCAAAACGCCGAAAAGTCAGCCAATACGGTTCCCTATTGGCAACGCCGTGATTCATCTCGTTTTCATGTCCAATGATGATGAGTCCCGGATTGATACCATCAACCGTTTTTTCAATTTCTGGCATCCAGCAGTGGACTAAAAAAACATCCACTTTGACTTCATCACTGACACGAGTGATCCATTGCATATCGGCGGCGTTATATTGGTCTCCGGTGTGCATAGCGGTGATGCCTTCGGGTGTCGTAACGGCATAGACGTTGTTCGTTACCGAATCTTGATGACCGGGAAAGACTCTTACGGTCAATGCTATGTTTTTAGTCGGAATGTCAATCTTTTCGGTAATGGTGTTCTCCTTGCGCAAGTGTTTTATGTTGGAGGACATGTTTTCCCAAAGTCCCGGCGGAGTAATCACCATTTTTCCTTGGTCACAGAATATCTGTGCAACGGATTGATCTGCATGGTCTCCATGTTCGTGCGAGACAAACAAAATATCGCACCGGCTTACGATGGACTGGATTACAGAATCACTCACAAAGGGATTTTGAGGCTGACCGCCTCTGAATATATCAAAACCGATAGTTACAGATGGTGTTCGGACTATAAAACCGTGATTAAACAGTTTATGAACTCGCATTTCATTCTCGTTTGGTTCTTCATTGTTGAGTTTTTCCAAGACATGAAGAAATCGGCGTTCGACGTAATCTTTCAGTGCTTTCGTGTTATCCAAACGAACATCATGCAACAGTGCATCGAGAGAGAACAATGCCAACTTGCGTTCTTCGCAGGCGACCGCTGAAGGTGGATATTTTTCGAGAATCGTGTGCGCCTGCTCAAAAAGCAACACGGCTTGCTCTTGCAATAACCCGTCCGGGTTGCGCCAATAGTTCAAAGGACGTTGTATTTCTTGGGCAAAGAAGGGATTACCTAAAAACAGAAAGCAACAAATCAAAGTTGATGCTCGAAAAACATGTTTTGTATTCATTTTAATTGTTTAGGCTTTTGCTTGAAAATGTTAAAGTATGTACAAAAATAGGATTTTGAATGAAAGACGGCTTTGTTAGTGCCGGAATTTGTCCAACACTAACAAAGTACTGACTTTAGACCGACTTTAACCTCTTTTAGAGTACCGATCTGCTTTCACCGCCATTAATTGATCCCATGGCACCCCAAATACCAAACGGACTTGCACCCGACATAGGTTCGAAATCCGTGCTCAGAGAACCATATTGCTGGTTGCCGCTGTCAATCGAGTCGCTCACGAATCGGACGGCACCGTCTGCCATTCCAACATTGACACCACCGGTATGATTGCTCGATGCGGAATTGATACCATGTCCTTGTCCCGGATTGGCAGCGCGACGCGTATTTGCACAAGAGGGAGAATTCGGTGGCAAAATTGTTTGAAAAAACGCGACTGCCGGACGACCATCAGCAAAACTATACCCCTTGCCTCGCATCGTTATGACCGCAAGATCGGATCGGATTTGTGTCCCATCTCGTGCTGCCAAACAAAGGGCAACATTCGGAACCTGAACACGCCCAAAACTTGCACTAGACGGCAAAATCGGGTCGTTCGGGGTGATGATGGCATCACTACTGACAGTTCCCGAACGAACGTTCCTATCCCCTGCTCCTGCCACCGTTGTACTGGAAGAGGGTCCTGACATTGTTGAGGGACCGGGTGTTCCGGTTACTGTGGGTGCGCTCGTCGAAATGACCGATTCCGAAATCGCAATGGTGTTGGACGTTCCATCTACGAGAGATGAAAACGAGCGCATCTCTGGTGTTGCGAGTGCATTCGTTCCGCGGTGAGCCGATCCGCCGCCGAAAAATCCGCGAGTGTTCCCCCATTGTTCATGGCTGTGCGTGATTGTGTCGCCATAAGAACCCAAATAACTGGTTCGTGCATAATCGTGCTGCCAAGACGGCGTTCTGGATGTTCCGTCAGAAGGGCAAGCATAAGCGAAGATGGTTCCTTGGTAGTACGGAAGCGGGTTGTAGTAGGCACCATAGTTCCAAACACCGCGCCAGTTATCCGCAGCGGCTTGCTCGTATCGGGCATTTTGTTCTACGAAGGGGAGCAATGCTACCAAGAAATTGGTCGCATGGTAACCATAACCGTACGTGTAATTGCTCCCAGGGGCTTCGGCTGGTCCGATTCGAGAAGGGGGCAACGTATCATGCGCATCGGCGTATGTGTGACATGCCAAAGAAATTTGCTTCAAGTTGTTGGAGCATTGCATTCGTCTTGCCGCTTCGCGTGCGGATTGCACGGCGGGCAAAAGCAAGCCGATCAGCATGCCGATGATGGCGATGACGACCAATAGTTCGATCAATGTGAAAGCGGGTT
>Ga0209755_10003898_pt1 | contig 18184 bp, 14 predicted proteins | sample TergutCo191P1_FD_187301 | JGI IMG/M metagenome (GOLD analysis project Ga0209755, IMG submission 187301) | Cornitermes sp. P1 segment gut microbial communities from Petit-Saut dam, French Guiana - Co191P1 (SPAdes) (version 2) | ecosystem: Host-associated > Arthropoda: Insects > Digestive system...
AACCGCCGCCGCGCCGAGGGACAGTTGTTCAACAGATTGATAAACGCCTGCGCCAATTCCCCGACCGTTACTTACGAGGAACTGGTGTCGCCTGTGGCAACTTGAGAGGCGATTAATGAAATTGTACCCAAAAGCCGCCGGTTTGTATACGTGCAAACGCGCGATTTTGCGAAAAATCGGAAAAAATTCCGGTACGGTTAAGGTTTCCGGTGTTTTCCCGGCCTACCTGCGTATCCTCATCCACACCGACTTGAAAAAGCCGGGTCTTGGCAGGCGCATGACCTTGGCGTAAAGCCGTTCCACGTTTAGGGCGAACTGTTTGCTGGACAGGCGGGATATGGACTCCATGGCCCGCGCCGCGGTTTGCCTTGCTCCGGCGCCGTCCGCCAGAACGCCGGTTACAAGGGCCGGAAACTCGTCGTCGTTCAGGAAGGTGTAGCCGGTTTCGCCGTTGCGGACAAGCTTTTCTATGCTCCTGTCGAATTTCGCCACCACGGGAAGCCCGGCGGCCATGGCTTCCACGTAGGTAAGGCCCTGGGTTTCCGTAACGGAGGCGCAGGCGAAAACGTCGCCAATCAGATAGTACCTGCCGATCTGGGTCCAGGGGCGTTCGCCGGTAAAAACCACGCTGTTTTCAAGACCCATGTTTGCCGCCAGGGTTTGCAGTTCCGGGCGGGCGGGGCCGTCGCCCACGATTACCAGTTTCGCGTTGGGCAATTTTGTCAGTATCTCCGGCATTCCCCGGATTAGCACGTCCACGCTTTTTTCCTTTGCCACGCGCCCCAGCGACAAAATCACCCGCTCGTCCGGCCGAACGCCAAGGCTCCGGCGCAGCTCGGCGATTTCCCCGGCGCCGTAGGTCTGCGGGCTGAACGGCCCAAAGTCTATGCCGGTGGGTATAACCCTTACCGGGCGTTTTACGCCGCTGGCCAGAAGATAGTCCCTGGCTTTTTCTGCGGGGGTTATAACCGCCTTCGCCCTGTTGCAGAAAAGGCGCGTGATGTTTCTGGCCATTTTGGGGGAAACAAGGCGGCCGTTGGCAACGTAGTGCACGTAGTCTTCGTACATGGTGTGAAACGTGTGCACCAGCGGAATTCTGGAAAACTCCGAAACCACTTTGCCGAATACGCCCAGCGAAAATTCGGTGTGGGTGTGCACTATGTCCAGTTTCAGCTTGCGGATTTTCATCAGCACGTTTGGCGGATACGCCAGCCCCACGCGGCGATCCGGCAAAAACGCGAACGGCATGGACGGCATTCTGTAGACGTGCGGCTCGGGGGCGGCCTTTGGGTCGGTGGTGGTAAAAACGGACACGTTGTGCCCCAGGGCCGTCAGCTCCCTTTCCAAAAGATGGGTCGAAGTGGAAACCCCGTTGATTTGCGGGAAATACGTGTCGGTGAAAATGCCGATGTTCATTTTCCGCTTCCTCCTTTGCCGCGCGGCCGGATTTTTGCAAAGTTCCGCGCACCCGCGGGCAAACGTCTTTTCATGGCTCCATTATAGGGCAGCGGGGCGGCTAAGGTCAAACCGGTTTTCCGCCCAGCCTGCGGCGGCGCGTTTTGACCTCCGGGCGCCGCGTGTTGCACGCGGGCCGTTTTTCTGCTACCGTATGGCAATGATAGTGATGAAATTTGGCGGGAGTTCCGTCGCGGACGCCGACAGGATTCGCAGCGTTGCGGAAATCGTGCGGTCGCAGCTTGACCGGAAACCGGTGCTGGTGTTTTCCGCGATGGGGGACACCACCGACCATCTGCTTGAGGCGGGAGAGGCCGCGTTTAAAAACGGCGAGGTGTCCGTAGAGCGGATCGAAAGGAGCCACTTCGGCGCGATAAAAAAACTCAGGCTGCCGGAGGCCGTCCGGAAGGAGGCTGCCGCCCTGCTGGGGGAACTGCGGCGGCTGCTTTCCGGCATTTCGCTGCTTCGGGAGCTTACCCCGCGAACGAACGACTTCCTGGTTTCCTTTGGCGAGCGGCTTTCGGTGCGGATTGTCGCGGCGTACCTTGCCTCGCTGAAAATAAAGGCGGTGGCCTGCGACGCGTGGGACGCGGGTTTTCTTTCCGACTCCAACTTTACGGCGGCAGAGCTTGTAAAGGAAAGCCGGGAGCTGATTGCCGGAAAAATAAACCCGATGCTGAAAAAGGGCGTGCTGCCGGTGGTAACCGGTTTTCTGGCCAAGGACAAAAACGGCGACATTACCACGCTGGGCAGGGGCGGTTCGGACCTTTCGGCGACGATGATTGCGGCGGCCTGCGGCGCGCTGGAGGCGCAGGTGTGGAAGGACGTTGACGGTATTCTTACCGCCGACCCGCGCGTCGTGAAAAACGCGATTCCGGTGGAAACGGTTTCCTACGAGGAAGCGGCGGAGCTTGCGTACTTCGGCGCTCAGGTTCTGCACCCAAGGGCCATGCAGCCGTGCATTTCCACCGGCACGCCGGTTCTTGTCAAGAACTCCTACAATCCGGCCGCACCGGGAACGCGCATAGTCGCGACGATGCCGAAGGGCGCCCACACTTTAAGGGCCATTACCTTTCGCCGGGACGTAACTCTTGTCGACGTTGTTTCCACCAGAATGATGGGGCAGTACGGTTTTCTCGCAGAGCTTTTCATGGGGTTTGCCCGGCACCGCATTTCGGTGGACATGGTAGCCACCAGCGAGGTTTCCGTTTCGCTGACCATTGACTCCGGGCATGACGTTTCCGCGCTGAAAAAGGAACTCGCGCGGATTGTCAACATCGACGTTAAAACCGGAAAGGCAATCGTTACAATCGTTGGCAACGTAAAGCGCTCGTCGGAGATTCTGGCGCGGGCGTTTAGAACCTGTCAGCTTGTCGGCGTTCCGGTGCAGATGATTTCGCAGGGCGCGAGCAAGGTTAACATCAGTTTCGTTGTCAACGACACGGAGGCGGAGGAAGTCGTCCAGGCGCTTCACTGCGATTTTTTCGAGTTTGAGCCGGGGGAAAAACCGGCGGTTAAGCCTGCGGCGAAACGCGCGGCAAGGAGCGGGAAATGAAAATAGCGATTGTCGGTTACGGGAAAATGGGGCAAGCGGTGGAACGGGTCGCGCTGGAGCGGGGCTTCCGGATTGCGGCAATCGTGGATCCGGCGTTCGACGTGCGGCCGACTCCGGACGGCGCGTCGCCGCCCCCCCCGCCCCGGGGGGGGGAACTGTATCCGGACGTTGGCGGGGCGGGGAACCTTGGCGGGGCGGACGTTGCCATAGAGTTCACCCAACCGGGAACGGCGCTTTCCAACATCCGGGCTTTGGCGGAAAAAAAACTGCCGGCGGTAATCGGCACCACGGGCTGGAGCGACCGCCTTGAAGAAGCGCGGCGGGCGGTACTGGCCGCCGACACGGCGCTTTTTTGGTCGTCGAATTTTTCCCTGGGCGTGAACGTTTTTTACCGCGTCGCCTGGTACGCCGCGCGGCTGATAGACGCTTTTCCGGAGTACGACGTAGGCGGTTTTGAGTCCCACCACAACAAAAAACTGGACAGTCCCTCCGGAACGGCAAGGACGCTGGTGGAGGGGGTTCTGGCGCGAATGACGCGGAAGGATGTCGCCGTTTGGGAAACCCCGGATCGCCGGCCGGCTCCCGGGGAGCTTCTGTTTCCCAGTCTGCGCCTTGGTTCCGTTCCCGGACAGCACAGCCTGTTCCTGGATTCCCCGGCGGACACCATAGAGATTACCCACACGGCCCGCAGCCGCGAGGGGTTCGCTTCCGGCGCGGTGCGCGCCGCGGAGTGGCTTTTGAACGGCGGCGCGGGGGAGGGTCGCAGGGGGGTTTTTACCATGGACGACATGCTCGGGGACATTCTGGGGTAGCGGTTTCGCGTTTGCGGGTTCCGGCCGCCCGGCGTTTTTTCGCGGCCCTACAGCCGGGCCAGCAGCGCCAAAAACGGGTCAATCTCGACGCGAAGGCGCTTCAGAAACGAAACCGCCTTTGGGGTGCCGGCCTCCAGTTCCGCTCCGGAGGGGCGGCGGCCGGCGGCGGCGTAGTCCGGGAAATGAGCCCAAAGGTAGTCGCACTCGTCAATCAGCGTTTCCAGCGTTTCGCGGTCGCCTTTCGTTTTTCCGGCAAGCATGTCGCGCAGGGACGAAAGGCGGTTTTGCTCGTCCAGGGCGAAGGCCTTCAGTTTTTCGACCGGCGGGGGGCTTCCGGAGGCGGCGGTTTCGCCCCGCGCGGTGTCGCCGGCGGAACCGCCGCCGGAAAGAAGCTCAACGGCCTGAGCCGACGACAGCGTTTTTAGGCCGAGCGGAAGACCGCCGTCCGCCACGTCAAAAAGCCGTCCGCCGGGAACGTTTCCGGAGACGGCGGCAAACTCGCGCTCGAACAAATCGCGGTACTTTTTCAGGGCGTGGTTTGAAAAAACCCTGCCGCCTGTTTTTGAGACGGCGGCGGAAACCGTTCCGTCAAAAAACGCCCCGGCGTTGAAAAGCCCGGTAAACCGGTTTTGCCGTCGAAGCGCGGCGGCGTGTCCGGGACTGGACCGGGCGTGGAACAAATCCGGGCCGAACGAAAAGTCCAGGCCGGCGGCAACCACCGCCCCGCGTGTAAGCCGCAGCGCCGCAGCGACCGCGCTCAATCCCACCGAGCCCAGAGGGGGCACGGCCCGGGGCAAAAGACCGCCGGCGCGGAGCCTTTCGAAAACGCGAAGCCGCGTCCAGGGGGTAAAAAACAGGAAAAGGCCGCCGGCCAAAACGCCGCCGGAGCGGGGCAGGGCGGAAACGTCCATGGCGGCGGGAACCTCCCAGCCGGAAAGGCCCACAAAGTCCTCCAGGTTCCAGTGCTGGCTTTCCAGAACCACGGCAAGGTCCGGCCTTATCCCCCGGGCCTTCAGCGCCGGAAGGCAGGTGTCCACGCAGACCACGCGAAAGGGCCTGGTTTCCGGACAGAAAGGCGCTCTGCCGAAACCGGCGGAAAAAGCGTCCAGCGTTCCGTCCAGCGAAGGCCCGGCCCCCAGAACCAGAACCGGTTTGTCGCCGAAGGAAAGCGCCCCGGCCGCGTCGTCCAGCGAACGGGCGCGGGGTATAAGCGCAAGGTTGCGGAAGGCGTTGCGGACGTAACGGCGGCCCAGCTTCGTCAGGGTTATGGCGTTGCCCCAGTCCAGGGCGACTTCCCTTTGAAGAGTCCGCGCCAGAGCGTCGTACAGCTCGCGGTGCAACTGCCAGCCGCCGTTCAGGCGCACCGTGCGGACGGCGGCAAAGGCGCGCGAACCCCATTTGCGCCTAACCAGAGCGCAGAGTTCCCCCGCGTCAACCCGGTCCGTAAGCAGCAGTCCGTCGCCGGTTTTAAGCGCCGCGCCGAAACTTTTCAGCGAGAGGGCGAACAGCTCCGGTTCGGCCTCCACGCACAGAACGGCGGAATCCGCGGTTTCCGCAAGACGGGCGAGCAGACGGCCCAAACCGTAGCCGTACAGAGGGGAGGGACACAGGTACAGGGTTCTGTTCGTAATCTCAACGGTTTCCGCGACGCGTTCCGCAGCGCCCTCGGGGTTCACGCCGGAAAGCAGGGTTTTTCCCCCGAAGGAAAACCCCCGGGTGCCGGCGGCCAAACCGCCGCCGGAATCGGGGGCCGTTCCCGGAACCGGTTCCGGTTTAAGAACCGGCCGCCCGCCCCTGTCCATTTACCGCGCCATCAGCAACCACTGATTGCGCTCAAGCGTTTCCTCGAACCGGTCGCGAAACCTGGGGCTGTCCAGGAAGTGCCGGGGCAGCAGCTCGGTCATGCTCAGCCAGAAATTGGCGTAGTTGAACGCGACCTGCGCGTTGCCTGTGTAGTGGGCTTCCGTTTCCGCCGTGGGGAACAGCACCAGCACGTTGCCGCCCTGAACCACCGGTATGGAGGGACTTTCGAGCGGAGTGCCGAAGGCCACGGTCCAGAAGTGTTCGCTGGACGCGGAACCCATAAGCTCCGCCACGCCGGTCAGCGTGCCGAACAGCCCGACGTTGCCGAAGTTTATCGGAACGGGGCCGAAGTCGCGTCTTTCGACTTCCGGATGCAGTTCCAGCGCCGCCTCGAAACCGTACCCGTTTACCTGTTCGCCGAACTTTTCCGCCTGCGCGATTGCCCAGTCTTCCATACGACCGCGGGCAAAGCTTCGCATGTAATCGCGAACGCCTTCCATAACCGCCGGGTCGGACAGGTCCATTTCCGCCGCGTCGGCTTCGGCGCGGAAGAAAACCCATCCGTCGGCTGTGTTCATTACGTCGCCGAGTTCGCCGGCGGCAAGGGAAAGGGCCGCCTCAAGCACCGCGGAATCCGGAACGTGGAGACGCAGGGCGTGGGCCATGGTCGGCCCCATGTCGCCGCCCCATATCGAGAACATGTCGGCGGAGTACCTGGACACCGCCTCCTCGAAAGTCATTTCGCCGTCCGCGACGGAAGCCCGTATCCGGCGCGCCTCCCGTTCGTTTCCGTCAATCGTGATAATCGAAAGGTGGGCCGAGCGGAACAGATCCGGGTTTTCCAGCGCGTAAATCTCGATTTCGTAATCCGGAAAAGCGTCCACCGGGAAAACGGCCATGTCGAAACTGCGCTGGGTGGAAGCCATCCTTCCGACAAACTCGCTTTCCGCGGAAGGCGTGACAAGCCCTTCCACGTCGGCGATAAAACGGGACACGACAACGGCGTCCTGAGTTTGCCGCCAGAGCGTGTTTCGTCCCTGGTCGTCAAGCCGCCTGTACTGCGCCTCGGAAAAAAGCCCGTTTTCGTCCATGAAAATGGGGTGCCGCGCCATGTAGCGGCTAACGACGCTGTCCGGCGGCGCGAATCCGGCCCTCTGCATCGTCCTTAAAATGGCGGTATGGAACAGGGCGGTCTCGAAGGACTCCCGCCAGGTATTGCGCTCCCAGTTCCTGAGCCAGTCGGGCACGGGCTGGCCGTCTCCCGGCAGAAAAGCCTGCATCTGTCTAAGCTGCATGTCGCGCTGTTCGTCGTGGAAGAAGTGGGTGCCCGGCGCCAAAGTTACCGGCGCCCCGTCGTAAAACCCGAAGGTCGGGTGACCGCCGCGAACCCCGTCAATTATGCATCCGGCCGGCCCGATGCCCACAAACGTGACCACAACCAGAACCAGCACAAAAAACGTGCCGATAACCATTAGCGGATTGGCCTTAAACCTGCGGGCCAGTTCCGATTCGCCCTTTTGCGCCGATTTCCTTTTTCCCTGAAAAGCCATAGGGCTTTACCTCCGAATTTTTGGTTTGCAAGGTGGAATCCCAAGATTTACCCTAATCAGTATAGCCATTTGCCCGGTTTTGTCCAGCGGTTTTTCCAAGAGACGCGCGACAAACGCATGAACCGCGCCGGGTATTTTCGCTCATGCGTTTTTCGCGTGTCCCGGCGCGCAAACATTGACGCAAAACGCGGTTCGCCGCTATAATGGCGTCATGTCGCGGAAAATCGAAACAGCGCCGGGGGAAGAAGGAAATGGCCGGAACCTCAACGTCGAAGCCGGGGGCTGAATCGCCCGCGCGTTGGTTCGATCTGGTTTTCGACATTCCGGCAAACCGGGCGTTCACCTACCGCGCGGACGAAAAAGGCGCGGCCGCCGTGGGCAAACGCGCCATGGCGCCTTTCGGCAGGGGAGGGCGGGACACCCTTGGGTTCATAATCGCGGAACGGGAAACGGTTCCGGAGGGGCTGGCGGAGTCGGCGGTAAAGCCGATACGCCGCGTGGTGGACGCGAATCCGGTTTTCGACGAAAAGGACGTGGAGCTTGCGCGGTGGGTTGCCGCGTACTACCTTTGCGGCATTGGCCAGGCGGTGTCGTCGATGATTCCGTCGGGGCGGCGGGCGGCGGCCTATCCTTCGCTGGGCGAGGACCCGGACGGGTTTACCGCCGCGCCGTTAAGCCTTTCGCCGCAGCAGCAGGCCGCGCTGGACGCGATTGCCGCGGAACGGGAAACCGGGGAGCCGCAAAAAAACGCGGCCGGTTCCGGCGCGGCTCCGGGCGTTCCCCCCCCCCTCCCGCCGCCGCCGATGTTCTACCTCTACGGGATAACCGGTTCGGGCAAGACGGAGGTTTTTCTTCGCGCCGCCGAACACATGCTTGCGGCGGGGAAATCCGTCATATATCTGGTTCCGGAAATTTCGCTGACGCACCAGACGGCGAAGGTGATAGGCGGGCGTTTCGGTCCGGCGGCGGCGACTCTTCACTCCGGAATGACGCCCGGCGAAAGGCTCGCGGAATGGTCCAGGATAAGGCGGGGGGAGGCCCCTATAGTGGTGGGCCCGCGAAGCGCGGTGTTCGCCCCGGTGCGAAACCTGGGGATGATCGTTATAGACGAGGAACACGACGGGTCGTACAAATCCGGAAACACCCCGCGCTACCACGCGCGGCAGACGGCTCTTCGGCGCTGTTCCGCGGAGGGGGCGAAACTGGTTATGGGTTCCGCCACTCCTTCCGCCGAAGCGTGGAAGCTCATGGCGGACGGCGCAATCAAAAGACTGGATTTGTCGTTCCGGCTTTCCGGCGGGGACATGCCGGAGATAAAACCGGTGAGCCTGGAAAAAACCGAAGGCTGTCTTACCGCGCGGCTCAAAAGGGAAATACGCGAAACGGCGCTGATGAACCGGCAGACGATTCTGTTCCTGAACCGCCGGGGTTTCGCTCATTTTTTCCACTGTCCCTCCTGCCGCTACGAGCAGATTTGCCGGCGGTGTTCCGTGTCGCTCACCTGGCACAAAAGCAAGGGGTACGCTCTGTGCCACTACTGCGGCTACCGGGAAGCGCCGCCGTCGTCCTGTCCGCGCTGCGGTTCGCTGGAAGCCGGCTACCGGGGTTTCGGCACGGAGATGATTGAGGACGAGGTGAGGCGGACGTTTCCGGATTTGCGCGTGCGCCGCGCCGACGCGGACACCGCCGGGAAACAGGGCGTGCTGGAGGAAACGCTGGCGTCGTTCAGGGCCGGTCTGGTGGACGTGCTTCTGGGAACGCAGATGGTGGCCAAGGGGCTGAACTTTCCGGGGGTGCGCCTTGTCGGGGTAATTCTGGCGGACACCGGCCTGCACCTTCCGGATTTCCGCGCCGCCGAAAGAACCTTCTCGCTGATTGTGCAGGTGGCGGGCCGGGCCGGGCGCTATTTCCCGGACGGCAAGGTTGTCGTGCAGACGCTGCGCATGGGCGATCCGGTGATAACCCGCGCCTGCGCGGTGGACGTGGAGGGTTTTTTCGAAGAGGAACTGGCGCACCGGGAGGCGCTGGCCTTCCCGCCCTACGCCCGGCTTATCCGCCTGAGCGCCAGAAGCAGGGACGCTTCCCGCGCGGACGCGGCGATGAAACGCATGGCCGAAATCGCGGCCCCCCTCCTCCCCCCGGGGGCGGACATGCTGGGCCCGGCGGAATGCCCCATAGGCATCATCAACGGGAACCACCGTCGGCACGTTATCCTGCGGGGCAGGTCGATGGGGACGCTGCACGGCGCGGCGCGGGTTATACTGGAACGCTACGAACAGGGCCGCGACGCGCGTGTTTACGTGGAAGTGGACGTGGACCCGGTGAGTCTGTTATAGAGGAGAACGACATGACGTTTCTTTCGAGCTTTGAAGTCCGCAGTTCCGGGCGGAACGACTGGATTGACATCGGCGCGCAGGTACGCAAGGCGGTGGCTTCTTCCGGCGTTACCGAGGGAATCTGCGTGGTGTTCGTGCCGCACACCACGGCGGCGGTAACCGTAAACGAAAACGCGGATTCCGACGTGCCGCGCGATCTGAGTTTCGCGCTGGACGCGATTTCCCCGGACAGGCCGGAGTTCCGCCACGGAGAGGGCAACTCGGCGGCGCACGTCAAGACCAGCCTGGTGGGGCCTTCGCTTTCCCTGATTGTAACGGAGGGCAGACTGCTTCTGGGAACGTGGCAGGGAATCTGGTTCAGCGAGTACGACGGCCCCAGAACCAGAAAGGTTCACGTCCGGGTTCTGGGGGAGTAGCGCCGGAACCGCCCGGTTCCGGTGCGCGTTATTTTCCCTGCCGAACGGTAAGAACGGCCGCGCCGGCGACACGCCGGTCTATGTCCCTAAGGTCGTTGCGGGCGTTGCGGCCGTTTTCCAGCGCCAGGGCGTAGCGTCCGGCGTTGTAGTCCTCCACCGCCTCGTTCGCCGTGGCTCGCGCCCCGTTAAGGTAATCCTCCAGGGCGCGGAAGTCCAAATCCAGCCCCCGGTTTCTGGCGTCGTTTATTCCCCGCTCGGTTTCCGCGAAACGGGGAGACAGGTCCGTGATTACCGCGTGGGCCTCGCTTCTGGCGCGTTCCGCGCCGGCGCGGCCCTCCGCAACGGCGCGTTCGGCGGCGTCAATCGCCTCGGCGGCGTAGGCCCTGGCCGCGTCGAAGTTTCTCGCGTCTGCCGCGGCGCGCATTCTGGAAAGCGCTTCCCTTGCGCGCGCAAGGGTGCCCTGCGCGTACAGAACCGCGTCGTTGTCGGCTTCCGCGCGGGTTACCGCCTCGACCGCGCTGTCCATTTCCTCCGTCGGCGGCCTTGCGCAGCCGGCGAAAAACAGCGTCAGAACAAAAATCGAGCCGGCAACCGCGCCGACGGAAATACCGTGCCTTGCTTTCATAAGGTCTCCTTCAAAAACCCGGTCCGGGAACGCTGACGGCGGCGAGCCGGTCTGCGTTTCCCGCGTTTGGAGCAACTGCCCTCGCTTTAATCATAATCAATTCCTGCCGAGAATAAAAGGGCGATGTCGGCTTTCGTCCCGAAAAAACTGTCCGTCGTTCTCCTGTCGTGCGCCTGGATCGTCGCCCTGGCGCTGGTTTTCCTGCTGAACCACGCTCTCGCCGGGCCCAGGCTCGGCCGGGTCTACGACTTTCTTCTGTCCTTCCGCTCGCCTCCTCCGGTTTCGCACCAAATTCTGCTGATCGACACCGAGGAAGTGGCGGAACCGGGCGACGTTTTCCGGGTGCTGATGACCCTGATCGAAATGGGGGCGGCGGATCTGCTGGTGGAGGTTCCGGTTTTGGGGACGCGGGCCGGAACCGCGGAAACCGGGGCGGAGTTTGCGCAGCGCATAGACGGCGAATTCTACCTGCTGACAAGAAACGTCCGCAGTCTGTTCGACGCGATCCGGATGGGGCTTTTGGGGCCGGGGGAGGCGCCGGACTACGTGGAAAGCATAGTGGAACTTGCCGAAAGGGGCCGTGACAGGCTGAACGCCGCCGCCATGCGCCGGCAGGAGGAAGGCGCGATCCGGATGGAGCGCGCCGCCGAGGTTTTCGGCCGCGCGATAATGGCGGCGGATTTGCGGTCGCGGCCCGGGGCCGTGCCGGACGGGGATATTCCCCGGTTTTCCGGAGCCGAGCCGGACCGGGACGGAAGGCTGAGGCGAGTCGCGCCTTTCGTTCCCGCGGACGGCCGGGCGGGTACGGCGGCAGGGGGAGGAACCGGCGGAAGGTTTCCGGCGGGGAATCTGGCGACCGGGGGCGCGGCGGCGGACGCGGTAACCGCCGCGACGGTCGTGGGCGTTTCGCGGGAGGCGCCTCTTTTCGCGGAGCATATCGTTTTCCGCGCGCTCCGGGGGCGCTGGACGGAATCCGCCGTCGAGTACGCCGGTTCCGGCCCCGCGGTGCTGGTAAACCGGTTCGACCACCCCGGGGGGCAAACCGAATTCCGGTTTCCGCTGGACAGGGGCGGAAACATCGTTTTCGAAAACCCGGCAGGGGCCGGCGCGCGAACGGCGGCTTTCGAGCGCGGCGACTTTCGCAGGATAAGCCTGGACGTTTTCCGGGAATACGAACGCGCGGACAGAACGCTGGCGCGTCTTTTGCAAAACGCGTGGAACATGGAGCTGTACGCCGAGGTAAGACCGGAACGCATTCCGCTGATTCTGCTGGAACACGCGGAATACCTGAAGGAACGGCTCCTGGAATCCCCCGGCGCGGAAAACAGGGCACTGTGGCTCGCCGCCCGGAACGACTACGTCCGCAGCCTGGAGGAATTCCTGTACGGCCCCTCCGAAATGGTTCTGGTGAACGGCTACGAGACAACCGTATCGCGAATGACCGAGGAGGGCGCGGACGGGCGGGAAACGACCGCCGTTCGGCACAGGCGCGACACGGTGATACGGACATTCGTCGCCATGCGGGAAGCCCACCGCGATTTTCTGCGGCTGCGGGAATACCTTGCCGGAACGGTGGAAGCGGCGTTTTGTATAATGGCCCCCCCCTCCCCCGGGGGAGGGGGGGTACCGAATTCGTCCGCGCTTCTGGCGAACGCGCTGCTTACCGGGCGCAGCATAACTCCGGGGAGAAACTTAAGCGTTCTGCTTTGGTCGATTGTCGCGGCCGTCGCCGCGCTTGCGCTGGTTTACCTGTACGGCTCCAGGGCAATACTGTTGGCGGGAATTGCCGTGGGCGGGCTGTGTTTTGCCGCTTTCGGCATCGCCTTCATAGTTTCCGGTTACTGGATTGATCCGGTTATCCCGACGGCCGCCGTTCTGGGGGGAACGCTGTTCCTTTCCGTTTCCAGGTTCTGCGTCGGGCATTTCGCTCTGCTGCGTTTTTACCGAAACACCAGGGCGAAGGAACGCTGGCTGGACTTCCACTTCGGCAATCCCTCGGCGGCGGGGAAGCCGGCGGAAAAACGCGCCGGCCCTTAAAAGCTTGTTCCCGGCGAAAAACCGGAAAGCATCCCTGCGCAGTCCGGCGCTACCTCGGCCGGGCCGGTACTGCCGTGTATTATTTCCTTGCCTGTTCCCCGGTTTAACGTTATCTTTTCATCATGAGCATTACGCAAACCGTGGAAGTTCCGGCCAGCCGCCGGCTTATACTTGACGTTCCCTGCGAAGTACCGGCGGGCCCGGTTGTGCTGACCTTTACGCCGGCGACCGCGGAACAGGATAAAGTTCCCGTGTTCGGTTGCGCCAAAGGGCAGTTCAGCATGATGGACGACTATGACGAATCGCTTGAGGATTTCGAAGATTACATGTAAACTGCCGGCGTTCCTAAACGCCCCCGCACCGATGGAAACAATCGGGTCGCCCCAAATGGCGGTATCGGGAATAACCAACGCCGCTACTCTGGCGGCCTGATTCGCAAAACCGGTTCCTGTCTTGCGCCGGCCCGGAGTTTCCCCCGGGCCAAACCCGCGCGGCGAACTATGAAACGTACTTCCTGAAAACCGCCACCCCGTTGTGCCCGCCGAAGCCCAGCGATCCGGAAGCCGCGGCGCTGATTTCCCCGTACTGCGCCCTGTTGGGAACGTAGTCCAGATCGCACTCCGAATCCGGGTTGTCCAGGTTTATCGTGGGGGGGTAGAACCCGTCGCGTATGGCCAGAATCGACGCGATGGCCTCTATGCCGCCGGCGCCGGCTATGCAGTGGCCGGTCATGCTCTTCGTGCTGGAGACCTTCATTTTGTAGGCGTGGTCGCCAAAGGCCAGTTTCAGCATCCTGGTTTCAGTGGGGTCGTTGATCTCCGTGGAGGTGCCGTGGGCGTTGTAGTACTGAACGTCCTCCGGCCTCATACCCGCGTCGGCCAGGGCGTTTTTCACCGCGGCCGCACCGCCGGCGCCGGTGGGGTCGGGGGCCGTTATGTGGTACGCGTCCGCGCTCGCGCCGTAGCCCGCAAGCTCCGCGATTATCCGCGCGCCGCGTTTTTTGGCGTGTTCCTCGCTTTCCAGAATCAGCACGCCGGAGCCTTCGGACATCACGAAGCCGTCCCGGTCCGCGTCGAAGGGACGGGAGGCCTTTTCCGGTTCGCCGCACCGCTTGCTTGAAAGCGCCTTGATCATCTGGAAACCGGCGAAGGAAAACGGTACCAGGGGGAACTCCGTGCCGCCGGCGATTGCCGCGTCGCAGCGCCCGGCCCGGATCAGGTCCAGCGCGTTGCCCAGAGCGTCGGTACCGGCGGCGCAGGCGGTAACCTGCGTGTAGGCCGGCCCCTTGGTGCCGAACATCATCGATATGTTCCCCGCCGCCTCGTTGCAGATCATCGTGGGGATGGTCAGCGGCGGTATTCTTCTGGGGCCCTGATCGAGGAGCTTTTTCATGGAGTCGCTTACCACGTCGAAGCCGCCAAAGCCGTTGCCCAGAACTATGCCTATCCTTTCCCGCTCGCACTTTACCAGCCTGCGGCCCTCGGCGTTCGGCTCGCCCAGCAGATCCGCGTCGGCAAGGGCCTGAACCGTCGCCGCCGTCGCGAGCTGCATGAAACGCGCCATTTTCCGTGCGTCCCTTTTGTCCATCCACACGGCGGGATCGAAGCCCTTGACTTCCCCGCCTATGGTAACGTCGTAACCCGTCGTGTCAAACAGGGTTATGGGCCCGATTCCGCTTTTCCCGGCCTTGAGGTTCGCGCAGAACTCCTCCACCGAGCTTCCGATTGGGCAAACGACCCCCATTCCGGTAACGACCACTTTTTTGCTCATGTCCTTCTCCTTCGTCCGGCGCGCCGGTTACGTGAACATTCCGCCGTCCACCGGCAGAACCTGCCCCGTTACGTAAGACGACAGATCGGAGGCCAGGAACAGCGCCGCGTTGGCGACGTCCTCCGGCCTGCCGAAACGCCCGAACGGGATGCGTCCCATCATGTTGTCCTTTACTTCCTGCGGAAGAGCCGCAGTCATGTCCGACTCGATGAAACCGGGGGCCAGGGCGTTCACCCTGACGCCCCGGCCGGCGACCTCGTGCGCGAGGCTTTTGGTTACGCCGATAAGCCCGGCCTTGCTGGCCGAGTAGTTGGCCTGTCCGCCGTTTCCGTGAACGCCGACCACGCTGGCCATGTTTATTATGGAGCCGCCGCGTTTGCGGCTTATCATGTCCCAGCCCACGGTGCGGGATATAAAAAACGCCGCGGACAGGTTTACGTCGAGTACCTTCTGCCAGTCCGCCAGGGACATCCTGAACGAAAGGCCGTCCCTGGTTATGCCGGCGTTGTTCACCAGCACGTCAAAGCCGCCCGCTTCCCCGGCGGCGGCCTTGACCACCGCGTCCACCCCGGCCAGGTCGCCCAGGTCCGCCGCGATCCACCGGAGTCTTCCGCCGGCCTTTTCGACCCTTTCGGCAAGGTCCTCCGGTTCCCGAACGTCAAGCCCCCAAACCTCCGCCCCGTGGGCGAGAAACAAATCCGCGACGGCTTTTCCTATTCCGCGCGAGGCGCCGGTTACCAGCGCCTTCCTGTTTTCCAACATCATGCTCCCTCCGAATTGGCCGCGTCCCGGCCCAGTTTTTTAACGTCCTCCACGGTTCCGGCGCCGTGGAAGGGGATTCCCCCGTTCGAGTCCTTCCAGAAACCGCGCAGAACCTTTCCGGGCCCCACTTCCAGACACGCCTCGAAGCCCACCGCCGCCTCCGGCGCGTCCCAGGATATCGCCGACTGTTCCTCCAGCCAGCGCACCGGAGCGGTGATTTGCAGCAGGGCCAGCTTCCGCGCCTCCGCGCCGGACGCAACCCGCTTTCCGGTTACGTTGGAATACAGCGGTATTTTCGGATCGGCGAAATTCGCCGACTCCAGCGCCGGGGCGAAGGCGTCCGCCGCGTCCGCGATCAGCGGCGAGTGGAACGGCCCGGCCACGCGAAGACGCATGACCTTCGCCCCGGCTCCGGTCAGGTACCCTTCGGCCTCCTTCAGCGCGGCGGCGGTTCCGCTAAGGACCACCTGCGAAAGCGAGTTTACGTTTGCGACGTAAAGATCCGCCGCTCCGTCGGATCTGAGCTGTTCCACGACGGACTCCACCTTCCCCGGCGAAAGACCGATTATCGCCGTCATTCCGGGGGCCGCCGACGCGTCCCCGCCGGCGCTTTCCCTAAGCCGGTCCGCGGAGCGCTGCATGGCCTCGCCCCGGGCCTTTATCAGCCGGAAGCAGTCCTCGTCGGAAAGAACTCCGGCGCGGGTCATCGCGGGGTATTCGCCCAGGCTGAAACCGGCGCAGGCCTTCGGTTTCCAGCCCAGCCCGTCCAGATACGCCGCCGCGGCCAGACAGCACAGCGTAATCGCCGGCTGGGCCACGTCCGTGCGCTTCATCGTCTGCTCGTCGCAGTCCCGGAGCGTCGCCTCCATGTCCCGTTCGAAAACGGAGGAAGCCAGGTCGAAAAGCGCCCTTACCGCGCCGTCCCCCTCCGCCAGAAAATCCAGCGCCGACCCGCGATAGTTCGTCCCCTGTCCCGGGAACAGATACGCAACGTTGTTTTTCATCGTGTCCTCCCTCTACCAGATTATGACGTTTCCGCCGTAGGTAAGGCCGCCGCCGAAGCCGACGGTCATTATTGTGTCGCCCCGTTTCAGTTTTCCGCCCCGGTTCATCTCGTCCAGCGCGAGCGGAACCGAGGCCGCCGAAGTGTTCGCGTACTCCTCTATGTTCAGGAAGAACTTTTCGGCGGGTATTCTTAGCCGCTTTCCGGCGGCCTGTATAATCCGGGCGTTGGCCTGGTGCGGTATTATCCACGCCAGATCGTCCTTGTCGAGCCCCTCGTCCCGCATGAGCGCGCCTATGGTGTCCGTAACGGCCTTTACCGCAAAGTTGTACACCTCCTGCCCGTTCATTTCGATGTGGGAGCCCTTTTCCACGGTTTCCCCGGGCCTGAAGGGGAAGCGCGTGCCGCCCCGGCGGAAAAGCAGGCTTTCCGCGCCGGAACCGTCGGCCATTAGCGCGGTGCGAACCAGCCCCCGGCGTTCCGGCCCCTCGGAGGGCGCGTCCGTTTTTTCCAGAACCACCGCGCCGGCCCCGTCCCCGAAAAGGACGCAGGTGCCGCGATCGCTCCAGTCCACCACCTTGCTCAGGACCTCCGCCCCGATAACCAGGGCGCGTTTGCGTTTTTTGCTTACGGTCAGCATTCCGGCGGCGGCTTCCAGTCCGTAGATGAACCCGGTGCACGCCGCCGCAACGTCCATTGCCCCGGCATTTTCCGCGCCCAGCCCGTGCTGAACTATGCACGCCGTGGAGGGCGTTCCGGCAAAGTCCGGAGTGCAGGTTCCCAGGACTATCATGTCCAGGCTTTTCGCCTCCAGCGCCGCCGCGCGGTCGCGTTCGCCCGGGTCGTCCCCGGAGTAGCCCGCCGCCATGGCCAGCGCGTTTTTGGCCGCTTCCAGCGCGAGGTCGCTGGTTACCGTGTCGTCGTCCGCGATGTATCGGCTGCCTATCCCGGTGTGGGATCGAATCCATTCGTCGCTGGTTTCGATTTTTGCCGCCAAATCGTCGTTGCTTACCTTTCGTGCGGGCACCGCCCTGCCTGTACCAATAATTTCAATCGCCATTAATTCCACCGTGACAAATTTATGCCGTTTGTCAGCTTCCCCTTAGGATAACGGATTTCCCGGTTTTGTCAAGCCGGTGTTTCCGCGTACTCCGGAAAAAACAAACCGGCGCTGGTAACCGCCCATGTTTCATGGGCGCAACTGACAGTCATGAATTTTTAAACCAAATTTGCAAGCCCCTTCCTAATCCGGCACTGCCGATCCAGAACCGCGCCCAACGGCAGCGGCGCGGAAAGGTTTGGCGCGCAGGGTTTGCCTTCCTCGTTCAGGATCGAAAGGCCTTCGTTGCCGATGTTTCGCTCCACGGTTTCGAAGTGAAGGGAGCCTGTTTCCGGGTTCCGGATTACGCAGGGCCGAACGGCTTTTGCGGCGGCTTTCAGCGCGTCCGCGTAAACCTCCGGAAAGGAGCGCGTGTCCGGTTCCGGGTTTGCGCCGGTTGGCGGGCGGTAGGGGTAGTACCACGGTTCCCGTCCGGCGTTCAGGAAATCGACGTTTCCGGGGACGTCCGGGGTGGGGACGCCGGCGGAAAGCCCCACGGGGTAAACCACGGAAAGAAAGCGGCGGCTTAGCGGCGCGGGCAGGTTCAGCGTTTCCGTTCGGGTTTTTGCCGGGTCTGTAAGGGCGTAGAAACGGGCGCTGTCCGCAAAGGCGGCGGCGACGCGTTCGGCCAGTTTTTCGTCCCCGGCCGCCTTTTCCGGAAAGGCGGCGACCATGGCCCGGACGATAAGCTCCCTCAGGCCGGGCGGCGGGTTCGCGCAGGTTTCCGCAAGCAGACCCTGGTTCCAGTCCTCCGCCTCCCGCCGGCGCAGTTCCCTCAGCATCAGCACGTCCAGGATTCGCTCAAAAAAGGGGTGGAACAGGCTCGCCTCCGCGCGGTTTCCGGAATCCGCGTTCCGGGTCGGGGCGGACTTGTACACGATGTACGGATGGCAGTGGCGATCCAGCGCCGCATGCGAAAGGAACCCCAGGGCGTAGGCTTCAAGGGCGTTCGTTTCCGGGC